>Ga0105164_10003038_pt1 | contig 10232 bp, 11 predicted proteins | sample VDWuncwatermetaG_FD_89674 | JGI IMG/M metagenome (GOLD analysis project Ga0105164, IMG submission 89674) | Wastewater microbial communities from Netherlands to study Microbial Dark Matter (Phase II) - VDW unchlorinated drinking water | ecosystem: Environmental > Aquatic > Freshwater > Drinking... | reverse complement strand
TCATCCGCAAAAAAGAAATTCCAAGTAGATGTCTCTATGTACAATTTTAATTTGCGCATATTTTCTCCTTACCTTTATGGCCTCCATTGCAAATTAGTTATTTCAAAAGATTTTTTAATAATCCGGTTATATCCTTGGTTTTATCGGATAGGATAACACCGGCTGCTTTAAGCGCTTTTTCCTTTGATTCAACTGTGCCGCAATTACCGGATATAATCGCGCCGGCGTGGCCCATCCTTTTTTCGGCAGGGGCGCATTTACCTGAAATAAACCCCACCACGGGCTTAGTCATCTTAGCGATAAATTTGGCAGCTTCCTCTTCATCGCTGCCGCCAATTTCACCGACCATAACCACAACTTTTGTCTGGGGGTCTTTTTCAAAAAGCGGAAGGATATCGGCGAAACGTAAACCCAAAATAGGATCACCTCCGATACCCACACAACTGGACTGGCCAATGCCAAAGCGGGTCAGGTCATCGATAATCTCATAAGTCAGAGTCCCGCTGCGCGAAACCACTCCTACCGGGCCAGGGCTCAAAATTGATCCCGGAATAATGCCTATTTTACCGATCCCCACAGAAACCATCCCGGGAGAATTAGGGCCGATTAATTTAACTTTTTTTTCTTTTACAAAAGCCACTGTCTTTAACATGTCCTGGACAGGCACTCCCTCGGTAATGCAAACCACAAGTTCAATTCCGTCTCTTGCAGCTTCCATGATCGCTTCACTGGCGAATGCAGGAGGGACAAAAATGACCGAGGCATTAGCGCCGGTCTTTAAAACTGCTTCTTTTACCCGGTTAAAGACAGGAACCCCTAAAGCCTCTTGACCGCCCTTTCCCGGAGTCACCCCGCCGACAATATTTGTGCCATAATCAAGCATCAGCTGAGTATGGAAGCTGCCTTCCCTGCCGGTGATACCTTGAACAATAATTTTTGTATTTTTATCCAGAAGAATGCTCATAGCTTATTTACCAAGGATACTATCTTTTTAGCGCCTTCCTCCATATTTCCCACAGCAATTAAATTGCTATGCTCTAAAATTTCCCTGCCTTTTTCACATTGTGTCCCGGACAAGCGCACTACCAGAGGAATATTTCTGGGGGCATTCTCTAAAATACCGGTAATCCCCAAAGCTACTTCATCGCAGCGGGTAATCCCGCCGAATATATTGATAAAGATCCCCTCCACATCTTTGTCCATATAAATTATCTCTAGCGCATTTTTAACTACTTCTTTTTTAGCTCCTCCTCCGATATCTAAAAAATCAGCCGGCTGGCCGCCGGCGCGCTTTACCTCATCCATTGTGGCCATAACCAATCCGGCGCCGTTTCCAATCACTCCGATATTACCGTTTAATTTTACATAAGCCAGATTTCGCAGATGCGCTTCTTTTTCCAGCAGGTTATCCTCTTCTTCCTCCTTTAATACGCTAAGCTCCTTCTGACGGAATAAAGCATTATCATCAATAATTATTTTTGCATCACAGGCTATCCATTGATTATCATTGCTAAGTACCAGGGGATTTATCTCAACCAGCTGAGTATCCAAACTGATATAGGCGCTAAAGAGCGCTCTAACTATCTGGATAAAACAAGAGGATATCGAACTGCCTAATTTTAAAAATGATGCCAGTTGAGCTAAATTTTCTTCCTCAATTTTTTGAGGATTATCCAATAATATCCTTAAAATTTTCTCCGGAGCCGACTTAGCCGTTTCCTCAATATCAATACCACCGCTGGCAGAAACTACCAATGCATTGCTTTGCCCTAAGCGATCGACAATTATTCCCAGATAAAATTGCTGCTTGATATTTAAAGCTTTTTCGATTAATACTTTTTTTACCTTCAACCCTTTTACGGTCATCGCTAAGATCTCTGCTACTCCAATTTGCAGCTCTCGGGTATTGGATACTACGCGTATCGCCCCCGCCTTTCCTCTTCCTCCGACGTGAATCTGGGCCTTCACCACTAACGGAAATCCAAAATTTTCCGCTAAACTTAATCGCGCGTCTATACGATCAACTACAATCCCCTGGGGAGTTAAAATTCCATGGGTTCTCAAAATCTCTTTAGCTTGATATTCATGGATCTTCATTTTTTTGGATTTTCCCACTTAAAACCGCTGTCTTGAACTACCTTAAATCCGATATCTATGGCAACACGATCCGGCACGATAAATTTCTGAGGAACACGGCCAAGGCACGCGCGGATCAAGGCCTCTTTCGATACTACTCTGGTAATGGAAACAAGCGCGCCCAAAGCAATAAGGTTTGAGGCAATCGACAGCTCCAATAATTCCATGGATAGTGAATCAAAAGGGGCTTTAAAAACATTTTTAAAATGAGCTGGAATATCTTTAACAACTGCCTGATTGACAACCAGAAGCCCATCTTCTTCAAGCATCGCTCCATACTTATCCAGAGCCTGCTGGGTCATGGCCAATAAGATATCTGCCCGCGTAACCTTAGGATAATCAATAGCGCTGGAACTGATAATGACTTCCGCGCGGGATGCTCCTCCTCTTGCCTCCGGGCCATAAGACTGAGACATCACCGCCTCTTTATTATCGTAAATTGAAGCGGCCTCAGCGAGTATTTTCCCGGCTAAAATAAGGCCCTGTCCTCCGGCGCCGCTAAGAATGACTTCATAGCGTTCTGCGGCGTTAGAGCTTACGGGTATTTCAGGCCCGCGCTTTTTGAATAAGTTTAAGATATTCATCTGAATATTCCGGTTTTTGCGCTGTATGAAGCAAGCCTATCGCGAATTTGGTTTCTTTCTCTTCACCAGAAAGCGTCTGATACTGTTTTAAGTTTACCGCGTGGTCTCTTTGCCATCTCAGCATCTTCTCGCCATCCTCCATCTTATTCAATCTCCCATAATACGTGGGGCATCCGGTTATAACTTCAATAAGGGAAAACCCGTGATGGGTAATACCATCCGCGATGAGCTTGGGAAGTCCTAGCGCGTGATAGGTAGTGGAACGCGCTGCGTAGCCAGCTCCCGCGGCCCTGGCTAATTCACATAAATCGAATGGCCTGTCAATACTTCCATAAGAGGTCGTAACCGTGTAATCTTTAACGCAGGTGGTGGGAGAATTCTGCCCCCCTGTCATTCCATAGTTCTGATTATTGAATACAACAACCGTAATATCTATGTTGCGCCTGGCAGCGTGGATGAAATGGCTGGCCCCGATAGCAGATACATCCCCGTCTCCGACGAGAACAGCCACGGTAAGTTCCGGCTTAGCCATCTTAATCCCCGTGGCAAAAGGTATCGCCCGGCCGTGCGCGGTATGCAAGGTATCGTAATTAAGATAACCTACGGCTCTGGCAGAGCATCCTATACCGGAAGCAACAATTAATTTATCCTGCTCTATGCCTAGATCCAAAACCGCCCTTAAAAAAGACTGCAGGATAATCCCATTCCCGCAGCCGGCGCACCAAATGTGCGGAAATTTATCTAAACGCAGATATTTTTTTAATTCAGCTAATGCTTTCAATTTTTTTTAATATCTCCTCAGGGGTAATCAAGGTGCCCCGGGAGGTATTCACTCCTGTTACTTTAAAACGCCCTCTGGATGTTCTTTGCACTTCCCTTAAAATTTGCCCCCTATTCATTTCGCAAACAATCACCGTCTTCACGTTAGGATTCAATTCATCAAAAATAAAATCCGCGAATGGCCAAAGAGTCTTCAGCCTTAATAAGCCGACTTTTTTGCCAACCCTGCGCGCCTCATTTTTGGCGTAAACAGCTGAACGCGCGGTTGCCCCATATGAACAGAGTACTATTGACGCGTCCAAAAGGTTCTGGCTTTCCACTAAGCAGATCTCTCTGACACGCGACTCGATCTTCTCATGCAAACGCGTAATTAATAACTCTGTCTTTTCCGGATTGTCGGTTGGAAATCCATCGACATCGTGAATCAGTCCGGTAACGTTAAAATGAAAACCTTCTCCAAAATTAGCAATGCGCGGTATCTGGGTGGGGTGGCTGACAGCAAAAGGCAGGTATTTGCCTTTAAAATCTTTCTGAGGTTTTGGCCTTTCCAAAAGCCGCAATTCTTCAGGCCGCGGGAGTTCTATTTTTTCATATATATGCCCGACCACTTCATCCGCCAGGAGGATAACGGGATTACGTAAACTCTCAGACAAGTTAAACGCCTGGATAGTTAAATCATACATCTCCCTAACCGATGACGGACAAAGCACGATAATCGGATGATCTCCGTGCGTGCCCCATCGAGACTGCATCACATCGCCTTGCGCGGGAGCAGTAGGCAGCCCGGTGGACGGGCCTCCTCTTTGCACATTTACAATCACACAGGGAATTTCACAGAGAGAGGCAAACCCGATAAGCTCCTGTTTTAAGGAAAAACCTGGCCCGGAGGTCGCCGTCATCACCTTTGTCCCCGCCAGGGATGCTCCCAGAATAGCCCCCATGCTGGCGATTTCATCCTCCATCTGCATAAATTTTCCGCCAACCCGCGGAAGCCTTTTAGAAAGAATCTCCGCGATCTCCGAAGAAGGGGTTATGGGATAGCCGGCAAAAAAACGCACTCCTGCCGCCAAAGCAGCTTCCGCGCAGGCCTCGTTTCCCTGAATGAATCTTATTCTACTTTCAACATCTTTAAGCAGCATTTATTTCTTCTCATCTTTATTGAGCTACGGATAACTAATGGAAATTTTGTAGGCTTATCTTTGGCCTGCTGCGGCGTTGCTCCTCCTCGCCGTAGTGCGTTGACTACGGCTTCGTCGTCGCGCCTTGCATCAGGCTCAAATCTAAGCCTCCAAATCTTCCCATTACTTATCCGTAACTCAATAGATCGACCGCGAAATCCGGACAACGCGCCACGCAGAGCATACACCGCACGCATTTTTCAGGGTATTTGACTATCGGCATCCCAAAATCATCCGGAACAAACACCCCTTGAGGGCAAAAAGCAATGCAAATACCGCACTTCTTACACCATTTTTCATTAATACTTATTCGGACGATAGGTTTCTGTTGGGGAGATTGATTGACTTCTTCCATGAGGGTTTTTATCTCAAAAATGAACACATTACTGTCAAATTAGCGTCATTGCGAGCGAAGCGAAGCAATCTTGACGGGATTGCTTCGGCACTTCGTGCCTCGCAATGACACTTAAAACTATATTAAATCATCAAATTTAATATCTATCCCTAAAATACCCAGAATATCTTTTTTTTCATCAAAAATAGGCGCGGAAACAGTAATGCATAGAAGCCCCGTAACTTTAGAAGTATAGAGATCGCTAAAATAAATCTCTTTTTGGCTCATTACCGTCTTAAACCATGGACGGTCTGAAAAATCTCCGAATTCCTGCAATTTCTCCTTATATAGTTCTATATCTTTTTTCTGGGTAATATTTCTGGTGGTTTTCTTGCCTGCTGTATCAGTGATATACAAGAGCCTGACAAAAGGGTTATCATCCGCTATCCTTTCCAGAAAAGGCTCCTGTTTTTCAGGGCGCATGGAAATAATATCCGGCTCTTTCGCCAGGTTAGAAATCAAATCATAAGCCAAATCTTTGGCTTTGGCTTTCAATACCTCCAGCTCAGAAACAAATAATTCCGGCAGGTATTTTTTGGTCAATTCCATCATCTCCTGATCTGAAATACTGGTTATCCTATTGTTTTTATACTCACCGGCTACCCACTCATTGATCTTTTGCGCGCCGGATGATTGTTTATCCAGCGCGTCATTACCTTTTAAACCGAAGAAATTATTTACCCAATAGACGATACCGGCTACTCCCGATTTATCGGTGATGCCTACGCCCATAGGCCGATTCAACAATTTGCGCGTATCAAATATATTGTAAATCATCTCATTTTTGATTCCGCCGTCAGCATGAATGCCCGCGCGCGTAACATTAAATTCATCCCCCACAAAAGGATAATTTTTAGGAATGGGGTCTTTGATATCCTTCTTAAAATAGTCTCCGATTTCAGTAATCACTCTGGTATCTACGCCGTTAAGATCCCCCTTCAAGGCGGCATATTCAATAATCAACCCCTCTATGGGAGGGTTACCTGTGCGTTCTCCAAAACCTAATAATGTCCCGTTGGCCGCTGAACAACCGTATAACCAGGCGGTAACGGCATTGATCAAAACTTTATGAAAATCATTATGCCCGTGCCACTCCAATAATTCCGAGGGAACCCCTCCATCCTCAATTAAACCGCGTATCAGTTTTGGAACTCCGCGGGGAAGGCTCGCCTGAGGATAGGGCATACCATATCCTAATGTATCGCATGCCCTTATTTTTATCGGTATCTTGCTTTCTGAGGAGCGCTTCATGAGCTCCTGGACAAATGGTATCACAAAACCATAAAAATCAGCGCGTGTAATATCCTCCAGATGGCAGCGCGGAATAACTCCTTCCGCTAAAGCCGCGTCCACCACCTCCAGATAATCCCGCATCGCTTCTTTGCGTGTCTTGTTCAGCTTAAGAAAAATGTGGTAATCCGAAGCAGAAGTCAAAATCCCCGTCTCTTTGAGCCCCATTTGTTTAACTAACTTAAAATCTTCTTTCTTGGCGCGTATCCAGCCTGTTATCTCCGGATAACGGTAACCTAATTTTTGGCATTCACGGACTGCTTCTTTGTCTTTGTCGCTATAGAGGAAAAATTCACACTGCCGGATAATGCCATTGGGCCCGCCTAATCTCTGCATCAATTTATATAAATCTACGATTTGTTTGGCCGTATAAGGCGGACGCGCCTGCTGGCCATCACGGAAGGTAGTGCAGGTGATCCAGAAATCTTTCGCCGGCTTAAACTCCACGGCTTGATTATCAAAAACAACCCTGGGAATCATATCATAACGAAAAAATTCCTCATAGAGCTGAGGAGCTTCCACATCATTCAGTCCATATATTTTTTTCATTTGGTTACATCCCCCTCTTTATCCTCCACAACAATAGGGCTTTTTACCGCCATTTATATTATCCCAGATTTCCCGCGCGCAGTCAATCAACAATTTTGACAGCCAAGAATTCCGCAACAAGCCCTTTTCTTAATGAGGGACTGTCGTCGAAACAGATAGCGCGCTAAATGAAGGAGTAAATTCACTTATGTTTTTCGATGTTTTTCACGGCAGAAATACTTGCCACCAACAGACAAAGCTCTTCCGCGGGTATCATTATTATCCTAAAAAATGCGTGAAAACCGGTTATTTTGTGATTTTAAATTTGTATTTTTCGACGGAAAAGGTGTATAATATGTTTCAAATAAAGCTTGCGGCAGAAAGCGTCCGAAATGGACGGTTTGCATCCCATGCCCAAAGGAACCCGAAACATTCGATTTCTCTTCGAGGGAACCCACTTGACTCACTTCGGCGGGATGGCCTTGATTCATCGTTTTGCAAGTTGTCCCCATCTTAATATTAATCTCGCCCAATTCTGATTTTTGTATCCGTCGGGAACAAGTAGCACCATAGGCTATTGGGAATATCTGCAACCTGTAGTTGTCTGGAAATTTTCGTTTTTGCAAGTAACTGTTCAATTACTCTCGTCGTGGACATCGTTAAAAACACGGTTTTTACGCATTTTTGAGGTTAATGTATAACGCCCGAGCTCAGCCGACAAAAACCGCAGGTTTTTGTCGGCTGGAGCGAATTGTTAGATGTTTTTTTTCATATCTTTTAATATTGCTTCAATTGTATTTTTTAATGCTGGAATTTTATTCTTACATATTTCATAAATAGCTTCAGCGTTAATATCAATATAATGATGCGTGATAATATCTCTTAGTCCTTTTGCTTTTTTCCATTCAATTTGAGGGTATTGGCATAAAATGGAGTCGTCTGTAACTTTATCAAAGTTTTTCAGGCCTTCGCCAATTACGATTAGCTGCATACAAATAGAATCTAATTTTTCTATTCCGCCGGGAGTATCTGTAAAATCGTTAATAGTTTCAATTGAACCAAACCGTTTTAAGATAAGCTCTGTAGCATGGTGTATTTGTTGTAATATTTCTTTGGCGAGTTCTTTATCATACATAAACAGCCTCCCTATCGATTCGTTTTTTTAAAAATGAATTCATCTTTTCTCTGTAACTGACAACATCTACGGGTGAATTTAAACTTTCTTCCAAACTTTGTTTAATGCCGATAATCTCAAATAAATCTTGTCTTGTCAAGACTACAACAATATCGATATCGCTATTGTCATTCGTTACATCTTTAGCAACTGATCCAAAAATTCCTAGACGCTCTATGTGGTATTTGTTTTTGTTTTCTTCTTTGAAGTTTTTTAAATACCCTATTATTTCTTTGCGATTCATCATCGGGCTTCTCCTATATTAGATGTTTTTCATTGTTTTATATAATCCTTCAGATTGATGAAATATATTAACGTCGCTTCTTTTGAAATACCAGCTAAGCGCACTGATGATTTTCCTATTATCTTTAAGCCAACAAAAAAATAAATCTTCAATAATTCGTCATCATTCCCTTGATAGATCTTTAACGGAATACTAAAATTATTACCTTCATCGGTCTCATCAGACATCTGCAATTCAGCCGCATCTATTTTCAAATGATGATTATTTTTTATGGGGAAAATGATGGTTACGGCGTAGCCAGTTCGTTTTTGCTGAATATCAACTTTGAATCCATATTCAGAAATGTTTCGTTTATCCAATGTTATGCCAATTTTGTTTGCAAAGACTGTTCCTGTGAAGAAAGCGGTTATTAACGATAATATGCATAATATTTTCATTTCAATTTCTCTATCCAACGCCAAAAATCAGCGGCTTTTTGGAGCCGCGAGGCGGCGGAAAAAAGTCCGCTGGATTGCTTTTGTTAGATATTTTTTGAATAATCCCATAATGTTTCAGGCGCAATATCAATATTGCCAGGCCATACGACAGTACCATACGCAACGGTTGCTTTCATAAATAATTCTGAAACCTTAAGCTTTATAAAGGGCTTTTTGTCTAAATATGGTGCCATATCAAATAACCGTTTCTCCTTGTTTTCGAAAACAAGCAATAATGTATTATTCTTGTGAGGCTTAACATTGATAACATCTAATAACTTTTCCATAAATTCCTCCATAATTATTGTAGTGGGGCAATGCGGAAAGGTTCTTCTCCAGATACCGCTAATTCCCAGTCAGCCATAAGTTCATCTTTATGAATGTCAATCCAAGCTATAACCATCCGTAGTTGTTTTGCTGGAAAATTTCCGGCAAGCACTGTCCCATCCTCAATAGAAATTGAAGCTTTTTTTCCTTGATAGCGGACATGAATATGCGGTTTATTATGACGCCCTGTATCTTCGTAATAAATCGCAATAAGTATTCCATAAAACATTGAGATTATTGGCATTTTCCCTCCTTTTGGTTTTTCAGAAATATTTTTCATTTTTTTGTCTAACGGTGAGTGAGCGCAAAGATTTTTAACTCGCCATTAGATAATAATATTTATTCAATGCGTTTCTATAGTAATATCATCTTTTGTGTAACCAAAAAGTGATAAAACATCCAAACACATTTTTACAATTCCATTTGCACTTAAATTTGTCTCTACGAATATATCGGTGCTTTTTATCTTTTCTGGAAGTCTTAATTCGTTTTTGTTTTTAGTAAAATATGGTCTTTTTCTGCCCTGCAGAGTAAGTATTCGTTCAAAACTATTTCTATGCATGCTACTCATTATATTGCATGTTTCTATAAGTATGTCCTTCCAAAACCTTACTTCGTATCTTGTCCCCTTAAAATTAAATGCCGTAACCGACTTGCCGATATAACTTCCGTTTATTTCCGTGGGAACCGCTGTCTTCAGTATATCTACTTTCTTTTCTGCTTCTGGCCTATAGAGAGCCTCTATCTTTGAAAGGCTTGCAGAAATGAAATCCTCGACCGCTGAATGATCTGGTTTGAAACCACATAGCTTCTCAGTGGCTTCAGCAAGCAAATCAATAAGTAATTCGTCGGGCTCGGAAATTAATTTACTCCACGCTTTAGGAAGTGTTTCTTTGATAAGGTGATTTTTTTGCTTGTTTTTATAAATGGCTTCGGCATTTATTATAGCCTTGCCTGAAATCATATTTTCTTTTGCAAGATAATCTATAAAATGTTCTACTATTTCTCCGGCATTCTGGTCATATATTTCTATTGTGTAAAATTTTCTTTGTTCCCAACTGCCTTCATGTAACGGTAGATAAAACCACCATGTAATTCCGTTCGTTAAAATTGAAAGTTTT
>Ga0105164_10003037_pt1 | contig 10233 bp, 7 predicted proteins | sample VDWuncwatermetaG_FD_89674 | JGI IMG/M metagenome (GOLD analysis project Ga0105164, IMG submission 89674) | Wastewater microbial communities from Netherlands to study Microbial Dark Matter (Phase II) - VDW unchlorinated drinking water | ecosystem: Environmental > Aquatic > Freshwater > Drinking... | reverse complement strand
GGGTCGTCGAACAACTAGAGCTTAAAAAACTTTGGAATACAAAACTTATGAGCGAAGCCGCAATGGTCCTGCAGGGTTCTATCAGGATTACGCTTGAGCAGAACGGTGTTATCAAACTTTCCGCCTATTCAAACTCGCCGGAACTTTCAGCAAAGATCGCCAACTCCTACGTGGATAACCTTGAATATTTTAACGGCCAGCTTAATATGACTGCGCAGAGACAGATCGTTCAGGTGATAGACAGGGCTACCGTACCCGAGACGAAGATGCCGCGCAATACGGCTGGCAAGGCTGTCAAGGCGGCCTTTATCTATTTCGGTGGCGCAGTGATCCTGCTTTTTTTAGCCGATTTTATTAATAAGGGTGATATCTTGCGGAGGATGACAGAAGGGTGATCGTCAATAAAAGATCGCATATTTTTTTTACAGCCGTTTTTTTCGTCTCGGTGATCGCGATGTATGTAAACAGCACGGCATGGTTTCGCATTAAGCTGGCAAATCATTGCAGGAGTAGGTCGGAGTATGACGCAGCTCTGCGTCTTTATAATAAGATATTGAGAAAAAATAGTGTGAAAAACCGGTTGCCGTCCAGGACCTTTGCCGAAATCAGTTTCAAATCAGGGAATTTATATTCGAGATTGAATATGCCAAACGCGGCGATAGAATATTACGCGAAGGCAGGCTCAAGATTTGCAAGAGTGGATTTAAGCAGGTATTTTGAAGGCAGCTCTTCGGATAGAGACAAGTTGCTGGCAATAGGATTATTGGAAGGCGGGCAGTACGCCAAGGCGGCAGCCGAGTTCCGGAGGATCAAAGACTTATATCCGGATTTTCAGTATGCAGATAAGTATGAGGATATAGCCAAATATATGGAAAAGCAGGGCATGGTTCCTTCCGGCGAAAAATTTTATTTTGCCGTGGGCGACAGTTATATAAAAAAGCAGTTATTCGATGATGCCAGAGAATTTTATACTAAAAGAATTTTGCGTTATGGAATTAATCCCATGCGCGTCTTGAGCTATTTAAAAAAGATGTACTCGAGGGATACTTATATAAGAGAAAAGACCTGGGGCGGCGATATCTATGTGACGTTGGAGGATTTTGAATCGAGCGAACCGCGGCTCGGCAGGTCGGGCGCTACGGAGACGGATGTCAAAAGCCACTATATTACGGCCGAGGACTCTTACAGGGGAAAGCATTCGGAATTTTTGGATATAAAATATCATCCCGGGCAGGGACCGGATTCATGGGAGAAGATCGTGAGTATTCCCTTGGGCGATAAGGACTTATCCTTGGGTTTGCGCCTCTTTGCCAAGAGCACTGATCCATCAGTAAATATGAGCTTGGGTATCGAAGCTACGTATCCGAAGCAGGGAACGACCGGGATAGCGATGTCGTCAGCCAAAAGGGATATCGGCGGAGCCTGGCAGGAGCTCAGCATAGAGTATTCCCTATCCGCGATGGCGGAAGGGATGGCCAAATCGTCAACGGTAGGCTGGGATACGAAAGGTATGTTCATCAATAAGGCCCTATTCACTATCTGGCCGCCATCTGATATGAACCACTCATATAAGTTTTATATTAGCGCCCTTGAATTATATATTTTGAACTAAGGCGCGTAAGTCATAAGAAAGAGCAAATGGTGACAGATCTGCAATTGATATGTCCGGAATGCAGGGACAGGCTGAAGGCCGGCCAAGACAGCCTGTGCTGCCCGAAGGATCATGTCTTTACCGTCAATAAAGGCATACATGATCTTCTGCCAAAGAGACCGAGCGATATTGTCAATGATGACGCCGCTTATCATAACGCCCAAAAGGAGACATGCATAGAACAGCATCAGACGGATACGCTGCGCAACCTATTTTTCCGCAGGCGCATAGCGGACTTTATCGCCAAGAGGTGCACTTCGGACTCTAACGTCCTGGAGATCGGCGGCGGCGTCGGTTTTGATCTGAAGATATTCCTCGAGAATAACAGCGCGTTCGGCCGCTATGTATTCTCGGATATATCCAGCGGCATCCTGTCCTATGTCTACGAGAACATATACGATGACAGAGTTTTCTATTGCTGTATAGACGGACATAACATACCGTTTGAAAAAAAACAATTCGACTTTGTCTATATGATAGCGGCGCTGCACCATTTTCCGGATGTTCATAAGGCGTTGGAAGAGGTGGTGAGGGTTACAAAGGACAATGGATTCATAGTGTTCGGCATCGAACCGAACAGCCGTCTCTTGCGGTTCCTTTTCAGGATAAAAGGCCCGCTTGTGAAACTTTTGCCGAAGAAGAGCCATTCACCTGCCGATGAATGTGCAGGCGGATTCACTATCGGAGATTTTAAAGATTTCGGGCGGATTTATAATTTAGAACTGGTAAACCTGGAGCCGGTGTGGATAATGAACGGCTTTGTTCATTACGAACTCGAATTCCTGTACAGGCTCTTAAGGTTAAAAAAAAGGATCAGATTGCCGGCCTTCGCCAAAAAAGCTTTTATATGCTTGGACAAATTTTTATATAAGGTACCGGGTGCTAGGCATCTTTGCTGGAATTATACGGTCATATATCGGAAAAACGGTAAGAAGTAAGGGAATACCATGCCGGTGAGAGATAAGAATAATTTTCTCATTTTTGGGAGTCCCGATATCGGAGAAGCCGAGATCGGGGAAGTGGTCAGTTCTATGCGTTCGGGGTGGCTTGGAACCGGGCGGAAGGTGCAGCGTTTCGAAGAGGATTTCAAGGCGTATAAAGAGGCCGAAAACGCGGTCGCGGTAAATTCCTGCACGGCAGCACTGCATCTCAGCATGCTGGCCTCAGGCATAGGACATGGCGATGAGGTGATAACAACGGCCATGACTTTCTGCGCGACCGTAAATGCCATAATACATAGCGGCGCCACGCCAGTCTTGGCCGATTGCGATCCGGTGACCCATTGCATGGACCCGCACTCCGTAAGAGGAAAGATAACCCAAAGGACGAAGGCCGTCCTTCCGGTACATTTTGCGGGCCGGCCGTGTGATATGGACGCCATAATGGCCATAGCCACCGAATATAAGTTAAAAGTAATAGAGGACTGCGCCCATGCCATCGAGACGACTTACAAGGGGAGGCATGTCGGGACATTCGGCGATTTCGGCTGTTTCAGTTTTTATGTTACGAAGAACGTCGTCACCGGCGAAGGAGGCATGGTCCTTACAAAAAGGAAAAAAGATGCAGACAAGATAAAGATCCTGGCATTGCACGGTATGACGAAGGACGCCTGGAGGCGTTTTTCCGATGACGGATACAGGCATTACGAAGTGATCCACGCCGGTTTCAAATATAATATGATGGACCTGCAGGCCGCTATAGGCATACACCAGCTTGGAAGGATCGAAACTAACTGGAAACGCAGGGAAGTGATCTGGCGCCGTTACATGGAAGAGTTGAAGCCGCTGCCTTTGAGATTGCCGGCAGAGCCGCCGCCGCAGGGTAAGCATGCCTACCATCTATTTACCATTCTACTTGATAAGAAAGACAGCGAGATAGAGAGGGATGAGTTTTTATCCGCAATGAATGACGAAAACATAGGATGCGGAGTGCATTATATGAGCATACCCACGCACTCGTACTACCGTAAGACATTCAGCTGGGACCCGGAAGACTATCCGAACAGCTATCTGATAGGCCGGCAGACAGTGAGCCTGCCGCTCTCTTCCAAATTGAGCGATAACGACGTCGGCGATGTCATAACAGCATCAAGAAAGATACTGGCCGGCGGTGTCAGACTTAGCGCGCCGATGTCGCATCTCTTTAAGGACGATTCCGGGAGCAAAGATATAGAGGAAAGGGTCTATTGCCTGGAGTGTAGAGAAGATAGCATAGAGAGCGTAAAATCAAACCAGCAGATGTTTCATTTTGACAGAAATATCGTGAAGTCCTGGCAGAAGGACGAAAAGGATCTTATCGGTTCGGCTATCATCTCGAAGCGGGATCTGAAACTCATCACCTTTCATGTGTCAGCATCATGTGATAGCCCTGTTTTAAGAGGCGGTATGTATCATTCCGGCGGAGCCGAATTTTCGCGGCAGGAAATGCTCGCCAATGCACGCGATAACATCGGTTGGCTGAAGGCTCTCGTGAAAGACAGGGATATAAAGATCGCCGCGGAGAACAATAATTACTATCCGACATCGGCATATAGATATATCACAGATGCTGATTTTATAAGCCAGCTCATATATGAGAACGGGCTTTGGTTCCTTTTTGACCTGGCCCATGCCAAGATAACGGTCCATAACAAGAAGGAACCAAACCGCGATTATATCTCGGCCCTGCCAATGGACAGGATGATACAGATCCATGTGAGCAAGCACGGTGTGGATGAACACGGCATGGCGTATGATGCGCACGATATGCCTGATGAGCTGATTTTTCAGGAAGTGGAAGAGATCGTGCGTAAGTTTTGGCCCAGATACCTGACCATCGAATATTACAAGGACAAGGACAGCCTTATCCGGATCCTGGAAAGATACCGCAAATTGTGCGTTTTAAACCCGGAAAAGCAAACGGTATGAGCAAAGATTTTTTAAATAAATTATTCGATCTCAAAGATAAGAATGTCCTCGTCACCGGTGCCGCGGGCCAGCTGGGTAGAACGATATGCGGGGCATACATCAAGGCGGGATCGCGGGTGATCGGAGCCGACAATGATTCAAATGGTAAAAAGAAGTCCGATCCCGGATTAGCAGAATACCTTTTGATGGATATCTCGGATAAAGAGTCGGTCGTGAAGGCGTTTAAGCATATATATTCAAAATCCGGCAGGCTGGATATGTTGGTAAATAACGCCGGTGTAAATGTGTTCGAGCCGTTTGAGGAGAGATCGGAGAAATCATTCGATTGGGTCACGGATGTCAATCTGAAGGGTACCTTCTTGTGTATTCAAGAATATGCAAAACAGGCAAGGAGGGGACTTCATAAAGGCAGCATCGTCAATATAACGTCTCTTTACGGCGTCATAAGCCCGGACTTCCGGATCTATACGGACTGTAACCGCAGTAACTCCGAAGTATACGGTGCGGTAAAGGCCGGGATCATCCAGATGACTAAATATTTTGCCGTTCACCTGGCCCAATACGGCATAAGAGTAAACTGCGTATCTCCCGGAGGCATATTTAACCCGGATTCACCGCAAGGAGCGGATTTCATTAAGAATTATTCGTACCGCTGTCCTATGGGACGCATGGCAAAGGCCGAAGAGATGGTCGGTGGCGTGCTGTATCTGTCATCTGAAGCAGCCGCTTATACAACGGGGCAAAATCTTGTGATCGACGGCGGGTTCAGCTGCTGGTAGGAAGGAGCCATAGCCATGAAGAAGACGAGAGGAATTGCAAGCGGAAATATCGGCTGCGGCAAGGATGTTTTTATCATCGCCGAGATCGGCATCAATCATAACGGAAATATCAATATTGCAAAGCAGCTTATCGATAAGGCCGCCTGGGCTGGCGCTGACGCGGTGAAATTACAGACGTATATTACGGAGAAGAGGGTGGCGAAGGATTCTCCCGTCTTCGGTATCCTGAAGCAGTGCGAGTTAGAGTTCAAGCAACAGGAAGAGCTTTTTAAATATGCGCGCGATAAAAAGATGACAATCTTTTCCACACCGTTTGACGACGAATCCGTTGATTTCCTTGCCTCGATCGGCGCACCGTTTTATAAGATAGCGTCTTTCGACATTGTGAACAGGAAGCTTCTCGGCAAAGTGGCCAAACAGGCAAGACCGGTCATAATGTCAAGGGGAATGGCCGATCAAGAGGAGTTGGATGAGGCGGTCGGGATAATGCGGCGACACGCTTGCGATATCGTCATCTTGCACTGCGTATCCGCGTATCCGGTCCCATCGCATACGTGCCTTAATCTGGAGACCATAAGGGCGCTTAAAGAAAGGTATTGCTGTCCGGTCGGATTTTCCGACCATACGTTGGGTATCGAGGCATCCAAATACGCGGTTGCATCAGGCGCCAGGGTCGTCGAGAAACACTTTACGTTATCGAGGAAGAACAAAGGGCCTGATCACGCTTTGAGCACAGAACCCGAGGAATTTAAGGATATGGTAAAAGGTATCAGGATCGCCGCTGAAATGCTGGGAGAGGCGGTCTGGTCGCCGGTACCTGCCGAAAAAGATATCCTGCAATACAGGAGGGCCTCTTGAGAGAGACGATGATCCTTACCTTTGATAAGGGATCCGAAGAGATAAGGTCGAAGGTCTACTCTAAGACTCTACGGCATATCGCTGATAACCTTCCGGATGCCGGAATCTATAGATTTGTGAATAATCAAGACCTCCTTAGTTACGTTACAGCCCACAACTTCTCCTCGGTGATATCTACCAATGCAATGCCGCGCGATACGGCCTTTTTGCTGAAAGGATTCGGCTTGGTGCAGATCCTCATAGGGATCAGGGAAGACCTTCTCGATATATGTGATATCACAATAGACCCGCTTGTTCCGAAAAGCGAAAGGTATCTGACAGGGACAAAATATCTTTTACCGGCTGTCCTTACCGAGGTCCCTGCCAAAGCGATAGCCGATATAATGGGGATCGGCCATGACATCCTCACAGAGGAGGTAAGTCACAATGAAGCGGAGGCCGAGCTGGTCGAGATAGCGCAAGTCTGCAAAAGATTAGACTGGGACAGCGATTTCTTCGGGGTCAACGTCGGATATATCTCATGTCTTAGGTTAACGCAGAATATCGAAAGGCACATAAGAAGGTTTATACGAAAAGAGAAGATAGGCATGCTCCAATATCTGTGTAACTGCCATGACAGGGAGAGTGTCATAACCTCGGAAAAGAACGGTTATTCGTTCGTAGACATGCGGCTGACATTTGAACAGTTCCTGCGGGATGGAAATAGGGTAGAGGAACGGGAACATTATCATGTGGGAAAAGGCAGGGAAGGCGATGTAAAAAAACTCAAGGAAATCGCCACAGGTATTTATAAATACAGCCGGTATTATTTTGACACCAATTTTGCCAGGGATAAGGTGGTGGATTTTTACAGGGGATGGATAGAGAAGGCGATCCATGGCAAATTTGACGATTACGCCTATGTGCTTTATCGCGGTGATGAGCCGATAGGTTTCTGCAGTGTCAAGAAGACGCGAAAACATGCGGCGAAGATAGGCATCTTTGGGATGAGCCCTGAATACAATGGTAAAGGGTTGTCTACATATCTTTTAAATGCGTCGCTGGGCAAGCTGAAGAATGAAGAGGGCGTCGATTACGTTGAGGTCGTTACGCAGGGCAGGAATTACGCGGCCCAGCGGCTTTATCAAAGATGCGGTTTTCTGACAAAATGTACGGAGTTATGGTACCACAAATGGTTTCATTGATAGAGATTGCACGGAGCGGAATATGATATGCGCTATAGTTCAGGCTCGGATGAACTCCACGCGTTTGCAGGGGAAGGTGCTGCGCGAAATAAACGGCCGCCCCATGCTCTCATATATGCTGGAGAGGGCCTCCGCCGCGCATAATATCGACAAGGTCATCCTGGCCACCAGCGTCGATCCATCCGACGATCCTGTCGCGGAATTCTGCGAGAAGAACGACATCCTGTATCATAGAGGTAGCCTTGAGGACGTCCTCGACCGTTATTACCAGACGGCGCTGAAGTTTAAAGCGGATGTGATCGTGAGGCTTACGGGGGATTGTCCGTTGATAGACCCGAATGTGATTGACGATGTAATAGCCGCTTATAAGCGTGAAGGCCGCGATTATGTAACAAATGCCTTATCGCCGAGGACCGTCCCCGATGGGATGGACGTGGAGATATTTTCATTCCGGAATTTGGAGCGGGTCTGGCGCGAGGCGAAGAAGCCATCGGAACGCGAACACGTCACCTTCTATTTCTGGAAGAACCCGGAAATATTCTCCTTTTATAAATATGATATTGAAGAGGATCTGTCGGGGTACAGGCTTACAGTAGATTACCCGGAGGACTTCGAAGTCGTCAAATCGATATTTAACGCCCTATATCCCAAAAATACGTTATTTTCTATGGAAGATATAATAGATTTTTTAAAGAAGAACCCCGAAGTTTGCGGGAAGAACAGGTATATTGAATCCAACCCTGGATGGCGTCCGGCCCTGGAAAAAGATAAGATTAAGAATAGCCTCCAGATGCAGAGGCGCGGCCGCATGCGTATACCCGGACTGACACATCTTTTATCGAAACGGCCGGAGATGTTCGCCCCGGGACAATGGCCGGGTTATTATTCAAAAGCAAAGGGGGTCGAGGTGTGGGACCTCGACGGCAACAGATATATAGATATGAGCATATGCGGGATCGGCGCGAATGTCCTGGGTTATGGCGATCCGGATGTAGATAGCGCGGTTATGGATGCGGTCAAGAACGGGAACAGCAGCTCCCTTAACTGCCCGGAGGAAGTGGAGCTGGCGGATCTCTTGTGCGAGATACACCCTTGGGCAGAGATGGCTCGTTACGCGCGCTCGGGCGGCGAATCCATGGCTATCGCCGTAAGGATCGCGCGCGCGCATACCAGACGCGACAAGGTGGCTTTTTCGGGTTATCACGGATGGCACGACTGGTACCTGGCGGCAAACCTGGCGGAAGATAAAGCGCTCGACGGACATCTCTTGCCGGGCCTGGAGCCCGCAGGTGTGCCGCGCGGCCTCAAAGGGACGGCGCTGCCGTTTCGCTATAACCATATCGAGGAGCTGGAGGCGATTGCCGTAAAAAATAGAGGCGAACTGGCGGCCATCGTTATGGAGCCGATAAGGGACCATGAACCCATGCCAGGATTTCTCGAGCGCGCCCGTGAAATTGCCGAAGAATCAGGAACAGTTTTGATATTTGACGAAATAACAGCTGCCATGCGCCTTGCAAGCGGCGGATCGCACCTATTATATGGCGTGGCGCCGGACATTGCCGTATTTGCAAAGGCGATCAGTAACGGCTATCCCATGGCCGCAGTCATCGGCAGGGGCGAGGTCATGCAATCCGCGCAAGACACCTTCATCAGCAGCACATACTGGACCGAAAGGATAGGCCCCGCGGCGGCGCTGGCTACCATCCGCAAACACAAGCGCCTCGACGTCTCCAGGCACCTTATCGACACGGGAAGGCGCATTCAGGAAGGTTGGGCAGGCGCCGCTAAAATGAGCGGCTTAAAAATTCATATAAGCGGCATGGCGCCGTTAAGCCATTTCTCTTTCGAATATGAGGACGGCCAGGCCATGATGACCCTGTTTACCCAGATGATGCTGGAGCGGGGATTTTTGGCATCGGGGCGGTTTTACGCCTCTTATGCGCATAAAGACGAGCATATAAAAGGTTATCTCAAAGCAGCGGAAGAAATTTTTATATTCATCGCGAAGGCCAAGAAGAACGGGGAAGTCCAGAGATCGTTAAACGGCCCTGTCGCGCATTCCGGATTTAGCCGTTTAACGTAATTCGAGGGGGAGATGGTGGAGAAAGTTGCGGCCGCGTTAAAAAGATGCTCAAGGTGCATGCTTCCCGAAACGCATGAGACGATACTCTTTGACGAAGAGGGCGCGTGCAGTATATGCCGGCAGCATGAATACAAGAAAGAGAAGATAGATTGGACAGCAAGGGAGAAACAGCTTGTCGAGCTGATAGGCCGTTACCGCGGAAAATATGCCTATGACTGCATAATACCTTTCAGCGGAGGCAAGGACAGCACCTTTACGGCGTACGTCCTTGTAAAGAAATATAAGGTCAAACCGCTCATCGTATCCTACGACCACCATTTTTTCAGGCCAAAGACTATAAGAAATGTCGATAGGACGATGCGCATCCTGGGAGTAGATTTTCTCAAATTCAGGACCAGCTGGGATGTCGTAAAGAAGACGATGAGAGAGAGCTTCATCCGTAAGGGCGATTTTTGCTGGCATTGCCATGCGGGGGTCTTCGTCTATCCGATGCAGGTGGCGGTAAAGCTTAATGTGCCCCTGGTTTTCTGGGGAGAGGCAAGCGCCGAATATACAAGTTATTACGGCTACGATACCGGAGAAGAGGAAGTGGATGAGAAGAGATTTAATATGTGGGTCAATCTCGGCATAACGGCGGAGGATATGGCAGGAATGATCAATACGGACCTGCGTGAGCTGGATTGTTTCCGGTATCCGTCGCTTTCGGAGCTGCGCGCCATAAAGTGCCGATCCGTGTGCCTTGGCAGCTTCCTACCGTGGGATGTGAAAAAGC
>Ga0105164_10003036_pt1 | contig 10235 bp, 10 predicted proteins | sample VDWuncwatermetaG_FD_89674 | JGI IMG/M metagenome (GOLD analysis project Ga0105164, IMG submission 89674) | Wastewater microbial communities from Netherlands to study Microbial Dark Matter (Phase II) - VDW unchlorinated drinking water | ecosystem: Environmental > Aquatic > Freshwater > Drinking... | reverse complement strand
GCGTACGTTTCCGATGGCGACAAGGTGGTGGCTCGGGCAGCACGCGCGAAGATCAGCGAAGCCAGATCGGTGCTCTCGCAGGCGGAACACGGGCCCAATGGCGCGCTGCCTGCGAGAGCACCGATCTGGCTTCGCTGATCTTCGCGCGTGCTGCCCGAGCCACCACCTTGTCGCCATCGGAAACGTACGCGTCAATCATCGTCAAGAGCTCATTTGCATCATCGAGGCGGGCAACCGCCACCGAGGTTTCGGCGGACGTGGGCTCCGGAGCAACGTGCGGGACATCCTTGAGCTCGAGCCGGTTGCGTGAGATCACTTCCCCGAAGTCGAGCGCGGGCAATGCCTTGAGGATTCCGGGGCCGTCAATGACGCCGGCGCGGACGAAGGCGGTGAGTGCCTTGCGCGTGTAGTCCGGCAAGATCGGCGTCACATCGTCGCTGAACGTGATGCGCAGCGGCATCACGTAGTTGCAGTACACGAACCGGTCAGAGTCGGCTGTTTCGGTCTTGAGAAACTCTTCGTCGAGGCTGGCGACAACGGCTGTTTGCATGATGCCCTCCTGATGGATGTCAGTGCTTGGGAAGAATTCGCTTCGAGCCTCATTCCACGGCGTCGACAACGGTCGCGGCGAGTCGTTCGGCCTCCCGGTCCGGGAGCTGAGAGAGCAGAAGCCAAAAACTCGAATCCTTCTTCGTGAGGTCGCGCAGCTGCTGCAGCACCTTCGGATGCGTATCGAGCGGCACGACGCCGATGCGTAGACAGTTCCTCCAGCTCAGTTTGAGCGGCCCTTCACCCTGGCCGGGCGCGCTGCTGAACTTCCCGATGCCCGGGACTTCCACGCCGAGTACGGAGATGCGTTCGACGTCGAGCGATCCCCGCCCAAGAGATTCGCCGTACTTCGGGATCCCTTCGTCAGGCAGCGTCGGGTCGAGGTTGATGACGCTTCTGTGAGAAAGCAGGTGGTGGGCATTGCTCGCCGACTTCTGATTTCCAACGCCCACAATCCACATTCCCTTCTTCGGCTGCTTCGGATCACGAAAGACAACGAAAAGCTTGTCGCCGACCTCGCCGCCGCCGCTCTTCGAGCGTGTGTACGCGCGATCGATCATGAAAATCTCGGGATTCCAGCGATGCGAGTCCGGCGCCTGCTTCACCATCTCCTGCATCGCTTCCAATTCTGCTTTTGCGTCGGCCGAGAGCGTCGCGGGATCGAACATCCGGCGGATGCCTCCAATCTCGTGGATGAGACCTTTGACCTGGGACTCGATGCCGCCGCGGCTCTTCACTGTGCGCGCGATGTAGCTGGCCTTCGCGCGCAGCTGCGCCCACTCCGTTTCCTTGAGCTCGTCGATCACGCGACGCGTGTGAGCGCTGAGGCGGCGCATGTCCATCACCGCGGCACGGACGGTCTTCGCGAGCGCTTTGACGTCTTCGCCGATCAGCGTGCGCAGCCAACTCCCCTGGATCTTCATGCGACCCTGCATCAACCGCTCGAGTTGCGCGCCGAATCGCGGCGAGACTTTGCGCCACCTCCATCCACCGAGCTTGGCCGAGACGTACCCGACGACCCGCGTACGCACTCCATTCAGCTTGCGCCGGGTAGCGACCGAGTAGACCGCGCGTCGCTCGCCCTTCCATAGCATTCGGATCTCGGTGGTCATGGCGCTAGATACTTCGCGGTGAAGAAATGACCGCGTAAGTCGCTGAACTGTACTGATGGCCGGCGGCCGGCCATGACTAAACATTCGATTCTGGAATTGCGACGATCGATCTGACGTACTACATTGCCCGCGCGTGATTTCTGATCAAAGGAGCGGGCATGGTTCAGCGACGACAGCGCGAACGGAGTCTGTTCGAAGTTCTGTTGCCCGATGGCCACAGGCTGTGCCCCGAGTGGCTGCCCAAGATCGACACGCTGCTCGAGGACGAAGCCGTGATTGAGGTCGTCGCTCAAGGCCTCGAAGCTCGGTGGCCGCAGAGTCGGCGCCGCGGCCGTCCGGGCACGCCGGCGGAGGTCGTCATCCGGATGCTGATCCTGAAGCATCTGTCCGACTGAAGTTACGACGATCTGGAGCACGAGGTCCGCGCCAACCTGGTCTATCGGGCATTCACGCGGATCGATGCCGGCGATGTGCCCGATGCCAAGACGATTCTGAAGATCGCCCGTGCGCTCCGACCAGAGGTGATCGAGCAGTTGCACCGACAGGTCGTCGAAGTCGCCAAGCGTGCCGGGGTCACGCACGGCCGTCGATTTCGCATCGACACCACGGTCGTAGAAACGAATGTGCACTATCCGACGGACAGTACGTTGTTGCAAGACAGCGTGCGCGTGCTGACGCGGACGATGCACCGGGCGAGCGCGGCATTGGGTGATCCCCGAGGCCGCATTCGGAATCGGCTGCGGAGTGTCAGGCGCCGCGTGCTGATCATTGGCTACGCGGCACGGTCGCCGAAAACGCACACGACGTTGGTGCAGAGCTATCCGCAGTTGATGGCGACGACCCGCGCAGTGGTCCGCGATGCGGCCACGATGGTCCGTCGCATCGGTCAACACATGCGCACGGTGCGTCCCGACGTCCAATGATCGCTTCGACGCGGTCAGGACACGCTGCGTCAGATGCGGCCGATCATCCAGCGGGTACTCGCGCAAACCCGCGCGCGGATTCTCGGCGGTGACACGCACGTGCCCGACAAGGTCCTGAGCATCTTCGAGCCGCATACGGAGACGATTCGCAAAGGCAAGATCGCAACGCCCAACGAGTTTGGCAAACTGGTGACGATTCAAGAGTCGGAACATCAGATCATCACCGGCTACGAGATGAACGCGATCCGACCGGCCGATGTCACGTTGTGGACACCGGCGCTCGATCGCCATCAGCGAATCTTCGGCCGCGCGCCGGATCTCGCCGCCGGTGATCGCGGCTTCAGCTCGGCGGCCAATGAACAAGCGGCGACTGATCGCGGCGTTCGACGCGTGGTCTTGCCGCGACGCGGCCCGAAGTCCCCGACGCGACGTGCGTTTGAACGGCAACGCTGGTTCCGTCGAGGCCAACGGTGGCGCGTCGACTCGGAAGGCCGCATCAGTGTCTTGAAACGACGAAATGGACTCGACCGCTGTCGCTATCATGGCCTCGATGGAATGCAGCGATGGGTGGGGCTCGGCGTCATCGCGAATAATCTGGTAAGCACCGCGAACTTCTCGAGTGCGCGGGCCGCCGCATAGACAAACCGGTGAATGAAACGATCGGACACTGAGCCGGCCGCGCGATCGGGAAAGAACAGCTCGCCGAGCAGTCATTTCTTCACCGAAAAGAGGTCAGGCATCGGCAACCAGTCGGAGATGCGCAGCGCTACGAAGAATGCCGTGTTCACGTCCGCTTCGGCGTGGCGGTACGCGAGGTTGTACCCGAGCGTCGCCGGCTCGCAGGTCGCGGTGAGCAGCACCGAGACGAAGCCCTTCTGCTCCGTACCTTCTGCGTTCTCCCACGCCCGATAGGCTTCGACGACGGTGGGGATCGATAGCGTCGCGAAGAGGAACGACGCAGGGTCGTAGAGGACCGAAAGAACCTGAGTGAGCACGTCGACGATGAACGCCGCCTTGGCCTGCGCGAGATCGTCGGTCGGCAGCTCGGGTGGCGCGGGAGGGTCGCCGCGGGCCCAGATCGACTTCTGGGCGCGGCGGATCCACTCGTTCAGTTGCGCATGCGATCCGGGATCCGAGGCGGCGAAGGGGTCGTCGGCATAGCGCTGTATAGCAGTCGCGCCTGTACCGACGATGAAAGCGGCCGGGTCGTCGAGCATGTTGGCCGTGACGACGAGCAGCTGATCGATGAAATCATCGAGGATGCCCTTCCAATCCGCGAGGGTTGCTTCTCGACCCTGCTTGTATCCGAGGTGAGCTCCTTCGACGGCGAGCGCGCGGTACGAGTCGTCGCGATAGAGGCGAGCGAGATTCCGCGTCGCCAGCGACCGATCGATCTCCCCGGCGGCGATGATGAACTTGTGAAGTAGGACTGCGACCTTGTCATCGCCGTCGACCAGCGAGTCGTCGAGACGCGGCTCACTGCCAAACTCTGCGAGGGCCGAGGCTGGCCGAGCCACGCATATCTTGTTGACGCTGTCCCACTCCACCGACACCGTTGCGTAGTCCATGGAACTACTCTTGGCACTTCGCCATTGGTTGGCATCCACAAAAATGGAGGATGAGGGAGGTTTTGTCAAGAGGTGTGTAAACGAGATCAGGCGGCGGCCTTCTCGTTACGCCGGTTCACTGCACGTACTCCGTTGACGTAGGCCACATCGCTCGCGACATCGGCGAGCAACTCGGGCGCGTCCAGGCGCCCGAGGTTCTTACGGCGAACCGAAGGTTACACCGCCCTCTCTCTTTTCCACACCTTCTGACCTTACCTCAGGATGAGACGCAACCCTTCCCGCACCACAGCGCGGATCAGGCCCTGTCTGTGGCCGATTATCGCCAAAACAGGCGGGAATACCTAAGGGAAACCCACCAGACGCCGATGCCGAGCGCGAGCGTGAGCGCCGCCGCGAGCGTGAACGTCAGGTGCGCGCGAGCATCCGGACGGCGTAGCGCAGGTCCTGCATCATCGGGCGACTCTCCAAGAGCGCAGATCACGAAGGACTGCCACGAAATCGCAAAATCACGCACCAAACAGATCTTCTTCGTGCTTTCGTGTTTTCGTGTTTCCGTGGCTAGTACTTCGCGATCTCCTCTATTCTACGCACAGCGCGACCGACGGATCCACGCGCGACGCCTTGAGCGCCGGCGCCATGCTCGCCAGACCAGCGAGAGCATAGGCGGGACAAAGGCCCTGTTGACGTAACATGCCTTCTCGGCAGTTCACGCCATCCCCCCCAGAGGCTGCCCTGCGTTCTTGGTATGGGAGTTGCCGCACACCGTCTGACACGATCGAGTGCTGATCCGACAGACGAATTTCGCGTGAAAGGCGGGCTCGGTTGTGCTACGCCTCCGCGGCTCGTATTTATGGGAGGCCCGACTACTCGCTCCTTGCCGCTCAGCAGGCGGCGGTGGTCACTCCGCTTCGCTGGGGCCGTCCGCAGTAAAGCAATGCCGCCCCCAACCGTATTGCGTGCCTCGCGGATACCGCTTGACACCTTTGATGGGTACATGTATTAAGGCGTGGCCTGTGCTGTCGGGACCGTGGCACGGAGGGCACGCACCATTCGGAACACGACGCTGCTTCGACATAAGTTCGCTGCCGCTCCGCACCGTCCTCGGGCCGTATGATGTGGCTGCGTGTCGCGTTGTCTTCGCCTTGCCGACGCCGACAATCACAAGCGAACTCCCCGCGGAGCCGCCACCGGAATCTGCCGGTGCGATTGAGGGCCACGTGACGACTAACCAACCAGAGGATCCGATCAGATGTATTAGCTCGGCTCACATTGCTGATCCTGGGTCGCTCCTAAGGGGTCACGACGACGAACTGGCCGCTGCTGAACGCTTCGCCCGTTTTGTCGCAGAAGTCCGTGGCCTCGGACGACTTCTCGTTTTCGGGTGGGCCGGAACGGCAAAGACTCTGTTCCCCAAGATTCTGGCCTTTAACCTCAAAGGCCAGGGCCTATTGTATGGCATGGCGACGGTTCGCTGCCACTCCTTAACCGCAAGGCTAGCCCCAGCTCAGGCGTCGCATCGCTTGCAGGAGCTTACCAACTTCATCGCGCAACGCGGCGAACCGAAGATCATCGTCTTTGACGAGATCGACGCCATCGCGCCCACGAGAAGTGAGAATCCAGCTCTTTTAATGACATCCGCTACCACAATGGACTTCCTCGACCGGGATAATGCACTATTGAAAGGCTCAATCGTATTCGGAATCACCAATAATCCTGACCGGGTCGATCCTGCCGTCATGGATCGTCTTTCCGAAGGCTGTCTCTACTTTGATCTGCCTACAGAAGCGACCATTAGCACCATCCTGGACGATCGTGGAATTCCTGCAGCGCAGCAAGTAGCAAGACTTCTGGTTGCCTCCGTCGGTCGCAACGGACATCGGATTACCGGTCGTGGTGCGTCGGATGGTGCTGAAACTGCACAGACGTTTTTCCGCTGGAACAAGAGCGATGTCAACAGGCTACCGCCCCAACAAATTGCGGAACACCTCCTCTCGTCCTGTAGCTCCGTCGACAATATCGAGTTCGAAAACTTCGGGGCGAGGCAGCGCGCTCGCATCGAGCGCGCCTCGACGTTTGTGGGAATCTACCGATGAGGCTCAGGCGACCATAATGAACTCACACTCAGAGACTCGAGCGTCGTCCGAATTCTGGGGCCCAGACCACAGGCACTCGGGGATAGTCCTGCCTGGCAGTACAGCATTACACAATGCCTTCATCGCGGTAGCGCACAGCGCCAGCACCCAATCGATGCTTCACACGGCACTCATTTGGGGTTGGACCGGTACAGGGAAAACGCTGTTCCCCAAGAGTTTACATCAGGCCCTGCTTCACTGGCAGCTGCCGTATTCCCTTCTTGCTCTTGACTTCACGAAGATACTCTGTCGCCGCGAAGGTGCAGAGTCGGAAGTTCTCACTCAGACGAAGGAGACCTGCCAGGGAACGCGCCCCTTGCTGCTCGCGTTACAGCACGCTGAGCTTGTAGTCCCAGTTGATGAAGTACTTGAGCCATGGCACGCATGGTTGACGGACTGGCTACAGAATGGGAACTGCAGCGCGGGTGTTGTGGTTCTAGCGATAACGAGCAGCCCTGATCGAATTCACCCGACGCTCCGGAATCTTTTTAAATTCACTGCCTACTATGACTTACCGACGAGACAGACAGCAAGAGAACTTCTCGCTGTCCGAGGCGTCCAGGACGCTGAAATCGTCACAAATCATCTCTACGATAAGGCTGAGCACTTCGGAGTGCGCTTTACGGGTCGGGGCTTGCTGAACGGCGTTGACATGTGGTTGGCAAGAGCCACAACGTCGGGAATGCCACCAGAGGAGCACCGTCCGAAGGACATTGCTAAGATGATCTTCGCCTGCAGCGCCGGTGTGGATAAGAAGGACATCGAAAGCTATCTTGATGAATCGCTCGTGCTCGAATCTCACTCTTTCACGGAGTCGTGGACACAACGATTTCGGCAGTTGGTTGACGCCGGCGAGCTACACGCCAAATCTTGAGTCTGAACAGTGCACATTCTCCCGGCGCTTCCCGCGCCGGTATCCGCCCGCCCGGCGTCGTTCTGCGCATCGCCTGGATCACTTAGTTTACTCGCCCGCCTTGTCCCTAGCCTAGGTTAGCCCAGAGTCCGATCGCTCCTACATCTTTTTTAACGTCTCTGCAACTGCATAGCTCGCTTCCGTAGCACCGATCTCCTGGAGCTGCTTCAAGAAGGTGCTCAAACCCGCCCTTATAGCATGCCGCGTTTCATCCGACCGTGCAGCGATAAAAACCGCGAGTTCCCGCTCAAGAAGCCCCCTCAGCTCAGACAAGTCCTTAGAATCCTTCTCGGGGTCTCTCTTCCTCAAGACAACCCTCTTCCGCTTGTCGGGGTCATGCTTGTTCTCGGTTGGCTCCGCTGACAACTGAGCCCAATATCCGGGTGCACTATATAACAGTTGGTACTTCTCGACGTCCATCGGGACGACGAGGTAGTACACACCATCCTCGTTTGTCTTATCCCTCGGCTTGGCCCTCCCGTATAGCTCAACGGCGGCTTCCCCGGCGCCGAATGGGCTTCCAATTTGCCTGTAGACAACGCCGGTTGACCTATTACCTTCTGGGCCAAACGGTTGGGCGCTCGCCCTCGAAATCATTACTACCGTCAACATGGTAACGCCGACGGTCAACCTGATCGTACGAGACATCGCGTCCTCCGCCCTACTAGTGGAAGTATAGCGTCGCACTCAACGGAACCGTCCCTCGTCGTACCTTGGACTGGACGCTTTGCCGAACATCGACCACCAGGCGCCACTCGAGCGAACTGTCAAACTCTGGAAAGAGCCATTCCGACCGCAGCGACCGGAAACTCCCAACTTCCGCCGGCTCCTGCCCGCTTGGCACCGCCCGATTACCTCGGCTCCTGGGCTCTACACTGACGAGCTGGTATCCTTGTCGCGGCTGGATAAACACCCGTATATCTCGATATTTTCCCGACATGCCCATCGGAATCTCGATCGGCGCTGAATAGCGCTCGAGTCCAGGATCGTCTCCTGCCCGTTGCGGCTCAACTCGCCATCCGCTCCGCGGCATGTCAACCGACCCACCTCGTCCGCAACTATCGGTTCTCGCGATCTGACGATGGCCACCACTGTCAGAACGAGACTCAAGCCGATCAGCACACCGACGATCACAGACCATATCCTTGCAATCTTGCCGTACTTTGGCGCCCTCCTCGTCGCTCGAGCCAGTGGAGCGCCGCCGCCGCCTCCTACCGCCACGTCGTTGCTCGCGCGGCTCAACACCACGTGCAGGCATACCAGCACGCCTATTACACTCGTTGTTAGTCTTCCCCACGATGACGCGAATGGGACTTCGAAGACATGCAGCAGGCGTTCGGACAGTTCAGCACTCGCGACATACGCGACGAACGCAATCTTGACCAATTCTATGAGGGTTTCCACGTCGCGTCACCCATTGGACAGCTTTCCCTAAAACGCCTATCGTGGATAATAGATCACATCGGCAAGGAGACAGCAATGCCATCTCAAATCATAGATCCCTCCGCAGTATCCCAGGAACTGATTGTTCCGGGGACGTCAGACGCGCCAGGTTCGTCAGCATAGGGGCCCTTGACACGACGCGTCAGCGGCGCTATACTTTACTCATCATTCATCAACGTTGATCAAAATCAAGGGTCGGTTCAACGTGCCCACTAAACCTCGCCGCATTATGATTCAGCGTCTTCCCCTCACCAGGGCCCGAGTCCACCTCGGCGCCGTGATCAAACGGGTCCGCCTCAACAAGGAGTACTTCATCCTCGAGAAAGACGGGATCCCGGTGGCCGGCCTGATGGACATCGATGAGTTCGAGGACTACCTCGAACTCCAAGATCCCAAGGCACAGGCTAGCATTCGGAGAAGCCGTCGGGAGTTCCTCGCTGGAAAGAGCAGACGAGCCCGTGAGCTTCTCCGGGAGGCTACAGACCCGTGCCGAGAAAGCTAGGAAGGTGACGCGGCGTCACCGCGCATGACGCCGCGGTTTTGTGTTCGGACCTCGCGGGAATTCGAGCGGCTTGCGCGCCGCCTGACGGACCAGCATCCACAAGACTTCCCTCGGCGGTATGCTGAGGCCATCACCGTCCTCGAGACCGATCCACACAACGTCAACCGCCGACACTCGATCCGCAAGCTCTCGGGTGTGCGCCCCGGTGACGGACAGGCGCGTTGACCTGGTATCCCTGATTGTCCCGAATCGTCACAAATCAACTTGTTCCGCGGCCCAGTCTGGCCACCGCGTCCCGGGAAATCCCGGCGAATCCCCGAAAAACCGTCAGCGTGGCGTCAGCAGGATTGGGCGACGGAAACAACCTCAGCGGGTTTGCGATCTGCTTCGCGCAAGCTCACGAACACCGGTTCGATTCGCCAACGGGATTTGGACGACGGACGTGTTCGCGACTCTTCCCTTTGAGGGTATCGCTAATAAGTAACTCCGCGTCGCAATTTCGGTGACGTATGGTCGCGGCCGATAATGTCGGCGCAGAGCCCGGGACCCGGGACTACCTCGGTCAGCCCGGCGAATTCGTCGGCGACCCGACCTCGTGTCTGCACCCCAGCCGCGGGATCAACTCCCTTCTCAAGCGGTGTCTGCAATGTGTCACCGAAGCGCTACAGAGGACGACCCAGCAACGACGATGTTGGACGGCGCGGACCCGACTGCCGATCGCGCCGTCAGCCAGGAGACCTCAATCGCTGAGGGCTTGCAGGATGAGCTGGCGCAACAGCTGCCGTCGGTAAATCACGTCAGGCGCGGACGGGACCTGGGTCATCAGGATCGTGATCATCTCTTCTTTCGGATCGACCCAGAAGTAGGTCCCGGCGGCGCCGAGCCATGTGTACTCGCCAGTCGAGCCCGGGACACCGCTCAGGCCGGTTTCCTTCCGAATGGCAAACCCGAGCCCCCACGTATACCCGGTAAAGAACGGCGTCGGGATCTTGATGTCGCCGAGATGGTCCGAGGTCATGTGGTTGACGGTGGTGCGGCTGAGGAGGCGTACTCCGTCGAGCCGGCCGCCGTTCAGGAGCATTTGGAGAAACCG
>Ga0105164_10003035_pt1 | contig 10239 bp, 11 predicted proteins | sample VDWuncwatermetaG_FD_89674 | JGI IMG/M metagenome (GOLD analysis project Ga0105164, IMG submission 89674) | Wastewater microbial communities from Netherlands to study Microbial Dark Matter (Phase II) - VDW unchlorinated drinking water | ecosystem: Environmental > Aquatic > Freshwater > Drinking... | reverse complement strand
GTGGCGTCGCAGCACCTCGGTGATCGCGGTGTCGTCATCTACTTCCCCCTGGACCTTCGGTTCTGCGTCAGGCGCGCCTTGGATGCGCTCCATCCCCGCGCGCTCATCTTGTTGGAATCAGAGCTGTGGCCCGCCGCGATGCACCTGACGAAGGCCCGCGGGATCCCCATTGCAATCGTCAATGGACGAGTGTCCACGCGCACGTTCAGGCGCGCGCATTGGCTGGCCCCCTGGTTGGGCAAGCTCTTGCGCCACGTCGATCTCTTCCTCATGCAGAGCGAGACGGATGCCGACCGGATCATCCAGCTCGGCGCTGCTCCTGAGCGTGTCCGCGTCGCGGGGAGCCTCAAGTGGGACGCCAGTCTCGCCGCACGCCCAACCTCATCGGAGATCGACGCGACCGCCCGGCGGCTCGGGCTCAACAGCCATGAGTCGATCATCGTCGGCGGAAGCACGCACCGAGGGGAAGAAGCCGCTCTCCTCAGCGCGTTTCGCATCCTCCGCTCCAACCAGGGGAGCACCCGGCTCATCCTCGCTCCCAGGCACCTGGAGCGCCTCGCGGAAGTGGAGCGGATTGTCCGCGAGGCCGGTTTGATCCCGTCACGACTTTCTCAAGTGGCATCCAACGCCCGATGGGACGTCGGCCTCGTGGACACCTTTGGGCAGCTCCCATGCTACTACGGCCTGGCCAGCGCGGTGTTCATCGGCGGGAGCCTCATCCCTCACGGGGGGCAAAACCCGCTGGAGGCCGCCAGCCTGGGCAAACCGATCGTGTTCGGCCCCTCGATGCATAACTTTGCCGACATCGCCTCCCAGTTGACGCACTATCAGGCCGCGCGACAACTCTCCAGCGCCGCGGAGTTGACCCCGACTCTCCGCGGACTCCTTCAGGACGCTGGTTCCGCTCACGCGATGGGCCGCAGAGCCCAGGAGCTGACCGAACGCTCCCGCGGATCCCTCCAGCGCACCCTCGAAGCGCTCCAACCGCTGCTCACCGCAACATCGGGTTGCGCGTAGTGTCCTAAACAGATACTGTGAGGATATAGGACATATTAGGGTATATGTAACTTAGTAGTAATACGTTTTTATATTTGACATACTAGTTTATAATTGGTATACTTTTTGCAGAAAGGAGGGAAGACAGATGGAGGCATCCGTGGTGACCCTGAAGGGACAGGTGGTCATTCCGAAGAAGATCCGCGCCATGTTCCACATCAAGAGAGGGACGCAGGTCCGTTTTGAGCCCAGGAACGGCGAGATCGTCTTGAAGCCTCTCACAGCGGAGTACTTTGAGAAGATGGCCGGGATCCTGGGGTCCGGCGGGAAGGTGACGAAGGCGCTGCTGGAAGAGCGAGCAAAAGACCGTGAGCGGGAAGCTCGGTAATGGCTCATGTGCTGGATGCTTCTGCGCTCACGGCCTATTTTGAGAGAGAACCCGGTTACGAGAAAGTCCAAAAGCTCCTGACGGAGGCCGCGCTCAGTGACCGGAAGTTGTTCATCTCGGCCGTGAACTGGGGTGAGGTCTACTACGTCACCCACCGCACCCATGGCGCTTCCCAAGCTAACCAAGTCGCTCAAGTCATTGAAACCTTCCCCATTGAACTCGTGGATGTGGATATAGAAATCGCCAAACAGGCTGCGCTGTTCAAGGTTTCCCATAAACTGCCCTATGCTGACTGTTTTGCCGCCGCTCTTGCCAAAATCCACAAAGCCACGCTGGTCACTACTGATAAAGACTTCAAACTCCTCGAAGGTGAGATCAGGGTACATTGGCTATAACGAATCATGCGGATACTGAACAATCTCTTTACTCGAGACGCAAGAACTATAGGTGAGGTCGTCAAGGATCCCATCGTGGATGTCATCATCACCTCGCCTCCCTACGCTGACCTGAAGGATTACGGTGTAAGGGGACAGATCGGCTTTGGCCAAAAATACGAAAGCGAGTACCTGCTTTCTTTAAAGGAAGTGTTTGCGCAGTGCTTTCACGTTTCAAGGCCAACGGCCTCCTTGTGGGTTGTAGCCGATACCTTCAAGCGACATGGAGAGGTGAAACTCCTTCCGTTCCAGATTGCTGAGATTTGCAAAGAGATCGGTTGGAGGTTGAGCGACATCATTATTTGGGATAAGGGGAAGACGTTGCCGTGGTCACATAAGGGCCGATTGAGGAATAGTTTTGAATACCTCTTATTTTTTGTGAAATCGCAGCAGCATAAGTACTACGTGGACAGGATAAAAGATCCGATTGATCTCAAAGAATGGTGGGTCAAATATCCTGAGAGATATTCACTGGGAGGGAAAGTACCAAGCAATATCTGGCGCATCCCCATTCCAGTCCAGGGCAGCTGGGCACAGGGCGAACTAACGCATTTTTGTCCTTTCCCTCCAGAGCTGGTAGAACGGATTCTTCTGCTGGCAACGGATAAGGAGGACGTTGTCTTAGACCCATTCGCTGGATCGGGGGTTGTGCTGGCTCAAGCCATGTGCATGCGACGCAAGTATATCGGATTTGAGATCAACGCTGACTACGTGAAACGATTTAAATCGAAGGTGCTTCCAGCCATTCGGAAGCAATGGAAAGCAACTCAAAAGGAAATGAGGCAATTGGAGAGGAGAAGGAAAGATTTTGAAGAAAAGATACGCGCTCTTAGACTTCTCAAGTACCCCAAGTCGATAGTAAAGGTTTTGCAGGATAAAGGTGTGCAGGAGGTGGACGAAATCGTAGCTATTATAGTTGAAGAAGACAAAACTACGAATCAGCACCGCACGAACACCTTTGCTCGTATAAGAGTTACCTTCCTAGTTGCCTTTCAAAGCGGACATGGTGAGAAAGCTCTCAAAGAAGCAATCCTGTCTGTGGTCGCGAAGCCACCAGCCTCAAAGTTTGGCATCGACTCCGCGATCTCAGTAAGAAACGCCGATGAGTTCTTTGGTATCGCGAGTCAAGGAGTCGGTAACAACGGCCGCCCTCTATTCATCTATCTTGGGGGAAGAACGCATTATTTCCATGAACGAAGTACATTCAAGGATCTTTCAATAAAGCTTGCGTGGAGTCAATGGAAGACTATGCGAAAAAACAATATGCCGCCAATTCTGAGTCCAATACGCATCAGACAGGAGATTATCAAGACTTGGTTCCCCAAGCAACGAGCGCTAAACGGGCACAAGGCTATGAAAGCTGTTTTGCTGCCTATGAACAGTGAGCGAATTGCTGCAAATGGCTGACGACTCAAAGATTAGACAAAGAGAAGATTTGCTTAGATTGGAACCGTTTGGGAAGAATGCATACGAAAAATACGCTCTGACGTCACTTACTGCTTATTGCGTTTTTTGGCTCAATGAATGGAATTTGGGTACAACGTTAGAAAATATCGCTGTGGCAGGGCATCGGATGTTTCCTGTCAAATTCTGTATGGTGAGCTGGCCTCAATTTCCTGACCTGAACAGGATTAATAGGTCTGTCCTTCAAATGAGACCCAAGTATCGAAACCTGGCAACCTCTCTTTCTGCGAAAGGCGTCTTCTTGAACCAGAACGGGATTCGTGAGGCGGGGTCGTTAATTCAACGAATTGGAGCACCCCAATTCCAGGGAGAAAATAAACTTCCCATTCCTGCGGAGTCCATGCGCGCGGAACGAGGTAGGAGCTCGAGAGCTCGGAGCGTTCATCCGCAAGATTTGGTTTCTGCTGTCAGGAAATCTAAGTTATTTTCCATCTATACCAAGGGTGATGTTGACGGGGCGGAGGCGATTCATCTCATTGGGCTATTAGGCGTGTACGATCATACACCATCCTCAGAAAAAAAACGGAAGCTGAAGGAATTCCTAGAAGCGGCCAGAGAGTTGAACGACAAAGAGATCCTCGAGTTTCTGGCCTGGGCGTCGCAACAGTTCCAGAGGTACTTGGATAAGTGACTAGGAGGTTGACGAATGGGCACCTCGTTTAACTTCGAAATTAAGCTGGCTGGCCGAGAATGGAGCAGGCAATTCTATACGGCCGTCGTGAAGAGTCTCTCGAAAACTATCACAGAGCCAATTACAAATTCTGACACCTCTTACAAGAGAAAGCTCAATTTACCGGACGCGTCTGGGTTAGTTGAGGCGGCGCTCTCCCTTGAAAAGGGAAAAAAGTTTGATCTTTCCGAATGCAAAGAGAAGTTATACGACCCCGCTATTCACAGGACAATCGAAGTCCATATCTATACTGCGAGGGGGCACGGCAGGAAGCCAAGAACATGCGAAATTGTGGATTTCGCTGAAGGACTTAACGTCACTGAATTGCAGAACGCCTTCAAGCTATACGCTGCAGATAAGTCAGGTGTCTCGAAGGGACGACCTGGACGAAGCCTATTTGGTCGCGGGGTAAGTGACGTCCTTCTTGGACATCGAGATGGAGAATTCTTTGGATACCGTGCCGGCGTCTTAAGCAAATTGGCGTTTGCATTCGATTCGAAAGTTGATAGCCAGCCGAGGGCTCTTGGTACAGAGCTTGAGAAGATATCCGCATCTGCGCTGAAGGATTACCATCTTCATCCCAACGAAAACGGTTGCTGTGTTCGTTTCATTCTGAATGAGGATTGTCGGATCCATGAAGAGGGCTCCATTGTTCAAACTTTAGCGCAGTTCTATATGCTTCGACTCATTAACGCCGATCCGAATATCACTGTGAAGCTATTCCGATATCGGGCTGGGGGGAAGGTCTATGAGGATCGCTTGGTCTATGATTTTCCAATCGGAGATGTTATTGAGAAGTTTTCCTTTAGCATTCAGGAACCGGTGCAGGGAGCCCAGCTCCCTCCCCTACAAATTGACGGGATCGTCTGTAGGGCTGATGTCCAAGGAGGGTTGCCGGGGAGAGAAGCGGGGGAACAGAGAGCGAACGGCCTGCTAGTCGTTGATGATAAGGATGCGGTTCTCGATCTGACATTGTTACCGAGGTTCGAGGATGCGCCTTACCTGCGGAACGTCTTTGGGATCATTCGAATAAGAAATATACGAGATGTGTTTGATTGGTATCTAAATAACGGGAAGGACTCTCCCTTAACGACTAGCCGCGACGGATTTGACCCGAGACACGATGTTGCGAAGAAACTTTATGATGCGCTTTACAATAAGCTTGAGCCAATTTACAGGCGGGAGGAAGAACGCTTTAATAAGGCCCAAGCTGGAAGACTTTCTGTTCAAACTAGAGAACGACTTAATGAGGCCATTAAGGAGCTCAATAAGCTGCTTAAGGATCTTATGGGTGAGGGAACTGGTGTTGGGCCCGATGACGACTCCAGGCTTGATCCAGACAAGCCACTTCAATTTCTGCCAGCCACTACGCGGCTTATTCTAGGTAGGCCGCGATTCGTTAAACTCTATTTCAAAAGGGAGCTCGCTGAACAGAAAGGTTCAATCTTAATTGAGTCCAACAATCCGAAAATTGAGGTACGGGCAGCATCACAGCTGGTGAGCGAGGGGAAGAAAGAGGGTGACCACTTCGTGTATGTTGTCTCTCTGCGGAGCGACAGTCTAGGTGAAAACGCAACAATAACTGCACTAGCGGACGGCATAGGTAGCGCATTCGAAGCAATCCTCGAAGTCTTAGATGTCAGCGAGAGCCATACCATCCTGCCACCTGACGAGATGGAATTCAGGCCAAAAGTGTCTCGAGGAGAGCCAAATCGAGATAACCATCTTACCCTCCTAGTGAATGCTAAAGTCATTCCATTGGGCAGGAAAATCAAGTTAGAAGTTCAGAAAGCTCAGGGGGGCGTTGGGTTGTTGGAGGGGTCTAAAAAGGTTGAAGAGACCTCAGTCACCTTTGAAAAATCGCACCTAATTCCAGGAACAGAGGTCGGACGGATCCTGGTTGCGTGGCGAGGAACTGGTTGGGGGCAGTCAGCGGGTGTGATTGCGGCTACCAAGAAACCCGATGGCTCACTTGCCTATGCACATGGAAGGATTGTGTTGGAGGAACAGCAAGACGCTGGCATCATCAAAGACGTCAGATATCAGGAGTTAGGAAACCAGAAATGTTCCGATCTCGTTGATGGGATTATTTATATCAACAGCAGTCACTACCTTAATAGGTTTGTCTTTGGTACGGAACAACAATATACGAAACGCATTGAAGAAGATCGCACAGCGCAGTATCGCCTGTCATTGCTCATGGTCGAACAATCTGTCTTTCGACTAGCCGAGGAAAGCTATCTGGATAGTAAGCTGGTGTTGAACGATCGGGCTCCAGTAACGAGCCTTCGTGAGTTTATTGATCAGAAAACCCACCAGTTCGGTCCAAAAATTGTCAATGCACTCGTGACCAAGTGATCGAGCACTCTAAAAACAGTCCAAGTAGTTCCGCCTAGCTGATCTGGGCTGGCACATTTGAAACGCCTCCTGTTTTCTCCTGAATGGATATGAGCCTGTAATGCATCCCCAGAATTTCCCAGGTAATGATTGAGAAGGCAGTCCAAACGACCATGGGCAATTTTGCCGCCTACGTACACATGAGCTGGCGGGTGTTTTTTCATCCTGTGCAAACCATTGCTGGTAGGACGTCTACCAATGACGCGAACACACTGCTTCCCCCCGAGACCTTCTTCGTTCTTAATGTGATTATTGCGGCAATCGTGGGCCATTGGCTCGGTTACAAGATGCCGGTTATCGATTTAGATGTACCCGATTCGTTGGACTGGCTCAATGGTCCTTATACATTATTTGTGCGATTCATCCTTGGAGTTTCAACTTTGACATTCTTGCTGGCGCGTGGCTGGGTCTCCCCCATCAGGCAGTTAATGCCACAGATGCTAAGAGTCTATTGCTACAGCAGTGTTGTGTTTATCCCCGTCGTATTTGTTAAGTCTTGGAGTGGTACAGCCTACGGAACTTTCCTCTTGGACTTGGTGAGCAATGTCTTTGCAGGTAACCTCCAAGCACTCAACGGTTCTTTCATTGCACGAAGCGCAGCTAGCTTGGGAATGTCACTGCTACTGGGTGTTTTTGTGTTCGTTTGGTGGTGTTACCTGATGTACGTTGGCGTATCGTCACTGAAGGAGCGTCCACGAGGAAGGGTATTTTCTAAATTGATAGGTTCTGTTGCGGGATTCTTCATCCTTAAGTTACTAGTTGTGACTCCGCTTCATTGGTACTGGACATACAAGGAATTTTTCTCAGCATGGCAGATTATCAACGTTCAATTACCAGAGTCACTTGGCAACCATCCCCCACAATACCTTAAGGCAAGTATCCTTTGCTCGGAGGTTGGCCGTACATCAAAGATACCGCCATCTATTAGATACGCGGCCAAGCTTCGCTCATTTGTCTACAAACTCGCAGCCGTCCCTACCAGCGATAGAGATATTGAGCAGAGCATACGTGAAATCTTAGATTCTGTGGAGAAGAGAGATTACGATAATACAAGGGAACTGTTGGAACGCATTGTAAGTAGCGAGCTCAGAGAGGATAGGAGATTTGCAGTAGCCACTGTCGATGGCCAGACGCTTCTTGTGGAAGCAAACGAGTTGCGCCGATCGCCTACCTACACCCCAATTGGCCTAAAGGGAGAATACATCGAGTTCTTCTTTCCTGCCCCACCGTCGCCAATGGCGATCTGGCCTTAGCTCTCTCACGAAAATGGAACGCCGGTGCCGTCCTAAAGGAAGGTGCCAGGCACGTCGGTAGTTGGCACCTTGGGGACAGGCAGTTGGCAGACAAATCGTCTTGACACGGCGTCCGAATTGACCTACAGTCTGGTGTGACAACTTAAAGGCCGTCCGATGTTTGAAGGGGGAAGCTCGGACGTTAAAATAAATCAAACCTTCGCCAGCCGGCGAAGGTCTTTTTGTTTATGGGATACCTACAGAGAGGATAGCATCCAATGGAAGGGTTAAAGGTCTTAAAAAGCACGCAGATTGTAATCCTGGGAATCTGTTTTGTGGTTGCGACCATTGTTTCGACGGTGATTTTTTCTCGCGGCTTGATGCAGATGAAGCGGTTTTCTTCTGAAGTGATTAAGGTGACAGGGTCCGCTGAAGACAACATTGTTTCGGATTATCTGGTGTGGAAGGCGAGTTTCTCGCGCAGAGCGCCCGCCATGACCGCGGCCTTCGAGCAGCTGAAGGCCGATCTTCAGGCGGTGAAGGCGTATCTGATCCGTCAAGGCGTCAAAGAACAGGAGATGGTGGTGGCACCCACCACGACCGAGGTGCTCTACAAAAAGAATGAAAAGGGCAACAATACCAATGACATTGAAGGGTACCTGCTCGCGCAGGAGATTGAGGTTCGTTCTCATGACGTGATGCGCGTGACCGAGATCTCGCGGCAGGCGACTGAGCTGATTGAACAAGGCATTGAATTCATTTCACAGCCGCCGGAGTATTTTTATACGAAGCTGGCAGAGTTGAAGCTGGCCATGCTCAAAGAGGCCACGGAAAATGCCAGGAAGCGCGCCGAGCAGATGGCCTTAGCGACCGGAGGGCGCATCGGGACCATGCGGTCTGCGCGGATGGGGGTCTTCCAGATCACGCCGGTCAACTCCTATGATGTGTCGGATTGGGGCCTGAACGACACAAGTTCGCTGGAGAAGAAAGTCAATGCCGTGGTGAATGTCGAGTTCGCGATCAAAGAATAACGCCGATATCCAGGGACGCAATACTTATTTGGTCATTGGCGAGGAGAGCGGATCACAAAAAGGAGGATACGGATGAGTGACGAGCAGGAAGCGGTGCAGGGGGAGACGAAGGAGCAGCGGTTTCAGCGGTTGGCGATCAAGCGGACGCAGGCGGCGCTGCAGAAGATCCGGCTGATCACGAACCTGACGAGCTCGAGCTACGCCTACACGCCGGAGCAGGCGGCGAAGATCATCGGGGCGCTGCGCGCGGCCGTGGATACGGTGGAGGCCAAGTTCAACCGCGTCCGCGGCACCCAGAAGGCGGAGATGTCATTCTCGTTGTAACTCGGCCAGAACACAACAGGCAGCCTCCTCAGGTAGAATCGCCTCGCTGATCCGGGCCGGCGTCGGCCCGCCCTCGCTTGTCAGGCCAGCGGGCCTTGCTGGATGCCCAATCTGGTAACCGACCTCACTCTCTTTAGGAATTCTTGAAACCACCCCGTCGGAGTGATATATTTACATTGTACATATGCATGACATCCGCTTCGAGTGGGACAGGGCAAAGGCCGCACTGAATAGAAGGAAGCACGGCGTCTCGTTCGAAGAGGCGCAGTCGGTGATCAGAATTATTTCGGCTAGAAAGGCAACACACCATGAAGCGAAACATTATCGGAGGGAACACACATGAGAACAGCATACGAGTTTTCCAAGATGAAAGGCCGCCGGAATCCGTATGCCAAACTGCTCAAGAAGCCAGTCACGATTCGACTTGGAGCAGATGTGGTCGAGTATTTCAAGTCCATGGCGAATCAAATGGAAGTGCCGTATCAGAATCTGATTAATCTGTACCTGAGGGACTGTGTTCAGTCGCATCGACACATCCAGTGGGTGGCGCATTCATAGCAGGACATGCCTGAGCACATACCTACTCGCTGATCACTCGCTGATCACCGCTTCCTCCTCGACGACGTAACGGTGTATAATACCTGCCATGTGGCAGGTTCTCCACGACGCCTGGTGGCGTCTTGCCACGCAGACCCAGCCACGATCCTTCTCGGACGCTCTCGCTTGCGGTGTGCTCCAAGCCGGTTCGGCAGCCTTCCAGGCCGCGGTGATGCTCCGCAACGCCGCGTACGACCGGGGATGGGCGAGGCAGGTTCGGCTGCCGTGCCGGGTCGTGAGCGTCGGCAATCTGACGGTCGGCGGGAGTGGCAAGACCGCGTGCGTTGAGCTCATCGCGAGGAAACTGCTCGCGCAGGGCCGGCGCGTGGCCGTGCTCTCGCGTGGCTACGGCGGCCCCCGGCACGACCATTGGCTGCGGTGGGACGCCGAGCGCCTGATCGTCAACGGCCTCGCGCAGGAGAGTCCCGACGGGTTGGCGGACGAGCCGCAGCTGCTGGCACGGCACCTGGCGGGCACCCCGATTCTCGTGGGGGCCAGACGGGATCGCACCGGAGCGATGGCATGCCGGGAATTTGACACCGATGTCGCCGTACTCGATGACGGGTTCCAGCATCGGCGGCTCCAGCGTGATTGTGACATCGTGCTGGTCCACAGCCGAATGCCGCACAACGGCTGGGCGATGTTGCCGCGCGGGCCGATGCGGGAGCCGCTCGCTTCGCTTAGACGAGCGCACGTCATCATCCTG
>Ga0105164_10003034_pt1 | contig 10241 bp, 9 predicted proteins | sample VDWuncwatermetaG_FD_89674 | JGI IMG/M metagenome (GOLD analysis project Ga0105164, IMG submission 89674) | Wastewater microbial communities from Netherlands to study Microbial Dark Matter (Phase II) - VDW unchlorinated drinking water | ecosystem: Environmental > Aquatic > Freshwater > Drinking... | reverse complement strand
TACTTCGTGACCGCCGCCGCTCGGAGGACCTGACCGACGAAGAGTTGCGCCTCCGGCTCAGCATTTTCCGCGACGCCCAGAGCGACGATGCCTATCGCGATGACTTCGACGAAGAAGACAGGCTTTTCTGGCGCGAATCCGTCCGTAGAGACAGGGAACTGCTTCGTCGTCGCATGGCCGAAGATCGCCGTGACCGCGAAGAGGAACTTGCCTTGAACGATGAGGAAAATGACATCGAAATCGAGGATGAGTACCAGCCGGGTCGCCGTGCCCCGCGCAACGTTTTTGAAGCCGAGGCCGACGACGAGGAACTGGAAGAGATTCTTGTCTCGGCTCCCACCAAGAAAGTCCGCCAACGCTATACCATCGAGGAAATCGGTGACCGCGCCGAACTCCGGGATTCCATGCCGCGTATTGAAATCGACACTATCCGCTTCGGATTCAATGAGGCATTCGTCCGCGAGGAAGAGGTGGAAAACCTTGACCGGGTTGCTGCCATTATCGAGCGCGTGTTGCGCAAGAGGCCGCGCGAGCAGTTTATCATTGAGGGCCACACCGATGCGGTTGGCTCGGATGCTTATAACCTCAAACTCTCACGCGCCCGAGCCGAAGCAATCAAAAAGGCGCTGACGACATACTACGTGATCTCGCCACGCAACCTGAGAACCGTGGGACTTGGCGAACGATACCTCAAGATTCCGACAGCCGAAGCAGAGGCGGAAAACCGCCGCGCCTCGGTGAGCCGTGGCACACCATTGCTGGGTGAATTGGAAGAGTAACGACCCTGCCACTTGCGGGTTCAGTGGGGCGCTGCTAGACGGCGCCCCATTCCATCTGATCTGAGGACACCATGGCTACCGAACGTACCTTTTCCATCATCAAGCCCGACGCAACACGCCGCAACCTGACGGGTGCGATCAACGCCACCATCGAAAAGGCTGGTCTTCGCATCGTCGCCCAGAAGCGCGTGAAGTGGAAGCAGGCCGATGCCAAGAAGTTCTATGCCGTCCACGCCAAACGCCCCTTCTACAAGGACCTGGTGAAGTTCATGACTTCGGGACCAGTCGTGCTGCAAGTGTTGGAAGGTGACAACGCCGTGGCCAAGTACCGCGAAGTCATGGGTGCCACCAACCCGGCAAATGCTGATGCTGGCACCATCCGCAAGCTCTTTGCAGAATCGATCGAGGCGAACTCTGTCCATGGATCGGATTCGCTCGACAACGCCAAGAAGGAAATCAAGATGAACTTCAAGGCGAGCGAAATCGTCGGATGAGCAGCCTTTCGCGAGCCTGTTTCTGGGTGGCGGCTTATGTGGCCGCCATTGTGCTGGTCAACTGGCTTTTTGCCCCCGCGCAGCTTGTGCCCGGACTATCGGTTTGGCCAACCATGTTTGGCGATCTCTATCTCGCCAACATCATCGTTGGAATTGTCTTCGTGCTACGCGACTATGCCCAGCGCGAAGTGGGCCACAAGGTGCTGCTCGCAACACTGGTTGCCGGTGCCATCACCTATTTGATGGTGGATCCCGCCATCGCATTGGCCTCGATAACTGCATTCATTTTGTCCGAACTGGCGGACTGGGCGATCTATTCCTTCTGGAAGAAGCCACTGCAACAGCGCATCCTTTTCTCCAGCCTCGTCGCGGTTCCACTGGATACTTTTGCTTTCCAGCATCTTGCCGGTTATCTCACGCCGGCTGCCTTCACCACGGAAGTGCTGAGCAAGGCCGTGGGTGTGCTGATCGTGTGGTATATCCTGAAGCTACGTGGCGGTGGCGAAACTCCAGCACTGGCGCGGTAGTTCCTGGGTTGGAACGTAGATCAGGTTTGGCGACCTTGCCGCCTCGAGGAAGCTGCACTTCATTTGACTCTTTTTTGTTTGTTAACTTTCCGAGCGCACACTCCTCACCGTTAGTCTGCAAAATTGGAGCAGTAATGTCTGAATCTATCGGCATAACCGCTCCGGGGTCCGCCTGACTTTTCGTTCCTCTCGCGGCGCTCCGGGCGGCGGATTGGAGGAACCATGTTTATCGTCAAATCAGTACTTGTTGTCGCGTGTCTGACGGCTTTTGCTGCCGATGTGCAGGCTCAGTTGCCGTGCGCGAAGCGCACCGAACTGATCACGCACCTGTTTGGAAAATACAAGGAAGGCCCAGTGAGTTTCGGAACGGCCAATGGCAACATTCTGGTCGAGATCTTTGCCTCTGAAACCGGGACGTTCACAGTCATCGCCACCCAGAATTCGGGGTTGAGTTGTATCATAGCCGCAGGGCGGGATTGGCAGAACCTTGGACTGCCGCCCAAGAATCTCACGTCACTTTGAGGGCTCGATCCGTCGTGTCAGCGCAAGTTGACGCTCCCGGAGTGAGATGTAGATGGCGCAACCGATGAGGATCGCCACGCCTGTGAGGGTCCACGCGTCTGGAAAATCACCAAAGAACCACCAGCCTGCGGCCACCGCCATGATCATTTCCGTGTAGCCAAACGGTGCAAGAAGTGAGGCCTCGGCATAGTCATAGGCCCGGGTAATCAAATAGTGTCCAGCGATTGCAATGGCCCCGAGCAGCACCAACAACAGCCATTGAGTCTCGCCCACAGGCAACCAATAGAGTGGCAAGGCTGCACTGAGGGCGATGGCACCTATGGTACTGGTCTGGAATGTGGTCACCATGGCATCAGCGGTACCCGTCAGATACCGGGTCGTGATAATGTAGAATGAAGACGACAAACCAGCAAGCAACGCAAAGAGCACACCCAGATTGAATGCCTGAAATCCCGGCCGGATGATGATCAGCACGCCGACGAATCCGACTGCCACTGTGGACCAGCGCCTCAAGCCGACATGCTCTCCCAACAACAGGGGCGACAGAGCCGTGACCAGGATTGGTTGAACAAAATAGATAGCCAGAGTGTCGGCGATGCCGAGATACTTGAGCGACAGAAAAAAGAAAGCCGTGCCGAGGATGAGAAACAGCGCGCGGGCCGAATTGAACAGCGGGTTAACCGGACTGAATGCGGCAACACCCGCGACGCGAATTGCGAAGGGCAGGGTAAGCACGGCGCCAAAGAAAAACCGTGCCCACACCATTTGAATCACCGGCACTCCTTGCTGGCCCAAATACTTTGCGCAGACATCAATGAACGGCAGGATGGCCATGGCAAACAACACGAGACCGATGCCCTTGAGAGTGTTGGGTAAGGTCACGCCTTCAACCGCGCATTCTCCTTGTCCCAGGCGCTCTCTGGGATGATCGTTGCTTTGCGCCTTTCTCCAAACAACATCACCTCAAACTCCGAACCCGTTACAGCGGCTTCCGGTGGCACATAGGCAAAGGCAAGCGACTTGTTGGTGGCATGACCAAAGGCACCTGATGTTGTGACGCCAACAACCTTGCCACCATGATAAACGGGTTCGTTGCCCATGCAGTCAGAATCCGTGTTGGCGACCTCCATATAGACGAGCTTCATACGTTGGCCCTGCTGCTTGCGCGACAGGCTGGCGGCCTTGCCGATGAAATCTGCTTTGTCGAGACGGATGAAACGCTCCATGGATGCTTCAAACATGTCGATCTCGGCGGTGAGTTCGGATCCCCAACCGCGATAGCCTTTTTCCATGCGCAGTGAGTTCATCGCATAAGTGCCAAACAGACTCATGCCGTGGGCGGCACCGGCTGACATCAGCGCATCAAATACCGCTTGCATTCCCGCCCGCGGCACATGCAACTCCCAACCAAGTTCTCCCACATAGTTCATTCTCAGCAACCGCACCTGGGTGATGCCCGCAACTTTGCCCACTTGGGCGGTGAGCCAGCGGAATGATTGCGATGCAAGGTCAATCTCCGTGCAGGCCATCAAGACATCACGGGATTTTGGTCCAGCCAGAATAAGAACTCCATAGTTGTCGGTAACGTCCGCTATGGCAACGCTCTCGCCCGGCTGTTTGCGCCACAACAACTGGTCCATGTCGTAAAGCTGCGCCGCCGCGGCCGAAAGGACGTAGAAGTGATCTTTCGCAAGTCGCGTTATGGTCAATTCACTTTCGATTAAACCATTGGCGTTCAGGAGATGTGCGAGGATGATGCCGCCATCCTTCTCCGGAAGCTTGTTGGCGCAGATGCGATTGAGGAAAGCGAATGCGTCCACGCCGGTCACTTCGAATTTGGCGAAGGTAGAAAGGTCCATCAATCCCACGCGTTCGCGCACGGACAATGCTTCTTCACGCACGTCATTCCACCAGTTTGAGCGCCGGAAGGAATGGCGTTCGCCCTCGCCAGTGCGGTCGTACCAGCGTGCCCGTTCCCAACCAAAGATTTGCGCGAACTGTGCACCGTGTTTCGCCAGGGTGTCATGCAGCGCCGATTTTCGCAGACCCCGGCCGACCTGATGTTGTTCCGCCGGTTTGTAGCAATAATACATGTGGTGGTAGTCTGTGACGGAAACCTCGGCCGTGTAATCCTTCGTAGCCCAATTGCCAAAGCGTCGCGGATCAAACTCGCGCATGTTGATCTCGGCCTGGCCATGCACCATCCACTGCGCCAGATACTTGCCGGCTCCGCCACCCTGGCAGATGCCGATGGAAGCGCCACAGTGCATCCAATAGTTTTTGGGTCCGTGGGCCGGGCCCGAAAGATAAACGCCATCGGGTGTGTGCGTAATCGCGCCTGAAATGACTGACTTCACCCCTGTCTGGCCGAAGAGCGGCAGGCGCTCCGTCGCCTTTTCCAGCCACGGCATGATGCGATCGAGCTCGTTTGCTTCGAGTTCGTTCTCGTAATCCCAGCGCGGCGGCTTGCCGTCCCAGCACGTGTGTGCCGTTGCCGTTTCGTAGGGACCGACGAGAATGCCGTTGGTTTCTTCGCGCAGGTAGGCGTGGGAATAAGGGTCGCGCACCACCGGAAGTTCCATCTTGAGGTCAATCAGTTCCTGCAAGGGTTCTGTAATGACATACTGGTGCAGCATGTTGGCGATGGGGGCGATATGCCCGGTCCAGCCAGCGACAACATCACAATAGGAGCCTGCGGCGTTCACCACATGCTCGCAATCAATGCTGCCTTTGTCGGTAAACACCCGCCATTCGCCGTTGGGCAGGAGTTTGATGTCGGTGACGCGGGTGCGACGGTAGATTTCAGCACCGAGTTTCCGTGCGCCCGCAGCCATGGCATTGGTGATATCGGCCGGGGCCACATGCCCGTCTGTCACCGTGCGAAAGGCTGCCTTTATGCCGAAGGTCTCGAGAAAGGGATGATATTTTTTGATCTCTGAGGGCCCGATTATTTCGCCCTCGTAACCAGTCAGTTTTGAAATGCCCAAGACGTATTTCAGCCAGTCTACTTCCTCATCGGTTGTGGCCAACCGCAACCCCCCGCAGCCATGCCATGACACGGCTTGTCCCGTGAGTTTTTCCAATTGCGGATAAAGCTCAGTGCCATAGACATGCACCTTGGTCATGTTGAGGGATCCGTTGAAGTGCGGACATTGCCCTGCTGCGTGCCATGTGGAGCCTGATGTCAGTTCGCCTTTTTCAATCAGGGCGATATCGCTCCAGCCTTCCACAGCGAGATGGTACAACAGGCCAACACCCATGACCCCACCACCGACAATCACCACCCGAGCATGCGATTTCATCCAAGACTCCAATTTTCGGGAATTTGTGCTGAACCCAGGTAGCCGCGCAAGTGTCAAAAGAAACAGGTGAGGTGAGCCAGACTGTCGGGCCTAAGCCACAGTCTGATACAACATCAGTGCTGCCGCCGTGGCCACATTCAGACTTTCCACGCCGGATGTCATCGGAATTCTGACAAGGGTTTTGCAGGCAGCCGACACCTCTTGGGAAAGCCCGCGCGACTCCGATCCCAGCACCAAAAGTGCGTCTTGCATGTAACCCCGGCGGAAATCAGTCTTGGCCGCCATGGCCGTGCCTACAACGTCGCCGGGAAAAGCCCGGGCATAGTCAACAAAACCTTCGGCTTTCATCCGCACCAGCGGCACGGCAAATATGGACCCTGTGGTGGCCCGCACACACTCCGGTGAATAAGGGTCGCAACAGTCACCGATCAGGACAATTCCCGCCACTCCGGCGGCTTCCGCCGTGCGGATGATTGTGCCGAGGTTGCCGGGGTCACGAATTTCCTCCAGAGCCAGCCAGCGGCCAGACTTGCCGGGATGTGGTTGATAGCGCTGCTTGAATGTCGCCAATACGTCGTGCGGATTGTTCTGGGCAGAAAGTTCGCCCATGATTTTTCCTGAAACGATGAGTGGTCTCACATCCTCCCAGATCGTTACCAGTTTGGTCGCAATGAAATGCACGGGCGCGCAGCCGAGGTCGGCGGCCCGTTCCAACATGGCCACACCTTCTGCCATAAACAGGCCGGTCTCCCGGCGGCCCTTCTTTTCGGCAAGAGATGCCACGGTTTTGACGTGGGGATTTTGTGGGGATGTGATGGTGAGCATGGCGTGCTATGTAGCAGGGATGAATATCCACGCCCACCCCAAGATCAAGACCGGCATTTCCGTCTGCCCCCATGACTGCCCTTCGGCCTGCGCTCTGGAAGTGGAGCTTCTGGATGATCGGACCATCGGCCGGGTGCGAGGTGCCAAGGACAACAGCTACACCCTTGGCGTCATCTGCGAAAAAGTTGCCCGCTATTCGGAGCGCATTCACCATCCGGAACGGCTGCTCTATCCTTTGAAGCGGCTAGGCAAGAAGGGTGCTGGAAAGTTCGAGCGCATTTCGTGGGATGAGGCCATGGCGGAAGTGGCCGAGCGCTTCAATGCCATTGAGAAGGAGTTCGGCAGCGAAGCCATCTGGCCTTATTGGTATGCGGGCACCATGGGTCTGGTCATGCGTGATGGCATCGATCGCCTGACCCACGCCAAAAACTATTCACGCATGTACGGCACCTTCTGCATTTCGCTCAGCTGGCCGGGTTATGCCGCTGGTACAGGCGCGGTGCGCGGTGTGGACCCCCGCGAGATGCAGAAATCCGACCTCATTGTGGTCTGGGGCGGAAACCCCGTGAACACGCAAGTAAACGTGATGACCCATATCGGCATTGCCAAAAAGACCCGCGGGGCGAAGCTCGCGGTCATTGATGTATACAATACTGGCACCATGAAGCAGGCCGATTATGGCTACATCCTCCGCCCGGGCACCGATGGGGCACTCGCCTGTGCCATCATGCATTTACTTTTCCGAGATGGCCATGCCGATTGGGACTATCTCAAGCAATATACCGATGATCCTAGGGGGTTCGAGGCTCATCTGAAAGACAAGACACCGGAATGGGCGGCCAAGATTACTGGCCTTGCCGCGGCACAGGTTGAAGAACTCGCAAAGCTTATTGGCACCACGAGGCGCTCTTTCTTCCGCATTGGCTATGGTTTTTCGCGCTCGCGCAATGGGTCTGCCAACATGCACGCAGTGACAAGTATTCCTGCTGTGACTGGGGCGTGGAAACATGAAGGCGGCGGAGCCCTGCATTCCAACAGCGGCATGTACAAGTGGAACAAGACACTGATCACCGGCAAAGATGTGATGAAACCGGGCATCCGCACCATGGACCAGTCGCGTGTCGGCGAAGTGCTGATAGGAAATCCGGTAGACCTGCTGGGTGGCCCGCCAGTGAAAGCGCTGTTCATTCAGAACACCAATCCAGTGTCGGTTGCACCTGACCAGAACCGCGTGAAGCAGGGCTTTGCCCGCGAAGACCTGTTCACCGTGGTGCATGAGCAATTCATGACGGAAACTGCGAGCTACGCAGATATTGTGCTTCCGGCCACGATGTTTCTGGAACATGATGACATCTATCAGGGCGGCGGTCACAGCCATATCATGTTTGGCCGCAAGCTGGTGGAAGCGCCGGGAGAATGTCGGTCCAATCACGATGTACTCTGCGACCTTGCCAGCCGTGTCGGTGCTGATCACGAAGGATTCCGACTGAGCCCTCGCCAACTGATCGATCGTCTGCTTCATGACTCGGGCCGCCGCAGTGTCGATGAGCTTGACGCAGAAAACTGGTTTGATGTGCAACCGGACTTCGAAACCTCGCATTTCCTCAACGGATTTGCCCACCCTGATGGCAAATTTCATTTCCGCGCCGATTGGAAGTGCGCAGCTGCCGTGATCTCGCAAATGGGTACCCTGGGGCCGTGGACAGAAATGCCCGCATTCCCCGACCATTGGGATGTGACTGAAAAGGCCACGAGCGAAACTCCCTTTCGCCTTACGACCAGCCCGGCCCGCACGTTTCTCAATTCCACGTTCAATGAAACGCCGGGATCGCGAAAGCGCGAAGGGCGACCGTCAGTTCTGGTTCATCCGGAGGACCTGGCAAGCTTGGGATTGAGCGATGGAGACAGGATCAAGGTCGGCAATGCCCGTGGCCAGGTCATCCTTCATGTCAAGGATCACGACGCCCAGGAGCGTGGCGTTCTTGTTGCGGAGGGTCTGTGGCCCAACGACCTTCATGAAGACGGCTGCGGCATTAATTCGCTGACTGGGTCTGACCAACCGGCACCCGCCGGAGGCGGCGTGTTTCACGACATTGCGGTGTGGATGAAACCGCTCAGATGAATCGATTCTGAACGGCTGCTTCAGGCCATACTCATCCGTACCCTGATATATTTGCAGCCCTGTTCATGATTTGGGCGCAATCCGGCCATCCGATTGACCTTAATCATCCGTACACGGCACAATGGATGCGGCAGGACAGGACCGCGTTAACGGGTTATTAAGACAATGAACGGCGCGCAAGTACTTGAAAAGAATCATTTTCTCGGGGACCAGAATCGGGTGACAAACCCGCCCATGCAGTCTGCCGTCGATTCCGAACAAACCCGCCGCCGCGCCCGCCTGCTGCTGTTGTTGATGGCGGTGGCGATTGCAGTTGCAACACTGGCACCTGTGGCCGTCCTCGCCGCTTAGAGCATCGCGCTGTTAATTGGAATCAGCAACCTCAATTGGCCGCGAGAACAATGCTCGTAAATTCAATCTATTGGCGCAAATTTCCTCTCTCAAATCGTTCCGATTTGATCGTCCGTTGCGCTAGGCCAACGTCTCAATCCGTTCTGCCAAAAGATTGAAGAGACCTTCGGCCTTGATGGAGCGACAGACCGTGGCGTTGACCGGGCGGCTGGTGACTTTCCACCAGTCAATCACAGTCATGCCCATGGTAAGTTCGCTCTCACATTCCACCGACACGTTCACATCGCGTGAAGTAAACAATTCAGGCATCAGCAGCCACGCCATGACGCAGGGATCGTGCAGCGGGCCGCCATCGGTGCCATACTTCTGCTCGTCAAAACGCTCAAAAAATTCCAGTAGCGCCGCACAGGCAGGGCCGGACTTGTTCTTCATTTGACGGAAGCGGTCGATGCGGGTTGCCGTCGTCAGCGCCTGGTGGGTGCAGTCCAGCGGGATGAGAGTGACTGGTATGCCTGCTTCCAGCACCAGCCGTGCCGCCTGCGGGTCGACATAGATGTTGAACTCGGCAGTCGGCGTGATGTTGCCGCCTTCAAAAAAACCGCCGCCCATGGCAACAATGCGTTTGATACGAGAGGCAATGCGGGGTTCGCGCACCAGTGCCAGGCCGATGTTGGTCAGCGGTCCCAAGGCGCAGAGCGTGACTGTTCCTGCGGGCAGGGTCATCAGTGTTTCGACAATGAAATCCACAGCATACTGCTTTTGCAGCGGCATGATGGGTTCGGGCAGATCCGGGCCGTCGAGTCCGGTGCGGCCATGCACATGTTCTGCAGTCACAAGTGGCCGAAGCATAGGGCGTATCGCGCCTGCGAACACCTTGGTTTCGGGTCTGCCAGCCAGTTCGCAAATTTTGCGGGCGTTTTTCTCGGTAAAGGACAAAGGCACATTGCCGGCCACCGCCGTGATACCCAATACCTCAAATTCCGGCGAGGCCAGGGCAAGAAGGATCGCCAAGGCATCGTCCTGGCCGGGGTCAGTGTCTATGATGATGGGAAGTGTCATATGGCCCGCGTTCTTGTTGTTGCTCGTTTGCGCAAATGATAGGTGAGTGCCAACGAAATGCAATGGCGCAGGGCTTCCTCTGGCAGCCTGTCCGAAACATCAAAGACAATGCTCCTATTGCCTTCGAATTTCAGCTTGTCCCGGTAGAGCACCTTGAAATCATCGACCAGCCCCGAGGTGCAAATGAAATACATGGCATATTTGGTGGTTTCATTCCTGATGTGGTCAATCCGGATGGTGCTGCCGCTGCCGGTTTCCGG
>Ga0105164_10003033_pt1 | contig 10249 bp, 15 predicted proteins | sample VDWuncwatermetaG_FD_89674 | JGI IMG/M metagenome (GOLD analysis project Ga0105164, IMG submission 89674) | Wastewater microbial communities from Netherlands to study Microbial Dark Matter (Phase II) - VDW unchlorinated drinking water | ecosystem: Environmental > Aquatic > Freshwater > Drinking... | reverse complement strand
GACACCAAGACGAGCGCGAGAACTCCGACTCAAGATCAGGTGGACACTGACCTTCAGATGACCGCCTACAGCATGGGATTCCGGGTAAAGACCGGGAAGATCGAGAAGGGACTCGTGATGGATTACATCGTCAAAAACGGCGTGCCGAAAGTGGTCAGCGTCGCCACCAAGAGAACCGAAGAGGATATTCAGCGACTCTTGAATCTTATGGCGAGAATTGCCCATGCCATAGATTGCGGAGTGTTCTACTGCAGTTGCAACCCGATATTCTGCAATCCGAATAACTGCGGATATTGGGATCTAGGAAACGACAGAGGTTGCAGATACGGAATCGGGTAATCGGCAGCTGACAGCCGGCCCTACGGATCATCGTAGTTGCGTGATCCAAAAGTAGGACCGGCTGATGAGCGGCCAGAAGGGAGTCCGAATTACGATTCGGGCTTCTCTTCGGGGGAAAACAACAATATGCCAAACAATACTCAAACTGAATATCGAATACCAACCACGCGAGAGCAGTACCGCTTCTTGTGTGGCATTTTGCTTCCCCAAATTCAGAGGGTCTTCGACATTGATCGAGACGCGGCCCACAAGCGGATGAGAGAAAAGCTCATCGAGTGGGGCTACATCAAACAATCCCGATCCGAGCTCACCTACCACCAGACCATAGAAATCACGCAAAGGTTCAAAAATTATTTAGCAAAACACGTAATATGACCGATTTAGAAAAAGCAAAAATTTTATACGAATGCCAATTCTGGGTTGCCGGCAACGGACACTTTAATTTGAGCACGGAAGATGTGGCCGAAGTTTTACGGCTCATGCGAACCAAGAAAACCGATGAGACCCTAAGGGGCGCGTTGCGGGATTTCTACGATAACCACCCGAAAGCGAAAGCAGTCGATCGGGGGTTAGAAGAAAATTATTTGGAATACTAAAACTATGAAAAACGGATGGGTATCAATTTGGCGCAGGTTGCAACACCACTGGATATGGGATGACAAGCCCTTCAGCCGGGCCCAAGCGTGGATTGATTTGATTATGAGAGCCACGCATAAGCACGACAAAACGGTGCTGTTTCTGAATAGAACCTTCACTCTTGCCCGAGGAGAGCTCGTCACCTCTCTTCGTTTCTTGGCTAAGGAGTGGGGATGGTCGAAAAACAAGGTCAGCGGCTTCTTAAGCAACCTCGAGCAAGATCAGATGATTCAACGGCCGCACCACTCAAATCGGGACAGGGTTCGGGACAGCCAATTTACGCGGATTTTGATAGTGAATTACGGAAGATTTCAACCCCAGAAAAACGAGGAAAGGGACAGCGAGCGGGACACCAAAAGGACACGCGCGGGACAGCGAAGGGACAGGAACAATAATGATAACAATGTTGACAATGATAATAACAATTCCTTTGATCGGTTCTGGGTAGAATATCCTCGAAAAGTATCAAAGAAAAAGGCATGGGATATTTGGAAACGCCTAAAGCCAACCCCAGAACTTGCGGAAAAAATCATTGAATCAGTAAAGCTGGCTAAGCAAACGCCGCAATGGAAAAAAGACAACGGCCAGTTCATACCCCATCCCTCAACCTACTTGAACCAAGAGCGATGGAACGATGAGTTGGAATCGTCTAAAACAAAGGTCGGAAAATACGATCACTTAACCATTAAAGCTTAACCACCATGAATAATCTTGGAGAAATCATAAAAGAAAAGGACAATGCGCCGAAACCGCCGGCAACAAGGTGCAAGCGGTGTTCAGAAAACGCCGAGCCGAAGTTTATCTCTCTTCTCGGTTGGCGCGGGCAGGATTATTGCGATCCATGCGCGGAAATCATAGCTGAAGCCAGAGAAAGAGAGCAGGAGAAACTGTCGCGCCAAGAAAGAATGGCAACGCTTCTGAAATCATCCGGCCTCAGGGGAATTATGCATGGCATGACTTTTGAATCGTTCGACTCTGAACGCGGGGGCAAAGCATACGACATAGCGAAAAAATACGCTGATGACTTCAGCAAAGAGACAACAAAAGGACTCATGCTTTACGGCCGCGCCGGGTCCGGCAAAACCCACCTTGCGACTGCTATCGCCAAACTCTTGATCGAGCAAAAACAAATTCCAGTATTGTTTGCGAGAGTCGTTGACCTGCTGAGCGATATCCGCAGGACATTTGACGAGAACGAGCAATACCGAACCGACAACGAAACAGAACTGCTTCGAAAATGCACTTCCGTGCCGCTGTTTATTCTTGACGACTTGGGCGCAGAGAAAATGACCGACTGGGTGCGCCAGGTTTTATATCAGATCATCGATGAGCGATGGATCAACCAGAAACCGATGATTGTCACTTCCAACCTGTCTCTTGAGGAACTCGAGGGAAGATTGGAAGAAAGGATTGCCTCTCGTATCGCTGGCATGTGCCAGTTGGTCGAAATGCGAGATTACGATTATCGGATTATAAAACCAACGCCATGACTTTAATCACAGGTACGGAAAAACAAATCATGGAAGGCGCGCGAGATTACTGGACGATAGAGGCGATGTCAAAGTACGGCGGCTCGTTCGTGAAAGCTCTTGCCGAAGCGGCGAGAAGAGCCGACAGGCAGAACCTCGAAAAGATCAAGACGACATGGGTCGAGTACTGGACAGAGTACGAAAAAACGGGACGCGAGTTGGAAGAAAAACACGAGCGCGGAAAATAAAAGGTCGAATAAAAATTAATTCAAAAAACATTATGAGTAGAAAAATAGGCGCGTTATGGATCAAGCAATCGCAGGACGGGAGAAATTACTTGTCCGGCGTGATCCAAGATTTAAGCGGAGACATCAACATTGCTGTCTTTAAGAACGATAAAAAAGAAGCGGACAAACAGCCCGATTATAACATTGTGCTGTCGGAAAGATCGAAGCCGGCCCCTCAGGTCGAAGGAGCCCCGGGTCCAGACGATATACCCTTTTGACGCCCGAATTGAGCGGATTTGCCAAAAACCTTACCACCTGTTTGCCCCCGTGTGCGATTCTTTGGCAAAAGCCGACCCGTACTACCCTATGAAGAAAAAAACGAAAGGGGCGAAAAATTAACCAACTAATAACAAATTAATTATGGAATCACAAGACAAAGAAGTATTGGAGACAATACTCAAAGCGATAGTGAGCCAGCCCGACAAAGTGTCGGTGACTCGCACCACCGATGAGATGGGCGTGCTTCTCACGGTCAAACTTGGCGAGGGCGATGCCGGCGTCGTTATCGGCAAGCAAGGCCAAAGCATTAACGCGATCCGAAGCGTCATCAACATCGTAGGTCGAAAAAACCAGGCGAAGGTCAATGTGAAGCTCGATGTGCCAGAGGTACGCCGAGGAATAGCAAGACCAGAATCTCATCTATGAAAAAGAAAAAAGTCGAAAAACGAATATCGCAATTTGTGCCCGTTGAGAAATGTCGGCCGAATGCTTGGAATCCGAGAGGCATGAATAAAAAAGAGTTTGAAGCTCTCAAGCTCTCAATCCAAGAGCACGGACAAACCCAGCCGATCCAGGTCCGGCCGATTAAGGACGGCTACGAAATCATCGGCGGTTACCATCGCTGGCTTGCCATGAAAGAGCTGAAGTTTTTGGAAGTGGAAGTAAACATCACGCCGATAAACGATGACGAAGCGAAAATCTTCAGCTTGCAGGATAATATCCACGGCAACGATGACCTGCTTCGTCTCGGAAAGCTCGTCTATGAACTGACCGAGAAAGGATTCTCGATTAAAAAGATTGCTCAAGTATATGGCGCGGAAGAGGATGCGTTGAAAGATGCGCTCAAAGTTGCTCACGAAGATATCTCAAAGAAACTGCAGAAGCTCAAGGATGAAATGACCAAAGAAAACTTTGTCGAGCTGTCTTTTATCGTTGACGAGAAACCCAAAGATCAGATCAAGACATTCGTGAAAGAGGTCACAAAATTCGCCGAAGCCAAAGGCGCGGAAGTAGAGTCGGTGAAAGAGAAAATCAATCCGAAAAAGGTCACCATTGCCCTGATTACCTTCAGCGTTACCGGCCCGCAGGCAAAAGTGATCAACCGAGCCATTGAGAAGCTGATAAAAGCCGAGAAAGTATCGAAATCAAGGGCGTTGGAACTGATATGCGCGGACTTTATGGCTGGGAATTAGGGGAAAAAACGGGAAAAAACGGGAAATTATGGCCAAAACAAAACTCAAAGAACTGAATAAAATCCATCGCGAAGCCATTCGCTTGCGCTATGAAGGCAACACCGCAGGCGAGGTGGTAGAAAAACTTGTCGTGCTAGGGTTAAAAACCACCATCTCGACTTATGAGCACTGGTTTGAGACCGGCGGTTTGCTTGAGGTTGAATATGAAAAATACTGCCGTGAGCAGAGAGACATGGAAGCTAGGGTCGAGGCAACCTTGCGTGCGCGAGCTCAACATGTCATGAAGGGCGCCGTAAAAACGGCCACTGAAATGCTCGTCGCCCTTATGGGTAGCGACAGAGATGAAGTGAAATTGAAAGCCGCGATTAAACTTGTCGAGCAAGAATTCGGCAAAGCAATTCAACCCCTGAGCGGGAATCTTACATATGAACAAATCATCAGAGAACTTGAACGAGAAAAAGACGAGTATAGTCAACAGCCTGAAGGAGACGATTAGGTTTTGGAAAAGAGAGCCGAGAAAATATATCGAGCTCGTTCTTCACATCAAGACCAAAGAGAGAAAGCTTATCAAGCTCAAGTTCAACAGAGCCCAGAATCTTATCTATCGGCGGATTAAAAAGATCAAGAACCAAGGCCAACCGATTCGAATGATAATCTTAAAAGCCAGACAAGAAGGGGTCTCAGCATTTTGCGAAGCGATGATTTTTGAAAACACGGTTAGCAGTTCGAATGTGAATTCATTGATAGTAGCGCATGAACCCGAATCAACCGAGGAAATATTCCGTATGTCAAAACTTTACTATGACATGCTTCGCGGGCCAGTAAAGCCACTCAAAAGATACGACAACAAAAAACAATTGGTATTTGAAAATCCTGATGAGAAAACACGGCCAGATGACCCGGGACTCCGCTCAAAGATTGTGATTGCAACAGCCGGCAAGGTAAAGATTGGTCGAGGGCTGACCATTCAGAATTTCCACGGATCAGAGGTGGCGTTTTGGAAAAACGGAAAAGAGTTGATGCTCTCGGTTATGCAAGCGATTCCTGACTTGCCAAACACGATGGTATTTCTTGAGTCCACCGCCAACGGATTCGGTGGCGATGGAGAATACTTTTACAACATGGTTCAGGACGCGATTGCCGGCAGAAATGATTTTGAGTTGATATTCTTGCCGTGGCACCTGATGCCCGAATACTCGATGAGATTCTCCGGCGAAGAAGAAAAGATAAAGTTTGTCGAGACGCTGGATGCTTACGAAAAAGATATCCAAAAAAGATTCAACCTGACGTTCGAGCAGTTAAACTGGCGACGTTGGGCGATCAAAAATAAATGTGGCGGGGATACCGATAAGTTCAAGCAGGAGTATCCGATCACCATTGAAGAGGCGTTTGTCGCATCGACAAACACGGTAATTCCCAAAGAGCACATTGAGGCCCAGCGGAAATACATCAGAGAACCGATAGACAAGTTGGACGGCGATGTTCTGATTTATGAGCATGTAAAAAGTCATTACTACGCCTTGGGTGCCGATCCGTCCGAAGGCGCGGGCAGGGATGATTCGGCATTTACGGTGCTTGATAGGATGACTGGCCGAGAAGTGGCGCACTTTGCAAATAACCGAATTCAACCCGATTTGTTTGCAAGGAAAATGGTGAAAACAGCCGAATACTTTGGCAACGCGATTATAGTGCCAGAAGTAAACGGACACGGCATTGCGATGTTGAATGAATTGCAGAAGTTGGAATATCCGAATATCTTCCGGCAGAGATATTACGATCACCCGTCAAAGCAGTGGACTCGAAGATTAGGATGGAAAACCACGAAAATAACAAAGCCATTGATGGCAGACGAGTTCAAACACGGATTGCGTGAAGAGGAAATCGGAATGTCGTCTGCCGCGACTGTGGGTCAAATGCTTACCTTCGTGCATACCAATGAGCCAGATCGGCATGGCATGGGGGCCGAGACCAGCCAGAAAGACGATTGCCTTATTTCCGCCATGCTCGCATGGCAAGGATTAAAAGACCTCCCATCGGAATTTATACATGACTAAAACTATGCAGTGCAAAAAGTGTCAAGAAAAATATCCGAATAAACTCCATCAAGGAATCTGCAAGCTCTGCTGGTCAAAGATCGGCAAGAAGTCAAAACGCAAGGGCGCGAGAAATGAACGAGAGGGTGGCGCGAAGTTTTATGAGAAGGAGTTTGGAATTATGGTTCGAAGAACGCCGCGATCCGGCGGATTCGGATCATTTATGCCCGGCGACATCATGGCCAGAGGCCAGACCATCCTCAATGATTTTTATATTGAAATGAAAAACTGCGAGCAATGGAAACTTTTGGAGTGGTATAAAAAAGCCAGAGAAGAATCCCTTGACTTGGGACTTTCAAAAATACCGATTATTGATGTGACGCGCAATTTAGAGGAACATTTTATATTCATACGCCGAGATCATTTCGTAAAAATAATTCGAGAATTAGAAGGATACAGAAAAAGCGATCCGCAGAGGTCGACGGATCGTCAAAATTAATAACCAAGCAATAAACATATGGACGAAGAAAAAGATTTGAACGAGGGTCAAACTCCAGGCGAGGAAGGACAGGCAGAGGACACCGGCGACAAGGCCAAAGAAGATGCCGGCGCCGATTCATCCGAAGCCAGCCAAGAAGGAAGCCAGGAGTAATTGATTTTTCACGGGGCGGAGAGCCTCGGCTGTCCGTCTCAATGAGAAATTAAAAACCATGAAAGAAACAATCAGCCACTGCCCATATTGCACCAAAGTTTTATTCAAAGACGCTGTCTTCAAAGACGAGGCGGATTTTGAGACGAACTGTCACCACTGCGGCAAGCCGATTATAGTTTGCGTTGAGAAAAGATTAATTCTCGTGGTGAAGCCGCTCATTAAAATGGACATGAAGAAAGGCCAGAAAGATGTTTGTGGATAACCTTGTTGCTATACAAGAACATGCTATAATAAAAATACAACTGAATAGTTCTTGCCCTGCGGGGCAAGCGTGAATCGTATATTCCGAGTCTGCGGGCTCGCAAATGTTGCCAAGCGAAAGCACAACACTGGCACCATTTGCGGGCCCGTTTTTTATTTGTCGGCCCTTATCTCTGGCTCTCTTAAAGGTCGAAGCGCATCCATCGACCTCCACCCGCAAGGGTGTAAAAGGAGCGTTGAGAGGGCCAGAAATAAGGGCTAACAATCAAAACAATTATGTCGTGGACAAAATTTGAATCATTGCCGAATTACTTCGGCGGAAAAAGAAAGTTGGTACAGGACATCTTCAAGCACATTAAGAAAAAAGATGGTGTGTTTATTGACGCATTCTTAGGCGGCGGCTCGGTGAGTTTGTGGGCGAAAGCCAAGGGATACAAAGTGGTGTGCAACGACATTGCCGAGCGATCTTTTATTGTCGGCAAATCTCTTATTGAAAACACGCGGACTTTGATCACCGATGAGGACTTAGCCCGTCTTTTTATAGAAACCAAACACAAAAGTTTTATACAGCAAAACTATGTCCCGAAAGTATTCGTCAAACAGATCGCCGAATTTTTGGATAACGCCTTCGTGATGGTGCGGGACAATTTTATTCCGGGAAGCACCAAGCAGTACCTTATGTACCATCTTCTCATTAAATTTATCGGAAGCACCCGGCAATTTGGAAAATTTACGCATACCAGAGACACCATTGATCTCTCAAACGAAAGCTATGATTGGCCGCTTCGCTCAAAATCTCACGCGCCAAAAAACATCCGCATGATTGAGCATCCGCTGATCGGGCTTTTGCATCTTAAGAACGTCATCAATCGTGGCATATTTGATAACCACCAAGAAAACGAAATCCACAAAGGGGATGTTTTTGACTTCCTCAAGAGAGCAAGCGGCGACGTGGTCTACTTTGACCCGCCCTATCCCGAATCAAGCGCGTATGAAAACGAATACTATGTTCTCGATTGCATCTTGGCCGAAAAGAAAATCACGAAAGAAGTAAGCGTGTTTTCAAAAGCGGACGCCAAGATATTCCTCGAAAAAATGTTTGAGTGCGCCCGACATATTCCGCAGTGGGTCATCTCTCTTGGCCAGACCAACCCAGACACCGGCATCAAACCAGATGAGCTTTTGAAAGTGGTTCGCAAATACCGAAAAGCAGAGGTCGAAATGCTTGACCACAAATGGAGTGTGTCTAACGCCGGCGGCCGGCCCCAAAGCGACAACATCGAATACATCGTCTACACCCTATGAAATATTTATTGAGAAAAATTAAAGAGTTCATCAATTGGATCATCGGGCTATTTAAAAAGTCGTCTGGCATGACTATTTACGAAGTGCTGGCGATAACGCCGGGACGGATGCATGCGTGGGTCAATTCAAACATCGGCAGAATCAGAAAACCGCTTGGATCAATACCTGACGCGATTCTGAATGCCTATTTACATAAATAACCATGGCCTCACTCGAACAATTAAAAAAATACTACGAGGAGTACGATGACGCCAAGAAAAACTTCTTGTATTACTACAAGCCAGAATTTGATCGCGCCTACAAGCAGTTTGCCCAGTACACCGGCGACAGAGCCAAAGAACTTGAACGGACCACTGAGGGAGAGGTTTGGCAATCGAATGCTTACTGGGGCCAAGTGTTTGCCTATATCAAAATCTTTCTGCAAAAGACCATTGGCATGGCGCCAGATTTCAAACTTGAGGGCAAAAACTCCGAACCTTTAAAACAAGTCATTAACTGGCTGTGGGAGGTTGGCATGAGCGATGACTTGATCGATCACTTCTTGCAGACATTTATTTGCGGCACCAGCCTCGGCAAAGACATTTTGAAAAAAGAAGTAAAAAAGAAGCGCAAGAAAGAGGTTGTCATGATAGAAGAAGAACCGCCAACCGGCCTTTTTGGAGAGATGATCGGCAAGCTCAAGTCCTTTTACAAAAAGTTAACTACTAAATCAGAAATTGCGAGTATCACTTTCCGACCCGACTTTGAACCAGTGGATATGTATAACTGCTATCCTCACCCGAGGATGAAAACGCTCTCGGATAAATTGCCCCTTTTCCAGCGTTATGTGTTGACGCTGGATGAGATGAAAGAGCAGTACCCGAATATGCCTGAAAGTTTTTGGAATCAATTCAAAGATAAAGCCGGCAATGTGGTTTTGCAGGGCGGCGACATTACCGATTACGCATGGGTGAGAAAAGAAGTGTTGACAGAGGCCAGGCAAAACATCAGGGACACGAAATCATCCACCCCATTCTCCGGCGGCGATATCGGCATACCGGCTGATCAGCCGCAGATGAAAGAAAAACTTTTTGAAGTCGTTGAGCGCTGGGTTGACGATCACTTGATTGTGTTTCTGCCGATGTCGGGAACGCCAAAAGAGATAAAAGACATTGATAATCCATATGACCACAGCGATAAACCCTACAAGAGAATTGTCTTCTTCCCAAGGCCGTTCCAATTCTACGGATTCGGCATAGTGAAGCTCGTGGAGAAACTTCAGGACTTATTGAACTCCGTTGTGAATCAGCGCGTGGACTCGGTCACTTTAAAAATGCACAGCATGATAGCCGCGGCTCCCGTAGCCATGTCTGGACACAAAAAAGGCATTACAGTGCGACCGCTTGGAATTTTGTGGACAAGCGATCCGAACTCTGTAAGAGAGCTGAAATTCGGCGATGTGAATCCGTCTGCCTATCTTGAACCAGACAAGATCAAGGAAATGATGCGGGTCATTATCGGCATCGATGATTACTCGACGCTGAAAGGGACGGACAGAAAAGAAACCGCCACTGTGGCTTCGTTCATGCGCGAAGCGACGCTTGAGGGAGTGAAGCTCTTTTTGATCATGATGCGGAATGCCTACACCGGCCACTTCGATCACTGGATTTCAATGATTAAGCAGTTCTGGACAAGGCGTTCCGTTGTGCCCAAAAAAGCTCTTGCCATTATCGATGATTTTGCCGATACGGATTTCACTCCGCTTGAAGAAAGTTGGATTGGCGAGAACGGCGAGCATTTGCTTTTCAATGACGAATACGAACTATCCATTGAGGCATCTTCAACTTTGGCGACATCAACCGAACTTAAAAAAGCG
>Ga0105164_10003031_pt1 | contig 10251 bp, 8 predicted proteins | sample VDWuncwatermetaG_FD_89674 | JGI IMG/M metagenome (GOLD analysis project Ga0105164, IMG submission 89674) | Wastewater microbial communities from Netherlands to study Microbial Dark Matter (Phase II) - VDW unchlorinated drinking water | ecosystem: Environmental > Aquatic > Freshwater > Drinking... | reverse complement strand
GCCGGGATGCCGGTCCGCCGGCTGCGCCGGGCGTTCTCCGGCCAACGGGGAAGATCTTTCATGCGGGAGTTTTCTTACGCGCTGCAAAACAGCGCAACGGAGGTTGCGCCCTGATGGGCCGGTGGATTTTTCTGTGCGTTGCAGTAGGGATTGCGATCGGCGCCCTGTGCGCCGTCTCCCCCGGCGCGGTCTTCATGCTGGCGATCGCCTGGGTCACCTCTTGGATCATTTACCGTTGCGCTCCCGGTCGGACGCGGCTGTTCCTGACGGGGCTGTTTTTGGCCGGATTTACGGTCCGGGTACTGCTGTCGGTTGGTTTCGACTTGGGTTCTTATTTCGCGGAGAAAAACCTTCCGCGAAAGACGGCGCCCGCCGTCCGGGACTGGGATCTCGGGATGGAGGACCGGAGCCGGGCCTATTTGCGGTTGGGAGACAGCGACTACTACTCCCATCGGGCCTATGCGATTTCTGAGTTCGCGCGCGGCAGCCGTGAGCCGGTCGTGCTGTATCGGATCCAAGAATACGGTTGGAATGCATATCCGCTTCTGATGGGGTGGTTCTACTTTGCGTTCGGCTTCAGTCCCTTTTCCGTGAAATGGCTGAACGCTTTCATCGGCGCCTTCTTGGGACTGGCGATCTACGCCATGGGGCGGCAACTCTTCCAAGAAAGGATAGCCCGTTGGGCGGCGGTGTTGGCGGCCTTCTTCCCGTCCCTCATCTTCTGGTCGACCGCAAACCTGAAGGAACCCTTTTTTTTCCTGACTACGGCGCTGTTATTCGTGGTCGGAGTCCAATCGCAGCGGGAACGATCGTGGCGGAGGTTTCTGGCCGAGCTGCTCCTGCTGGCGGGCTTGTTTCAGGTGCATATCGGCATGGGCCGGCCCGAATCTTCCTGGATCCTGGCCGTCTGCTGGGGGGCGGCCTTGTTCTGGAACCGCGCGGTGGTCCGATGGCGCAGGGGCCCAGCGGTTGTCCTGCTGTTGGTCCTGCTGGCGCTTCCGTTCCTGCCGTGGAATCGGGTCGCCGATGTCCACCTGTTCGGGGTTCGCCGGCACCTGGGCTATACCCTGGGCACCGGCATGATCTACCATTATGTGCCGGAGAAGTTCTATCGGCTCGTTGAATTTCCGGCGGATCAGATTCCCTGGTCGGAATTATCCATGCCGCGATTCCTGGTTTATGTGCCGAGGGCCCTTTTCCATTACCTGTTTGAACCGCTGCCCTGGAGGACGGTGGATCTGTTATCGGCCGCGGCGATGCCTCAGATGATCGTTTGGGATATGCTGCTTCCCTTCATGCTGGCGGGGATCGCGGTCAGCCTGCGCGGGCATCGGGGGGGCTTGACCTTGTTTCCGCTGGGGACCCTGCTGGGGTGGATCTTGATCGGGGCGCTCTCTATGGGTAATGTGGGGACTTTGCTCCGCATTCGCGACATGGTCACTCCGTTCTTGCTGCTTTATGCCGGCGCGGGATTGTGGGCATTTCTTTACGGAAGACCGGAGGTCGAGGCGCCTTATGCTCATGGATGAAAAAGGGCGCTTTTTCGGAAAGATCAGCGTCGTCGATCTTTTGATCGCCGCCGGGGTCCTGTCTTTATTGGGCATTTGGCAGTTCGGCGGCATGATCGTCCGCCATCGGAATCTTATCATCTACCGCGTGCTGCCTAATCCGGTGGTTGCAGGCGATCGGAAACCGGTCACCGTGCTGGGCACGGGGTTCAGCAACGGTTGCACGATCCGCCTGGGTCACCTGCCGGAGGAAACGGCGCGATTCGTCAACGAGGCGGTTTTGGAGACGGGCGCGCCGGACAGTCTGGAACCGGGCTCCTATTCCGTCCGGGTGCGGGATCCCCTGGGCCGGTTTGCCGAGCTCCGCGACGGGATCCCGATCCGCTGGGATCCCCGGATCGAGCGCCTGGAGCCCCGACGGACTTACCCGGGCGAGCAGGTGGAGATTCATGGCCGCTATTTTGATACCCACGCCGGCGTCCGCCTGGGCGATATCCCGCTGCGCCCGCTCGAACGGGAAAGCTGGAACCGCCTGCCGATGAAGATCGCGGCCGACCAACCGATCCACCCCGGCATTTACGATGTGACCGTCTCCAATCCCAACGGCGGAAGTCAAACCCTTCGCCGGGCAATCGAGATCCTGCCCAGGCCGAAGGTGACCCGGGTTTATCCCGACGTGGTGACCTACGGAGAAAAGGTGATCTTGACCATCGAGGGGGAAAACCTGCCGAAGGATGCCGTCTTTTATTTTGACGAAGGCGGGCGCCGATTGGGAGAGGTCACCTGGATAAGCCCAAAACGGGTGAGGGTGCTCTTGGAAGCAGTGGTCGGTTTGAGTGATTGGTATGGCTTGGTCCTCCAGATTCCGGATGGGCCGAAGATACCGGTGAAGCCCCGGGCGGTTCGTGTGTTGATGGACGTGCCCATGGCGCTGCTGGTCCATCTGGATCTCAAGGGGGCCGGTCCGGAAATTCTGGAGGCCTTGCAGCAGCTGCCCGAATCGCGGCTGGCCAATCAAGGAAAGGCTCCCACCCCTTCCTCCAGTCTTCGAATCCTGCTCCGGGGCCAATGCCGAATGAGCGCCGACCGGCAGAGGCTGATATTTTTTATATATCACGGCAAATTGATGAGCGTCGGGGAAAAGATCACGGTGCATCTGTTCGGGCGTGAGCTGACCGGCACATTGCTCCAGCGGCCGATTCCGGTCAGCACGGAAGATGAATGGCGCGAGGCGCTGACCGATGGCTAGTCTTGAGCAGACCCGGCGGATTGAAAGCTGCCGGATCTGCCGGAATCCCTCCCTCCGGCCGGTCATTGACCTTGGCCGGCAGTCTCTGGCGGGCCTGTTTGATGACGGGCGCCCGCAGAACCAGCTTAACCAGCCGGTCCCGCTGGAGGTGGTGCATTGCGACCGGTCGGCGCGGCCGGATGCTTGCGGCTTCGTGCAGCTCCGGCACACGGTTCCTCCGCAAATCATGTTCAGAGATTACGGTTACCGCTCGGGCGTGAATACCACGATGAGGACCCATCTGCAGGCGTTGGCGAAAGAGGTGGAATCGCGGATCCATCTGCCGGCCGGAGCCATTGCGGTGGACATCGGGGCCAACGACGGGACCAGCCTGCTTGCCTACCGGCAGCCCGGCCTGGTCCGGGTCGGGTTCGAGCCCTCCAACGCCGCGGACGATGCCGAACGAAAGGGGGTCCGCATCCTCCGCGCTTTTTTCAGCAGCGACGGCGGCGCGAAGGAGTTCCAGAAGCATTTCCCGGGGCGGAAGGCCGGGGTGATCACGAGCATCGCCATGTTCTACGACATTGATGATCCGGCCGGGTTCTGCAGGCAGGTTGATGAGATTCTGGAAGAGGACGGCCTCTGGGTCCTGGAGATGCACTACTGGGGTTGTGTGCTGGAAACCAACGGTTTCGACGCGATCTGCCACGAGCACCTGGGCTACTATTCGCTCGAAGCGCTCAAAGCCCTTTTTGACCGAACCGGGTTTGAGTTCTACGATGTGGCGTTCAATTCGTCCAACGGGGGATCCGTCCGCTGCTTTCTGAAAAAGGCGGGGCCGGGATTCCGCGTTCCGGCGGAAAACCGGGAACGGATTGAGCAGGCGTTCCGCCGGGAGCGGGAGCAGCGATTCAACGACCCGGCGCGTTTTGAGGAGTTCCGTCGTGAGGCGGCGAAGATCCAAGAGGAGCTGCGCCGCCTGTTGGAGCAGGCCCTCCGGGAGGGGAAGCGGGTTTACGGGTACGGCGCCTCCACAAAAGGAAACGTCCTTCTGCAGTATTGCGGATTGGAATCCCGGCATGTGGTCGCCATTGCCGATCGCAACCCGGCCAAATGGGGCCGGACCACCCCTGGGACGCGCATCCCGATCTGCTCGGAAGAGGAGCTGCGGCAGGCGAAGCCGGATCTGCTCCTGATCCTCCCCTGGCATTTCCTGCCGGAGTTCCTGGAGCGGGAAAAGGGGCTCCGCTCCCAGGGGACCCGGTTCATCGTTCCTTTCCCGAAGGTGAGGGTGCTGTGACGACGGAACCCCGGAAAGGAGTGGTGATCATCCCCACGTACAATGAAGCGGGAAACATCGAGGATCTGATCCGGCAGATTCACCGGCAGGGACTCGGGTTGGACATCCTGGTCATTGATGATAACTCTCCCGATGGAACCGGCCGGATCGCGGAGGCGCTCGCGGCGGAAGCGCCGGTCAAGGTGATGCGCCGGAAAGGAAAGCTGGGGATCGGGAGCGCGCACAAAGACGGTTTCCGGTACGCCATGGAGCACGATTATGACTGGGCCATCACTATGGACGCGGACTTCTCCCATTCGCCGGAGGTCCTGCCGTCTCTGCTGGCGGGGGCTTCGGCGGCGGATGTGGTGATCGGCTCCCGCTACATCCCGGGAGGCGGGCTGGCCGGCTGGTCCTGGCCGCGGCGATTGCTCACCCATACCGCTCACTCGCTGACCGGGCTGCTGCTCGGCATCCCCTACGATTGCACCGGGGGATTCCGGCTGTACCCGGTTTCAGCGCTCAGGCAAATCCGGTTTGACCAGATCCGCTCCGAGGGCTACGCCTTCCTGATTGAGATGATCGACCTCGTGCACCGGAAGGGTCTTTCGGTTCACCAGATCCCGATCGTGATCAACTCGCGGGACAAGGGGCAGTCCAAGATTTCCCGCCGGGAGATCTTGCGGGCGGTGAAGACCCTGTTGAGGCTCAGCGTCCACCGCAGCATGAATGGGGCGCATTGACGACGCATGGATTGGGAGATGTATTGGTCTCGCGCGGAAGAGAAGCAGCAGGGCATTTATCCGGCCATCGCAAAGTTCTACCGGGACCAGATCATCTCCCGTGCTGCGGCCAACTCTCTGGCCAGGCATTTTGAAAATGCGCCCCATCGGCGTTACCTTCATGCCGGCTGCGGCAGCGGGGGATCGGATTGGCGGATCGCGCTGGACCAGGCCCGCTTCCATTTCCTGGATGTGGCTCCGGGAGCGCTGCGCCTCCACGGCCAACAACCGATGCAGATCCACGGGCACCACGTGGGGGGCGACATCTTCGCGCTGCCCTATTCGGCAGAGAGCATGGACGGGATATTCAATCTCGGCGTGATGGAGCATTTTCATGAACCGGAGATCGCCAAGATCCTGGCGGAGTTCCGGCGGGTGCTCAAGCCTGACGGGAAGCTGTTGCTGTTCTGGCCTCCGGACTTCGGTCTCTCGGTGTTGGTGCTGTCCGCCTTCCTGAAGGTGGTCAACCGCTTCAGGAAGGAGCCTCTCGAGCTTTATCCGGAGGAGGTCTCCCGCATCCGCTCGTTCCGCTGGACGCGCGAGCTTCTGGCCAGGTCTGGATTCCGGGCGTCGGTCCTGGAGTTCGGGCCCCGGGATCTGTTTACCTATGTGCTGGTTGTGGCCGGTAAAACCAACGGAGGGATCTCCCCCTCATGAAGCATTGGGCTCGTCCCATCCTGATCCTGCTGCTGATCTACACGGCGCTCCACCTGATCTACTCAGTGGTCCGGTACAATGTTTTTGACGGGAACTCCAGCGGTGATTTTAACCGTGCTTACCAGGAAGCGCTGGACTGGAGGCGCTCCCTCCAAACCGGCCAGCGAATGGGCGTTTTTCATCCCCCTCTGTATTATGGTCTCTTGCTCTGCTTGGATTCTGTTTTTCGAGGGATGAAGAATCTGGCCTATTTCTTCTATTTCATCCAGTTCCTCCTCTTCCCTTGGGCGATCTGGTTGCTGGCGAAGGGAGGGGCGGCCGACCCTCGCTTGGTGAGCCGCCGATCGCTGATCGCGGCAACCCTGCTCTGTCTCAATTTTCAACCGTTTCTGGAAACGCTCGCGCAGCACAAGGTGGAAGGGCTGGAATTCGTGCTGATCTGCCTGGCGGTGGTTCTCTACCGGAGGCGCCGGGATCTGCCGGCTGGGGCGCTTCTCATGCTGGCCGCGAATCTCAAATATCTCCCTGCCATTTTGATCGGCCATTTTATCTGGAAACGAGAAAAAAAGGTTCTCGCGGGGGCGGCGCTGGGAGGAATCGCGGTTTTGGCCGTCCTGACCTGCTGGGTGGGCCCGATCCGCGTGAAAGAAGCTGTCTTCCAGTACCCTCTGGAATTGCTCTTCGCGCATAAATACGAGGGGACGGTGCCGGAAGGGAGCGTGGAGATGCAGACCTTGAGCGGCACCGTGAACCGCTGGTTCGCCCAACCGCTGCCGGGCCACACCTTCGAAGAATACATCCGGGTCGGCAGCTACATGCCGGTTCCAAACCCGGCCTTCGCGCTGAGGATGGCTGCGGCGCTCAAGGGGCTGCTGATCCTGGGATGGCTTTTCGTGCTGCGGCGAAGATTTCCGCCGCAGCAAAGGGAGTCCCTTTGGCGGGTCCACCTGCTGGAAATTTCCTTGTCTTTGGTCATGATCTTCGTGATCTCCCAGGCGGCGCGTGTTCACTACGCGATCCTCCTCCTTCCGTCTTTTGTCTACGTGGCGTTGCTGCTCGCTCAGGAACCGCAGCGGTTCCGCCGGCCTGAGAAATGCCTGTTCGCCGGCGCGTATTTCTTGAGCGCCATGGTGATCCCGGGAGGACTCCTGAACTCCAGCCGCCTGCCGGCGCATCCGATCTGGGGCAATCAATACTCCTTGGCGTATCTCTGGTACTCCCTGCCGTTCTATGGCACCCTTCTTTTGGGTGCGTGCATCGCGGTTTGTCTAAATCGGCTTTATCATGTTGATGAGGAGGATCGAGGATCATGAGTGAAAAAGCAACGGCCCTAAGGCGGGCGTTTCAATCCCGGAAGATCGTCCGGATCGTCGGGGCCCATAACGGCCTGGGGGCCAAGCTGATCGAACGGTCCGGTTTTGAAGGGGTCTGGGCCAGCGGCCTGGAGATCTCGACGGCTTTTTGCGTGCCGGACGCCAATATCCTGACCATGACGGAAAACCTGGAGACGGCCCGCACCATCAATGAGGCGACCCGCCTGCCGGTCATCTGCGATTGCGACACCGGCTACGGCAACGCCTCGAACGTCAAGCACATGGTCAAGCGGTACGAGGCCGCCGGCTTGGCCGCTGCGGTCATTGAAGACAAGATCTTCCCGAAAGTGAATTCCTTCATCCCGGGCCGGCAGGATCTGGTGCCCGTGGAGGAATTCGCCGGCAAGCTCCGGGCGGCCAAGGAGGCCCAAAGCGATCCGGCCTTCATGGTGTTTGCCCGCGTGGAGGCGCTGATCGCCGGGCTCGGCCTGGAGGAAGCCCTTCATCGGGCCCGCGCTTATGCGCAAGCCGGAGCGGACGGGATTGTGATCCACTCCAAGGCGGCCTCCCCGGAAGAGGTTTTTGCTTTTGCCAAGCGATGGGACGGGAAGGTTCCATTGGTGGCGATCCCCACCACCTATTACCGGGTCAGCGCCGGTGATTTGGCGGCCGCGGGATTCTCCATGGTGATTTACGCCAATCATGGGTTGCGGGCCTCGATCCGGGCGATGGAGAAGGCCTTCGCATCCATCGCCCGGGAGGGCACCACGGCCGGGATCGAGAGTTCGATCACCAGCGTGAAAGAGGTCTTTGAACTGCAGGGAATGAACACCATGCGGGAGGACGAGGAGAAGTTCATCCGAGGGGAAGCCGTCCAGGCAGTCATCCCGGCGGCCAGGGACCATCAGTTCCAGGCGGACCTCAAGGGATTGTTGGAGGACAGGCCCTTATGCATGGTGGATGTCGGCGGCAAGACCCTGCTGGAGCGGCAGATGGATCTTCTGCACTCGGCGGGGATCACCGATATCTCGGTGGTGGGGGGGCACCGGGTCGAGCAGATCAAGGCCGAAGGGGCGCGGCTCCTCTACAACTCCAACTACCGGAAAGGAAATTGCGCCCAGTCCATCCTGGTGGCGGAGGATTATCTGAAAGAGAACGCGCTGATCGTCTACTCCGACATCCTATTCGATCGCCGGATCCTGAAACGCCTGCTGGAAAGTCCCCACCAGATCACTCTGGTGATCGACCGGGCGTATCAATCCCTGCCTGCGCGCGAGAAGGCGCTGGACCTGGTGGCGGTGGACGACCCCGGACAGGGAACGGCAGACAGGAAACTGGAGATTGATGCCTTTAAAAAGGTCCTCCGGATCGGGAAAAGGGTTGAGCGCGGCGGTGTCACCTGCGAGTTCATCGGAATGGCGCTGTTGCGGAAGAAAGGCCTGAAGGAGCTGAAGACAGCCTGGGGGGAGGCGCTCCAAAAACTCAAAGGGCGGCCCTTCTACGAGGCGCCCGACGTCGAGCAGGCGGATCTGACCGATCTCGTGCAGTATCTGCTGGATCGCGGCATCCCGGTCCACGGAATGGAGATCAACCGGGGCTGGTCGGAAATCCACTCGCTGGGGGATTACCAGCGAGTCCAGGCACACTATCAGAAGGCTGTTTCTCCGGCTCTTGCAACGTAAGAAGATACTTTTCCTCGCCACCCACCCCAAGGAAGTAGCCTCCACCCGCTACCGGGTGCTGGCCTACGGCCCCGCCCTGGAGCGGGAGGGTTACGAGGTTTTCTTCCACCCCTTCTTTCCCTCGCATGCCCTCTCCAGCGTCAACCAGGAAGGGGATTGGGTGGCCAAGGGGGCCTGGGTGGCCCGCGGAGCCCGCCGGCGCTGGCAGATCCTGCGCTCTCCTCGATACGATCTGATCTTCGTCCACCGGGAGCTCTTTCCTCTGGGATTGTCGGTGGGCATGCTTCCGTTGCTGGAGATCCTCCACCGCTCCAACAGCAGACTCGTATACGATTTCGATGACGCCGTCTATCTCCCCCACCGCCAGAACCGCGGAGTAGTCGGGTGGTTCGAGAATCCCACCAGCGTGAATCGGCTGATGCGGATGAGCGAGACGGTGATCGCCGGCAACGCCTTCCTGCTGGAACACGCCCGGAAATGGAATACCCACGCCCACTGCATCCCGACGCCGGTGGACACCCGCCGCTATTTCCCGGCCGAAAACGGAAAGAGCGCGCCGGTGCCGGTCATCGGCTGGATCGGAAGCCCCAGTACGGCTAAATACGTCGGGTCGCTGCGTCCGGTCTTCGAGCGGCTGGCCAAGACCCACCGTTTCCGCCTGAAGGTGATCGGGGCGGGAAAGGAGGTCGCGTTTCCCGGCGTGGATGTGGAGATCCGGCCCTGGGACCTGCGGACCGAAGCGGACGAGTTCCGGCAGTGCGACATCGGTCTCTATCCGCTGTGGGACGATCAATGGTCGCGCGGGAAATGCGGCTACAAGGCGCTGCAGTTCATGGCATCCGGGGTCCCGGTCGTGGCCTCCGAGGTGGGGATGAACACGGAGATCATCCGGCACCGCGCCAACGGAATGCTGGCCCGCACGGAGGAGGACTGGGTCCGGCATCTCGGCGAGCTTTTGGAGGACCCCGCGTTACGGCGCAGTTTGGGGAGCGCCGGCCGGCAGACCATTGAAGAGGACTACTCCCTGGACCGGTTGACGCCCCGCTTCTTGTCGGTCATCCGGGGCTGTACGGGCGACGCCGATGCAAGTCATGGCTCAGGGGTATCGGGTCGAGTCCCGGCTGCCCAGGCGGCGGATTCCGGCGAGCGGCTGGATATCCTCTGCCTGTCCTCCATTGATTGGGACTTTGTCTGGCAGGGCCACCAGGAGATCATGACCACCCTGGCGCGGCAGGGCCACCGGGTTCTGTTCGTGGAGAACACGGGGGTGCGGGGGCCCCGGCTGGGGGACCTCTCCCGGATCCAGCACCGGTTGGGTAAATGGCGGACCAGCGTGCGGGGATTTTGGCAGGTGGAACCTAACCTTTACGTTTTCTCGCCGCTGGTGCTGCCGTTCCCGTATGCGGGATGGCTCGCCTGATCAACCGCTGGCTGGTCGTCTCGGCCCTGCGGCGCTGGATGCAGGTGATGGGGTTTTACCAGCCGATCTGCTGGACCTTCCTGCCGACCCCGCTGACGCTGGAGGTGATCCGGAAGATCCCCACGAAACTTTTGGTTTACTACTGCATCGACAATTTTGCGGCCAGCACTCCGGCCGCGAAAAGGATCATCTCCAGCGAGAAGACGCTGCTCCAAAAATCCGACGTAGTCTTCGTGACCTCCCAGCAGCTGTTCGATCATGCCTCCCGCTGGAACCGGCGGGTCCATCTGTTTCCCTTCGGCGTGAGTTTAAGCGCGTTTGAACAGGCGCGGAACGAAGAGATCGAGCTGCCGCCGGAACTCAAACAGCTTCAAGGAAAGAT
>Ga0105164_10003030_pt1 | contig 10252 bp, 6 predicted proteins | sample VDWuncwatermetaG_FD_89674 | JGI IMG/M metagenome (GOLD analysis project Ga0105164, IMG submission 89674) | Wastewater microbial communities from Netherlands to study Microbial Dark Matter (Phase II) - VDW unchlorinated drinking water | ecosystem: Environmental > Aquatic > Freshwater > Drinking... | reverse complement strand
GATGGATTTTTCGACCTGCCCCTATTGCCTGTATCCGCTTAAACACCTATGTGAATCTTGCGGCCAAGAATTGAAGCTGGAGTGGAAGATCTGTCCGTACTGCAACGCTCGCGTCGCCGGAGGGCCCGTGGCCGAGGGGGTCCAGAAGAAGCCCTCCGGGGCGCCGGAGACCAAACCGCCGGCTGCCGAAACGAAGGAGGCGCCCTCCGAACGAACGCCAAATTCTCTTGGTGCGGTGGAAAAGCCGCTGATTCTCGTGGTAGACGACGACGAAGGAACCAGAAAGGTGATCCAAAAGGCCCTTTCCCGTCTTCCGCTGGAGATCGACATCTTGACTGCCTCTGACGGGGAAGAGGCCCTCGCGACTATTGAGAAGCAACCGCCGGATCTGGTGATCTCGGACGTTATGATGCCGCGGATGGATGGATTTACCCTCTGCCAGCGGCTCAGGGAGGACATTCGCACAGCCTTCCTGCCCATCATGATGTTGACGGCGAATGCGGACGAAGAGAGCCGGACCAAGGGTTTTCTGATGGGAACGGATGATTACGTGCACAAGCCCTTTGCGGTACCCGAATTGAACGCGCGCGTGATGCGCCTGCTGAGAAGGACTTACGGACTTTAGGGGAGAAGGGATTTCAAAAAATCGACCTTCAATTTTCTTGGAGTAAGATATGGAAGATGCAAGGTACAAGGTCCTGCTGATCGAAGATGATAAAATCGACCAGAAGATCTTTCAGAAGCTAGTTGAAGACGAGGAGCTTCCTTACGACTATAAGGTGGCTTCCTCGGTTTCAGAGGGGAATAAGGTTTTGGCCTCCGAGCAATTCGACGTTGTCATTACGGACTACTATCTTGGGGACGGAACGGCTTTCGATATATTTTGTGTATCTTGCACCACAAAAGACACTCCGATTATCTTTGTCACCAGGGCCGGCGATCACGAGATCGCCGTTAAGGCCATGAAGGCCGGGGCCTACGATTATCTCATAAAAGATCCCGAGCGGAACTACCTGAAAGTCCTCCCCGCGGTTGTGGAAAACGCGGTTAAAAACAAAAGAGCAGAAGAGGAATATAAAAAGGCCAAAGAGGCCGCGGAGCATGCCGCGAGGGCGAAGGCGGAATTTCTAGCCATCATGAGCCACGAAATCAGAACGCCCATCAACGGCGTCATCGGGATGACCGGGCTGCTGATGCAGACGGAACTGACCCCCGAACAGCGCGAGTTTGTGGAAACAATCCGTATCAGCGGGGATACCCTGTTAACAGTCATTAACGACATCCTGGATTTCTCTAAGATCGAGTCGGGAAAAATGGAGCTGGAGGAACAGCCGTTTGAATTGAAGATCAGCATTGAGGATGCGTTCGATCTGCTGGCTTCAAAGGCGTTGGAGAAAAAAATCGATTTGCTCTACCTGGTCGATCCACAAGTGCCGCCCTTTATCGTGGGTGACGTGACCCGCCTTCGTCAGATTCTAGTCAACCTGGTGAGCAACGCCGTCAAGTTCACGAACCAAGGTGAAGTCTGCGTGTCCGCGAGCAAGGTCATGCAGGCCAATGACGCCTTGGAGCTTCAATTTGCAGTAAAGGATACCGGCATTGGAATTCCCGCGAATAAGATCGACGCTCTTTTTAAGCCATTCTCACAGGCCGATTCTAGCACCACTCGTAAATACGGAGGGACAGGCCTGGGGTTGGCCATTTGCAAAAGGCTCGCCGAATTAATGGGCGGGCGGATGTGGGTGGAGAGCGTAGCGGGGAAAGGCTCCGTATTCTATTTCACAATTAAGACCACCGCTGCTGCGACCATCCCGAAAGTATATTTAAAAGGCAAAATTCCCGAGCTCAACAATAAGCGTGTTCTTATAGTCGACGACAATCGAACCAACATTCATATTTTGACATTGCAATGCCAGCAGTGGGGCATGCTCCCGCGCGCGACCCCGTCAGGGAAAGAAGCGTTGAGCTGGATGAAAAGAGGAGACCCCTTCGATATCGCCATTCTCGATATGCAGATGCCGGAGATGGATGGCCTGGAACTCGGCGCTGAAATCCGCAAGCTCCATTCCAGGGATTTGTTTCCGATGATCATGCTCACTTCGTTGGGCCAGCAGGAGGATCACGTCAAGGCCGCAAGAGAAATCTTTTCCGCCTACGTCTCAAAACCGGTCAAACAGTCACAGCTTTTTGACATTTTGATGAATGCGTTCTCCGTCGCTAAGCGGCCGGATGAAAGCGCGGAGGCAAAGCCAAAACTCGACGCAAAATTGGCCGAGCGTTTACCCCTGAGGATCTTGGTGGCGGAGGATAACATTATCAATCAAAAGCTCGCGATCCGTATCCTGCAGAAGATGGGCTATATCGCGGATGTCGCGGGAAACGGGCTGGAAGCGCTGGGCGCCCTGGAGAGGCAACCCTACGACGTTATCTTTATGGACGTGCAGATGCCTGAAATGGACGGATTGGAAGCGACCCGAACTATAGCCCAGAACTACCCCGCGGATAAGCGGCCCAAAATCATAGCCATGACTGCCAACGCCATGCAGGGAGACAGGGAAAAATGTCTCGAGGCGGGGATGGATGACTACATCAGCAAACCGGTACTAGTCGAAGAAGTGCAGCGGGTGCTGGAGCGCTGGGGATCCATAGCCGCGGCGGAAAAAGTAGAGTCCGGACCCCCGGTATCCGCCGATCCTATCATCGACCAAAAGATCATTGCCGGCTTGAGGGAAATGAGCGACAAGGACGAACCGAGCTTCCTCTCCGAGTTGATCGCTCTGTTTTTGGAAATCTCTCCCGGATTGATCAGCGACATCAAGCAGCACGCCAAAATGGTTGACGCGGACAATATGATGCAGGCGGCCCATAAGCTCAAGGGCTCCAGTTTTAACTTAGGTGCGAGGCATCTGGCTAATATTTGCCAAAAGATCGAGACCAAGGGGAGGGCCAGCGACTTTTCGGATATAGAGCCGCTCCTGGACGAGCTCGACGAGAGTTACGAGCAGACCGGGCTGGAACTAAAAAGGATTGAACAATAATATTGCTGTTAGAATGGAGTGAGGGATGGCGAAGCGGGAATTCAAGTTCGTCGGTCAGAATGTTCTCAGGGTGGACGGGATTGAAAAGGTAACCGGCAGAGCGAAGTTCACCGGGGATCTCAAGATCCCCGGGATGCTCTACGGCAGGATCCTGCGCAGTCCCTATCCGCACGCGCGCATCCTCAGCATCGACGCCGCGCAAGCCGAGGCGCTTCCCGGCGTGGCCGCGGTTCTCACCGCAGCCGACATCGGCGATGTCGATCCCTATTACAACGGACGCCCGGTCATCGCCATCCAAAAGGTCCGCTACGCGGGGGAGCCCGTGGCCGCGGTCGCGGCCGAGGATCAGGAGAGCGCCGAGGAGGCGCTTTCGCTGATCACGGTAGACTACGAGGAGCTGCCCGCGGCCGTCGGTCTGGACGGGGCGCTCAGCAAGGGCGCGCCGCTCATCCATGAGAATCTAAGCGATAATATCTGCGGCCACGAGCACGTGGAAAAAGGCAGCGTCGATCAGGGCTTCGCCGAATCGGACGAGATCTTCGAAGAGACCTTCACTTTCCCCATGGTCTATCACTACGCCATGGAGCCGCACTCCGTCATCGCCGACTTCAACGACGAGGGAATCACGGTCTGGTCCTCGGCCCAGCATCCTTTCCAGGTGAGAGGCGATCTGGCGAAAATCTTCGGCCTGCATCCCACCAAGGTAAGAATGGTTATCCCGTTCTTGGGCGGCGGGTACGGCAGCAAGTCTTACACGAAGTTCGAGCCGCTGGTGGTCGCGCTGGCGCGCAAGGCGAAAAGGCCGGTCAGGATCTGTAACTCCGTCACCGAATCGATGCTCACCGTGCGGCGGCATGGGGCCAGAGTGAGATTGAAGAGCGGAGTCAAAAGAGACGGCACTCTGGTCGCGCGCGAGGCCGAGATCTACCTCGACACCGGCGGCTACGCGGACAACGGTCCTGCGGTGGCGATCCGCGCGGCGACGAGGGTTCTCGGTCCCTACAGAATTCCCCACATCCGCAGCGACGCCTACGCAGTTTACACCAATTCCGGCTCGGCCGGCTCCTTCCGCGCTATCGGCGCGCCGCAGACGATCTTCGCTTCCGAGTCGCAGATGGATATCATCGCCGCCAGGCTGGCCATCGATCCGGCGGAGCTGCGGCGCAAGAATTTTCTTCAAAAGGGCGAAGAGCTTCGTCCCAAGCTGCGCGGAATGGACGCGAACCTGGCATCGAGCTTGAAGACTCTTGTCTCGGCGAGCGAATGGAAAAGGCGCTCGAAGAAAAAAAGCTCGGCCATGGGGCTGGCCTGCGGCGCGACCAATGCCGGCGCCACGCCGATTTCCGTGGCGATGGTCCGTCTCCAGCCGGATGGCTCGCTCGCAGTCTTTGCCGGCAGCACGGAGATGGGGCAGGGGGTAAGGACGGTCCTTTCGCAGATTATCGCCGAGGAGTTAAGTCTCCCGCTCGAAGCGATCCGCATCGGCGGGGCGGACACCAGGGTCACGCCTTACGACGCCTCTACCGGATCGAGCCGCTCGACCACGCTCATGGGCACCGCGGCGCTGCGCGCGGCGTGCGATCTCAGGAACCAGCTTCTTAAAATCGGCGCCGAGGCCTTTCATGCCAAACCGAAGGAGATCCGTCTGGTTGACGGGGCGATGATCTGCGGCGAGATGAGAATGACTTTTCAAGAGGCGATGCAGCGCCGCTTCGGCGGCCCCGGCGGCGAGCTGATCGGCAACGGCGATGTCGGTCCGGAGATCACCGGAACTTTGCCGGTGTTCTGGGAGATCGGCATGGGCAGCGCGGAGCTGGATGTGGACGAGGAGACCGGTGAGGTCGCGATCAAGCGCTACGTCTCCGTGGCGGACGTCGGCAAGGCAATCCATCCGGTGGGTTGCGTCGGGCAGGAAGAGGGCGCTGCGATGATGGGGATCGGCCACACCATGTTCGAGCAGATGGTTTATGAAGGCGGCCAGCTCGTCAATTCCAATCTAGTGGATTACCGCGTTCCCAGGTTTGCCGACGTTCCCAAAGAGTTTCACACCGTCCTGGTCGAGAACGAAGACGGCCCCGGCCCCCACGGCGCGCGCGGAATGGGCGAAGGCGGGCTCGTCTCCGTCGCCCCCGCGATCACCAACGCCCTGGCCCGCGGCTACGGCATCCGCATCAACGACCTTCCTCTCACCCCCGAGCGGGTGTGGAGAGTGCTGAGAGAGAAGAAGCAGGGGAAATAGTTTTCCGCCAGCCGTTTTCACTTCCATAAATTTTTGTTGCGTGGGCCAGACCTTGCCTCCTGATTTAGGGAAGTATGGCCGTGGGTCGTGGACAAACGTTTCGATATCGAATATAGTTAAGGCAATTTAGGTAATACCCGTGAGGAATCTAAATGGTTCCGTTGTTTGCGTTTAACAGATTCTTGGCCAAGGATATAGACGGTAGAATTTTCCTTGAAGTGGCCGCTCGACGAGCAGATCACTTTCAGGTCCACGCTAAGGAACTGCCCCATTACCGTTTTGTCGATTTGTACCAAGCTGCCGAGTATTTTTGTCAGAGCCATGGTGAGGCCACAAAGGTGGAGTCAGAGCACGGCGAGGATTTGAATAGCATCCTTCACGGGAAAAAACAGCGATGGGTCTCTCGGCGCATCAAAAGGTCAAAGAATGCTGCTTGGCCAGTCGGACCGAATCAAGAGATGTATTTCCCTGTTGATAACTTTTGGTTGTGTCGAGTTCCGCCAGTGATGCAGCGATGCCGGTTAATTGTGCGTGTCCGGTACGACGCCCTTCGAGAAAAGGCTATCCTGGAAGCGGCGTCACCAGAACCTGGCGCATCAGAAGCCTGCGTCGCTGCGATCATTGAACGGAGCACGGAAGCTTCAGTATACCGAAACAAAGTGCTTGAACTAGCTTTCGAATCGGGCGCCAAGGACGAGTATGGAGACATTGAAAGACCTGATAGACTTAGGGTGCTTTTCAAGTCTCACGAACCCGTAGAGGACGATGATATCGTAATCGACGGCGAGGTACGTCAGACCCTGTGGCGTAACATTGTTGACCTTCACGTCAGGCGGGAGGTACTTAAGGCGCATCATGTTCCGGTGAGAAGAGGTGTGCTCTTGTATGGACCCCCTGGGACTGGAAAGACATTTGCGTGTCGATATTTATGTGGCAAACTCCCGAACACTACCAGGATCATTGTCACGGGAACTGCTCTCTTGCAGGTAAGTTCTATATTCAACCTTGCCCGGATGTTACAGCCTTCGCTGGTTTTTCTTGAAGACGTGGATCTTGTGTTCGCTTCACGGGAGGTAAACATGTACAGTTCTGTGCTTGGCGAACTGCTGGATCAGATGGATGGCCTGCGACCCTACGAGGACGTGGGATTCGTTTTAACGACCAACGCAATTGAGAGGATGGAAGCTGCGATAAAGGATCGCCCAGGACGAATAAGTCAATGCATATATTTTGGACCCCCTAGGGCCGAACTGAGGAAACGATATCTAATGCGCTATCTTCAGCAGTACGCACATTTCAAGCTGGATGTGGATGAGCTTGTGGCACTTTCCAAAGGTGCCACCCAGGCCTTCCTAAAAGAGTGGGTCCACAGGTCCGTCCAAATTGCCTCGGAGCGGCTAGAGACGGAGAGAGAAGAACTTCAGCTGACGAACGAAGATTTTCGCGAGGCGATAAGGGAGATCAAAAGGTTTAGCGAGGGCTCCACTGGCCGGATAATCGGCTTTCATGAGTAGTTAGGGGTCAGGCTTGAATACGTGAATAAAGCGTGATAACCCCTTTACATGGCCCGCCCTGTTCGGATCGAATACGCCGGCGCTGTCTACCACGTCATCTGTCGAGGCAACAACTGCCAGGCCATCTTCAAAGACGACCACGACCGAACCACCTATCTGGCAAAGCTCCTTGCCTACTGCGAGCAGAAGGAAGTAGAGCTTATCTGCTATTGTCTTCTATCCAACCACGTCCATCTTCTCCTGGAGACTCCCCAGGCTAACCTCTCCAAGCTGATGCAGCCCTTTCAGACCAGCTACACACTCTATTTTAACCGCAGGCATAGACACTCAGGGCACGTCTTTGAGCAGAGGTATAAAGCCTTTTTAGTGGACAGAGATAACTATCTATTGCAGGTGAGCCGTTACATCCATCTTAACCCGGTGGGGGCTAGGATAGTTGAACGGCCCCAGGACTATCGTTGGAGTAGTTACAAGGCCTACTTAAGGGAGGAAAAGGTTGGCGGGCTCAATCGGGAGCTGATCTTAGGGCAGTTTGAGGGTAAGGGGCGGAGGCGCGTATCGAGGTATCGGGAGTTTGTTGAAGGGGGCCTTGGCAGAAAGAAGGAGTGGTCGGAGTTGCCGGTGCTAAGGCAGGCCTTTGTGGGAGACGAGGATTTTGTGGAACAGGCAATGAAGAAAGCGACAAAGCGACCGGCTATAGAGGGTCAGTACAGTTTAGCGGATATCGTCCGGGCGGTATCTAAAGTGGCAGGGCTAGAGAGCGAGGAATTGAGGAGGGCCACCCAGCAGGAGCATGTCAAGAGGGGCAGAGAGCTGTTGATGTATATAGCCAGGAGGTATAGTAGTGCGAGTCTGAGAGAGATAGCGGGCTATTTAAGGGCCAGGGACATATCCACAGTGAGTCACGGGGTAAGACGGGCAGAGGGATTGCTTGGGGAGGATCGGGACTTTCAGAATAAGGTGGATCGGGTGTTGAAAAAGCTCGGCTATTCACGTATTCAAGCCTGACCCCTGTTTTACGCATGCTCAATCCATTTGATGTTTCCACGAATTTCTTACAAACCTTCAACGCGACAATCCATCTGTTGAACTTCGAGGGTGTTAGAATGAAGATTATTCCGTTCACTGCTAAATGAATCGGAGGGTGAGAATATGAAGCGTTGGCTGTTTCTAATAAGTTGTTTGCTTCTTCCCGCACGAGCGGCGTTCGGCCTGGAGACCGTCAGCTTGGCGATCCCGACCAAAACTTTTCAAAACGTGGTCTACCCGATTGCAATAGACCGGGGTTACATGAAAGAGGAGGGAATCGACCTCAAGTTGATTTTCATCGAGCCGGTGCCGAGTGTGCAGGCGCTGTTGGCGGGAAGCGTTCAATTTACCGCCGCCGGCGCCAGCGGCTTGATCGCGCTCGGAAAGGCCTCCGCTCCGGTAAAGGTCGTCGTCACGCTGAACGACCGCGTCCATCAGTGGATTTTGAGCAAGCCGAACATCACGACTCCTAAGGAACTGAAGGGAAAGAGGATTGCAACAACCGGAGTGGCCGCAATCGCCACGTTCATGCTCAAGCAGATTCTTGCCAAGCATGGGCTGGACGGGAACAAAGATGTCATCTATCTCGACGCGGGAGCGAACAATCAACTGACATCGTTGATCTCGGGCATCGCAGATGCCGCGGTTCTCAGCCCCGAGCAGCGTTACGCCGGACTGGATGCGGGTATGAGGGAACTTTTCTATTACGGAAACGAGGTGAAGAATTCCTGGGGCATACTGGCGACTTCCGACCGCATCATCAAGGAGCAACCAAAACTAGTCGCAGGCTTCATCAAAGCTACGCTCAAGGCGATACGCCTCTTTCGTCAGGACCGCGAGGGATCCATCGCCGCGATCGTGAAGTTTTCCGGAGTGGAGCGGCCGCTGGCCACGCGTGTCTACAACGATCTCATCGGCACGTTCACCCGCAACGGAGCAGTGGATGACGAGACTCAGAGAAACGATCTTGCCATTATCCGTCAGGTTGTCGGAGTCACGAACGATATCCCCAACGCTCGGGCCTACGACTTCAGCTTCGCCCTGGAGGCCGACCAGCAGCTCAACCGCACAGCCTGGCGGCCGTGATGGAGGGGGTGAGGATCAGGCCTTCCTTTCTAGATAGTCTCGGCAGAACGACGCCATCCACAAGCTGCATCCCCTTTCTTGACAGCAGGGGACATAACGTCTAAAAGAAGGGGCGCTATGGGAGTAAAGCAGGGCACGCTGGGCCACGTGGTCTTCAATGTCCGGAACCTCAGGAAATCGGAGATATTTTACCGGACCATTCTGGGGATGAAGGTCTCGGGCAGGAACCTCAGAACCAAGATGTCCTTTCTGAGCTTCGGGCGCGAGCACCACGACATCGCGCTGATGGAATTGCCGAGAGGGCTAAGACGGATCGCGGGCAAAGGTCTTCCCGGCCTGCATCACTTCTGCATCTATGTGAAGAGCAATAAAGAGGTGAAAGAGCTGGTCCCGCTGCTTATGAAAAAGCGCATCCCGATCGTCAGCGGCCCGGAGATATTGGAAGTGGCGCGCAACCATTCGGTCAGTTTTCTCGATCCGGACGGCAACCGCGTCGAGGTCGCCTGCAACGCCAACAAATTCAAGAGAAGCCCTCGATCCGCCTGATATTTCCAAAGGGAGAACAGAGTTGATGAATCGTAAATTCGTTTTGTTGTTTTTCCTGGTTTTTTTTCTTTTCGCCGCCCCGGCCTGGTCTTTGGACCGGGTGAGGATTTCCTACAGCGTCATCAGCGGCTCGCAGGCGATTCTGTGGGTGATTCAGGATGCGGGGATTTTTCGCAAGTATGACCTGGAGCCGCAGATCGTTTTCATCTCCGGCGCGCCTCCCAATATCGCGGCTTTGATTTCCGGTGATGTCGATTTTACGATATCTGCGGGCCCAGCGGCGATCGCGGCGAACCTGGAAGGCGCCGACACTGCGGTTTTGGTGAGTTTCATCAATACCATGGACCATTCTTTTTTTGCCGCACCGGCGATAAGAAAGCCCGACGATCTCAGGGGCAAGAAATTTGGTGTTGCCCGGCCGGGTTCCTCAGACGACTACGGGGCGAGGGTCGCGATGAGAAAGTGGGGAATCCAGCCCGATAAGGACGTCGCGATGTTGGCAGTGGGCAGTCAGCCATCAAGACTGGCCGCCCTCCAGGCCGGAAGAGTCGACGCCACTCTGCTGCAGCCCCCGATTACGGTGAAGGCACGGCAAGGGGGATTCAGCGAATTTGCTTCCCTGGCGGATCTTGGTCTGGATTACCTGGGGACCTGCCTCTTTACCACGCGGACGCGCATTCAGAAAAGCGAGGCATTGGTGCGTCGTGTGGTAAGGGCATTCGTCGAGGGGATCCACTTGTATAAGACCCAGAAGGAGGCGAGCCTGCGTTCGATGGCCAAATTTACAAAGTCAACTGATC
>Ga0105164_10003029_pt1 | contig 10252 bp, 11 predicted proteins | sample VDWuncwatermetaG_FD_89674 | JGI IMG/M metagenome (GOLD analysis project Ga0105164, IMG submission 89674) | Wastewater microbial communities from Netherlands to study Microbial Dark Matter (Phase II) - VDW unchlorinated drinking water | ecosystem: Environmental > Aquatic > Freshwater > Drinking... | reverse complement strand
CTCAAGTTCCTGCAGAATAGTCTTCAGCTGATCTCGCAGCTGCTTCTCTCTCGGCATGGCAACCGAATCGGCAGGTGGAGCATCTTGAGCAAGCACAGCCGTGCCTCCGATTGCGACCAACGCGAAGACTGCGACCGTGATCGCAGACCACTTTCGAAACGTTTGTACCTCGACAAACATCGTGACTCACCCCTTCCATGTGGTGAAAAGGATCATCCGACACGGAATCCACCTAGGATCCCCTGTCAATGACCGAATGAACTGTACTGTAGAGCTAGATTGTGATCAGCGAGGGTGGCGCGCGAGAACGAGAGACTCTCGTCCGAAGACGGGTTGGTGGGCCCTTACTCGCCACCCGCTGCATCGTGACCAAGAGAAGGCCGGCAAGGACCGGCGCAGCAGCCTGGAGGCTGCTCATGGAGTTGACCTGACAAGCCCAGGCACAGAATACGGAGTGCGCGGCATGAGACGGGCCATGATGCGCATGCGCGGGTTCCGTCGCCGGCATGAAGAGGCAGCCCGCCGCCCCTACTGCAAGCACGCTGTAGAGCAGGACCATCCCGACAACCAGTGGGGCGAACCACCGCTTCATTTCACGCCTTCAAGAACATGCCGCACCAGGGCGACTGACTCATCACTATCCCAGGCCCGAGGTCCGACTGCGCGACCGATAGCACGACCGTCTCGCATAAGAAGCACAGTGGTCGGCAAGCCGCGGACCATGAAGGATCGTGACACATCCTCACGCTCATCAAACAGGACAGGCAGATCGATCCCCAGATGCTGAAGAAACTGCTTGATCCCTTGTGGATGCATGTCCGTGGTGATGGTCACAACCTGAAACTGTGTGGGATCGAACTGTGACTGGAGTCTGGCGAGCGAGGGCATTTCCTCTTTACAAGGCCCGCACCACGTCGCCCAGAAGTTCAGGAGTACGACCTTCCCTGCCAGTTCTTTGGAACGGACCGTTCCGCCATCGAGCCCCTGGAGGTCGAACGCTGCGATCGGCTGACCAGCGTGGATTCGAGTAACACGCAACGCGGCAAAGGGGTCGCTCGCTGCTGTGGCAGCATGTAACGGAGCACCGGCGTCAAGAATCAGCAGACACCCGGTAAACAATAGACCACTCAGCAAATTGCGTGCTTTACAGCCCATGATCTCCAGCCTTTTCAGCCGTCACGTTGGCAACTGGAAACTGCAACGTTTGGATCACTAGTCGATGGGCCGGCATGGCATGTTCCTTCCAACCCATCACCACCATTCCATGCTGATTGACCGCCACCGTCGGCGTCTGTCCATTTTTCTCGTTCAGCTTGATCGGCGCGTTGAACGACTGACCACGATCGAGTGAAAAGCTGGCCACGACCTCTCGTCGAACAGGCGACTGTTCTTCCCAGACCACGGCAATCCGTCCTGCCGGATCGACCGCCATCTGCGGATGGTCGGGGAAGGTTCCCTTGGAACGGTTGAGCTGTTGCTTCGTTGAAAACGTCTTGCCCTGGTCGTCGGAATAGGCGAGATAGATCGCGGGCGTCTCGTCGGCCCCCTCCGTGTACCACACCACATACAGCCGCCCTTGCCGATCGACCGCGAGTGACGCTGGACGATGGGGGCAGGCCGGATACACCCACCGATCATTGCCGACCACAACTGAAGAAGAAAATGTTTCACCGCCGTCAGTCGATCGCGAAACGACAGTCTCACGAATATTGCCCTCAAAGATCTTTCGCCAGGCTACGTACACCACTCCATCGGCAGATGTTGCAACTGCTGTCCTGCAGCAGACACAGGTCTCACCGTCTATCTTGAGGTTCTTCGCGATCGTGAGACCTTGATCCGTCGATCTCGCCACAAATGTTCCTGGTTCCTTTTTCCCTTCACGGCCGTCGATCCAAGCCATGTGCACAACCCCATCCGAAGCAACCTGGATCGAATCGAACGTGTGCTGAATGACTTGGCCGTCGTCATTGACCAGAACTGACGGTGCGAACGTTCGTCCTCCATCGGTGGATCGGCTGAGCCGCAGCTCTCCCGCAAACGGCTTATCCGGCGTGATCTTTGGATGAGTCTGCGACCAGGTCACAAACACGTCATTCCCCCGAATAGCTACAGCCGGCGACTCTTGCCGATAATAGACATGTTCGGTTGGCTGGTTAATAGGGACGGGAGTTCCAAGGGGACCACCTGGCTTGTCCGATCTCGCAAACAGGATCGTGCGGGTTTCCTTGTCTTCCTCCACCCAGGCAGCTGAGACAAATCCTTGGTTATCGATCTGAACTGACGGGCCAACCACGCTCTTCACTTGGTGCACCGTCATAGTCTTGGGTCCCAGCCGGATGGCTGACTCGGACGTCTCAGCCCACGCCGGTATCGCGACAAGCAATGGCAGCATCACAAGGAATGCGGCAGCGAATCTTTTCATCGGTACCCCTTCATGATCCTGAATCTGTTCGGGTTCTTGATGACCCCACCTTCACCCACATTCAGTTGGCTAAACTATAGACAATCGGAAGGCTCACAACGATTTGCGGCTTGCCGATGGCATGTTTCATGTGAAGTGGACAGGCGAGTCTCACCGCCTCCATGGCCGCTGCATCGAGCGCGCTGTATCCCGAGCTTTTCAGGACAAAGACGTCTGCCAAGTGGCCATCAGCACGGATGACCGCCTTCAGGATCACCTTCCCCTCTTGACTATTCATGCGGGCCGAATTCGGATAGCGTTTGAGTTCCGCCACCCGCCGCCAGAGCGACTCGGCCAGCCACTGATGATCGATTTTAGCTTCAGCACTCGGTCCAGCAGCCCTGGTCACTTGCACTGAAGCGGCATCCACAGGGCTGCCCTGCGCCGACACTGGCGCAGAAACCTCTTGAGCAACAGGAGCTTCGGGAGAGGATGGAGGAGCTGCTGCAACCGACTCTTGCTGAACAGGAGGGGACTCGACCGGTTCGAGAGAAGCAACCACGGCGACCGGCTCAGACGTCGGCTGCACGATTTCGGCGATCGACTGCTCAACCTGCTCTTGATGGACCTGAGGACGCTCCACCTTTTGTTCAATTGGTCGGACTGCTTCAATCGTCGGTCGCGGTGGCTCCGCAGCTTGTGCCGTCGCTCGTACCGGTTGGAGTATCTTCGGTACCGGAGGTGTCGCCTTTGCAGTCGGTTGGGGAGGAGGCACGACCGATTCAACGTGTTCTGTCCTGGGATTAGGCGTCGTTGCCTCTACCAAGGCCACGTCCCACTGGAAGACCTCCTCAGATAAGAGGGGCTTGACCTGCGTTGCAAACATCACCGCCAACCCAACCGCGAAGCCGTGCAACGTCAGCGAGATGCCCCAGGCTGGGAAAAAGAACCGATTGTCATCGACCGAGATCATGTCGTATGTCCTTCCGACGCTTCCTAGACCACCACACAATCTTCACAATCACTCTCCTGGCAAGTTACGGAAAAACGCACTTTAGCCCCAGCCCCGCCACAAACATCTAGGTGCGAGACGATACTAACGCGTCACACAGGATGCTCAAAAAGACACGTCCGGCAAGGCCGCAGCGAGCGAAGAGGCGAGGCGTACGCTTCGGTACGTTGAGCCTCTGAGCGATGCGAGAACGCCGCTGGCGGACTTTTTCAGCATCCTGCTGAGAAAGTGCGGGGCGGAGGCCAAGGGAGGTGCGCCTCCGTCCCACGCTGGTCCGAGCCGGAGGGCAGCCTGCTCGGACAAGACACTCTTCTCACAATCAATCCTCTACCCATCGATGGGCAGCCCATCGGACATTGAGAGATCCGATGGACTGCCCTATCCGCTTTGGGCGCTAGTTGCTCGCCTGGTTGCCAGCCCCGGCTGCACCAGATTCGAACACCATCACGCCTGCCGGATTGGACCCGACGGGTACCGTCTGCTTTTCCTGGTGATCGGTGGCATTGATGATCGTCAGTGAATTCGCCGGAGCTGCGTTGGACACCGCCAGATACTTCGCTTCGCGGGCTCCTTGCGCCAAGACATCAAAACCATGCCCTCCGGTCGCCACGAGGGGAATTTCCCTCAGTAGCGTGAGTGCTGGGGGAGCCACGGTCGTCCAATCAAACGCAAATAACCGGTCCTTCTTTGTTGCGGTGGCGCCGTTCCCGGCTAGAATGTAGAACCGCTTCGAATCAGGAGAAAACTTGAATGCCCCAGGAGAAGTCCCATTGAGAGCCGTATCTAGATCTGGGGTGGTTAAGTTAGCGATGGCCGGCGTCGTGGCACTGAGATCGATAACTCCAAGTTTGGTTGCTTGCGGGGCCGTCGTCTCACCACGCAACAGAAGATACTTCCCATCCGGTGAAATCCCGTACGATGTGTAGGGAGTTCCGACAAGATCAAACGTTTTGGTAATGGCCAGCGTGTCTGGATCGATCTCCGCGATCTCTCCATATCCCTCTTGAATGCTGTAAACCTTCTTGGTCAGTGTTGACCAGCGAATGCCGTGGGGTCCGGAAGCATTCGGAGTGAACGGGGTTGTAAGGGGTGTTGCGGACTCATTGTTACAAGGTGTGGTCTCTTTCGCAGATTTACACAGGTCGATGCGCGCAATCATATTCCGATAGTTCGAGGATGCCTCGTCGCCGTCAAGAACGGCAACTTCGCCGCCGGTTTCACTGGAGACAAAGACCCGCTTATTCTCTGCAAAGGCTGCGACCTTGTGACCATCAGCCAACAGACAGGTTGTTCCTAATACAGTGGGAGGGGTTCCTCCAGGTCCAAGATGGGAGTTGTGCAGAATCGTGACAGAGCCGCCCACAACTGGCCCACCAACTCGTGCGAGATTGTTACAATTGATCAAATCGTCCCCGGGCGTCGTGGTCCCTGCGGCATTGTCGCCGTCGTTCATAATCCAGATCACCTCGCCATCGTTCCGATCACGGTACATGTGGACGGGTCTGGTGCCGGTTGCTAAATTGGCCTCGTGGACTGGAGTGGCCGCAGTCAACGGATCGAGCGTGGCCACCTTGTTTGCCGCCGCAAGATTCACGAAGATCCAATCTTCCTTCGAAAACTGCATGTCTCCCAAAGCCACGTTCTCGAATTCCGCCGCGTCAATCGTCCCGATCACCGCGTTGCCGGAATCTCCCTTCAACGCCACGCTCGTCAGCGTCTTGTCACCCGTATTGTTCACGAAGACCATCGGCCCGCTCAGTGCCGCGCTGCCGCCGGGCGCCAGCGTGGCCGTGGTGGTTTCTCCTGAATTGCATGCCGCAAGACTGATCAGCGCAAGTCCTAACGCGCCGGCTGTGGAAAAACATACATAGTTTCGTCTCTTCATCGCTTCCATAACCGTTCCTTCCTCGAGAATTATCAGCTTCTAAATTAATAAAGTGGAGCGCAGCCGGCTCCCTGAGTGACTGAGGCTCTATACGAACTGCAGAGAAACTGGTGGACCGCGAGGCGGAAATTCACCGTCAAGAGCAGCATCCTGTCGGGGAATGTCACCGAGGCTCCAAATGCGGCTCATGTGAAGATCGGTGGAGACTTCCCCCTGTCCACCGCCGCTTTGGATATCGAGCCCCTCACAATGCCACGCGCAATGATTGTGACTGTGTTGCGTCTGCCCGCTCGGACAGTGAGGCGCCGTCCATTGTGGCGCTAGATTCCCCTGTGCGATCGACAGCGATCCGAGCAGCCACAGCACGGCGCAGCCGCCGCTCAGTATCCGAGAAACTTGTTGTCGCGTCTTCGTCATCATGACTGATTCGCTACCGCCACTCCCACCTGCGCTCTACGAGGACCCGCCAAACAGTTGGAACGACTTCGTCACCCCGAAGATGTAGCTGATCTGTTGTTCGAGATTGCCGTTGAAATTGCGATGAATCGGAATTTGCGCGATGAAATAGGCCGATGCGAAGTTGAACACATTCACCATGATGCCCGGCGAATAGGCAACGTAGGTCGAGCCGGTTGTCGGTATGGCTCGAAACCTCACCGCGGGATCGAGCAGGATGGGCGCGCCTCCTGGGTTGAACTGAAACAGTGATGCATCCATTGCGTCATTCTGCATCCATCGGAAATTGAACTGCTGCGTCAGTACCAACCACGGCGTCTGTTCCAACGGGATCACATTGAGGCCCAACGCCCCGCTCACTTCATCGCCGAACTTGTATCCGTCGCTGTTCTTGAATGTGTGTCGATAACTTACCGAAGCAAACTGATTCACCCGATGAGGAATCAGCTCATAGGTCTGATAGATCATGGGAACGATCCCGAAGTTTCCCCGACCGATTTGCAGTGTCGACTCCGCCAAGGTATTTCCCTGGGCAAACCGACCATAGCTGCCGGTCGGGAAATCGACGCCCACCCCCACCACGATCATGCTTCGCAGAGTCGGCAGCACGTTGTACTTCAATGTCGCACGGATATCGCCAAGTCCCCTCTCACTGTACGGCACAGGGGTCAAGCCTCCGATCTGAGCATCTGACTCGACATGCTTATAGGGAACTGCCACTTGAATGCCCAGACGGTCGGTCAGGCCATAGTTCATATCCAGAGTTGCGGTACGCGTCATGGTTTCGATACGGTTCACATCCAAGTTGGCCAGCGTGAGAGTTCTCCCACCCTGATCGGCAAAGGGGATGCGCCCACCCTCACCCGAGGGCGCTTCCATCGGAGTGACGTTGTAGATGGCATTGATGGTCAACAGCCCTTTCATCGGCACTTGTTGTTGAGACCCGATCACCACAAAGCAACTGACTGAGCCACATGATGCCTCAACCTGAGAAGGGCTAAACAGCGAGACCACCATTCCAACGACACCACCGATAGCGAGAACACTGGACCAGATCATGCGCACCATGATTCCCAACTCTTTCTGTGTTGTGACAAGACGGAATCCGTTTATCCGGAAGCCGCCGCGAAACACGGTTGTCATGAATACCCCCTGTGGGGCGTTATGCGAGAAAACGAGGAGGTCCGCGGAAGAAGTATGGGAGTGACGCAACGCTGAAGGCTACGTCATAGGAAGGAATGGCGATCCATTCAAGAAGCTGAAGACCCGACACCAAATGAACGACCGAGGACTCGACCCCTACACCGCCGGCGCATAACCATGCGCAGATGCCAGTCGAATGAGTGCCGGCCGCATGGTCCGCATGGTGCTGCGCATGGCCGACAGTGGGGGCAGCCGTGAACCCGCTCATCATCACGATGACAAGCAACAATCCCCAAACTATGGCAGGTCGTCTTACGTTCATCGTCATGCCGTCTGGTTAGTGCAGAGAGGCCGCCTTCATCGCTTCCGGTTTCTGAATCCGTGCCACCGCGTCGAGAATCACCTGCTCAGTCAGCAGACCGCCCTTGATATATTCTTGAACAACGCCCTTTTCGTCGATAAACACGCTGACCGGCAATCCGAAGACTCCGAACTGGTTCGCCACTTTGTTGTCTCGATCCATCAACACCGGGAACGTATGCCCGTGTTGCTTGATGTGCCCTCGCACTTTGGCCTCGTCTTCTAATTCGTTGACCGCCAGCACCACGAAGCCCTTCTCCCGAAGTTTGTCGTACGTGGCCTGCATCGCGGGCATTTCCGTCGTGCAGGGCTTGCACCAGGTCGCCCAAAAATTCACAAGCACGACCTTCCCCCGATACTGGCTGAGACTCTGCTGCTTGCCTTCCAAATCAACCAAACGAAAATCTTCGGCAGCCGTCCCGACCGTAGGGACCCGGGATCCCATCGCCCAGGCCAGACTACTGCTGACCACAAGTGTGACGCTGAGGGCGAGCAACCCAAGCTTGGATGGATGGTGCGTTCTCGTCATTGTCGTCTCCTTACCCACCGTCATGGATTCGTTATGAGCCACTTTTTGCTAACTGGAACGATCTGGTTATCCCAAAGATGTAACTAATTCCCTGAGCCAGGTTGTTATTGGAATCCCTCATAATGGGAATCTGCGAATGGAAATACACGGACGTCCACTTGGTCAATGGCGAATCGATCAGCCCATCCAGACTGACCTGAAATCCTGGCGAAAATGCAAAATATGTGGAGCCAGTGGTCGGTACCAGGCGGTTGGTGATCGCAGGATCAAGGACAATCGTCTCACCAGGGAAATCCGGAGCATCGGCCGGCGTAGCTGATCGTTCCAGCGACGCACTGATGTTGTCGTGGACCAGATACCGCCAATGGAATTGCCCCGTCAGCACCAGCCAAGGAGCACGCTCCAAAGGAATGCCGCTCGCACCCAGGTTAAGGTTGTACTCGTCACCAAACTGATAGCCATCATTGTTACGAAACGTATGGCGATAGCTGCCATAGAAGAACTGATTGAGTCGGTGCGGAATCAGCTCATAGGTTTGATACACCGAGCCAATGAGACCGACGTTGCCCCGGCCCAACTGAGTCGGAGACTCCATCAACGCGCCAGCATCGTCAAGCGCGCTTGTGCTGCCAGTCGGCACTTGCACCCCAAACCCAGCGACGATCATGCTTCGTAGTGTTGGAAGCACGTTGTATTTGGCGGTAATGATCATGTCTCCGATCCCGTTGTCTCGAAACGGAACCAGTTCGCCCGCACCGTTGACTCCTTCTTCTCCCAATCCATCGATATGTTTATGCGTCCGCCACAGATAGGGGATCGAGACCTGCACACCCAGCCGATCCGTAATGCCGTAGTTCAAGTCAAAGTTGACAGCTTGTGTAATGTTTCGAACTTCTTGATGATGGTCTAAAATCAGACGACGGTTGGCTTGGTCGACGGCTGGAATTACCCCGTTCGTTCCATCGAGCAAACGCATCGGTGTGTAATTATAGGTGGTGTTGAAGGTGAGAAGACCCGCTTGCGGCACCTGTTGCTGAGAACCGATCACTACAAAGCAAGTGACCGACCCACAGGCGGCCTCAGCTCGCTTATCCACAGGCCATACTAAGGAGAAGAAACTTAGCCCCAGCAACAACGAGAATAGCGAACGCTTGACTGTCATAATGAACAGAGCTCCTTATCTCTCAGGAACGACCTCCAGCCTCCTGCTGCAGGACACGTCGAGATGGGCACGCGCGATAAAATATTTCCGCCGAAAACAACGATGGATTATATGGAGAAGAGTGACGGAGGAGCGCGGCTGGAACAGATGCGCGGGGGTTCAGAAAAAGAATCGATGGAATGAACGATCGAAACAAGCGCGATGGGGTTACGCTCGGCATGAATCACGACAACTTCAGTGTCGAGGACCGTACCAGCGGCACACATCCAGGAACAGAGCAACGTCCCATGTGTCGCCGCTTGATGCTGCGCATGGTGCCCGGCATGTTCCGCGGATTGCGCTTGCGCCAATCCACCTATCGCGAGGACACATAGCACAAGAGACATCGACAGGAATTTGCGGAATGTGTGACCCATGCTATTACGGCACTTCCTGAGTAGGACTATATTGACCTAGACATACCTACTGGTGCTATAGATGGAACAGTTCGCAAATAGTAGGCGACCAGAACAACACCTGTCAAGCCACCGAAGAGAGATGCTGCCAGAGGATCAGGTAGGATTCACTGAAAAGATGCTGTATACTGCCTCGGCTATTTAAGGCACAGACACGTATACATCTAGAACGACTTTCATCTCACTACATCATTCTCTATTATCCCTATGGTTACGAAAGTACTCAATCTGATTTTCGGCAGCAAAAACGATCGTGAAATCAAAGCTCTACGACCAATCGTGGAGCAGATCAACGGCCTAGAGGCCAGTCTCACTCCACTCTCTGACGAGGCTTTGGCTGACAAGACTCAGGACTTCAAGAAGCGGCTTGTGGCCGGTCAGACATTGGACGATATCCTCCCTGAAGCCTTTGCCGTCTGTCGGGAAATGTCCCGACGCAAGCTCAACATGCGGCATTTCGATGTCCAGCTGATCGGCGGCATGATTCTCAACCGTGGCCGGATCGCCGAAATGAAAACGGGCGAAGGGAAAACGCTCGTTGCAACATTAGCGATCTATCTGAACGCATTAGAGGGCAAAGGCGCCTATCTGGTCACCGTGAACGATTATCTCGCCAGACGTGACGCACAATGGATGGCCCAGCTCTATCATGCATTGGGGCTGTCCACCGGAATCATTCAGCACGACGCGTCATTCATCTATGACCCAACATTTGATGCATCCGATAAACGGCTGCAACATCTTCGACCATGCACCAGACCGGAAGCCTATCGCGCCGACATCACCTACGGAACGAACAACGAGTACGGATTCGACTATCTCCGCGATAACCTGGTGGTCAACGATTTG
>Ga0105164_10003028_pt1 | contig 10254 bp, 10 predicted proteins | sample VDWuncwatermetaG_FD_89674 | JGI IMG/M metagenome (GOLD analysis project Ga0105164, IMG submission 89674) | Wastewater microbial communities from Netherlands to study Microbial Dark Matter (Phase II) - VDW unchlorinated drinking water | ecosystem: Environmental > Aquatic > Freshwater > Drinking... | reverse complement strand
GGATTGAGCAGCGCCTCCGGGCCATGGCCAATGTCACCATCCTCACGCGCTCCACCGCCGTTGGCCACTACCACCACAATTACCTGATGGCCCATGAACGCGTGGCCGACCACGACCCGGCGCTGCTTGCGGCGGGTGCGCCGCGCCATCGCCTCTGGAAGATCCGCGCCAGCCACATCATCCTTGCCACTGGTGCGCTCGAACGCCCCATCGCCTTTGCAAACAATGACCGCCCCAACATCATGCTGGCCTCCGCCGTGCGGGCCATGATCGGGCGCTATGGTGTGTCCCCCGGCAAGAACGGCGTTGTCTTCACCAACAACGACGATGCCTATCTCACCGCCTCTGCCCTGAAAGCGGCCGGCATTGCTGTGCGTGTGGTGGACTCACGCGCCCGCCCCGACGGAGCGCTGGTGCAGAAGGCCATTGCAGAAGGTATCGCGGTGGATGTTGGTTCCGTCATTTCCGCCGTCGATGGCTCGCATGGCGTCAAGTCCGCCAAGATCGCGGCCTACCGCAAGGGCCAGGGCCGCGTCATTACCGAGCGTAAAGTGGAATGCGATTTCATCGCCATGTCCGGTGGATGGAATCCGGTGCTGCATCTCTGGTGCCATAACGGCGGCAAAATCAGGTTCGACGATGCCCTCGCCAGCTTCCGTCCCGATGCCCACACAGACGCGATCAGCGCCGTGGGTGCCTGCAATGGCGCAATGTCAATTGCCGATTCACTGGCCGAAGCAATAGCGGCGGGTGAAGCTGCGGCAAAATCAGTCAACGCAAAGGCCAAGCCGTCCAAGGTAAAAGCGCCATCCGTCGAGGAACCAAAGCGCGGCGCCCTGGAACCCCTGTGGTTTGCGCCCGCAACCGGCGGCTACAACGAAGGCAACAAGCACTTCATCGATTTCCAGAATGACGTGACGGTGGCCGATCTCGAACTGGCCCAGCGTGAGGGTTATGAATCGGTCGAACACACCAAGCGCTACACCACATTTGGCATGGCAACCGACCAGGGGAAAACTTCCAATATCAATGGCTTGGGAGTTCTTTCTGAAGCAACAGGTAAAGCAATTCCCGAGATCGGAGTCACCACATTCCGCCCACCCTACACGCCCTATTCCTTTGGCTCCATCGCCGGTGCGTTAACGGGCAACTTGTTTCTGCCCATCCGTCGTACGCCCATTTTCCAATGGCATACGGACAAAGGTGCCACGTTCGAACCCGTCGGCCAGTGGCGCCGCGCCTATACCTATCCCGGCGAAGGTGAAGACAAGCACGCCGCCATCACCCGCGAAATCCTCAGTGTACGGAACAAAGTCGGATTGCTGGATGCCTCGACGCTTGGCAAGATCGAGATCAAAGGCCCGGACGCAGCCGAATTTCTCGACCGCATCTACAGCAATATGTTCTCCACCCTTAAGGTTGGCAAGTGCCGCTATGGCCTGATGATGAACGAGTTGGGCTTCCTCACAGACGATGGCGTCACAGTTCGCCTCGCTGAAGATCACTTCCTCATGCACACCACCTCTGGCGGGGCCGACCGCATCTCAGCCTGGCTGGAAGAATGGCTGCAAACCGAATGGACGCACTATAAGGTCTTCGTCACCCCGGTCACCGAGCAATGGGCGCAGTTTGCCATCGCCGGCCCAAGGGCGCGCGAGGTTCTGGCCAAACTCGAACCTGATTTCGATATCGCCAACGAGGCCTTCCCGCACATGTCATTCAAGACCGGCAAGCTTGGTGGCTATCCCGTGCGCGTTTTCCGCATCTCCTTTTCTGGCGAACTGTCCTACGAGGTTGCGACGCCTGCCAACCTCGGTCGCGGCCTGTGGGACGCCATCATCGCGGCAGGAGAAGAATTCGGTGTCGAGCCCTATGGCACGGAGGCGCTGCATGTGCTTCGCGCCGAAAAGGGCTACATCGTCGTCGGCGACGAAACCGATGGCACAACAACACCCATCGACGTTGGCCTCGAAGGTCTTGTCTCCAAGAAGAAAGCTGATTTCCTCGGCAAGCGTTCGCTGGAGCAGTCCTATCTCAAGGGACAAAACCGCAAGCAGCTTGTTGGACTGCTCACCGAAGACCCGAACGAAGTCCTGCCTGACGGGGCCTATGCGGTGCGCGTTGTGAAGGACAAGCCACCCATGGAGATGATCGGGCAGGTCACCTCGACTTACATGTCGCCGACGCTTGGCCGCTCCATCGCCATGGCGTTGATCGAAAACGGCCGCACCCGCATGGGTGAAACCATTTCTTTTCCGTTGGAAGGCGGCAAAGTCGTCAAGGCCAAAATCACCGACACGGTATTCTACGACAAAGACGGAGGCCGCATCCATGCTTGAAGCCAGGTTCGAAAGCGCGCTGGCCCATCGTGAGGCCACTCCAAATACTTACGTCTCCATCCGCGAAATCTCCGAGCGCGGCATGATTGACTTGCGCGGTCTGGCGAGCGACCGCAAGTTCATGGCGGCGGCGAAAGCCGTGCTCAGTCTGGACTTGCCGAAGCAGCCGCGCACCTCTGCCACCTGGGGTGATGTGAAAGCGCTGTGGCTATCACCCGATCAATGGCTCATCACTTGCGCGCGCGCCAAGGCCCAGTCCATCGCCGATGAATTGGCCGCAGCACTCAGCGACATTCACGCCCTCGGCGTCAATGTCTCAGATATGCGCGCCATCATCCGGCTGGAAGGCATGCGTGTCCGCGAGGTTGTGATGAAGGGTTCGACGCTTGATCTCACTAATGAAAGCTACATGCCCGGCACTGTGCGGCGCATGCGTTTTGCCGAAGTTGCGGCACTTCTGCACATCGTCGAGGAGAACACGGTCGACATTTACGTCTTCCGTTCCTATGCCGATTATTGCTGGGATTTCCTGCTCAAGGCGGCGCGCAAGGGCAGCGAAGTGGCGGCACTGAACCGCACTAGCAGCTGAGGCTCACCACAACGACTTTTTCGCCCTCTCCAGCCAGGCACTGTCATAGGCTTTGCCTTGGATTTCCGCGCTGGTGAGAGCCTCGAGAATTTCTCCGGGTGTCGGCAAGGATGCCGGATCGACATGGCGAGCCGGATTCCAGAGTTCAGAACGCGCGACGGCGCGGGCGCATTGGAAGTAGCAGGCCTCAATCGCGATGATGATGGCGCTTCGCGGTGATTTTCCTTCGACCGCAAAGCTTTCCAGAAAGTCCTCGTCAGCCGTGATCCGCGCTGTTCCATTGACACGGAATGTGGTGCCCGATCCTGGAATGAGGAACATCAGGGCCACGCGGGGCTCGCGGATGATGTTGCGAAGGCTGTCGATGCGATTGTTGCCCTGCCGGTCGGGGATGGCCAGCGTCTTGTCATCCAGCACACGCACAAATCCCGGGCGGTCGCCGCGCGGCGAACAATCCAGTCCTTCCGGCCCCACCGTAGCCAATGCCAGGAACGGCGAAGCCGCAATCAGCGCGCGATACTCCGCCGTGAGTTGCCCCGTCTCCTTTGCTGTCGAGGCAAGCGTGGGCGCGGCACTGTAGATCGCTTCAAGTTCTGATGTTTTTGAAAGGTAATTCATGCCGACGCGTCTAACGGTGGGTCGGCTTGTTCACAAGTGTTGTTGACGGCGCAATAAGCGCTAGCCGCTCTGCGCGCCCAGCCAGCCAAACAGCTTGTCAAAGCCGCCGAAGGGATAGAGGTGGGGGGCCGCGATGTTCAATTCCGGCTTGTCAAAATGCAGAGTCGCCAGTTGGGCGACAAATTCTGTTGGCTCGGACACGCTCAAGAGCCTGGTGATGTTGAGTGCCTGTTTGCGGATGAATCTGGCGGAATTGCCAACGCCGCACATGGCGGCATATTTCACCAATGTCTTGATGGTGGCTGGCCCCGGCACGCCCACATGGATGGGCAGGTTGATTCCGGCCAAGCGCAAGTTCGACGCCCAGAGTGCCAAAGGCCCCGCTTCAAACAGGAACTGTGTAGCAATGAAGCCTTCAATGCCATTGGCCTTCAGCCATGCCGATTTGTCCAGCAGCGCGTTCAGCAAGGCATCCTCGCCGTGCTTTTTTGTAATGTCGGGATTTCCTTCCGGATGTCCGGCCATGCCAATGCGCCGAATGCCTGCTTTCTGAAACATGTCCGTCTTCAACAGTTGGATGGCAGCATCAAACTTGCCAACGGGTTCCGGTGCGCCACCGCCCAGCACCAACACCGTTGTCACTCCGGCGCGCTGGGAAAACGCGTTCAACCGCATCTCCAAATCCTGTTCGTCGCGAACAAAGCGTGCTGGAATATGGGGAATGGGTTCAAGACCAAGCTTGCGCAGTTCGGCCGCCGCCGCGATCTGCGCTTCCAGATCCTGCGCCTCGATCAAAGCGATGAAAACCTGTGTGCCCGCAGACAGATGGTCCCGCAGCAACGGAAATTTTTCGATCTGCTTTCCCGTCACCTCCATGGACGCGTTGCGGAGGAATGCAGCAGAGGCGTTGGCCACGACCGCAGACGCAGCCGGAGGAAAAGTCACACTGGTATCCATGAAGCAGGCCTCGAAACTGGTTTGGAGATTGTGTCGCTATCGTGCCATGGCCGTCGCACGCTGCTCATGAATTTGCGACATTGGCCTCCTGTTCGCGACCAAGATGCTGAAAATGCGTCGTAAACCGACCAGTCGATGACGCCCATGGACAAGGTGACGGATTTGGACCATGGTGTCGCAAACGGAGCATGCTTCATGTTTGGTGACAAAGCGAAATCCCTCCCGCAATCCATCGCCCTGGTGCTCCTGCCGGAGTTCACCATGATGCCGGTGACAGCAGCGATCGAACCCTTGCGCCAGGCCAATCGCTTCTCGGAAAAATCCCTCTATCGCTGGACCATGCATTCAATTGACGGACAGCCTGTCGCTGCTTCGAACAATATTCTGACAATGGTGAATGGCGATCTTGAGACCGTGCCGCCGGAAGCTGCCATTGTCATCTGCGGCGGCCTCAATGTGCAGCGACATTCTGACAAGCGCCTGATCTCATGGCTGCGCAAGATCGCGCGGCGTGGCGTTGATATTGGTGCGGTGTGCACTGGTTCACATGTGCTAGCCGAAGCTGGATTGCTCGATGGCTACAAATGCACCATTCACTGGGAAAACCTGCCGGGCTTCACGGAAGCATTTCCCGACATCGAAGCCACGGGCGGGCTCTTTGAAATTGACGAGGACCGCTTCACGAGCGCTGGCGGCACAACCGCAATCGACATGATGTTGACGATGATCGCGGGCCAGCACGGCCCCGACCTCGCGGCGCAGGTGGCGGAAGCCATCCTGCACTCCCCCATTCGCCACCACAGCGAGAACCAGCGCATGTCGCTTCCGGCCCGCATCGGGGCGCGGCATCCGAAACTTGTGTCGATCATTGAAAAAATGGAAGAGCAGTTGGAAGATCCCTTGTCTCCCAGCGTGCTGGCGAAACAGGCAGGACTGTCGACACGGCAGCTTGAGCGCCTCTTCCGCCGCTATCTCGATCGTTCGCCGAAGCGCTACTATCTCGAACTCCGCCTCAAGAAGGCCCGTTCGCTGCTGCTGCAAACCGACATGTCGGTGATCAACGTGGCCCTGGCTTGCGGCTTTTCTTCGCCGTCTCATTTCTCCAAATGCTACCGGTCATTCTATGGCCGCACCCCCTATCGTGAGCGCGGAATCCCCATGCCGGTCCTGAATGGGGGCGCAAAAGAGATCGGGGAGCGAGTCTGACGACCCACTCCCCTCCTCTGACAGTCATCCCGCGACCGGGGGCAGTAAACGGAATGATGCCTGAGCCTGTATTGAGCAATCCGGTGTTGTGCGTATTCCATCCAAGGCAAAAAATGCTGCCAGCGCGGTGAGACTGTGATTTAGCACCACCTGCTGGTGAATCAAGCGTTGAGGAATTTCCCAACCCAATATTGTCATGTGGTCTTAAACTTTTATTTTTCTGGTCGGAAAATTTGAGTTAAATTTTTGTCATTAGCGAAAATCCCCAAGGCGCTGCTGGCGAAAGGCACCTGGTGCAAGACCACGGTCAGGTGCCGGAAGTCGACGCGATGGGATAGGCGGGCAGACGCAGCACAGCACGAAGGCCGCCGATAGTTGCCTGCGCCAGTTCAGCCCGGCCACCATACATGGCCGCTGTTTCAGTGACGATGTTCAAACCTAGGCCTGAGCCCGGCTTTGACTCATCCAGGCGCTGGCCGCGCTTCATCGCCGTGGCGCGTTGCTCGGGCGGCAGCCCCGGGCCGTCATCATCAACCTCGATGACCATCCATGGGCGGCCATCCTCACCGAGTTGCGCCAGGAGTCTGGCGCGGGTCACCACTTTGGTTTTGCTCCACTTGCAGGCGTTGTCCATGAGATTGCCGACCATTTCCTCCAGGTCCTGGCGCTCACCGCGAAACTTGAGAGCAGGCATCGGCTCCACGGAAACCTGCAGCCCGCGATCCCGGTTGATTGTCTGCAAGGTGCGGGCCAGCGCCTGCAGTACGGGCTCCACGTCGGTAGATGAGCCGACGGTCTGTGCCCTCGCGGCACGGCGCGCCCGGTCGAGGTAGAGATTGACCTGCTCGCGCATCACGCCGATCTGCTCGGTAAGTTTATCGGCCAGCGCACCCTTGTGATCGCGTGCCTCATTGGTCAGGACACTGATGGGTGTCTTGAGGGCGTGGGCGAGATTACCCACCTGCATGCGGGCCCGGTCTATGACCTCGAAATTGGACTGCACCAGGAGATTCAACTCATCGGCCACCGGCTGCATCTCGGCAGGAAAATCCCCTTCCAGCATCTCAACCTTTCCGGCGCGGATGTCGTTGAGCTTGCGCTCCATCAGCTTCATCGGCAGCAGGCCGTAGCGCACCTGAAAGAAAATGGCGCCGAGAAGTCCCAGACCCAACAGTCCCAGCGACAAATAGAGTACCCGCCGAAAAGCCTGCACCTCACTGCGAAGCTCGTCGAAATTCCCGGTAACAACAAAAGAATAGTCGGCATCGCTGCCAAAGATCTTCAAGCGCTGCTCGAAGCCGCGCAAATCATTGCCGGCAGCGTCGGTCATGGAGAAGCGGGCAATGCCTTCGCCATCGCGGTGTGCCACCGCATTGGCTGGCAAAGTCAGTGGCGGTTCCAGGAGGGAGGCGGATGCCGCAGGTTTGCTGCCCGGAACAATGGGGGCGACCTGCCAGTACCAGCCAGAGTCCTGGAGCTGGAAGCGGGTGTCGGCAAAATTGCCCTGCACCGCCGGTGAACCATCAACTGTCAGTTCAATATTGGATTGCAGACCATCCATGATGGCGCGCAGCCGCGCTTCGAAATTCCGCTGCACCGTTTGCTGAAACAGTTCCGTGAGGATGATTGCGGCAGCTGCAAGCAACACAACAGCCGTTGCCGCGGCAGAAACTGTCAACCGGAAGGCAAGGGAGTTAGTCCGCATTGCCGGGCGGCTGGACACAATAGCCCATGCCCCTGATGGTATGGAGCACATCAACGCCCAATTTCTTGCGCAGGCGTCCCACGAACACTTCAACCGTATTTGAGTCGCGGTCGAAATCCTGGTCGTAGAGATGCTCGACCAGTTCAGTGCGCGACACCACCTTGCCGCCGTGCATCATGAGATACTCGAGCAGGCGGTATTCCAGCGATGTGAGCTTGATGGCCGTTCCGTCGACCATCACTTTCGCGCCTTTTGTGTCAAGTGTCACCGGCCCACAGGTGAGTTCGGATGAGGCCTGTCCGGCACTGCGGCGCACCAGTGCGCGCACCCGGGCCAACACCTCCTCGGTGTGGAAAGGTTTGGTCACATAATCATCGGCACCGGCATCAAAGCCCGCCACCTTGTCGCTCCAGCGATCCCGCGCTGTCAGAATGAGCACGGGCATCTTGCGGCCGGCCCGGCGCCATTTCTCAAGCACACTCACACCGTCCAGCACGGGCAAACCCAGATCGAGGATCACGGCATCATAGGGCGAAGATTCGCCAAGATAGTGCCCCTCCTCACCATCCATGGCCTTGTCAACGACATAGCCAGCATCAGTGAGCGAGGTCACAAGCTGGCGATTGAGGTCAACATCGTCTTCGACAACGAGAATGCGCATGGGGTCGCTCCAACAGAAATAGCTGCCGGTCGCGCCTAGAGGATTTCGCCGGTCTGGCCATCCACCATGACGCGAGTCAACTCGCCATTGCCCCGCAAAGTGACAGCATAAATGCCCGAGGGCAAGAGATTGACTTTCAGCACCCGGCTGCCGGGATAGGCCTGCCTGGCAATGCGGGCGGCTTCGCGGGGGCGGATGGAGACATTGCTGCTGCCATAGCCGCCTTCATCGTCAGCCTGGGCGACCTGAAGTTCGTGGATTGAGACTTTCAAATTCGGGACCGCAATGCTCGCGCGAAGACCGGCAAAAGCCGGCGCTGATAACGCCAGCGCCACAACCAGCACTCCAATCCTTGCAAATACCTTTTCCACGTCGCACTTTGCTCCCTTCGCAGGTGCCGACGCATAGGCCATTTGACCTGAACGGCACATGAACACCGACGCTGGTGCAGCATTTCAGGATTGTGAGGGGATAATCGTGGCTTAGAAGGCGTTACCTCGTGCCCGTCTGTCTCCTGTCGGGTGCGCTATGGCCGGTCAGCGTTTCGCCTTGCCAGGACTTGGCAGCACCTGACCGGCAATTTTTTCCAGCGACCGGCCCCCGATATAGCCGCCCACACCCACCGACAGAAAATCCCAGAAGCCTTCCGGCAGGGCGTTCCAGCGCGGATTGAATGGAAGCACCCGGCCCGCGATCAGATCCGCTAGTGGCAGCACCACACCCACAAACCCCAGAAATCCCAGCAGCGACAACATCAGGATTGGCCGCCAGGTCTTGGTGAGCCAGGTGTCGGAATTGATTTCTGCCAGCACGATGGATTGTTCCAGGGCCTGTTCCTTGCCGAAATGGGCAATGATCTGGGTTTGCAGATCGGCTGCCAGTTTGCGGCGGAGTTCCGTGTCCTTGATATAGGCGTCGAGAATTTTGTTCACGGGCCCGCCCATCAGGCCGGTGACGATGTTCATGATCATGGTGAGCGGGATTGCCATTACAGCCCCTCCTTCTTGAAATTGCGAATGCAATTGAGAACCATGAGGGCCGCAGCCACCACGGCGGACCAAATCGTTGGCCTTGTTGGCGGAAAGGGAGGGCGCGACGGTTTCACCGGATTTGTTGATGCGCTGGCAAACATGGCAGCTTCCGCCGCACGGCGTTTCACCAGGCCAGGCAACGTCTGCTTCCCTGCCTTCACCCAGAGGCTGAGGCAGCGCGGCACAGCCGCAAAGTCACCCGCGTTCACGGCCCGGAGAACGCCCGATTGGCGAAAGGCGCCAAGTCCCACATTGTAGGCAAATGACACGAGCGCCGAGAATTGCGCGTCACACAACTCCGCCTGCACTGCTTTAGTCACGCCACTCGAAAACACTGCAACGTCGCTGGCCAGAATCTCCGCCGCCTCATCCCGTGAAATCACCTGGCCCGGCCTCACCTGCGGTGGTCCTGCCATTGCCGTGTGGCCATAGCCGATTGTCCACACGCCAACGGCGTCGCGATAGGCTTTGGCACGGAAACCTTCGAAATGGCGAATCAGGTCCAGGCCTTCGGGTGTCATTTTCACGGATTGCCTCCTGTCAACACATGGGCGAATTTGCCGATCCAGGCCCCTACCGAGGCGGCGGCTGAAAAAGCCAACACCAACACCATCCAGCCACCCTTGACGCGCACCAGCGCATCGCGGATTTCGCGCACATCACTGCGGATCGCCTGTAACTCGTGTTCCACGGTTTCCATGCGCGCCTGCAGCCCGCCCAATTCGCGTTCCAGATCGCCCATCGCCATGCCCTCACGCCACCTTTTTCCAGGTCATCACAGTTCCGGCGAGGCTTGCGGTGCCTGCCTTCAACACGGCATTTGACGCCGCCACTTCCGAACGCCAGCGCAACTGCACAGTGCCGCCGCCAGCATCCGTCTTCACCACATACTTTGCAGTGAACGGGTAATTGGTATTGGCGGCCGCAACCCCTGTGTGATTGGCCGCAATGGCGTCGTCGGCGGTTTGCAACACGTATTGCACGGCGGTGTTGCTGCTTGGCACGAGGGCGGCACCCGAGACCCCACCCGATGGAATGTTGAGGCCAATGCCAATGCCTGTGGTCGCTACTGCCGTCTGAAAGGTGCCGATGATCTCCACCCAATAGGTTGAGTTGGCATCCGCCTGAAAACTCATGCCGGTCACGTC
>Ga0105164_10003027_pt1 | contig 10254 bp, 6 predicted proteins | sample VDWuncwatermetaG_FD_89674 | JGI IMG/M metagenome (GOLD analysis project Ga0105164, IMG submission 89674) | Wastewater microbial communities from Netherlands to study Microbial Dark Matter (Phase II) - VDW unchlorinated drinking water | ecosystem: Environmental > Aquatic > Freshwater > Drinking... | reverse complement strand
TTCCTTCAATATCGCATCCAGGTTTTTGTCGCCGCTCTTGAGCCGATCGAGCGAGTCCAGCAGGCGCTCTTGGCTCTTCATGAGGTCCTGCGCGGCGGCGGCCATCTCTTGGGACTTAAGCCTCTTACTGATCTCCTCCGTGAGCAGAGACATCCTTTCGAGCTCCGAGGAGATCTCGTCATCCAGCTTGGTTTTTTCTTCGGCGGAGGAGGCCCGCTCTTTTTGTTTGAGCAATCCATCTTTCGTGAACTGCAGGTTGCGCTTGAGCGCTTCCAGGTCCGACCAGGTGGCGAAGTCCGACAGGCGGTCCTGTTCGCTCCGCTCCATCACCTCTTCGATGCGCTTCATCATCTCAAGGAGTCTCTGATCGAGATTCTTATCGGCCGTCTCCGGCGGACGGCGGGATTCTTTTTCGCTCGACAGAGGCGCCTCCAAATGGTCAGCCAAAAGACCGACCATCTGGTTGGAGAGGTCATGGATCATGTCGGCGACCTTTTGGTGCTCGCCCTTAAGATTTCTCAGCCGGAGTCTCAGGGCCCGCGAGGTGCCGAGTTTAGGGCCTGAGATGGTGTCGTTGTCCAACGCCTCGAGGTGGTAGAGCGCTTCCTCTCCCTCGCGCAGAGCCAATTTTCCCAATTCCCAATTGAACCGCTCCCTGGCGATCAGCCTTTTATTTCCCTCCTTGAGAATGGGAAGCTTCTCCTGCCGCGCGCCGACGCTGACCACGAGACTGACCTCTTGGATGCCGAAGTCGTCCCTGGCGCTGTATTCCAGAGAAAGGGTTTCGTCGCCGTTGATTTCCAGCTCTTCTGTGGGCCGCAGGATTTCCACTACGGGAAAGCCGTCCGGCCGGACCCGGATCTCATAGGAGATGGGGCTGTTGCGAAAACCCAGCGCGTCCTCCACCAGGATCTGGTACCTCTGAGACTGCAATAAGACGAGACTGCCTTGGAGCGTTCTGCCGTTGATCTTTAGAGGTAGCTCCCTGCCTTCGTCGAGGAGGATCTTGCCGCGGGCGACCTCTTTACTGCTGGTGGCCTCAAGGCGCAGCGTGGAGCCTTTGATCCCTTCAACGTTTCCTCCCTGGATGGTTTGCGTCGGGAGTCCGGTATAGTGAGGCGGGTAGAGGGTGATCCTCAGGTTGCCGATCTCAGGAGGATCCACGGACTCTATCGTGTAGCTGGGAGAGGAGAAAGGTCCGGCAAGCGCGCGGTAGTGGAGACTCTTTTGGAGCTCTTGAATGGTGGCAGAGAATTTTCCCGCGCCCAGCGCCTCCATGGGAAGCCGCTCCTCGGCAACTCCTTCTTCGCCTGACCAGAGGATCAGTTCCATCGACTTGGGAATCGCGCCCGAGGCCGTGGCCTGAACGGTTACCGTGGAACCGCGGGCGACGCGGATGCCTTTCGGCGTCAACTCTATCGAGGTTTGAGAGGGAGGAAGGTCCTTTAGCGGGTTGAGCAATAGACCGAAAGTGTCGCCCACTGAAGAGGGGTTAAAAAGAATTATGATCAAGACGGGGATGGTCAGGATCCCCAGCAGACGAGTTTCGGCTTTCACTTGTCGCGCGTTGATCAACTCCTCCACGCGAAGAGCCCGTAGTTGTTTTTGTGTTACCCGCAGCAGGGCCAAGACCATGGAGGGGGAAACAGCCCTGGACTGCTTTTCTTCCGCAATCTGGGGATAGAGCTGGAGAGAGTTGATGAGGTTGTTCCTGAGATGGGGACATATCTTTTCGATATAAAGGGCGGCCCATTCCTGCGGCACGCGCCGGGACCAACGAAAAAGGGTCCAGCCCACGATAGACAACAACAGGACGGCGGCGAGAAAGCTGTAGAGCAAGGGGGCGTAAGGAAATATGGCTTTGATTTTCTGGACGGCGAGACCGAGGGAGAAAAGCAAAATAAAGCATATGCCGGTTAAGCAAAGCCCCTCCACCCCTCGAAGCGTTCTCAGCCGCCTGATGAAGCGGGCCAGGAACGTGGAGAGTTCTCTATATTCTTCTTGACCCATAGGCAATTAGACAACGCCATCTTACCCCCGATCCCTATGCTTGTCCATCCTACTTAAGTCACAAAGGGACTTCCTATTCCTTCGCTTCCGTGTCTCTTATCTGAAATCTGAGATCTGCAATCTGAGATTCCGAGCGGAGCGAGGACAGGTGGCAAGTCAGTCCATCTTGTGGTATGCAAATTTTCTGGGCGGCGAAGGGGGAAAATACAGCCGCGAGAAAGGAACTGGGTACGAGATGCTTACTCCTGTAGAGAATGAAACGCTGATTTTTCATGAGGGCTACGATTTGGATGATGAGGATGAAAATGGCGCCGATATGCCGCAGGACGAAGACCATCCGATGTGGCGCTCGGAGCGGATCTCTCTTACATCGGTAGGAATCGACATCGGCTCCTCCACCTCCCATCTCATCTTTTCCCGTTTGATCCTGCGCCGTCAGGGCCTCGCGCTTTCCAGCCGTTTCGTGGTGGTGAAGCGGGAGATCCTGTACGAATCGCCAATTTTGCTCACTCCCTACGTGGACAAGACGACGATCGACACCAACAAACTCGGTGAGTTCATTCACGAGGCCTATAGGCAGGCCAATCTAACGCCAAAGGATATCGATACCGGAGCGGTTATCGTCACCGGTGAGGCGGCGAAAAAGAAGAATGCCGAGGCCATCGTCGCCCTCTTTTCTGCCCAGGCCGGGAAGTTTGTCTGCGCCACGGCGGGTCACAACCTAGAGGCGATCCTCGCGGCTTACGGCTCTGGGGCGGTGCACATGACCGTTCACGAGGGCGGCGACTATACGGTGATGAATGTGGATGTCGGCGGGGGAACCTGCAAGATCGCCATCGTGCAGGGAGGAGCTGTGATCGACACCTCCGCGTTGGAAGTCGGGGCCCGGCTTGTCGCCCTCGACGCTGACGGGAAGATCGACCGCCTTGAGGATGCCGGGCTGAAGATAGGAGAGGCAGCCGGGGTCTCTCTCGCCCTGGGGAGGTCCCTTAGCGAAGCTGAGAAGGAAAAGATGGCGGAGGTGCTCTGTAACTCTCTCTTCGAGGTGTTGGAGCGGGGCCGTCTTTCTCCCTTGACCCAGAGTTTGATGCTCACGCCGGGAGTCGGTTTTAAAGAGCGCATCGATGCGGTGATGTTCTCTGGCGGGGTCTCCGAATATATCTATGGGTTTGAAAAAAGAGACCTCGGCGACCTGGGAAACCATCTCGGGCGGCGGGTGCAGGCTCGGGCGCAGAAACTCGCTGGAAAGGTGGCGCTGAAAGCGGCCGACGTGCGTATCAGGGCTACGGTAATCGGCGCTTCCCAATACACGGTGCAGGTGAGCGGAAACACGATATACCTTTCGCATCCTGATCTGCTTCCCCTAAGGAACCTGCAAGTCGTTGCTCCTCAGATCGTGCAGAAGGAGCCTCTGGCCACGGCCGATGTGAAAGGGGCGGTGGAGCGAGCTTTGCAGCGCTTCGACATCCACGATGGCGAGAGGGCGGCCGCGCTGGCCATCCATTGGGAGCTTGGCCCTTCCTATCCTCTTATTCGGACACTGGCGGAAGGGGTGGCAGAGGCGATGAAAGGGCACGTCAACAAAGGGCAGCCTCTGGTGCTCGTCTTTGATGCCGATATCGCCAAGCTGGTGGGCAACATCATCGAGCGGGAGCTTTTGCCTGGCTCGGGCATCATTTCCATTGATGGCATCGACCTTAAGGATTTTGATTTTATCGATATCGGCGAAGAGCTTCCCGATGCCAAGGCGGTGCCGGTGGTGATCAAGTCTCTGATCTTCCGTCATGCGGAATGGGGTCGGGGCCTCGCCCATCACCACCATCACCATTAAAGATGCTTTACCGAGATCTCAGAGAGTGGCTCGCGAAGGTTGAAGCGGTCGGGGAATTAAAGACCCTGCCCGGCGTGGACTGGAATCTCGAGATGGGGGCCATCGCCGAGCTTTTTCCTTCCCATGCGCTCCTCTTCGATTCCATCAAAGGCTATCCTCCCGGCTATCGCGTCGTTGTCAGCCTGCTGAACTCCTTAAAGCGCTCGGCCTTGACCAGCCATCTGCCGCTGGATACGGACCGCAGCGGCTTTGTCTCTGCCTGGCGCGAGCGGCTGCGCAACCTGCGTCCGCTTCCTCCCGTGGAGGTCGATGATGGTCCTCTGCTGGAGAACGTTAAGAGCGGGAAGGAGATCGATCTCTGGGATTTTCCCGCTCCCAAGTGGCATGAGCTGGATGGCGGCCGTTACATCGGGACAGCGGATGTTGCGATCACCGAGGATCCGGACGAAGGGTGGATCAATCTCGGCACCTATCGCGTGATGGTCCACGATCGCGACATCCTCACGCTCTATATCTCGCCGGGAAAACACGGGCGCATTCATCGGGAGAAATATTTCGCCGCAAAAAAGCCATGTCCCGTTGCCATCACCTTCGGCCAGGACCCGTTGCTCTTTCTCCTCGCATCCAAACAGATGCCCTTCGGGGCGAGCGAATACGACTATGCTGGTGGAATCCGGGGAGAACCCTTTGAGGTGGTTCGCGGCGAGTTGACGGGCCTTCCCATTCCGGCCCATGCTGAGATCGCCGTGGAGGGAGAGATCCTGCCCGATGAGAAAGTTTCCGAGGGGCCCTTCGGCGAGTGGACCGGCTATTATGCCAGCGGCGAGCAGCAAGAATCCGTGGTGCGCGTCAAGCGCCTGATGTACCGCAATAACCCCATTATCACGGGCGCGCCGCCATTTCGCCAACCCGCCGGGGCCAATACCTGCAACAGTCTGGTTCGCGCCGCCGCCATCTGGAATACCTTGGAACAGGTGGGCGTCCCGGATATCCGGGGCGTTGCCTGCTACCAGGGATTTTTCTTCACCGCCGTTGCCATCCGCCAGCGTTACCCAGGTCATGCGCGCCAAGTGGGCGTTCTCGCCTCCCACTGCGACAACGCAGGCTACATGGGGCGGTATGTGGTCGTGGTGGATGACGATATCGACGTGGCCGATTTCAATGACATCCTCTGGGCCATGTGCACCCGCGTGGATCCGATTAAGTCGATCGAGTTTACCGAGCGCTGCTGGAGCGGCCCGCTCGATCCGATCATCCCGAAAGGAGAAAAGGGATTCAACTCGCGCGCCATCATTGACGCCTGCCGTCCGTTCGAATGGATGAAAGATTTTCCTCCGGTATCGGGCGCGAGCAAGGAGCTGAAGGACAAGGTCAAGAAAAAGTACCGGTTCCTCACAGATTAGAAGGAGAATCACTGATGCGGGAGATCCTAAGAGATATTTTTACCTGGCCCTGGTTCTCCGAGCCGCATGGCTACAATTTCAACGGCTACCTTGTCTGTCATGCAGGGGGAAATCTCTGCATCGATCCGGTCGAGCCGACTGAGGAAATTCTTGAAGAGATCGCCCGGCGCGGTGTGGCCCAAATCCTCGTCACCAACCGCAACCACTCCCGCGCCGCCAATCGGGTGCGCGCCCGCACCAGGGCGCGGACTGCCATCCATTCTGCTGACGCTCCCCACGCCCGAAGCCAGGGGGCTGAGCTGGACGATGAGATGCGTGTTGGCGGGAAGATCGGTCCTTTTGTCGTCGTTGCTGTCCCCGGCAAGTCACCCGGGGAGGTTGCGCTCCATTGGCCCGAGCGCAGGATCTTGATCGTGGGAGACGCTCTGGTCGGGGCCCCTCCGGGCCGCTTAAAGCTTCTGCCGGAAAAAGTGGTGGATGATCCGCCGCGGCTGTGGCAGAGCGTGCGGGGGCTATTGGCCCTCGACTTCGATACCCTTCTTCCCGGCGATGGCGAGCCGATTCTCCAAGGCGCCAAAGAGCGGCTCAAAGAGCTCGTGGGCACCTTTCCCGATTAAGAGCCCTTCATCCCTCTTAAAAAAACATCTTGACAGTTGGGCGGCCTCTATAATATGTGAGGCCTCTATTTAGCTTCTCGGGCTGAGACACGCTCATCAGATCCGGTCACCCCTTTGAATCGTATTGCATTAGCCCGGACTGGGTTTCCCCAGCCAGGCTTTTTTCTTTTGGGAGGGAAAGATTACGACTAATAAGAAGGAGGTATCCTATGAGGAAGATTTTTGTGGCTTTGCTCACTATTTTTGTTCTTCACGGCTCGGTCCGCGCGCAAGAAAGTCTCAGGGTTAGCCTGCTGGGCACAGGAACTCCGCCTCCGCTAATGACTCGGTTCGGCCCAAGTATCCTCGTTGAGGCTGGCAAAGAAAAACTTCTGTTTGACTGCGGCCGAGGTTGTATACAACGCCTGGTGCAGCTCAAGATCCCACCTGGAGATGTCTACACCCTCTTCCTCACGCACCTCCATTCGGATCACGTGGTGGGAATTCCAGATCTTTGGCTGACTGGGTGGAGCAATGGCCTGCGGAAGGTCCCGCTTCGAGTTTGGGGACCGATAGGTACCAAGGAGATGATGTACAACTTGAACAAGGCGTACGACTTCGATATCCGAATTCGACTTTATGATACCCAACCCCCACCGCAAGGTGTGGTTGTTCTTGCCGAAGATATCAAGGAAGGTGTCGTGTACGAGAAAAACGGCGCTAAGGTAACGGCTTTTAATGTCGATCATCGCCCAGTCGAGCCAGCGTTTGGGTACCGCATTGACTATTCAGGAAAGTCCGTAGTTCTTTCAGGAGATACGACCTTCTCTGAGAATCTTATCCGGTTTGCCCAGGGAGCAGACTTATTGGTTCACGAAGTCGTTGCTGCGGACTTACAACGGGCCCGCTACAAGTCTCAACCGCAACGAGCAGAGGCGATTATTGCGCATCATACGACTCCAGAACAGGCTGGAGAAATCTTTACACGTGTGAAACCCAAACTGGCGGTGTATTCGCACATCTCTCCTCCCACAGCGGCGGCTCAAGATTTAATTGCTCCTACGCGCAAAACGTACTCAGGTCCACTGGAAGTAGGAGAGGACTTGATGATCATCGAGGTGGGAGAGAAGGTTCAGGTTCGCCGGTTCGCACCGTGAAGCCTTCGCCAATGCCAGCGAGATTAACGATGGTGGATGTTTGGTTTGGTCGGGAGAAAAACCACGCCTGGTGATTGAGTAGAATAAGAAAGTAGTGAGAGTAGGGTGTGAGGTCTCATTTGACGAAGTAGCGGATCTCTCGATTCTTAGAGAGGCCCAAAAGGAACTGCGGATTAAGGCGAGGTAAATCTAACAGGTCACGGTTCGTACAACGCTTGAAAGGGAGAGGAGAAAAAATGAAGCATAGAACACTGGGGATCATTGTCGCAATCGCTCTAGGCATTACTGTGGCGCCATCCTCTGCTTCGGCGCAGGCTGTGAAGATAACACCTCTGGGTTCCCATACCGGTGAATTTTGCCAGAACGACCGGGCCCTGCTTTTTGAAGACCCCACAGGAGTTAGGATTCTTTACGATGCTGGCCAGACTGTAGTCGGTGGTACTGATTCGAGGCTGGGCGATGTGCATGTGGTTTTGCTTAGCCACGCCCATGGCGATCATATCGGAGATAGAAAGGCGGCTGGGCTCAATGCAGGGACATGCGATAAGCCCGAAACTGTCCCGGCCGCGCCCAATTCCAACACAGCCGAGATCGCGGCGGCGAAAAACTCCGCCGTCGTTGTGAGTAACGATATGAGGGCGTTTTTAAGCAAGAAGATCCAAAACATTCGAGCAGTAGACACACCGGCATGTCCTACGGTCGGTCTTGCCAGAGAGACGACCGTTCCGAGGCTCTCGCCATGCCTGGCAAACCTGCAATTAGGAGGAAAGAGGACAGTTAAGCTTTCCGGTGCGGCTAACGCGGTGCAAATCGCATTGGTTCAGGCCGACCACAGTAACAATGTACCTCGTAGCCTGCTCACAGATCCAGAAAAGACAAACCTGGCCGCTGACAATCTTACTGCCTATGTCGGTCACGCCAACGGATATGTTCTGAGTTTTACAAATGGTCTTAAAGTTTATCTCTCTGGAGACACTGCCCTCATGGGTGACATGAAGTCCATCATTAATGGCTTTTATCGGGTAAATCTAGCGGTAATGAATATGGGCGCCTTTGCTATGCAGTCAGAGGAAGCAGCTTTCGCTGTTAATGAGCTCATCCAGCCCAACGGCGTCATACCCTCGCATGCTAATGAAGCGGCCACAATAGATGGGAAGGTCAAGCCGGATTCAAAGACGAAGCAGTTTATAGATCTGGTCAAGGGTAGGCGGGTGCATTTGCCTCTAAGCGGCAAAACAATAGAGTTCAGCGGTGATGCAAAGTGCATCGCTGGGTGCTAGGAAGTCAGAAAATTAAGAGAAGTAGCTGATCTCTGGATTCTCAGAGAGGCCCGGCGAGAGCTTGGGATTAAGTAAAATAAGAGCTACCGGCTAGGAGGTGCGTTATGAAGAAAATTCTTAGAGCCTTGCTCATTCGGAGGAAGGCTTCTGGACAGGGATTAAGATCTACACTTAACGCCCTGTTCTGCGCGCTGTTTATCACCGGCTGCGCGATGATTCAGCCGCGAGGGGAAACCCAAACTGGCAGATTTGAATTTGGCGTGATCGGCGATCTACCCTACAACGCGGAAGACGAAAGGAAATTTCCCAACCTGATTGAGGATATCAACAAAGCCAACCTCGCCTTTGTGATTCATGACGGCGATTTTCAGGCTGACTTTCGGGGGTATAGAGATGGTTCTCGCCCGTGCACGGATGAAACCTTTTATGACAGAAAAAATTTGGCTCAAAGTTTCAAACATCCCTTCATCCTCACTCCCGGAGACAACGACTGGACCGACTGCCACTATGTGAAGCCCGAAAGCTTTGATCCACTGGAGAGGCTCACCAAACTCCGTGAGATCTTTTTTTCAGGGGATCAAGGTCTTGGCCACCTAGCGATGACTTTAACGCGCCAGAGCGAAGATCCAAAATATTCAAAGTTCCGCGAGAATGTACGCTGGACCTATGGCGACGTGTTATTCGTCACGCTTCATATGGTGGGCAGTGAGAACAACCTGGGGCGCACCCGGGAAATGGATGCCGAGTATGCAGAGCGCAATGCTGTCAACCTAGTCTGGATGAGAGAGGCCTTCGAGTTGGCCAAGCGGAATGGGAACAAAGCCATTATGATCATTACCCAAGCTAACCCGGGGTTTCAGAACACGTGGCCAGAAGCGCGCTTTCGGAGATACATGCTAGGTTCACCAGTCAAGCCTCCGGAGAAGAAAACAAAAACGGGCTATGATGACTTCCTAGTCGCGCTCGAGGCTGAGACTCTTGCTTTCACCAGACCAGTAGTCCTCGTTCACGGGGATAGTCACATCTTTCGCATCGACCAGCCGCTTGTTAGCTCCAAGACTCGTCGGGTGATCGAGAACTTTACAAGGATCGAAACCTTTGGCACTCCCGATGTGCACTGGATTCGGGTGATCGTAGACCCCAATGATCCGAATATCTTCACGTTCAAGCCAGAAATTGTGAAGAAAAATTTGGTGAATCACTTGGCAAAATAGCTCGTTATGCGAGATAGCGAATCTCCCTGTCCTTAAGAGAAGCGCAAAAGGAGCTGGGGATTAAAGGAAGATAGGAGAAAAAAATGTCGCCGGTTGAACAGATCAAGCTCGGGATTCCGGGCGGGATTCCGGGGACACAATACTAAATTCTTCTTGACGGCTTCGTAGGTGATCTAATACGCTCCGCCCATGGCTCGGATTTCCAGACTCGTGGTGCCTGGTTATCCACATCATGTGACACAGAGGGGCGTACGCTCAATCCCCATCTTCAGCAACGGCAAGGATCGTAGCGCGTATGCCAATATCATGGCCGAGCAGTTGCATCGGTTTGGTGTGGAGGTTTTGGCGTGGTGCTTGATGACGAATCACACGCATCTTGTTGCGGTTCCCAAAGACCAAGCGGCCTTGGCTCGGGCCATTGGGGAAGCGCATCGGAGATACACTCGGATGAAAAACTTTGCGGAAGGCGTACGCGGTTATCTCTTTCAGGGTCGTTTTGGTTCTTGTGTTTTGGATGAGACGCATCTGCTTGCTGCTGCGCGCTACGTGGAGCTCAATCCGGTTAAGGCTGGCATGGTAAGATCGGGCAGACTTCAACGTCTCAACAATTTCGCAAGAAAGTCAAGAAATAGAAGTAGACCCCGTTGGCTCCTCATAAGCGCAAAAAGGTTCCTTTGCAGGGTTGCTTGAAGTTTGGAAAGGAGGCATGTTACGCTCAATCAGAAAAGGAATTAGAGATGGACATACAGTTTACTACCCAGAT
>Ga0105164_10003026_pt1 | contig 10255 bp, 9 predicted proteins | sample VDWuncwatermetaG_FD_89674 | JGI IMG/M metagenome (GOLD analysis project Ga0105164, IMG submission 89674) | Wastewater microbial communities from Netherlands to study Microbial Dark Matter (Phase II) - VDW unchlorinated drinking water | ecosystem: Environmental > Aquatic > Freshwater > Drinking... | reverse complement strand
TTCTGTCTGTATAGTGCCGGCGGTGCCATTCCGTGTAACAACGAGGCGAGCAGTACCAGTGCTTCGAGCCTTTAATGTCCCTGCTTAACAGCCTGTTTCTCGTAAATGGAGTGATACGCCGGCTGCACCATGCACACTCTCTCGTCCAGATCAAGTAGAACTTCCAGCCGTATCTGATGGCGTCGGCAACAATGCCTATCAGCGAGAAGGCAACGAACGCCGTTACCCCAAGCCCCGGCTGATTCAGAGAGCTGAGAAACAGGCCAACGCAGAAACCGATTATCGCGCCTCTTGCGCTCGACGGGATTTCATACCACGACATGCCTGAATGGTCCATCAATCATCCGAAGATGGAAAAACATCGTCGAATGGTTGCCTTTCCCCTGAGAACCCACCGGATGAACTTCTAAAACTTATACTTCAAGCCCCCGCCGACATACCACGTATCAACGTCAGCCTCTCCCGAGACAGTGAAGCTGCTTGTTCTGACTGATGCGTCCGGATCCAGGATGAACCAAAATCCGCTTTCAAGGTTCAGCGCAAAGTTTTCAGTCAGGAAGTAGTCAAGCCCTGCCCCGGCTTTAAAGCCATACGCGGTAGAATCAACGTCAAGCTCTGCACCTACGTTCTTGATCTGATCGCTCTCACTCACGTTGAAGAAGAACACGCCCGTTCCTCCCACTGCATAAGGTACGAACTTGTCCATGGGATACTTTGCAGTGGCATTGACAAGCAGAGGCACAACGTGCAGGCTGCCTGCGTCGGTGATGCCTGATGCTCCAAAGACGCGCTTGATTTCAGCTTCGTTCGTTTTCAGGTCAAACGCGCTCCAGCCGGATTCCAGCTCTACGCCGAAATAGCGGTTCAGGTCATAGCCAAGCCTTACTCCAAGATTCAAACCATTGACGCTGTCTTCCCGCAGGTTTTCAATATTGCCTTCGTAGTCCAGGCCATACCCCCCACTCACCAGAAGGTAAGGCCCTGTTTCCTTCGGATCTGCTGCTGATGCATTCCCTGCCACTGCAAACAGCACGGCAAAACCCAATGCAACCGCTACCATTTTCCTGAACATATCCGCCCTCCTTTTACCTGGCTGCTCCACGAATCCCACGCCCCGCTACTTGTAAAGCCGCTCCACTGCCTGTTTCACGTCGGTATCAATCAGCCCCGCATATACCTCGGTTACTCTTACGGAAGAATGGCCGAGCTGTTCCTGCACCAGCCGAAGGTTGTACCTACCAGCTTTCAGCAGATGAGTGCCGTAGGTGTGCCTGAGTGAATGAATGGAATAACGAGCGGGTAATCCTGCTCTTGCCATGCAGCGCTTGAAGGCTTTCTGCAATGCTCTTGTGCTTAACTGCTGGCCTTTGCCCGTCGTCAGGACATAGGCTTCAGGGGCTATTTCCTGTCCATGCCCTGCCTTCCATTCGAGAAACCACTTGTAGACGGATTTGAATCTCTTGCTGATCCTCACGGTTCTTGGTTTGTCACCCTTGCCTTTTCTGACGCTGACCGACGATTGCTCAGCCTGAATGTGGAGATCCCCACACTTCAAATCAGTCATTTCCTCAACCCGCAAGCCTGACTCCAAGCCGAGCTCCGTCATGAACCAGTCCCTCACCGGCGTGGGTTTGCCCTGGCGCAGTGCCTTGTTTCTCGCCTCCCGGCATGTGCGTCTCAGTCTCCTGACTTCATCGAGCTTGAGATACTTTTCCTCGTCGAGCGTCCAGGCGAAGTTGTGCTTCTTCTTTTGGGTAGGAAGTGCAGATTTCATCAGTAAGATGAACTTCCGGAACAGGGGCATAAGCAGGAAAAGTGCGGGCAGCTATTTAAACCTTTTGCAGATTTCTCGTCGGGAATTAGCGGAATAACGGAGAGTTAGGGGAAGAGGGCAGGTACGAACGCAAAGGGTCGCGTTGGGTGGAGAGGGGCCGGACGAGGAGGGGACGGAAAGAGCCTCTCGCCTACGGCAAACAGGTTATCGAGCCGGATTTACCGACGAGAGATGATCGCTCTGAAAGGGCTTACGGGGAGAACTTCAGAAATAGAGGTGGTTCACACTTCTGATGAAAGGTGAACCTGTCAAGCGGAAAAGAGGTAGTCTCCTACTTCTTTCCCGTACCATTAATGATTAAATCCTCCATTCTTTCGCGGGAAGTCTTTAAAGCTTCTCGCGCGTGGCTAACTCTTTGAAGGTAATCTTCCTCAGATTGTCTGTTTAATTCAGCAATCTCTTGCTGGACTACCTTGGGAGGCAAAATCACGTCGAGATTCACCAAATCTTTAGGATAGAGATGTGCGGATTGTCCCTTGACCATTCTTCTTATCTGCTCTTGGACAACAGGTAGCCGAAGATAAGTAATCAGATACTCCGGAATGACCTTTTCTGGATTTGCTCTTATGATTATCAATTCTCCCACGCAACAGCAACGGGACTCATCGCCGATAACTTCTTGAGGAAAGGAATCCACGATGTCGCACCTGCCTATATACACCTTGTTATGTGCCGCGCAGAGCATCAGGACGTCACCGATTTGAACTCTGGCTTTCTTCTCGGCTTTTTCGTAAAACTCTGGTGAGACAAAAAACTCATGACCCCAATTTATGCCGTTGCCCGTGGTGTTCTTTACCTTGACGATTCTTATTCCTTCATCTGGATATGAGTTCCTCGGAGCAGTCTTTCCCGTATTAACCTTCAGGCAGATGTTTTTCAGTTTATCCTCTGTGTAACCCTGGACTATCGAGTGAGTAACTTCTTTCTGATTTGGGTCGTAGAAATCAAAATCCATTCTCCCAATTTTCTGGACTTTCTCTAACTCAACCAGGATGGTTTCCATCTTACCAGCCTCTTTTTTCGTGAAAATCTTTGATAACTTGCGGAACTTCTGATTTGCCCTTTATCCTTCCTGTCGCGTCATATCCAATGTCTTCGATCTTTGCAAAGAACACCTTCTTTGAGTTTACGTCGCGCTTCTTCGGGTCGTATTTTTTTACAAACACAACGCTTGTTTTCGGGTTCGCTCCATAGGGAGTAAACGTGTGCTCTGGCAGGCTGATCACTGCAATTAATTCTGCTTGTTCGTGCAGCCACTCTCTTACTCTGGAATGACTCGTATCAGTTAATACTCCATCCTGAAGGACAATTGCCAATCTGCCGCCGGGTTTCAAAAACTGAAGGCATCGTTCCAATCCCATTATCTCCAAGGGCAACGATTTCTTGCCTTTTCCCAATTCAAATCTTCCTAAAATGTTCCCAATCTCGCCGCCCATCAATGAGCCAAATGGCGGATTAGTCAGCACGATGTCGAATACCTGCGGATCAACGTTTTCCTCGCCGCCAAGAGCCTTAATGTCGGGGTAGTTGTCGAAGCTTAACAGCGCGTCAGTGCATCGAATGTTGCTGTGCCCGTCGTCCTGCAGGAGCATGTCGCACATTGCAATTCTGACCATGCGCTCTGACTTCTCTATTCCATGCAAATGAAAGAATTTGAACTGGTGGAAACTGTACTCGTTGAGTTTCCCCGCCTCATAATCCCTCTTCACTTTCTCAAGAGCTGACGTGAGGAAATGACCGCTTCCGCAGAAAGGGTCCAATATCAAGTCCTTAACCTTTGGATCCACTATACCCACTGCAAGTTTTACGACTTCATCGGGCGTAAAATATTGTCCCATTCCTGCTCTTACGGCAGGCCCGAGCACTTTTTGAAAAGCTCTTCCCTTGATGTCGCCTTTTGAATCCAGAAAGGAATAGTTTTGCAGTATTTCGACGACTTTCACGAGGGCATTGCTGCTCAATCTTATCTGCTGCTTAAAAACTCCCCGCGACCTTTCGTAGCCAGGTATCCTTTGCGAATATCTCTCAAGATCCTTCTCCGTCGCCTCTTTGTAGAGGTCCCTGATGTTCGACGCAATTTCCTCCGTGTTACCTGCACCGTATATCTGAAATCTGAATGACGCACGTTCTCCCGCATCCACGGTCGTTCGTTCATCGTAAATTTTTGCGTAGATAATCTTGCTCAACTCATCCAGTGCTTCGTCGGCATGAGCTCCATCAATGTCTCGTATCGCTGAATGGCATTTGAAAAGGAGGTCCTCGTATTTCTCGGTTATTGGAGTTAAGCCGGTTTTCCTGCCGGCTTTAATCATGTCTGGGGTCAGTTCCCGCACCAATTTCGCCTTCTGCCGCAAGCCTCTCTGGTCATAGCTTGGAATGTCTGGAATGTAATCAAAATCGTTCGGATCTATCTTCTTCACGAGACATTTTGTTGCCCTGCTGTTTGTAATCATGCCAACGGTGGCAGTGTGCGTGCTTGAAAGATACCCCATCAACTGTTTTTCTGCCTTGTCATACTCTAGCTTTTGGATTCCTGCGTTCTTGGTTTCGATAAAAAGAAACGTTTTATGCCGTTCGTTCTTGATTGAAACGTCCGCCTCTTTCTCCATCGTCGCCATCTGGACCGTTTCTTCAATGACGATCCTTTCCCCCAGCCACTCTCTCGGATAGCCATAGGTTTCAATCAACTCTTTTAAAACCCATTGGCGCACGTATTCCTCGATGTGTTCCTCATCCAACTTTGGGTTGCCTAAAGCCTTCTTCCGAGCTACAGCGACATCTGGATTATTCGTAAACAGCCAATCCTTTGGATCAATTTTGTAGAACGGTCTAATTTTCATTCCATCTCCAAATCAGACGGGCTTATAACTTTTTCCATCACTTCTTCTTCAGCGCCATGTCTTCCAAAACAAGCCTCAACTGGTCCCGCAGCGGCCCAACATCTTCCTCCCGTATTTGTATCCTGAAGCTGTGCGCTGCGGTATCTCCAAACAGTTTGATCTTGTTATCCTTGATGAGCTTCTCCGCTATCTTCTTACTGATGAAGTTGTTCTGCTTTGCTATTTCAATTCGCGTCGGCAGCTCTTCGTATTCACCTGATTTTAATATCAGGTTCTCTTTATCTTCCTGCTGGAATTTGATAATGGTCGCGACTTCCAGCGCTTTCCTCATCATCACTGCCGCTGCATTGAAAAGCCCATGATACAGGCAACCGTTTACCTCTTCACACACCGTTCTTACCTCTGCCGGCAGCTTGTCCATCAATTCGGAGGGCAGGACGGAGAATTTCGGCTCATCCTTTATTTTCTTAAAGCTCTCCCTGATAAGACTGGTTTTTCGCTTCGCTTTTTTCCTCTTTGACTTGCCCTTGGTCTTGCCCTCTATCTCAGCCCTCTTCTTGGAAAAGAATTTTAGGGAGCCTTTTACAAACTTGCTCATGTCTTGGAAGGGCGTGTTTGAAATGACTCCTTCCCTCGTCAGAACGTCCACTATTGCTGGGTTCTTGTCCTTGGTTATCTTGACGATTGCAAAAATCTGATTGTTTCCCGGATACACACCCGGCTCATTCACCCTGTCTGGATCAAGACCAAGCCAATCGTTTCCAGGATCCCCAAACGGCTTTACCCTGAAATTATCTCTGTAGAGTTTGATTCCTCCAAAATCCGACAAGATGTTTTTTCGTAGTTCGAAATCCCGCTTTTTATTTGGAAGTGGCATGTACTCTGATTGGCCCAAGTAGAAGAAATGCATGACAAACTCCAAAGGACCGCAGGTAAACTCCTTCAGGGTGGCGCTGTCCTTGTACTCCCTCCCATTAATCGTTTTCAGCTTGTACTTGATGCTTCCAGCCTTGTCCAGTTTCCCCGAAAAAACGTAGTCGGCCTCTTTGAGGAACTGACTCTTGATTGCACCACTCGCCTCTTTGAACTCTTCCGAATGGATAGTTGGTTTGAAATCCTGCGGACCGCCTATCGGCGGAATAATCAAAGAAATGTCCTGTCTCAAGCTCTTGATTCTTTCGGCATCCCACTTTTCGTTAAGATCGTCAAGGTATATCTCAAGGCCATGCTCGCCCTTTTTCTTCCTGAAGGGGTAACATTTATTTGGCACCTTCTCGAAATCTGCATTGGGCAGCTCAAAATCAGTCCAGTTGATAACGAGACAATGCCCGGACGTTTCACCCTCCGGTTTCGACACCAGTGTCAGCCTCTTCGCAAGACGTTCTGTGGCAAACCTGCCTATACCCTTTTCACCGATCTTTCTCCTTTGCCCCTTAGAAATTGGATTCCTTTCCTTGTCATCCGTAGCAGCTCTCATCCACTTTCTTTGAATGTCGTTGAAATCCATCCCCGTGCCGTTATCAATGATTCGTATTTTCCCGCCACCCGAGCGGATATTCTCAAAGATGATTTTGACTTCGGTAGCATCAGCGTCATACGCATTCTTGACAAGCTCCAGCAGGGCTATTACCGGATTCGCGATCGACTCCCTGCCGAGCAACTTCGTCAACCTGCCGGCCGTGCTGAAGTAAAGGGTCTGAGCTTCGCCTGAGGCCTGAACAGGCAGATTTGTGCTCATTTGCCCTCCTTCGCCGCTATGACGGAATGAATGACCTCTGCAATCCTCATCGCCAGCAACGGCGGAACAGCATTACCTATCTGACTGAATTTGCTTCCCCTTGACGTTCCAGCAAACTCATACCAGTCTGGAAACGTCTGTATTCTTGCCGCCTCGCGCACAGTGAATGTTCTCGCCTGCTTTCCATCCGGGTGAATGAAACGGTTGCCATCCTTGGCAAGATGTGCGAACAGCGTTGTGGAAGGACTGTTCCAGCCCTGCTTTCTGTACTTATCCCCGAAAGTGAACTCCCCTTTATCATTCTTCATGCTGTACTTGATAAGCCTTCGTAGCTTTCGGGCCTTTTCCGTCGTGCTTTCGAAAAGATGCTCTGCGGTCGTGCCCTCCCTCATACCTGCAAACAGCCTCACATCATCCTCTTTCTGTGCTCGCGCTTCATGATAGAGGATTGTGCCGTTTGCGCCGGCACGTATAAATCGAAGGAGCTGCTGTCCAGGCTGATCCAGAGAGTTCAGATGTTCTGCAAGCACCTTCTCATTGAGAAGCATTTCCCCCGAACCGGAATACCGTCGGACATTGAGTTGCTTGATCTCCTTGATACGCCTCTTGGGGATATCAGTAAGCGTGTACTTGGCTTTCAGCCTCGGCAAGTCACGGATGGCGTCATGTAACGTTGTCCAAGGGAGAAGCTCGTTTCCTGGCTTCGCCTTCTTGGGCTCGCAGTGCGTCTGCTTCGGATAAGGATTCTGAATTCCCAGTTTGTTGCCGATAAGAAAAACCCTCTCGCGGATCTGCGGAACACCATAATCCGCAGCGTTAAGGACAAGGTGCTCCTCCTTCACATTCTGATTCTCGCTCTCAAATGAGTATCCAAGTCTCTTGAAATCCGAAGCTATAATGTCAATATACCGCCTGCCCTTTTTATCTTTCTTGGAAATGATGCCCTTAACATTCTCAAAGATAATGAACGATGGCAGGATTGCCCTGACAAGCTTCAGATACTCCCTGTAGAGCCTGTCTCTGCTGTCATTCCTGTATTTCTCATCCTTGAGGCCATATCCTGAACGTGGTCCCAGGGTTGAAAATGACTGGCAGGGTGGTCCTCCGATGATAAGCGAGACTTTTCCTTTGCATGCCTGAATGATTTCCTGCCGCAGCTTCGGTTTTGTAAGATCCCCTTGGACAACAATGTCAGTTCGTCCATACACTTTCCTAAAGTAGTTCCTCAGCGTTTCGCAGGCATTTTCATCAAGCTCGACGGCTTTGACTATCTCAAATACCCGATTTCCTTGGCTGTCCCTGACAAGATCAAAACCAAGGGACAATCCGCCGGCGCCTGCGAACAAGTCAAGAACCTTGATTGTTTCACTCCCCATGTTTTACTCGCTCAATCACCCTGGATTTAATAATTTTCTGGTTTCGCGCATCATGTTCCCATACCCTCAGGACCCGCCAGCCATTTCTTCTGAGCTCGATATTAATAAGCCTGTCCCGCTTTGCATTCGACGCGATCTTCCTCATCCAGAACCTACGGTTTGTTTTCGGCTCAGTAAAGCATTTCGGGCACTTGTGCCAGAAACATCCGTCAATGAAAACTGCAATTCTCCGTTGGGGAAACACGATGTCGGGCTTTCCGGGAAGTTTGTAGTGCAACCTGTAACCTTTTAACCCCGACGAGGATATTGCTCTTCTCAGTACAAGTTCCGGGACAGTGTTCTTGCCCCGTATCCTAGACATGCAGTAGCTTCTTTGAGCTTTGGTCAGCACGTCAGACATAGCACTACGAATTCATCCAGTGTTAAATATCTTTCTCACTTATTCCTTCTGCTCCTTACAAATTCCTCAAGATCCTCGGGAGCAATGCGCCATCGCTTGATTTTCGTCGCACGAATCTGCTTGAGATTGATGAGCTCCCGCACTCTCTCCTCGGTAAGGTCAAGGCGCTTGGCTACCTCTGTTACCGTTAAGCAATCCTTGACGTCCATAACCTTGCCCTTCATCTCAATTACTGCGGGACATTAAAAGCCATCACCGTAAGGAGCAGCTCCCTGGCTTCATCGCTTGGTTGGTGAAATACGTACCGGAATGAAGTCTCGCCATGTTTACCGAGTTCCCGTTTAAAACACGAATGGCCCTTCACTGCCTCTTGGATCTGCGACAAAACTGCGGAAAAATTCTGATTCTTGTTAAACAAGATCACCGCAGTCTTTGTATCCCGCCAGCTGGCATATCCCAGGAGTTGGTCTATTGCTTCGCTCAAACTCTTTTGGCCGTGCCAGATTTTACATTCTGCGATGAAAACGTTCTTGCCCTCGTAACGAATTAAAATATCCGTTTTTCCCGTACAGTTGAAGGTCTCGCCAGTCGCCAGCCCCTCGTAATGGCTGTTAAGAGGAACCAAGAACTGCCATCTCAAAGATTCCTCATCCATATCACGGAAAGCTTGAGGGCTCCTCTCCATAACAAGCGCCATCCAAGAAATTAACTCAAGAATATGGTTATACTCTTCTTCCTGAAGGACTGGTTCTCTCGTCGCAGTGCCTTCCTGCATCTTCGGGCGTTCAATGACGGGCTTCCGCCGAGCTACCGGGACAAAATAGGTAGCATCATCTTGTTCTCTTCGCTTGATAGGGATTCCCAGACCTCCCACCAGGCCTTCGTCCTTCAATATCCTTTCTTTTCTTGCAGTCACAAGTGTCTTTACTTCTACCTCGATGGACTTGTTGTGTGTTTCAGCATCACGGGATATGGTCTGCAAGTAGTCCTTGATCCGACTGATATCCTGGTCCATGTCCTTCTTTATTTTTTCTGTGCTCATATCCTGTGGCAGTCCCCGATACCGTAAGTGTATTTCGTTCCCAACGACCGTGCCCCTGATTCCGCTCAGCGAATAAGCAGAGGGTCTAAAATGAAACAAATGTCCGTCACCTTCAAAGGGAATAGCTATTGTGATGGAAGTGCCCTTGACAATATGCGGCTCGTCGTCATCGATGATTGCATAATCAAAGCGACCTCTCACGTCTATATCAACATCTTCGGCGGGATGTGCAACCTTCTTGTCATCATGCAACACTGGCGCCTCCAAGGTATATTTGCTAACCAGATACTTACACAATTCGTCTTCGTTGGTTTTCAGCAAGCGTTCACGATCCAGATGCTGAATCTCATCCTTCAAGCCGGTCTTGAGAGATTCCAGCACATTTCTAAACTCTCCCTGCTCATAAAACAACAAGTCGTCCCTTGTCATGTGTCTCTTCATTCTCTGATGTTTATAAAATTGACCCTGTCTATCCACAATTTTCTGAATTCCTTGCGATTCCACGCCGCTTCACATTGTAACAGGAGCCGGGGAAGAGGTCACGAAGAAGACTGTTCGGGATAAGGGAGATTGCAACAGGCAATCCAGAGGCTCGGAAACAGCCTCCAGGTGCCCTATTTTGAGTTCTCGGGCGAGGAAGGAGGCGAGATGATGCCCAAGGTGGCTTGGAGTGCAGCAAGGCTTTTTCTCGTCGGCTGGGTGCTACGCTTCTCCCAATTAATAACAGTGTCCTCGCTGACACCGACGATCTCAGCGAGCTCCTTAATCATGAGCCGCCTGTCCATCCGTGCCTTGCGGATATGCTCTCCAAGCGTATGCGGCTCTTTGGGATACGCAGGGTCAAGCTCGACGAGATTGAGGCTTAGTTCGAGGGTATAGAAGGACTCAGGAAAGTTGTCATACTGTAACGCATGGTTGTCCATGTGGATACCTAACTGACTCACGCGGTCGGTGTCGCTGTCCCAGCACGGCGGTGGCGCGATACCTCGCGAAGATTTCCGGACCGTTGTTAGACCGCATTGATC
>Ga0105164_10003025_pt1 | contig 10258 bp, 9 predicted proteins | sample VDWuncwatermetaG_FD_89674 | JGI IMG/M metagenome (GOLD analysis project Ga0105164, IMG submission 89674) | Wastewater microbial communities from Netherlands to study Microbial Dark Matter (Phase II) - VDW unchlorinated drinking water | ecosystem: Environmental > Aquatic > Freshwater > Drinking... | reverse complement strand
GAGAACAACCAGTACGCGTACTCGACCCCGCTGGACCGGCAGACCGCGGCCCGCACATTCGTGGACAAGGCGCCGGGCTACGGCATCCCAGGTGTCGAGGTGGACGGCAACGACGTGCTGGCGGTCTTTGCGGTGACTCGAGAAGCCGTCGCGCGCGCCCGCCGTGGGGAGGGCCCGACCCTCATCGAATGCCGGACGATGCGGATCCGCGGGCACAGCGAGGCAGACCGGTACACCTACGTGCCGAAGGCGCTCCTTGATGAATGGGCGGCGCGCGATCCGATCGCGCTGTTCGAACGCCGCCTCCGCGACGACGTCGTGCTCACGCCCGAAACCGACCAGGCGATGCAGGAGCGGATCGCCCGGGAGATCGAGGAGGGACAGGCCTGGGCCGAGGCGAGCCCGGAGCCCGCGCCCGAGTCGGTCGCCGAGGGCGTGTACGCGGAGCCGGACGAGGGATGAGGACGCTGTGCGTGCGCGCGGTCAGCTCGGAGGGATCCCGATGGCGCAGATGACCTACCTGGAGGCGATTCGCGACGCCCTCCAGACGGAGATGCGGCGCGACCCCAGCGTGTTCGTGATCGGCGAGGACATCGGGGTGTACGGCGGCGCGTTTGGGATCACGAAGGGCTTCCTCGAAGAGTTCGGCCCCTGGCGCGTGATCGACGCGCCGCTCGCCGAGGCGGCCAACGTCGGCGCCGGCGTCGGGGCGGCCGTCATGGGGATGCGCCCGGTTGTGGAGATGCAGTTCGGCGACTTCGTGACAGACGCGATGACTCAGGTCGTGCACATGGCGGCGAAGTTCCACTGGCGGACGCGGCACCCGCTGCCGCTGGTCATCCGGATGCCCTACGGCGGCGACGTGAAGGGCGGCCCGTTCCACTCCCAGTGCATGGAAGCGTGGTTCGTCCACACACCCGGGCTCAAGGTCGTCATGCCGGCGTTCGCGGATGACGCCAAAGGGCTGCTGATCGCCGCCATCCGTGATCCAAACCCGGTGATGTACTTCGAGCACAAGCACCTGTACCGGTACCGCAAGGAAGAAGTGCCCGAAGGAGAGTACGTGACGCCGATCGGTCGGGCCCGCCTGGTCCGCGAGGGAACGACGCTCTCTGTATTTTCCTATGGGTGGATGCTCCACAAGTGCCTGCAGGCGGCTGAGCGGGTCGCTGGAGAAGGGATTACGGCCGAGGTGCTGGATCTCAGGAGCCTGCTACCACTCGACAAAGACGCCATTCTCAGTTCTGTGCGCAAGACGGGCAAAGCTCTGGTCGTTCACGAAGCGACTCGGACCGGCGGCGTCGGGGCAGAAGTGGCGGCCATGGTCGCCGAGGAGGCGTTCGACTCGCTGGACGGTCCAGTGGTCCGGCTGGCGAGCGAGGACACGCCGGTGCCGCACAGCCCGGTCCTGGAAGCGGCGTTCCAGCCCCAGGTGGATGAGATCGCGGAGGCGATCCGCCGGCTAGCGGCGTACTAGCTCCAGCACTGCCTTCACCTGGGCCCTCAGTGAAGGATCGCCCGGCGCGAACTGCCGCTCGAAGATCGCGGTGCCCACCGTGAATCCCCAGATACCGAGTTCGGCCAACCGCCGGATCTGCACGGCGGTGCTGATGCTCCCGGCGGCGATCACCGGGACGCCCGCCGCTGCGATGACCGCGCGCACCAGGGCCTCGACGTCGCCATCGTACCGGTACGCTAGCAGATCGAGTCCGTGGACGCCCTCTGTGGCGCCGAGCCGGCGCGCGCTGTCCGCGATCTCCTGGATGGTTCCCCGCAGCAGGCTCGGATGGCCGATCACCGTGCCGGGGAAGGGGAAGTAGAGGATGGGGGATCCGGCGATGAGCTGCCTGACCTCTTCCGCGTGTGTCCCGCCCATCAGGTAATCCACACCGAGGTCGAGGGCCGCGCGCGCCGACCGCAGTTCGTCTTCCCGGCGTTCACTGACCACCTCCAGCATGACTTGCTGGCCGCCCGCGCGGATCGCGTCCGTCAGTACGCGCAGCTGATCGAACGGCAGGCCGACGTCTTTGAATCCAACGTACCGGAGTCCCAGATCCCTGACCCCGTCGTAAACCTCAAGGGCATCCTCCACCGTGGCGTCGTTGCAAGTCAACATGAAGATGAACTCGGGCACGCGTCAGAGCCCTCCTCCGGCCGCCTGCGAGATCTCAAGCAGGCGCTCAACGAACTTCGCGTCCCACCATCGCAGGAAGAACAGCAGATCGACCAGGGTGCAGCGGTTGCGCATCAGGTGACAGTGCAGCAGCGCCCAGCGTACCACCTCGGGCGGCACGGGCGGATCGAGATCGGAGAAGTGGGCCGGCGCGCCTGCGGCATGGAGCGCTGCCGCGATCTGGTCTGGCGGGGCCGTCATCGCCGCAAGCGCAGCTTGGTGGACCGGCCAGTCCCGGACGAAGGCTTCGACGTGCGGCCGCGCAGCGTGCCAACGCGTCAGTTTCTGCCGGTAGTCGCTCCAGCATTCCTCACCGACACGGCCGTCCGGGTCGATGGACGCGAACGCCGCACGGACGACAGGCTCCATATCTTCCGGAGCCGGGAACGCGCGATCGAGATCAGCATCCCTCGGATCCAGTTCATTGAGGAAGATCTGCCAGACTGCGGCCGCCAGCACGGTGGCCGCCGCTACCTGGGCTCCGTGCAGGACGGCGGGGCGCCCCCGCTGCATCGCCTCCATGTCGAGCAAATGGCTGATCAGGTGCTCGGTGCCGGACAGCGGCGCCGTCTTCCCGGCCACGCCCATCGTGAACCCGCTGAGCGTCAGGACGCGGGCCAGATGGTCGATTGCATCGAGCCGCCGCCCGGCGAGGCCTGCCGCGTGCGCCAGGAGCGCGCGGGCCGGTTCCCGCAGCATGGCCACCGGCGCCGGATGGTAGGAGGAATCCATCCCCAGCAGGGATGCCAGATACCAGTCCGCCGGGGCGGTCCAGACAGCCATGAGATCGCCGAAGCCGGCCAGCGTCATCGGCAGGGGCGCGTCGGCGAGGATCTGCAGATCGATGAGCAGCGCGTCCACCCACCGGGATGCCGTAGTGCGCTTCGTTCCAGACCTCACAAGCACGGCCATATCATCAGAAAACGCATTCACCGAGGCGGCGGTCTGGACAACGATCAGCGGGAGATTGCCGGCCTGGCGCGTGCCTTCTTTGCACAGATCGGTGATAGTGCCCGATCCCAGGGCCACCACGCAACCGGCGCCGTTGACGGCAGCCTTGACTTCGGCGAGATCGCGCTCGTCGCCGTGGATCTCGGGTTGGTCCGCACCGATGACGGCCACGTCCAGTGCGAAACGCTCCCTGAGCAGGCGGGCGACGTACGGTTTGAGGTCTCGGTCCCCGCGCCGCATGGGCGTGCGGTCCATCACGAGCACAACGCGGGGACCGCGGGCGATCTCGGCGACCATCGCGGGCAGAACCGAGAGCGCATCCGGTCCAACAAAGATGCGGCGCAGACCGATCGGCGCAAGCCGGTTCTCCGGATCGGCAGCCCGCAAGAGCGCTCGAACCTGTTCAAGGTCGGCCGGATCGAGTGTGGGAACATGGAAGAGACTCATCGTGCGTTCCACTTGTCCTCAGGAATCCCGAACTCCTGCGGGGTGGGTGGCGGCCGCGGGCCCGGTCCGCAAGGCCCGGCGCCGTGTTATACTCACGGCGGAACGCGCGCCCGTAGCTCAGTTGGATAGAGCGGCAGACTTCGAATCTGAAGGTCGGGGGTTCGATTCCCTCCGGGCGCGCCAAAAACTCCGCGTTTATCAAGGGTTCCAGCATATCCCCCCAGCAAGGGGGGTCCGTTCTCGGCCCCACTCTACAGCCTAACTACAGCCAAAGTGGCGTCGGCCGCCCATCGCCAAGTACCTGATGCTCGACAATGAGCGGCCGCATCCTGCGCACTTGAAGAACGCCGCTAACGGGAGTGCAAGTGGGATCCGCGTGTCTAAACTGGACGACTGCGAGGACTTCTCGCTGCCGCCCCAGCCGGCTGGCGACGAGGGATGGTCGCCTGGAAGGTAGTCTCGTGGGAGCCGACCTCCAGCCAGCCCACCGCAAGACCGGAGCCATTGAGCGCCTGAGGCGCGACCGGACCCCTAGAGGGAGTTCCTTGGGCATATTGAAGAACAGTTGATTATCGGTGATCGACAGGGTAGATGCCGTCCAATGAGACCAAGAAGCGAGGAAAGACCAGCAATCTGCGATCCTCCCGCCGAGGCAGGAGATAACACTACCGCTGCCTCGCCACGATGAACCTCACCATCCGTGGTATCAGCGCGCACATCGTCCACGGCGAGACCTTCCACAACGACCGGTACCCCGACCTCAAGGAAGACTACACCCTCGCCAACCCACCCCTGGGGCTTGGAGCCCATGGCATCCGGGCTACCGGCCCCCAAGTCGGCAAGTCGCCGAGGGATGTTTGGGAAGAGCCGAGCATGCTAGGAGGTGTCGGCAGTGTGAAAAGATGTTCACGGGCTTCTTGGGCCAGAAGTACTGCTCTAGGGGTGCCGGAACCGGACGTTCTACCTGCGCCCCAAGGAGTACTGGAGTGAATGGCAGAGGCGCAGGAAGCTAGGGCGGGGCCCCCAATCTACCTAGGGGCTATCACCCTCTGCCACGGTAAGGGGCAAAGTCACCCATGCTAAGCTTTTGAAGGAAGCCGTCAGACTTTCTACGAATTTCCCCAATCGGAATTCGTCGGTTCACAGTTCTTGCTCCCACTTCCTCTTCGGTCACCTTTTCGGGCTTCCAACGACCGATCGTCGGACCTACCGTCAGTCAGCGTGGGAAAGATCGCCAAGGGGGGTGCTGAAATGAGGGGCTGTGTACACGGCATTCTTCTGATAGGGGTTTTGGGGATTCTGATTCTTCCAAAGGTAGTGGCAGCCAACGACTTCAAGATAATCCCAGGCGAGCGAATCGGTGATGTAACCACGCAGATGTCAATAGACGATATTTTGAAGCTGCTTGGCACTCCTTCCAACATCGAGAGTGAATCCGGATTCAATGTGTATCATTGGCAAAACCGCTCCCTTCGCGTGATTCAATCCTCAACAACAGGAGAGCCACTGCAGGTCCGAACGTACTACATTTACAGAAATCCCAACCCCTATAGGACGGACAAGGGCGTCGGCATCGGTGCTTCGGAAAATCAGGTAATGCAGGCCTATGGGAGCGCGGGTTGCTTCAGGAGGTTTGAGGAAGGAGGTAAGCGCCTTTACTGGCCTGACCTCGGAATCTTCTTTATCGTCAACACGTCACCTTCCGCACCCTCCGAAATACAAAACAGAGTTTTCGAGATTGGGGTCCAGAGAGCTTTCTTCGGACAAGTCTCTTTCGGACCATGCGTTGAGGGTAGCACACGACCGAGCGTTCCACTTCCCGACAACGTTCGCATAATACGACCAGGGCCTGGTGTTCCAAGCGAGTTGGCTGCATTCGTGGGCAAATGGTTTGGCCAATGGGATGGAGTCCGAGATCATATCCTCATAGTCGAGGAAGTCACACTCAACCCTCCCCAGGCACGCGTCATTTTTGCTGTGGCTCCGGGAACAATACCTCAACAGCAAAGGTACTACATGCGTCTCCAAGGGATCTTCGTAGACGGGGCGCTTCAGATTCGGTTCCCGAATGGGGCCACGGTGAACTATCGGGTGCGTTCAGAAGACATGCTCGATGCTACCTTCAACTACGCCGAAGGAGGTACCTCGTCGGCAACTATGAAGCGTATGAACGATTAGCGTCCTTCACGTTCGCAGAAGAGCCTTCAGGTGAGCCGAAGTCTCACTCTGGGGGGTCGAGGTTCCTGTCCGGGCGCGTAAGATTCGTTCTGAATCGCCCCCCGCTACCACAATGCGGTCATTGCACTCCTCCGTTCGGCTGCTGGACATACAGCCAATCTACAGCCTAATCGGTGGAAATCGGCGTCCGACTATGCACGTTGGCGGAATGAAAAAAATGGCAGAAACCTAAGAGGGAAGCGGCTCCTGGACGCTGAAGGACGATCGAGGCATGATTGTGGGTGTGGCTTCGAACCAGTAGGTCGGGGGTTCGATTCCCTCCGGGCGCGCCAGAAGCTGTCGAAGTGGGACGCGGGTGGTGAGGTCGCAGAGGAGACCTCGTGATGCGATCATTCGCGCCGCTGGCCTGCATTCTCATCCTGAGCCTCCCACAAATCGCAATCACTGTGCCTGTCGATCAAAGGGCCCTGATCGTCCCGGGCCAGTCCGTGGGCACCCTCCGTCTGAAGACGCCGCTCAACGCCGTGGTCAACGCCTGGGGCCCTGCTGCGTTCCTTCATGGCCACCTATGGGAACAAGTGCGCCGTCAGAGGGAGGACGGTCGTGTGCAGCGACCTGGGACTCGTGGCATGGGGAGCGGGCGATGTGATTGTGGGCCTGGGCGTCTATGATCCGAAGGCGCTGACTGACGCGATGGTGCGGATCGCGCCTCCCACCCCGCGGGGGACAGAACCAGACGTACCGCAGATCCCGCCACCGCCTCGATGATCAAGATCCATCCCTGATCGGTTCATCAGCGCGCATCCCTCGATTGATGCAGGTGCAGGATCTTCCCGGACGGGGTCACCCGTGGAGCCATGCGCTCGACGCGGAGAAACCGGCCGTCGCGCCACAGCAGCTCCATCACTCGCTCTGCGCCCGACCCGGCGCCGATCGCTGAGAGGAAGGCGTCGGCGACGATGTCGGAATCGATCGGGCCGACGGTCGGGTGAACGAGGAGGCGAAGGCGGGGGCGTCCGTCGCCGTCCTCCTCTTCCAGGAGCTGATAGTGCGTCGGCGCGCCCCCAAAGCGAGCGGGCAGCACTTCTTCGAGCACGCGGATCACGTCGCTGTCCAGGAACGTCACCCCTCCCGCGGTGAGCTTCTCGTAGCTGCGGATCGTGTGCAGGTGCGTCGTCCAACCCAACGTTTCCAGCGGACAGCCGCAGGCCCGCCGCACAAGGGTCGCCTGATCGCCCAGCGAGACGTTCAGCAGCATGAACGGAGCTGTGGGCCTGAGTGAAGTAATCAGGAGCGCCTGAGCCGGGAGGCCGGTGCGCCCGCCATCGTCCCCAGCCTGGATGACGCTAAAGAGGTCGTGCAGCAGGTGGAGGTCGTCGGATACCTCTGGGGCCAGGCAGCTATAGCCGATGTGGCCGGCCTCGATGCTGGCGTAGTACGCCCCCGCTTCGGCGCCGGCTCGATGGATCACGGCCAGACGGGCCGCCGTGACCGGCTCACCCAGCACCGTAAACTGGGCGCCGCGGAGATCGATCCCGGCATCGAGAGCGGCCTGGCAGAGGCGCACGGCGGCGCTCGAGAACGTGTTGAGATGCGGGATGGCGCCGCGCTGCAAGACCCCGGCCATCCAATGCGCCAGCGGGAGGGGGTCCTCAAGCGGGACATGCTGGGGAGGGGGAATCGGCCTCCCCGCTACCAGGCTGCTCAGGCGCATGATGCGCTCGCTCCAGCGGTACCGGGGATGCAGTTCAGGGGAGGTCGGGTCCACCTGCGAGAACCAGCGGGTCGGAAGGATCCCGCAGCCGCCCAGCCGGAGGAGCAGGCGAACGGTTGCGCTTCCGGGTATCCCCCAGGAGGCGTGGACCCACCCGCGACCGCCGCGGGCATCGAGAAAGAGCCCCCAATCGACCGCTTCGTCCCGCATATGCGCGAGATCGATGCCGACGGCCGTGCTCGGGCCCCGGCTCCCGCTGCTCTGGGCCTGGATATGCGCGGACGACAGCGGGTTGCGGAGCCGGCTGGGAGTGACCGTGATCGTGGCGCTGCCCCGAATCGCCGGCTTGCGGCCCTTGAACTCGTCAATGGTGAGGTAGACGCCGCGGCGAAACAGGGCCTCCAGCGCGCCCTCGACGCCCTCCTGGGCGACCAGCTTCTCCAAATCCCCATACTCGCAGCCGGCCGCGCGCAGCAGTTCGCGGTACGGGCTGTCCGCGTGCTCGTAGACGGACCGGCGAACCAGCGCCAGGAATTCGGCCTCCCGCTGGTCGAGGCGGCGCCGCAAGATCCCCCGCGCTTGCTCTGGGGTGACCGGATTCCGGAGAAACCCGGGCAGGCTCCAGAGCAGTCGAATCCCTACCAGGATGTCATCCAGCGAGATCGGAAGGCTCAGCGTCACACCTCGTCATTTCACAAAGACCCAGGTTGGCTGCAGGATCGAGAACCCGATGACCCCGATCACGGCCGTCACGGCGACGAGCCCGGGCGTGCTAACCTTCCAGCGGGTGAGGACACCAAGGCTCGCGAGCGCGATCAGCACGGTGAGCCAGTCGCCGATGGCGATCTTCCCCAGCAGCACCGCGGAGCCCAGGATCGTGCCGATGGCGGCCGCGTAGGCGCCCTTGACGAATCCCTGCACGTAGGGGTTCGCGCGGTGGCGGATGAGGATCGGGGCGACGATCAGGACGAGCAGGAACGAGGGCAGGAAGATGCCGACCGTCGAGACCAGGGAGCCCCAGAACCCGGCGACGAGATAGCCGACGAACGTCGCGGTGATCACCACCGGGCCGGGGCTGAGCATCCCGATGGCCACCGCCACGAGGAACTGCCGCTCGTCCAGCCAGCCGGTCTGCTGCACCAGGCCCTTCTCCAGAAACGGCACGATGACGAGCCCGCTCCCAAACGTCAGCGAGCCCGCCTTCAAGAAAAACACAAGCAGCTGGCTGAGGATCGAGGCGGCGGGGCCCGCTGCGGCGCCAACGACAGGAGCAGCCCCAGGCCCTGCGGCGGCCATCGGGAGCGCCGCCAGGAGCGGCACGGTCGAAGCCGGCCGCCAGCGAGGCACGACCGCGTAGTAGAGAATCCCGAGCAGGCCTGAGGCCAGGAACAGCAGGGCGACTTCGGCCCGCAGCGCCACCGTCACCACCAGGCAGGCCCCTGCAATGATCCACTGCAACAGATCCTCCATGCCGATCTTCGCCAGCCGGAAGCACGATGAGAGGATCAGCGCGATCACCGCCGGGCTGACCCCATAGAAGACGGCGCGCAGGAGCGGCAGGCCCCCGAAGTGCACGTAGAGTGCGGCGAGTGCGGCGACGATCACGAAGTTCGGCAGGATGAAGGCCCATCCACCGGCCCAGGCGCCCCAGAATCCCCCCCTCAAGTAAGAGACAAAGATTCCCACCTGGATCGCCAGCGGCCCCGGTAGGGACTGGCAGACGGCCACGCCCTGCCGCAGCTCCTCCTTGCTGATCCACCGGCGGTCCTGGACTAGGTCCCGCTCCATCTGGCCCACGAGGGCCACCGGGCCGCCAAAGCCGAGCGCGCCCAGGCGAAGAAAATACCCGACGAGCCTGTGAATCGGGATCCGTGATGGGATGTCGGCCTGGTCCAAGGGTCACCCCCTGCGATGTGTCGCGGACCTGTGGGCCCATTGTACGACCGGTAGGACTTCGCGGACCACTGAAGAACGCTAAATCAATCCACAAGGGGAGGGGGAGAAGAGGATGGCATTCTATCTGCTCCAGGTGGCCTATACTTCCGAGGCCTGGGCGGCGCTGGTCAAGAACCCGCAGAACCGCATCGAGGCGGTGCGACCGTCGATTGAACGGCTGGGGGGACGCGTCACCGGTGCCTGGTTTGCCTTCGGCAAGTACGACATCGTCGCAGTGTTCGAGATGCCCAACAATGTAGCCCAGGCCGCTATTGCCATCGCGTTCGCCGCAGGCGGGGCGGTCAAGGCTGTGAAGACCACTCCGTTGATGACCATCGAGGAAGGCATCGAGGCCATGAAGAAGGCCGGCGGTGCAGGCTACAAGCCGCCAGGATAGAGGAACGGATTCCACCAGGGGCGGGCCAGCAGCTCGTCCCTGGTCGCTTTCTCGCGAGACGCGGGAACCAAACACGGCTTGCCCGCGCTTTGTCATAATGCGAGGTTCTGAAGTAAGCTGGATGAGGCAATGACTGAGACCCAGGCATCCCTGGTCGACGGGCTCGGGGCGACCATACCCACCCAGGTGGTGGACGAATCGACAGCGCGGGAGCAGTTCGCAGAGCTCCTCCGCGCGCATTGGGACCGGGCGTTCCGGTTTGCCTTCCACCTGACAGGCAACGCGGGGGAGGCCGAAGACCTGTTGCAGCAGGCGGCGGAGGAGGCCTTTGTGGCGTTCCATCGCTTCCAGCTCGGCACGCGGTTCGACCGCTGGTTGATGCGGATCCTGCACAACTCGTTCCTCGACAGGGTCCGGCGCGACCGCCGCCGCAGGGGGTTCTCGCTTGAGGATGTCGCGCCGT
>Ga0105164_10003024_pt1 | contig 10262 bp, 9 predicted proteins | sample VDWuncwatermetaG_FD_89674 | JGI IMG/M metagenome (GOLD analysis project Ga0105164, IMG submission 89674) | Wastewater microbial communities from Netherlands to study Microbial Dark Matter (Phase II) - VDW unchlorinated drinking water | ecosystem: Environmental > Aquatic > Freshwater > Drinking... | reverse complement strand
GTGCGCATCACGCGCTGCCCGCGCTGCCGCGCCGAGGACATCAGCGCCGACGCGCATCCGACGCGACTGCTCCTGAACGGCCAGACGATGCCCGTCATGGTCTGCCGCAACTGCTACCGGCCCGCCGAGCTCGAGTACCGCATCGCCTGCGAGACGAACGACCTGCCGTACGCGCCGCTGCTCATCCGCGACGGCCTGAGGCTCCTGCGCGACTTCTACCTCGACCGCTTCGCCGAGTGGGCCGATCCCGACCTGCTGCTCGAGGACGCCGAGCGCGACGCCGGCAGGGCGCGCATCCGCGCCGCCCTCGAGGACGTGGAGCGGCGGCTCGCCATCGCTCCGGTGGAGCCCGCCTGACCTCGGCCTCGCCGCGGCCGGTCGCGCCGCGTCCCTACTGCGAAGCAGCCGCGCTGGCGCGAAGCGCCACAGTGCGGACACTGCGAAGCAGCAGGCCGCAGGAACGCCAGTTCCGAGTCCTACACTCGATCCATGCGAGCCGTCCGCCCGGATCTCGCGCTGCTGTGGCCCTCGTACACGCTGTTCCCGCTCGTCGGCCTCGGCATCCTCGTTGTGGGCGTCGCCGGCTCCGACGCCGCGATGATGCTCATCGGCGTCGCGCTGCTCGCCTTCAATGCGCTCACCGTGCTGAACTACGCGTCATTCACGCAGGTCGGGATCGAGGGCGACGAGCTCGTGCACCGGACGCTCTTCGGCACGCGTGTCGAGCGCGTCCCGATCGGCTCGCTGCAGCGCATCGACGCGAAGCGCTATTCGGGCGCGCATTCGGGCGTGTCGGCGCCGTTCCTCGTCGCGCGTGGCCGCGACGCGACGGTGAAGGTGAACACAAGGCCCTACCGGCTTCGCGACCTCGCGTCGCTCCTCGAGCTCGTGCGGCGAGCGAACTCGCGCGTCGAGCTCGATCCGTTCTGGGATCGCGCGGTGCGGGGCGAAGACGTCTCGAAGGAGATCGCGCTCACGCCACGAAGCCGCTGGTAAGGCACATTCATTTTCTCACACTGCGCGGCGCGCGAACAGTCTTGTACCCCACGGCGCGGGCAGGATACTGACCAGCGTCATGGCACCTCGTGCGCCGATCATCTGGACGACCCTCGCCGTCGGCAGCGAGCGCTTCCACCAGCGGCTCGATGTGCGCCATCGCGAGCTCTCGGTGCAGGCGAAGCTCAACGGGCGCAGCTACCGGCGCTCGCGCTCCAGCCCGGGCTCGGACGAGGCGCTACGCCTCCGCGCCGACTTCCTGGCCGCACTCGGCCGGCTCTCGTCCTTCGAAGCCGCGAGCGCGCGGCTCGCGCGCTGCCGCTACGAGTTCCAGCTCGCGACGCACGCGGACGATCTGTCCCGCGACTACTTCGAGCTCTGGCAGATCGTCGCGCGGCGCGGATCGGAGCAGCGCGAGCTCGACGAGCGCGGGGCCGAACGGCTCGACTATTTCGCGACGCAGCTCGGGCGGCTCGAGGGCCTCGCCGACGCTTTGAGCCTCGCCGGGCGCAACGTGCGCCTCTTCCCGATCCCGACCCTTTCGTGGGTATCGGTCGCCTAAACTGCGAGGATCAGGGCAACTAGCTCAGCTGGTCAGAGCGCCTCTCTTACAAGGAGGAGGTCAGAGGTTCGAGCCCTCTGTTGCCCACAGGCGCGCGCTCTCGTGAGCGCGTGATCCAGCAGACCGAGCGCGGCTCCGCAGGCACGGTCCGCACGCAGTACGCGGATCTGCGCGAGCCGCTGCCGCTCGAGTCCGGCGCGATCCTGCGACACGTCCGCATCGCATACGAGACGTACGGGCGGCTGTCAGCCGGGCGGGACAACGTCGTCCTCGTCTGCCACGCGCTCTCGGGGGACGCGCACGCCGCGGGCTGGAGCGACGACCCGGACGCGCCGAACCTCGTCGACGGCTTCGGCGGGGACGAGCGCCAGTCACGCGGCGGCACGGCCGGACTGGGCTGGTGGGACGGCATGATCGGGCCCGGCAAGGCTTTCGACACCGACCGCTACTTCGTCGTGTGCACGAACCTCATCGGGAGCTGCCGCGGCTCGACCGGCCCATCGTCGATCCATCCGCTGAGCGGCAAGCGCTACGCCGCGTCGTTCCCCGTCATCACCGTGGGCGACATGGTCCGCGCCGAGCGAGCGCTCTTGGCGCAGCTCGGCATCGACCGCGTACTCGCGGTCTCGGGTGGATCGCTCGGTGGGATGCAGGCGCTCCAGTGGGCGGTCGCGTACCCGGACGCGGTGCGCGGCATCATCCCGATCGCGAGCACCGCGCGCCTCTCGGCGCAGGGCGTCGCGTGGAACGCGATCGCGCGGAACGCGATCCTCGCCGATCCCGACTGGCAGGGCGGGTCGTACTACGACACCGGTCGCGCGCCGGAGCGGGGGATGGGTGTCGCGCGCATGGTCGGCCACGTGACGTATCTCTCCGAGCAGGGCATGCGCGAGAAGTTCGACCGCCGGCTGCAGGAGGGCGACGCCTATTCCTACGACCTCGCCGGAGCGGACTTCGCCGTCGAGAGCTACCTCCGCTACCAGGCGGGCATCTTCGTGCGGCGCTTCGATGCGAACAGCTACCTCTATATCTCCCGCGCGCTCACGTACTTCGACCTCGCGCGCAGCTACGGCTCGGGGTCGCTCGAGCGCGCGCTCGACCGTGTCCAGGCGGCGGCGCTGCTCATCTCGTTCTCGTCCGACTGGCTCTACCCGCCGCGTGACTCCTACGCGATCCAGTCCGCCCTGGATGCGCACGGCGCACGCGTCGAGCATCATGAGCTCGATGCGACGTACGGTCACGACTCGTTCCTGCTCGAGGAGGGCCGCATGACGCCGCTCATCCGCCGGTTCCTTTCTGAGCTCGCGTGATGGGCGAGGCCCGCAAGGAGCCGGGACGGGCCGCGGCGGCCCGTCAGGCCGGCTTCGAGACGCGCGCGATCCACGCCGGGCAGCGCCCCGATCCGTACACGGGCGCCCGCGCCGTGCCGATCTTCCAGACGACGAGCTACGTGTTCGAGGACACCGCGACCGCGGCCGCGTACTTCAACCTGCAGGAATACGGCAATACGTACAGCCGGATCATGAATCCGACCGTCGCGGTGTTCGAGGAGCGCGTTGCGAGCCTCGAAGGAGGGGCCGGCGCTGTCGCGTTCGCGAGCGGCCTCGCCGCGCAGTCCGCGGCGCTGTTCACGATCCTCCAGCCCGGCGACCACGTCGTCTCGTCGAGCGCGCTGTACGGCGGCACGGTCACGCAGCTCAATCATCTGTCGCGCAAGCTCAGCTTCGAGCTCACGTTCATCGATCCCGACGACCTCGACGCGTGGCGCGGGGCGGTGCGGAAGAACACGAAGGTCTTCTTCGCCGAGACGATCGGCAACCCCGGCGGCAACGTGCTGGACATCGAGGCGGTCGCGAAGATCGCGCACGAGCACGAGCTGCCGCTCATGATCGACTCGACTTTCGCGACGCCGTACCTGTGCCGGCCGATCGAGTGGGGCGCGGACATCGTCACGCACTCGGCGACGAAGTTCATCGGGGGTCACGGCACGAGCATCGGCGGCGTGGCGGTCGAGGCCGGAACGTTCAACTGGTCGAACGGCCGGTTCCCCGTCGTCGCCGATCCGTCGCCCGCGTACCACGGCCTCGCGTTCCACGAGACCTTTGGCGTATATGGCTATCTCATGAAGCTACGCGCCGAGTCGCTGCGCGACCTTGGCGGCGCGCTGAGCCCCTTCAACGCGTTCCTGTTCCTGCAGGGCCTCGAGACGCTGCCGCTGCGCATGCGGCGTCACGTCGAGAACGCGCTCGCGATCGCGCGCTACCTCGAAACGCGCCCGGAAGTCACGGGCGTGCGTCACCCGGGACTGCCGACGAGCAGGTACCGGCCGCTCGTGGAGAAGTACCTGCCGCTCGGCGCGGGCTCGATCTTCGCCTTCGACCTGGCGGGCGGCCGGGACGCGGGGGTCCGGTTCATCGAAGCCCTGTCTCTGTGGAGCCACCTCGCGAACGTCGGCGACGCCAAGAGCCTGGTCATCCATCCCGCGAGCACCACGCACCGTCAGCTCGGTGAGGAGGCGCTCGCGGCGGCCGGGATCGGTCCCGGCACGATCCGCCTTTCGGTCGGTCTCGAGACGGTCGACGACCTCATCGCGGACCTCGAGGCCGGGCTCTGCGCGGCCGGAGCCGCAGCATGACGCCGGCGGCGGGGGACTTCGCGTGCGCGCTCCCGAGCCCTCCCGGCCAAGGAGACGCGGCAGACACGAACCCGTATCAGGACACCGACGCGATCCGTCGGATCCTGCACACGGCGCGCACGATCGCCATCGTCGGGCTCTCGCCGAACGAGCTGCGCGCGAGCAATTTCGTCGGCTTCTACCTGCAGCGGCACGGCTACCACGTCGTCCCGGTGAATCCGCGCGAGAAGGTCATCCTCGGCCAGAAGAGCTACCCGTCGCTGGCCGACGTGCCGGGCCCGATCGACGTCGTCGACGTGTTCCGCGCGCCCGACGCCGTCCCGGCCATCGCGCGGGAGGCGATCGCGGCCGGCGCGAAGGCGCTGTGGCTGCAATACAACGTGATCAGCCCCGAGGGTGCGCGGATCGCGACGGAGGCCGGGCTCGACGTCGTCATGGACCGCTGCATGAAGGTGGAGCACGCGCGACACCTCGGTCGGATGCACTGGCTCGGGTTCAACACGGGTCGCGTGACCTCGAGACGCGAGACCACGATCTAGGGGGGCGATGACCGCGAGTGACGCGACGACGCGATATGACGGCATCGTGATCGGTGCCGGCCATAACGGGCTCGTGCTCGCCAACTACCTCGCGCGCAGCGGGCTCAAGATCCTCGTGCTCGAACGCCGGCTTCGGCACGGCGGCGGGCTCTCGACCGAGAGCGTCACGCTGCCCGGCTTCGTGCACAACCTCCACTCGATCAACCATTTCGCGATCACGAGCACGCCGTGGTGGCGTGACCTCGGGCTCGCGGCGCATCTGGCTTACGTCACGCCCGAAGTTGAATTCGCGCAGCCGCACCGGGATGGGAGCGCGCTCATCATCACGTCGGATCTGCGCACGACGCTCGGCTCGCTCGCGCAATTCTCCAAGCGAGATGCCGAGAGCTTCGCGCGCATGAACCCGAAGGCGGAGCTCTGGGAGGAGCACATCCTCCTCACGGAGCGCTACACCGAGCCTCTTCCCGACGCCGAGCGCCGCGCCCTCTGGGGCTCATCGAGCCTAGGGCGGGAGTTCATGGAGCTTACCGACCGCATGCCTGCGGAGATCATCAAGGACTCGTTCCAGGACGACCGGATCAGGACGCTCCTGATGTTCAAGCTGAGCATCTTCGGCACGATCCTGTTCGAGACCATGTTCGACCGCAGCCCCGGTGGGACGTTCGTCAGAGGCTTCGGCCTGCGGCACGGCTACCAGCTGTGCCGCGGTGGCAGCTGGAACCTCGCCCGGGGTCTGATGGAGACGTACATCGCCGCCGGTGGTCATTACCGGAATCAGAGCGAGGTCGGGAAGATCGTGATCGAAGGGGGCCGCGCGACCGGCGTGGAGCTGTCCACCGGGGAACGCCTGAATGCCGGGTTCGTCGCGAGCACGATCGGACCGCATCGCACGTTCCTCGATTGGGTCGGGGAGCAGCAGCTCCCGCCGAGCCTGCGCGAGCGCGTGCGCAAGTTCCGCTACTCGCAGTGGGGCCTCTTCGGCGCGCATTACGCGCTGAAGGAGGCACCGAGCTATACCGCCGCTCGCAACAACCCGCTCGTGAACCAGGCGCAGAAGTACCACCTCGGCGAAGAGACGGTCGAGGAGATCGACGCCCAGCACCACGCCGTCCTCGCCGGTGGCTTCCTCGAGAAGCCGCAGTTCGGCGCCGGCGCGCTGACCGTGCTCGATCCGAGCCAGGCACCGCCCGGCCGGCACACCGCCTACGCCTGGCAGCCCGTGCCGGCGCTCGCCGATGGTGCCGCGGCGCCGATCGACGCGGTCGCGTGGGAGCATGCCGATCGCGTCATCGACGTGTGGCGGGAATACGCGCCGAACATGACGCGCGACAACGTGCTCGCCACATACACGTACACGCCGTGGCAGTACACGCAGGAGCTGCCGAACATGGTGGGAGGCGACATCTTCATGGGCGCGTTCAGCGGCGATCAGGTCATGGAGAATCATTTCGGTTACCGGTCGGAGATCCCGGGGCTTTACATGGCCGGATCGTCGGTCCACCCGGGTGGCGCGATCTCGGGCGGTCCCGGCTACATCGCCGCCGGGGTCATCGTGCGCGATCTCGGTGCGCGGCGATGGTGGCCGACGATCGAGCTCGAGCGACACGCCGAGGCGCTCAAGAAGGCGACCCTCGCGGCACCGCAGCCTGTCGCGTGACGGAGCGACTCGCGAAGCGCGTGGCGATCGTGACCGGCGGAGGCCACGGGACGTCCCTACGAGGGGATCGCGGTCGGCGGAAATCTCCCGAGAATCCGCGACTGACACGTGCCGCTCGCGGAGCAGCCGGCGCTCCTCCGCAATGTTTCCCGCGTGCCGGGCGGCGACATGTGGTGGGATCACGCGGACGCGGCGACGTACCGGCGATGGCTCGCGGACGCGGGCCTCGTCGTCGAGGCTGAGCGAGGGGACGGGCGGTCACACGTACGTGGTCGCGTCCCGATGACACCCACCGATCTGCAGGCGGTCCTCGAACTGCTGCCGGCGCGGGTCAGCGAGATCGAGCAGCTCGGCGGGGCGGGGCGACCCTGGTCGGTGCGATACGGTGCGCGTCGGGCGGTGCTCCGCCGGAACGAACCCGGTCGCTTCCGGGACTTCGGCATCGGTGCCCATCTGAGATCGAGGCGGACAGCCGGATTGGACAGACCCCGAGACGCGCGGCGGAGGCGATCCAAGTGACTACCGCCGCTCACTCAGGTTCTCGAGGTCAACCCCGAGTTATGGGCGTTCCTCCTGAGGTTCCATCACGACGAGAGGAAAGAGTTGGCACGCAATACCTTTGAGTCGGGAGGTGCCCCGGCTCGCCGAAGCGCGATTGCTGAAGTGCTGCCTTGGGCGGGGCGTAAGAACACTCGCTTGTTGCGCTGGGCCGGGGAATTGAGGTTGCCGGTCCGTCGCTAGACGGCGATCAACTCTCGATGGGCCGGACGCCCGGGAGTCCGGACCTCGTAGCCGTAGAGCGGAGTCGCGCCGAGTGCCCGAATCGCCCGGTCGTATGTCTCTTGGCTGACGTTGTGGCGACCGCTCTCGAGCCGCGAGATGACGGTATGACTGGTCCCCATACGGTCGGCGAGTACTTGTTGGGTGATCCCGCGGATCGTCCGCAGGTGGATGACGTGCTTAGCGATCGCTGCCGGCCTTGCGTGCTTGGTCGCTTCGGCCCGATACGCCGGATGACGCATTCGCCGAGCAGTGCTCTTCCGGACGGTGTTGCCAATAGGACTCACGGCCTTCTTCACGTCGACGAACTTAGCAGACCTGCTAAGGTCGGTCAAGTTTCACGGTGTGGGGGCGGCGCGTCGCGTCCGGCTGCGCGAGGCCGCAATGAGGTGTCCATGCGCACCCGGAAATCAGCGAATCGAGATTTCGCGATCACGATGTCCGCACTCGGGACGGGGCCGCTGGTCTTCTCGATCGCGTGCAATAGCACGAACAGATTGCTCGAACGTCGATGAAGGATCCGGAACAGCCGGCGGCCGTAGTGGCAGCGCAGTTCGCGGAGTTCGCCTTCGATTTGGGAGCTGTGCGGAAACGCGAGTGGCGGTGCGGCTGGCGGCAGTCCATTCAGGAGTTCGCACTTGTCGTCCAACGCCCGCTGCGCCGCCGGTGGACGGAGCGCGTCAATGAACGCGTCGACTGGCTCCTGGCCGCGGCTGCTTCGGTAGTACACCGCCTGTGTCTCTGCCATTAGGCGATGATCATCGCACCGGTATTTCGCTCAAATGGCTAGAGACCTCCCGTCCTCTGTCGAGCCCGCCACTCGAAGGATGCGACCCGGCGCCCTCGAATCGACCATCGACGCTCTCATCAAAGGACAACGGTGTAGCTAGCTAATCCTCGTCCGGTGACCGGTAGAATGGCTGCAAAGCAATGGTCTCAGTTGTCTCTGAGACCTTTGCGCGCACCCGGGTGCGCGAATCCGCTCACAGCCTTACCGCCGCGGACCCGATCACACCCAGGTTTGCCGAGGTAGCTCAGCTGGTAGAGCAATGGTCTGAAGAATCGCGCGCAGGCTGATGAGCGAATTTCTTCGATAACTCGCGATTGATACCGAAATTCGGCGTCAGAGAGCAATGGTTTCAGTGGTCAATAGTCTTGGAGTGCGGCGGGCAGGCTGCACTCAGTTTGAGCCAGCCGGTCAACGCGAGTTCGTCGACGCGTTGAGACCCGCGGCCGCAGGTCGCCCTCGACGACAAGTGCTAGCTCCTCAGCGGCCTGCCGGTCGGCGCGCCGCCATTGGCGTTCGGCAGTCTTTCCAGATCGAAGGTGGGCTCCGCGAGCCGCGCTGACACTACGGCCGGGCCACGTCTCTCGGCCCTCCGCGTAGATTGCGCGCGATGTACGGAGCCGGCTGAAGAGGCCTGAGAGCAACCCGATGAAGTTCTGCTCCAAGAGGTTGTAGCCGAGCCCGATCGCCGCCGTACGGAGCCCTAGAGCGGCAGCAAAGAGGCTGCGACGCCGATGATCAGCCCGCTCGCGCAGGCTGCGAGTGCGATCTGGCGCGCACGCGTTCGGTCCCGTATGGCCTCCTGCGCATCCGTCACCTTGCTCACTCCACCGAGGGGGCCGAAATTGAAGAGTCCTCGAAACCCGTACGCCGCGCAGAAGCGGAGCCACGCCTGCAGGTAGCCAGCCGCCGCACCTGCAGCCGGCAATGCCACGAGAAGCCGAGCGCCCCTTGGCGCTCCGGTCAAGGCCAGCGCGGCGAGCAGGGCGATCGCGGCGACCGTCGAGGTATGGCCGGCACGCCGTCGGCGTGCAATCTCCTCCTCGCCAATGTTGCAGGTGCCGGCGCGGTAGACGACATGGTTGCCGCCGCCGGGTTGGGCGATCAAGGGGCTACCGAGCCTTCGTCGCAGGCGGAGCGTCGGCTAGTGGCGCGCCGAACCGGCTGCTCGCAAGGGCGAGGACCACGCCGAGGATCGCGCCCGCGGCCGCGAGCAGGCGGAGTGCGCCGCTGGCCTCGATCCCCAGGGCGGCATCCAGCGAAAAGCCGCCTGGGCCGCCGAGCGTGATGAGGAAAGCGCCGGCAAGCAGCTGGAGCGGAAACTCGATGCCGCCCTTGCTGTTCCAGAATCCCTTCGGCAGATGGACGCGAAGCACGATGACCAGAGACTGTGCGCAGAGCAGCGCCGCGACGAGCGGCGTCAGCAGGCCCGCGGCGAAAAGCAACCCGCCGGCGAGCTCGACGTACGCCGAAACGATCGCCCAGAACGTGGCGGGCGAATAACGCATCCGGCCAACCGCACCCGCCCAGCCGGCGAAGCCGGGCCCACCCCACCACCCGAGCGCCTTCTGTGCCCCGTGGGCCGCGAACGTCAGACCGACCGCGAGGCGAACGACGAGGAGGCCGAGATCGGCGAGCGACTGCGGGCCGAGCTGCACCGACACATGCTAGGAGCAGGGCCCGCTCCATCGTGGAGGCCATGGCGTCGGCGAACGGGAAGAAGCTTCGGGGACATCCGCTCGGTCTCGTCGCAAGCAGCTCTTCCCCACATGCTGCCCGCCGAACAACGGCTGGCAGGTCCAGGTCGCCGTGACCTTCAACATCGCGTCGCAGTGACGGGTAACCTTCACGGCCGAGCCGCCTCGTGGCGGCCCGCCGTGGAGGAAGCAATGGCCATCGAGCGCGTCGGCGTGGTGGGGTTCGGGCTGATGGGCTCCGGCATCGCCCAGGTCTGCGCGCAGGCAGGGCTCGACGTGCTCGTCCGCGACGTGGAGCAGAGCTTCATCGATCGCGGCTTCGGTCGGATCGAGACCTCCCTCGCGCGACTGGTGAAGTCCGGGCGCACCACCGAGAGCGACGCCAAGGCGGCGCGCGCCCGGATGCGCGGCACGCTGAACCTCGCGGACTTCGCCGACCGCGACCTCGTCATCGAGGCCGTCGTCGAGGAGCTCCCGGCCAAGAAGGCGGTGTTCGGCGAGCTCGACCGCGTGTGCGGCGAGCGGACGATCTTCGCCTCGAACACCTCCAGCCTCACGATCGTCGAGATGGCCGCGAACACGAAGCGGCCGGACCGGTTCGCCGGGCTC
>Ga0105164_10003023_pt1 | contig 10263 bp, 11 predicted proteins | sample VDWuncwatermetaG_FD_89674 | JGI IMG/M metagenome (GOLD analysis project Ga0105164, IMG submission 89674) | Wastewater microbial communities from Netherlands to study Microbial Dark Matter (Phase II) - VDW unchlorinated drinking water | ecosystem: Environmental > Aquatic > Freshwater > Drinking... | reverse complement strand
GTCTTCGACAGCCTCCGCTCCAGCGCGTAGGACACGAAGGTCGAGATGACGTGGGCCGAGCCGGGGATGATGCCGATGAAGAAACCGAGCACGGTGCCCCGCGCGATCGGCATCGAGGATTCCCGCCACTCCTGCCGCGACGGCAGCAGCTCCCGCAGTTTCGGCTTGATCACCATGGGTGGGGTCTCCTGACCCGCGGTGGCGAGGATCTCGGAGATCCCGAAGAGGCCCACGGCGACGGGTACGACGCCGATGCCGTCGCCCAGCTCGACCACGCCGTAGGCGAAGCGGAAGTAACCCGTCATCTGATCGATGCCGATCATCCCGAGGAGTAGGCCGAGGGCCGACATCGCGAGGCCCTTGAGCATGGAGCCGCCGCTCATGTAGGCGAGGACGAGCAGCCCCAGGAGCAGCAGCGCGAAGTACTCGGGCGGCCCGAAGCGCAGCGCGAAGGAGGCGAGCGGCGGGGCGAGCAACATGAGGCCGACGACGCTGACCGTCCCCGCCACGTACGAGCCGACGGCGGCGATGGCCAGCGCGGCGCCCGCCCGGCCCTTGCGCGCCATCGCGTAGCCGTCGATGCACGTCATCACCGAGGCGGTCTCCCCCGGGATGCGCATCAGGATCGAGGTCGTGGAGCCGCCGTACATGGCGCCGTAGTAGATGCCCGAGAGCATCACGATCGCGCGCGTGGCGTCGAGCCCGAACGTCGCCGGCAGGAGCAGACTGATGCCCGCCAGCGGACCCACCCCCGGCAGCACGCCGACGAGCGTCCCCACCACGCACCCCACGAACGCGTAGAAGAGGATCGGGGGCGAGAGCGCTACGGAGAAGCCGAGGGAGAGGTTCTGGAGCGTCTCGAGCATCAGTGGAGCGTCACAGGCCGAAGGGCCCCCGGGGCAGCGGTGTTCGGAGCAGCGTGTCGAAGAGGTAGAAGGTGCCGAAAGCCATGCCGAGCGCGAAGACCGTCGTGAAGAGGAGGCGCCGGCGCTCCACGACGCCAAGAAGGAAGGCGAGCACGACGGCCACCGTGATCCGGTAGCCGAGACGATCGAGCGCGAGCGCCGCGAAGGCGCAGACGGCGAGGATGGCCACCGCGTGTCGCCACTCCGCCCAGCCGACCGTGCCCACCGGCTCGCTGTCCCCGCCCCGGAGCACCAGGATCGCGCCGAAGACGACGAGCGCCACGGCGAGGACGACCGGCATGTAAGCGGGCCCGGGGTTGTGCAGGCTGCCGAGCGGCAGCTTGCGGCTCTCCCACAGCACGCCCAGGGCGAAGAGGACGAGCGCGCTCCCGCCGACACGATCCGTCGTCAGCATGACCGCGCGATTCTAGCCGGGATTGCGCGCAAATACCACGCGCGGGCGCTCAAAACAGGGGTTCCGCATCTGGGCCGAGAGGGCGAAGAAAAGCGAGACCACGGCAACCGCCGACTGGCAGGATGTAAATCATTCGGGATAGTTTACTAATCAAGAATCATTCGCCGCTTGCCGTTGAGGCTCAGCCCGAGATAGAGGGAGCAGTGGCGGCGGGCGCGGTCGCCGTTCGGTCCCCACGGCTTCAGGGCTGATTCTTCCGGACGATCCTCGACCCGACTGAGCCGCGTCACCATTTCTCCGCGGGCGCGTTCGCGGGCACTCCGCGTCGAAGTCCCTCGGAGATTCGTGTGCAGGAGTATCGGCTGACCGTTCGGTAGACCATGATTCGGCGGAATCCGTTAAATCTGCGTCGCCCGCTCCACCAGGCTCGCCAGAGCAAGGCCGCACGGCACAAATCATGGGCGGAGATGCACAGTTCGTGTGCGATCTGTACGCTGGGCAGCAGCGCCCAAGAATTCCACAACTTACCGAGTTGCTCCACGGGTTCCCACGGCAAAACTTGTGCAGTCATCATCCGTTGAACGCCTCTCCTCAGTGAGCTAAGGTCAAATACGATAGACATTTAGCTACTTGTTCCGACTTTGGCGCCGATATTGCGGTACTGAGATTGAACTCGGATTCAATACTTGTACGAAAAACAGAAGTGAAAGCAGGTTCACTCAATGTCGTACCGGCGGACCGAGCGCACGGAAGCGCGGCTCGCGAGCAACCGGGAACGGATCCTGGGGGCGGCCCGTACGCTCGTCGCGAAAGGCGGTTTCAGTGAAGCGCCGGTCGTGGCCATCGCCACCGTTGCGCGCGTCGCGACCGGCACGGTGTACACCTACTTTCCATCGAAGAACCACCTCCTTGCCGAGTTGATCCGGACCATCTGCGACCGTGAGGTCGGCATCGCGGCCCAGATCGCCGAGTCGGGGCGATCCGCCGGCGATCGTCTGGCAGGCGCGATTCGCACCTTTGCCAGTCGGGCAATTCTCGGCCGTCGTCTCGCCTACGCCGTGATCGTCGAACCTGTGGATCCGGAAGTGGACAGGGTGCGTCTCCAATATCGCCGTGCGCTAGCGAGGGTGCTCGAGAACATCCTGCTGGACGGCATTGCCCGAGGTGAGTTCCCCCGGCAACGCCACGACGTGGAAGCGGATGCCGCGTGCCTCGTCGGCGCCTGTCTGGAAGGTTTGGTGGCGCGGCTGTCGCCGGACGCGTTCCCCGGAGAAGCGAAGGATCAAGACCGCATCGAGATGATCGTCGCGTTCTGTCTTCGCGCAGTGTCCGGAGACGGCGCGACAGCGGTGACTCCGGAGCGCGCCACGCCCGCCATGCTCCGGCAGCGCTTATAGCCGGCTCCCACCACCTGACATGCCGTGCCTGCTCTTCGTAGGCAGTAGTCCCGGTGTCCTGGCGACCGTGGCCGTGGTCGCCGGCTTGCGTTGCTCCGTGGAAATCGCCCCGTCCATCCAGGAGGCGCTCGATCGTGCCGACGAGACTCGGCCGAATCTCGTCGTCATCGAGGCGAGGAGCCCGGATTTCGAGCTGATCTATCTCATAGAAGCGCTGAAGACCCTGCATCCGGGGTGCCCGCTGATCGTGACCGCCGGTGAACCGCCGACGAGTCTGATCCGCGAACTCACCGGACTCTCCATCGATATCCTCTTCGGCAAGCCCGTGCCGATGATTCAACTCCTCGAGCGGATCATGAGCCGCATGGGTCTGGAGCGGCTCCGGCTCTCTCGACACCCGGCCAAGGCGGTCCAGTACATCGCAGAACAGTACGCGCAGGCGATTACGTTACCCACGATCGCCGCCGCGGTCGGGGTGTCGGCGAGCCATCTTGCGGACCAGTTTCGCAAGGACCTTGGGATGCCGGTGAAGGAGTATCTCAGGAAAGCCCGGATCGAGGTGGTGAAACATCTGCTGCGGAGCACGGACGGAAAGATCGAAGCCATCGCCGTCCAGGCCGGGTTCAGCGACGCCTCGCACCTGTCTCGGCTGTTTCAGGAATACGCCGGAATGCGCCCCGGGCTGTACCGGAGATTTTCGGTGCGTCCCGCCCCCTTGAAAGGGGCGCGATCCATTTGCTGACGCAGCGACCGACTCCCCGGATCTCCACCTCCCTCCTCGGATCCTCCATTCCCGACCGTGCGGCGCCCCGAAGGCTCCATCTCCGTCGACGTTTTCGTCATCGGTTTCCGACAACGGTCCATTGCATGAGATTCAACGGCCGGCGTAGTCTCGCACGCGTACTCGCAAATCGAGTTCGGTTCAAGGGCGCCGATGGCGACAGCGGCGTCCACACGTTGGGAGGTTGAGACATGGAAGCGACAACCGCTCGCCTCGTCGGAATGGTCAAGAACCATCGACTCTATACCCATCCAATGTTCGAGCACTGGGCGCAAGAGATGCCGGCCCCGGACGTGCTCGGCGCGATGTTCCATCAGATCCAATGTTTCTGCGCCTCGACCCGCCCCGGCTGGGCATTCCCCGACGGTCTCCGTTCGCTCGGCCTGAAACGGCAGGCTGAGCTCCTCGGGGAGATCGTCACCAGTGAGGCTGGGCACGGCCCGCAGCTCGCCACGATGGCCGGCCACATCATCAACCGTGCCGCCGGGAAGCCGGTCCTTCGAGACCTCTCCGATCAGGAGAGCGTCGAGGCGGCCCTGAAGACGGCGTCTGACGCTATCCTCGCCGCCCTGCCAGGGTACGACAGGAAGACGGGACTCACCGTGCAGGCTCACGAGGCGATCGCCGTCTTCCATCGCCGGAAGCAGGCCGATTCCGAATCCGTGCTGCGGTCGCTCGGTACCGCCCTCGCGCTGGAAGTCATCTCGAATCAGGAGTTGATCCCCGGCGAGAAACTGGCGCTGGTCGATAGCGGCCACTACGGCGTCTCGCTCGACGAGCCGGAAATGACGTACCTCAAGGAGCATTGGGGGGAACTCGGCGCGGAACAGCAGCACGAGCAAAACGTCGTCGAGGCGGTGACGTCGGCGGTGAATCGGCAGAATGAGGCGCTCATCACGCGAGGCGTCCAAGATTTCCTCGAAGCGTTGTCGCACCTCTGGGACGTGATCGATTCCTCGCTGCTGCGCTCCGGCTACGCGATGGCCGCGTAGCCGCCGGCAGGAGGTCTAGCGCGAAATCGGTCGGTGACGATGCAGAGGGGGAAGACCGATGGAGGGGATGGCCTACTCGCTTCTGTGTGCAGCCTGCAACGAACAGCACGATCCCGGACTGAAGTGCGAGCAGGCCGCGCCCGCCCGGTACGGCAGATGTGAAGCTTGCGGATTCGTGCATGACCGTCTCAACTGCGAGGAGGTTCGAGCCGTCCTCGCGCGGACGTTCAACCCGTCACGCCCGGGAGGTACCCCCGACGAACCGGCCTAGCGCGGAGGGTTCCGGTGGCCGGCATCCCAAACGGTGACGCCGTCGACGCCGGCGGAGACCGGGCCAATGGTTGCCGAGAAGCCAGGCCCTTCCGACACGGCGGCGTCGGCTCCGTGTCACGGCGCCGAATGGGCGGATGATCGCCAACCAGGAGTAGCCGCGATGGAACAGGTGATCGTTTTCGACACGACGATGCGAGACGGCGAGCAGGCGCCTGGCTTCTCGATGAACAGCGAGGACAAGGTGGCCCTGGCACGGCAATTAACACGCCTCCAGGTCGACGTCATCGAAGCCGGGTTCCCGGCCTCCTCCGAGGAGGACTTCGTGGCGACCCGAGAAGTCGCGAAGCGGGTCGGCAGTACATCGGGTGCGCCCACGATTTGTGGACTGAGCCGGATCGCGTTGGGTGACATCGACCGGTGCTGGGAGGCGGTGAGACACGCGAAGCGGCCACGTATCCACACCTTCATAGCCACCTCGGACATCCACCTGAAGTACAAGCTGCGGAAGACACGAGATGAGGTTCTGAAGGGGGCGATCGCGGCCGTGCGACACGCCCGCGCCTACACGGCCGACGTCGAGTTCTCCGCAGAAGACGCGTCGCGCTCGGAGCTCGCCTACCTGTACGATATCCTCGAAGCGGTGATCGACGCCGGGGCCCGGACGGTGAACATCCCCGATACCGTCGGCTACGCGATCCCCAGTGAGTGGGGCGAGCGCATTGCGGCCATCCACGAGCGCGTGATTCGGGGCCGGAACGTCGTCCTGTCGGTTCACTGTCACGACGACCTCGGACTCGCCGTGGCTAACTCCCTCGTTGCGGTCCAGCATGGAGCACGACAAGTCGAGTGCACGATCAACGGCATCGGCGAACGGGCCGGGAACGCGTCGCTGGAGGAGTTCGTGATGGCGGCGAAGATGCGCCCTGACGTCTTCCCGTTCGCCACGCGCGTCTACACACGCGAGATCTACGCGACCTCGTGCCAGCTCTCGCTCATCACAGGGGTGCGGGTCCAACCGAACAAAGCCATCGTCGGCGAAAACGCGTTTTCCCACGAAGCGGGCATCCATCAGGACGGCGTGATCAAGGAGGCGCTGACGTACGAGATCATGCGCCCACAAGACGTCGGCCGCCTCTCCAACACGCTCGTGATGGGAAAGCACTCCGGTCGCCATGGCCTCGAGGCGCGGCTCCGGACCTTGGGCGTCGCGCTCGGGCCAGGCGAGCTGGACGCGGTGTTCCAGAGATTCAAGGACGTCGCGGATACGAAGAGAGAACTCAGCGACGCCGACCTGCTCACCATCGTCTACGGTGGAGTCCCGGAGACGGCCGGCGCACCGCTGACCCAGGTGAGCCGAGCCACCTGAGCCGATCTCGGGCAGGACGCGCATGGAGCGCGACGGACGGAAGACTCGCTGAGAAGAACTCCCGGAGGCTGAACATGATTGGCACCCCAGGCAGTCGGGCCGAGGCGTTGTCACCGGCTTCCCTCGCCGGCGCCGCCATTCTTCTGGAAATCGGTGCGGAGTACGATGTCGTCGATGCCTTGCGAGGTGGCGCACCGGTCGACCCTCAGGAGGCCGCGCGACGGACGGGGATTCCCGCCGTCGCGATGCGACAATACCTGGAGGCCCTGGTGACCGTGGGCTTGGCGGAGACCGTCCGCCACGACGGACAGCAGCCGCACTTCAGGGAAACACCCCTACTCGCGCAGCTGGTGCACGATGTCGGCTTCCTTTCCTGGGGGCTGCGGGCATGCGAGCCCCTCATTGCGCACGCCCGGGAGTTCGCGACCGCCATGGTTCAGGCCCAGTCCCTCCATCCACGGGATGGCGGGCTCGTCGCTCGGACCTCTCGGTGGATGGGCGAGAAGGCCTTCTATCCCCAGGCCGAACGGACGATGTTGGCGCTCCGTCCCACGCGGATCGTCGACTTCGGCTCGGGCTCCGGCCAGCTCCTGATCAAGCTCCTCAAGCAACTGCCGGGCGCAACGGCGGTCGGCATCGACATCAACTCCGGCGCCTGTGAGCAGGCGCGGGCGGCAGGGGCGGCGAGCGGGCTGAGTGACCGGCTCACCATCTTCGAGCGCCCGATCCAGTCGTTGGTCCATGATCCGGAGCCCCTGCAGGGCGCCGATGTCATCCACGCGGGTTGGGTGTTTCACGACCTCCTGCCCACCGAAGAATCAGCGCTGGACGAAATCCTGGCTGTCTGCTGCCGGACGGCGTCAACCGGAACGCTCGTCATCGTGGAAGGCGTTCCGTACGCGACGGAGGCGGGAGAGGCCCTGTTCTCGGCGGCCTATACCTTCCTCCATGAGGGCTTCATGGGCCGCCGGCTCCTCACCGAGGCGGCGTGGCGGAAAAAGCTCGAGAGCGCCGGCTTCACGCGAATCGAGGTCGAGCAGTTGGGCATCCCCGGAGGACGCTTGTTCGCGGCCAACGCGAGGTAGCACTGAAGCGATCATGTGCCCACGACGTCCAGGCGAAGAGGACCGACAAGGCGGTCAACCGACGGCGGCCTACCTGGTCGGTCGCATGCACATCACGGATCCTGCTGCGTACGAGGAATACAAGAAACGAACCCCCGCCCTGGTCCAGCAGTTCGGCGGGCGGTTCTTGGCCCGGGGCGGGAAGCGGATGACGCTTGAGGGTCCCGAGGAAGACCGTCGTATCGTCATCGTCGAATTCCCCTCGCTTGAGCAGGCGAGCCGCTTCTATTACTCTCCGGAATACCAGGCGGCGATCCGGCTCCGGAAGGGAGCGGCGGACGGCATGGAGATCGTGGTCGTTGAAGGTTTCGAGTGACGTCGAGGGCGCTCGTGGCAGCCATGCCACGGGCGCGAGGATGGCGGCTGAACGATTCGTGCCGGTTCTCGCGCTTTTCTTCGGGGCGGCGGCCCTCGCCTACGGGGGCATTTTCGTGCGCCAGAGCGAACTGGGGCCGACCGCAAGCGCGGTGCATCGCGTCGGGCTTGCCGTCCCCCTCCTCCTTCTCTTCCGCCTCGTCATGCCGGCGCCGCGCCCCGCTCCAGGCGCCGCACAAGAGCGCTCCAGGCGGCGGCTTCGGCTGGTTCTCGTCGGCTTTATCTTCTCGGGAAACCTCGCCCTCTACCACTGGTCGATCATGCTCACGACGCTGGCGAACGCCGCGCTGCTGGCGAACCTCGCCCCGCTCTTCGTGGTCCTCGGCTCGTGGCTCGTGTTCGGGAAGCGATTTACTCGAACGTTCGTTGTCGGCTTAGTCGCGGCGTTGGCCGGCACGGCGATGCTGATCGGGGCCCGGGTCGAGCCCGGCACGACTCACGTGCTCGGTGGTGTTCTGGGCATCGTCACCGCGGCGTTTTACGGCGCGTATCTCCTGGCCGTGAACCGCGTCCGAGCGTATTTCGATACCGCGACGGTGATGATGTGGAGCAGTGTCGGCACGTTCCTTGTGTTGCTGCCGATAGCTCCCGCCCTCGGAGAGTCGTTGATTCCGCGCACTCTCCATGGCGCCTGGATCCTTGTGGCCCTCGCGCTCATTTCTCATGTGTGTGGGCAAGGATCGATCGCCTACGCGTTGGCCCACCTGCCCGCCGCGATGTCCTCAGTGACGCTTCTCGTCCAGCCCGTCATGGCGGCCGTCTTTGGCTGGGCCCTTCTCGGGGAAGAGCCGAGATTCGCGGAGTATGTCGGGGGCATCGTGGTCCTTGCCGGCATCGTCATCGCCCGTCGAGGATCCAGCCCGAAGGACGAAGACACCCGGTCCATTCAAGCGAAATGACGAACCAGCCGCCGGCCCTAGAGGGCTACAACGCCTACGATGCGGATGTCGCCCTCGTGGAGGCGCTCCACCGGGAGGGCGGAGGCGCCCTGGAGGAGAAGGTCAGAGCTCTCGGCCGGATCGTGGCGAGTCAAGAGGTGTCGGACCTGGCGAGGTGTGCGAATCGCTTTGTCCCGCAGCTCCGCAGGGACGCCCGGTTCGGAGAGCCGATCGACGTCGTCGAATTCCATCCGGCGTACCATCGGTTGATGGCCCTGGCCTTCGGCGCGGAAGTGCACTCGCTGGCCTGGAAGGCGGCCACGCCGGGCGGTCACGTGGCACGGGCCGCCCTGAGCTTCCTGTGGAACCAGGCCGAGAACGGGGTGGGCTGTCCGACGGGAATGACCTTTGCGTCCGTCGTCGCTCTCCGGAAGCAGCCGGAGATCGCGGAGGTCTGGGAACCGAAGGCGCTCTCCTCCGAGTACGACGGCAGCCCTGTCCCGGTTCCCGGCAAGGTGAGCGCGACGATCGGCCAGACGTTGACGGAACGGCAGTGCGGCTCCGACTTACGGACCATTAAGACGGAGGCACGGCCCGTGGGCAGAGGCGGGCCGGGAGCAGAATATGAGTTGACCGGCCACAAATGGTTTTGCTCCGCCCCGATGAGTGACGCGTTCTTCACCCTGGCCGTGACCGATCGCGGCCCCACCTGCTTTTTCGTGCCTAGATTTCGTCCCAATGGCCAGCCAAACCGTATTTCGCTCGACCGGCTGAAGGACAAGTGCGGCAATCGGTCGAATGCGACGGCCGAACTGACGTTCGACGGCGCGTGGGGGCTCATGGTGGGCGAGGATGGCCGGGGTATCCCCGTCATGCTCGAGATGACCCACCTGACGCGGCTCGACTTCGCCGTCGGCTCCGCCGGCATGCTACGCCAGGCATTGACGCAAGCCCTGCATCACTCGACGAATCGGTGGGCTTTTGGTCGGCCGCTGATCGAGCAGCCATTGATGGCGAACGTACTGACCGATCTTGCGCTCGAGGCAGAAGCCGCGACGTTACTGAGCTTTCGCTTGGCGCGGGCGTTCGACGAGACGGCGACCGAAGAAGCCGAGCGCCTGCTTGCCCGGATCGGAACGCCGGTGGCGAAATACTGGATATGCAAGCGAGCGGCAGCATTCGTTGTCGAGGCCCTCGAATGCCTGGGCGGGAATGGCTACATCGAAGAGTCCAGCCTGGCGAGGTTGTACCGGGAGGCCCCGCTGAACGCGATTTGGGAGGGCACGTCGAACGTGATATGCCTTGATGTGCTTCGCGTCATCCGCCGTGAACCGGCTGCCCTCGCCGCGTATCTCGAAGAGGTTCGGCGTGCGCGGGGCGGGGACCGGCGACTCGATCGTTTCATCGACCGCCTTCAAGACACGACGGGGCGGCCCGGTCAGGCAGAGTGGGACGCGCGCCGAACGGCGGAGATGATGGCGGTCGGGCTTGAGGCGAGCCTGCTCGTCCGGCACGCTCCGGCGGCGGTTGCCGATGCCTTTTGCGGCTCGAGGCTCGCCGGCGACCGTGGCCAGGCATTCGGGACGTTGCCGGACGATGTCCGTTCCGATCAGATCCTGGCCCGCGCCCGGCCGAAATTCTGACGAGGATCGCAGAGGTCGGCACGAAACCCGAGGGGGACACGACGTGACGAGCGCACGCTATCTCTGTCATGAGCAACCGGATCTCTACCGGTTCACGGCGCAGATCGTGGAGCG
>Ga0105164_10003022_pt1 | contig 10263 bp, 10 predicted proteins | sample VDWuncwatermetaG_FD_89674 | JGI IMG/M metagenome (GOLD analysis project Ga0105164, IMG submission 89674) | Wastewater microbial communities from Netherlands to study Microbial Dark Matter (Phase II) - VDW unchlorinated drinking water | ecosystem: Environmental > Aquatic > Freshwater > Drinking... | reverse complement strand
CAATTACTGAGGGGAATTTAATTAGACCTGAATATAACTCTGAAATTAAAGAGTTAAAAGAAATAATGGAGAATAGTGACAGTTGGCTTTTGTCATTTGAGGCTATAGAGAGAGAAAAGACTGGTATAAAAAATCTAAAAGTTGGATTTAATAGAGTTGCTGGATATTTTATAGAAATAAGTAAAGGAAATGTGTCCTTGGCTCCAGCTGTATATGTGTGTCGTCAAACCATGGTAAATGCATCTAGATTTATTACTCCTGAGTTAAAAGAGTTCGAACATAAAGCACTTCATGCTGAACAAAAAATCAAATCTTTAGAGTATGAAATATTTTGCCAGATAAGGGAGAAGGTAAAAAATTATAGTTCGCTTATAAAAGAACTTGCATATAATATTTCTACTTTAGATGCTCTTTTTTCTCTTTCTCAGGCAGCAGTTATAAATAATTATAAGAAACCAATAATTGATGATTCTGGAATAGTGGAGTTGAAAGCTTCCAGGCATCCTGTGGTTGAAAAAAAAGTTGGTTTTAATAATTTTGTATCTAATGATGTTTATCTTTCCTCTGAGTCCTCAAAAAGCCAGCAACTAATAATTCTAACGGGACCAAATATGGCTGGTAAAAGTACTTATATGAGGTTGGTTGCATTAAATGTAATCTTGGCTCAGATAGGTTCTTATGTGCCATGTGACTATGCCAGGATAGGTGTTGTAGATCAGATCTTTACTAGAGTCGGTGCTACTGACGACATAGCTCAAGGTCAATCTACATTTATGGTTGAGATGGTGGAGACTAGCAGTATTTTAAATAGAATGACTGAAAAAAGCTTGATTCTTTTAGATGAAGTGGGGCGTGGAACTAGTACCTATGATGGTGTTGCTATTGCATGGGCATTAGCTGAATATTTAGTCAGTAATAAACACCCTAGAACAGTTTTTGCTACTCACTTTCATGAATTAAATGGTTTAGAAGATTTGTATGAAAATATAATTAACTATCAAGTAACTGTAAAAGAAGAAGATGGACATGTGATTTTTCTTCGGAAAGTTATTCCAGGTGGAGCAGATAAAAGCTATGGTATAGAAGTAGCTAAAATGGCTGGATTACCTAAAGAACTTTTAAGTCGTGCTCAAACCATCATGAACACTATTTACGATAAAAACAATAAAAAAACCACAAAAGATGGTAGAGACGTTATGAATAACGTCTCAAAGAAAGAAACTATAAAGGGACAAATAGAATCAGGACAGTTGAGTTTATTTGAGATTAAAAATAATTAATTTTGTAATTACTGTATTTCTTGTAGACATAACTTTTAATTTCATACATAATAATTCTAAATTATGATTATTTCTCCATATAGTGGTTCTGTTAAAGTCATCGCTGCAGGCTATGATGCTGTTCATCAGCACCTTTTAAATGATGCCTTTGTGGATTGCTTAACTGATCCTAACTCTGATTATAGAGAATTAATTTTTGGAGACACTTTCTTAATGTCTGGAGCAGAGCGCTTTGGTGTTGATTTAGAGAATCTTTCTGCAACTAATTCTATGTTGCTTGATTATTTAAGAGCAGTAAGTATTGCTCAAATCCACTTAAGAAGAGAAGGTCATGAGGTCCAGCAGTTAAAACAGCTTGTGATAAAACTTTTCCCTCCAGATGACAGAAATCGAGTGTGGGAGATGTTAACTAACAAAATTGGACCTAGGTTAGGTCATCGTGAAACCAACTTTAATAATTTTATGATTGATACTTTGGATCATATTCGTATTGTTAAAGAAAGTGCTAAGTCTCAAAGTCTAAGTCAAGAGGAATATGCAAGAAACTATATTCACCAGTTTGATTTGTCTAAAGAGCTTTCTTCTGGATATAATGGCTTTAAAATTACTCTTCAGAAAGCACCGAAATCTCACAATGCAATCCTTGGAATACTTTCACAAGCAGTTGAAAATAATGTTTTTGAAGATGTTGCTATTACTACTTAGTACGAATGTATTACATCCATAAATTAAATAAAATTAATCCTAATCTTTAGACTTTGTTTATATTTCCTCTATCTTTTATACATATTTTTTATGTATATTCAAAGTATAATATTTAGGTTTGTTTTTAAGAAAGGTGTTTTTATATGAATTTTTCCATCCATAAACCATTGTTCGGAAATCCAAGGGCTGCAATGTTAGCATTAGCTACTCGTCATGAAAAACATGAATTAGCTAAGCCGGCTTATTTAGTATTAAAGGATGAGCCTAGTCATATGGCAGTAGCAGATCATATGGTCTATCAGCTTGATAATCCACCTGTAGGTTTTACAAGTCAACAATATGCTCATGGATTAGCTCAGTTTGCTAAACTTGCTGCTTCTACCGCTGATTTTATACCTGCTGATTTACATTCAGAAGCACATGACTTCGTTGATTCATTTGCAGCCTAAAGCTCAGCAGCAGCCAGTTCGCCACGTTTAATAATTTCTTCTTTACTTAGTTTTTCTTCACTAGAAACTGATTTGTAAAATTCAGAATCATATCTTCTAGTGCGAACTACAATAGGCATAGGCATAGCATAGCCAAACATTAAAACTTCTTGTTTAGGGTTTAGCTGAGAAAGAATAGCTTTCAATTCTTGTCCACCAGATTCACCCACGAATACTGCATTTATATCGTTCTCATCATTTAAAAGAAGAGTAGCTCTAGTTCCTATCTGGGACATTATTTCATTATCAATACCTGATGGTCTTTGATCTACGATTAAAAGAGTGACATTGTATTTCCTAAGTTCACGAGCAATAATTCCAAATGTAGAAAATCTAGCTACTTGTGGAGATAAAAACTTATGTGCTTCTTCTATGGTGATTACTAATCTCTTTGGTGGCTGGTATTTATCTGGGGCTAATAAATATTTTTCAGTCATATCTACATAAGCTGCATGGATGTGTCTGGTGATAATATTTGCAGCCAGCATGTAACTTTTTAAATTACTAAGTCTCCCGAACTGTAAAACTACACTTCTGCCACTGGTTAGAAAGCTAAGTATTTTTTTAATGCCATCAAAACTAGTAACTGACTTTAGGTATTTTACTGAATCTACAAGCGTGTTTAATTTTCTTTGAAGAGCTAGTATGGAACCCTGATTGGCACCGTACTGAGCACAGAATTCTTCTATATGTCCTACTGTCATATTGCAGAGTTTGTTAAACCAGTCTCTTTCATATTCTCTTTGAATCATTCTGGCATGGTCTATCATGGCTTCAGATAAACCTAATTCGCTTTGAAGTAATTCTAAATCTTCTATATCTATTTGACTGAATGCTATTTCTAATGTCTGTGCATCTTTAAATGTATAAGATTTATTTTCAGGATCTAGTGTGAAAACTTCTATCTTATCGTTGAATAATTGCTTTAAACCTTTTGATGAGGCTTGTTTTTCATCTGTACCTTGCCAGCCGTATTCATTGTGCATGTCAAAAATTAATACACTGGCAGCATCTTTTTTTAATATTCCTGAAAGAAGTATTCTGCTTAAGAATGATTTTCCTGTGCCAGACTTTCCAAATACTGCATTAGATCTTTCTACAAACTTTTCAAGATTTATACAAAGCGGAATGTCCATTTCAGCAGGATAGCCTATGTGAAAGTTCTTATTATTCTTTTCATCTTTTCCAAAGATTTCTTCTATGTCACTTTCTGTAGCTTCATATACAGTGGAAAAATGTGGTGGAATAGTTTTTACTTTAGGGACATCTTCTAAAGACTTTTTATTATTTAAATCCACCATTAAGAATGGAGTTAAATGCACTAAGCCATAGACAGAAGTGCCTTTTAAAACTTCTTTAATAAAACTATCGTTAGGTGATGGAATATGATTTAAAAATTTGGCATTGGAAGATTGAAGTTCTATATCTGTAACCATTGAGAAAAATTTATTTCTTTCCCCGGTTATGACTACGAATTTTCCAATCCTTAATTTTTCAATATCATAGCTATTGTCTAACTTTAAAAGTAAGCCCTTAGTGAAGGATCCTGAGACCACCTGACCAATGAGGCTTTGAGTGTTATAGTCGTCCTTCATAGTCCCTTATAGTCCTACAACAGAGCCGCTAAACCAGCTGCAAACTTTTCATATTTGTCAGTGTTTAATGGTTTTGGATTAGGTACCATAGCTTTTACCATCTGAGCAAGTTCTACTGAGTCTGAATTATCAGATGGAACGTGAATGGTTTCTACATTTGCTTTGATTTTACTTTTATCTTCGCATATTATTGAGCCAGTTTGAATAAGGTCTCTAACTCTTTTCCCAGCTTCAACAACGAAGTTTTTCCCATCTATGCTTTGGCTAAATGGAAGAATAGTTCCATCTCTTCTATACCTTCTGGCTACTTGTACTTCTTGTGCACATTTAATATTTGCATTCGTAGTAGCAGCCTGAATAATAGGACCACTAAGACCCACAAGAGTAATCCATTTGCTGTATTCGCCTATTGCTTTAGCTACAGTTTCTGCAATTAAAAGATCTGTGTAGAGTTGTTTGTATAAAAATCCATGAGCTCTTACATGGCTTATTTCAAGCCCTTTAGCATGGACTAAACCATTTAATGCTCCAAGCTGATATAAAACCAATGCTCTGATTTCATCTACGCCTAGGTACATTTCTCTTTCACCATTACCAGCTATGTCATTGTAACCAATGAGAGCTCCTACGCTAATTTGGTGATTTTTAGCCACATCAATGGATCTTGCCATAGTAAGTGGGTCGCCAGCATGTGCTCCACATGCAATGTTTATAGATGTAACATGTGGAATGATTTTTTCTTCAAATTGATTTTGATAAATTCCAAAGCCTTGACCCACATTACAATTTATATCTAAAGTACGTTTTGGTGAAATTATATCCTTGTCACTTTGCTGTGTTGATGATGTTGGTCTGGTGCCAGGTCTACCATATTTTTTTGGACCAAATTTACTTCTGTTGTTAAATCTTCTTTGCATAGGAATCCTTTTTTTTTAATGTACCGCTACCTTATCATGTAAAGTCTCTAAATATCCTAGTGCCATTGTAGCAGCTAGTGAACCATCAGCAGCAGCAGTAACTGCTTGTTTCAATGGGGTTTCTCTAACGTCACCTGCAGCATAAACTCCAGGAACATTAGTTTCCATTTTTTCATTTGTAATGATTCTGCCACCACTGTCTAAATTAACCAGATCTTTAAAAAACACAGTATTTGGCACAAGCCCAACATAAATAAAAACACCATCACATTTAAAATCTTTCTCTTCACCAGTTTTAACATCTTTAAGGGTTACAGATGTAACACCTAAAATATCACCGTTAATTTTAGGCACAGTAGTATCCCAAACAATATTTACTTTTGGGTTTTTGAATGCTCTATCTTGAATAATTTTTTCTGCTCTAAATTCATTTCTCCTATGAACAATGGTGACTTTAGAAGCATATCTGGTTAGATATGTACCTTCTTCTACAGCTGCATCTCCACCACCTATGACTACTAATTCTTTTTCTTTGAAAAATGCACCGTCACAAACTGCACAGTAACTAACTCCTTTTCCTGAATATTCTACTTCTCCAGGTGCTCCAAGTTTTTTATATTCTGAACCAGTTGCAACAATTAGTACCTTTGCTTTAAAGGTCCCTTTATCAGTTTCAATTACTTTATAGTCGCTAGTAAAACTAACTTTTTTTGTTTCTACATTGTTTATAATTTCACAACCAAATCTTTTTGTTTGTGTTTCCATTGCTTGGGCTATCTGTGGACCGGTTACATGATCCATGCCAGGATAATTTTCTACTTCAAGCGTGTTGTTTAGCTGCCCACCTGGAATTAATTTTTCTAAAATAACAGTTTTTACATTTCCTCTGGCTGCATAAAGACCTGCTGAAAGTCCAGCTGGGCCTCCACCTAAGATGATAATGTCGTACTCTTTTATGTCTGTTGTCATACAATCTCTTTTCTCTGTTTATTATACTTGATGAAGATTTTTATTATATATCTGAACTTCTAATCGTAAAATGATGTGCCCCAGATAAATTAATTAATTTGTCTAATTTTTCTTGTCTTTCTTTTGTCGATTTAGCATATGCTTCATGAATATCTTTGCTATCAGTATTAACAGTACAGTGTTCTTTTGTTTCCGGATCAAAAACAGTTATATAACCTGCTTTTGGTAATTCATAATCAATTTCATCATAAATCTGAAATAGATAAGTGTTTTGTTTGGAAGCAGTTTCAAAAAATGTTTTTTCAAAATTATAGAGATTGATAAAGTCACTAATTATAAAAATAATACCTTTCTTTGAAAAATATTGCCTAGTGAAATCAATGGCTTTAAAAATGTTTGTAGTTTCTCTTTCCGTCGTAATTTTTTGATTTAAATTAAAGTAATAATCAATTAAAGATTCAAAAATTATGTTTGACTGTGCTTTTGAGTGAGAAAGAGGGAAATGATATTTAATGTCATCTTTGAAAAATATGGCACCTACTTTCTCACTAAATTTTGATGTTAGGTTTAAAACAAAAGCCACCGTTTTTATAAATGTCTCAAACTTTTCTCCACAAAACATCGAATTAGATATATCTATAAGTAATAGTGATTTGAATTCTTTTTCACTGAAATATTCTTTCGTATGTAATTTCCCTGTTTTAGCAGTGGTAGACCAGCTTATATGTCTTAAATCATCTCCGATTTTATACTCTCTAATTTCATTGAAATCAAATCCAGGACCTGAAAGTGTGCTTTGAAAATGTCCTGCTATAGAGGATTCGATTTTCTTTAGCTTGTTTTTATTCAGGTCGATTTGCCTTAAGAAATCCTTGAGGGTCAAATTAGGGTCAGAGGATTTCTCTTGCAATAACGAGCTGCTGTATTTCATTTGTTCCTTCATAAATTTCAAGAACCTTTGCATCTTTATATGCTTTTGCTACATAAGAATCTTCTATTAGCCCTTTCCCTCCCAGGATTTGAACAGCATTTGAAGAGTGTCTTTGTGCTGCTTTTGTGCTGAAGGATTTACTCATGCTGGAAAGTTTATTTAATTCATTGCTATTGGTATCTTTTGCCCAGGCTGTTTTATAAAGTAAAAGTCTGGCTCCATCTAGATCTTTACTCATGTCAGCTATGTACCATTGGATAGCTTGGAAGTCTGAAATAGATTTCCCAAATTGATTTCTTTTTGTGCTGTGTTTGACAGCTTCTTCTAAAACCCCATTTAAAAGTCCGATTGCCTGTGCTGAGCAGAAAATTCTTCCATTGGTAATAGTAGAAAGAGCAATTTTTACTCCATCTCCTATATTTCCAATAATATTTTTTTCATCAACTTCTACATCTTTTAAAATTATTTCATTTGAAGGAGTGGTCTTTATACCTAGTTTAGGTGTGCTTTCTTTTATTTCAATTCCTTTTTGTTTTGAGTCTATTAAAAAAGCTGTAATTCCAGACTTGTCACCTTTTTCTTTAGTCTGTGCAAATAAAATAATTAAGTCACATATTGATCCATTGCTAGCCCAGATTTTTTTACCGTTTAGAAGCCACTTGCTTCCATCTTTAATTGCTTTAGTTTCAATCTGGCTAATATCAGATCCTGCATTTTCTTCCGTAAGTGAAAAGCATGAAATCTCTTTTCCACTAATTAGATCTTCTAAGTGTTTATTTTTTATATTTTCACTTCCAAAACTTTTAATGATTTCAATATTTGCAAAATGTGTAAGTAAAAAAAGCCCTATTCCAGGATGAAGTTTGCAAATGGTCTCAGTAAGTAGAATGTTCTTTAAGAAAGAGTTAGTACTAGAAATATAGCCATTTTTAAATAGTTCTTGCCAAAGAGATCTTAGGTTTATTTCACCTTTTAGGCTCTTCTTTAGAAAATCCTCTAAATCTTTTTTGAAGTCAGTGTTTACTTTAGACAATTGAGTTTGCATAAGCAAATTATAACTTGTCTACTAGGTATAAACTCCTATGAGAGCAATAGTCTTTTTTCTAGTTCTTCAGAAATCTCATATAAATCAATAAGAAGGTTCCCAGTCAATGCAAAGTCTTCTGTTTCAGGGTCTAATCTTGTAATTTTTTCTTTAACTAAAATTAATCCACCTAGCAATGTCTTGGTTTCTACTTCCTGCCAGCCTTGATATGTCTTTTTTTGATGATTTCTTTCCATTTTTTTCCTTAAAAATCCTTATTAGTATTGAAACAATTAGGGTTAATAGTCTTCGTAATATTTATCTACCCACTATTTGTTAAAAAGTGGTATATATATAATTAAATAGTCTGAAAAACTTAGTTGTTTAAAGGATATCCCTCAATGTCATCACTAATATATTTATCTGGTCCACAATCAAAGGTAAGTGATCCTTCTTTGCCAATTTCTACTGATTGGAAAACTTATGCAGCAAGTACTTTTATGAAATCAGGAATTAATGTTTCAAACCCAATTGAACTCGACCTTTCAGGGTTTGTCAGTACTACTGATGATTCTGGCAATGCAATTAAATACTCATTGAACTTAATAGATAAATCGGATTCTCTTCTGGCTAATCTTTCTCAAGTTGCAGAGTCTACTACTATGGAAATGTTTTATGCTCATAATCAAGGTAAGAGAGTAGTAGTAGTAGGTAGTGAACCATTTAGTCCTTGGGTAATGTTTCATTCTGAAGCCAGATTTCAAAGATTGAGAGATGCTCTGGATTATCTAGTAAGTAATTCTCATGGTGTGGATAATGTTATGTGGGCAAGTCAGTTTGAATCTCAATTAGTAAAAAGATCAGAACAATTTCCACCTCATGGCGAAGCTGATTTTGAATATTATGGAGGTGACATTCCTGTTTTAGTAATTGCTCCACATTCTACTAGTTATTTTAGAGATGGAAATTTATACTCTCAGGAATCATTTACTGGCTCGCTTTCAGTTTTACTTCATAGGTTGTCTGGTTGCCATAGTTTAATTAGTTCTTATTGTATGGCTGCAGATCCAATTTCATACTTAAATTCTCCTTTTTCAAACTTCACATCTCAGTTGATTAAAAAATCAAATGTAAAACTTGTTCTTGTTCTTAGAGGAATCGAATGGTCAAATCACAATGACTTGATTTTAAGTAACAGAAATAAAAATTCATTGATAAATAAAACTGAATATTTAAATCTTTTAACAAGTATGCTTAAGGTTAAAGAGTTTAAAGATATTGGATTTGATTCTCCAGATGTAGCTAACCATACTTTTCTTGAAGATCTTTCTGTCCCAGTTTTAGATATTCATGTGAATAAAAGGTATAGATTGCCTAATTTACATCCCACTCAATTTTCTAATCTTTATACAGCTCTTGCACAGTATTTAATGCTTGTGGGGATTGGTTAGCTTATTTAAATCTTCTTTTAAATCCAAAAGCTTCTTTATAAATGCTATTTAAATCTTTTTTTAAGACTGGATGAATCAATTTTTTCTCTAGCTCTACTAATGGAATTAAAACAAAATATCTTTTTTCAATTTTTGGATGAGGAATGGTGAGGGTCTTAGTGTTGATAATTTTATTTCCATAAAAAAGAATATCTAGGTCTATTGTTCTAGAGAAATACTGACGAGGACTTGTTTGGCTGTGTCCCTGTTTGCCTGTAGTTCTCCTGCCCAGCTTCTTCTCAATTTCTTTACATGCTTTTAGCAGTTGGAATGGTGTGAGGCTGGTCTCTACTTTAATTGCTCCATTTAAAAAATAGCCAGACTTAATACCTTCTTGTGGTGGATTCTTGAGCATTTTTGAGACTTTTATAATTTTTATCTTTTTATTTTTGCTTAACAGGACAAGAGCATTGTTAAGATTTCTCTTTCTATTGCCTTTATTTGTACCTATGCCAAGGAGGACGGTGGATGGTTTGTTGGTTGATGGCTTATGGTTCATGTTGCAAGATTGTTATTTTTAACAATTTTACAACATAGAGTGAGGTCGGTGGTTTCGGGCTTCGACAGGCTCAGCCACCTCAACCACCTCAACCAGCTTAGTGGTGACTGAGGAGTCTGGTGACTGAGGCTCTCGAAGTCACCACTCCTCATGTCCTGTTCTCCTTAACCATTTAACCAAATAATGAATAATCATCACCCATTCTTTTAACAAACAGATAAAACGTACTACGTTTTACCAAACCTTAAGTAAATTTTAATGATCTTATAAAAAATGGCCTTGACTTTAAAAGTTAAGATTTAGTAAAGTGTAAGTATATAGTCAATGACTATAGTTCTAAAGTTCATATCTGATCTATATAAAAT
>Ga0105164_10003021_pt1 | contig 10263 bp, 7 predicted proteins | sample VDWuncwatermetaG_FD_89674 | JGI IMG/M metagenome (GOLD analysis project Ga0105164, IMG submission 89674) | Wastewater microbial communities from Netherlands to study Microbial Dark Matter (Phase II) - VDW unchlorinated drinking water | ecosystem: Environmental > Aquatic > Freshwater > Drinking... | reverse complement strand
ATCCTGCTCCTCGTCTGGGAATTGGGCAGTCAGGGAGTCTGGAGTATTGATTTTCCGGCATTGAAGGGAAGCGCCCATCTCCTGGCGCCGGAGAAAGTGACGTTGATTACTTTGCTCCTCTTCGCCGGGGCTACGGGAAAGTCGGCGCAGATCCCGCTCTACGTCTGGCTGCCGGATGCGATGCAGGGACCTACTCCGGTCAGCGCCCTGATCCACGCCGCGACGATGGTTACCGCCGGGGTGTACATGACCGCACGGCTGCACTTTCTCTTCACTCTGGCCCCCGCGACACTCGCCGTGATCGCCGCGATCGGTGCTTTGACGGCTCTCTTCGCCGCCACCATCGCGTTGGCGCAGAACGACATCAAACGGGTATTGGCCTACTCCACCGTAAGCCAGCTGGGCTATATGTTTCTCGCCGTAGGCGTGGGCGCTTTCAGCGCGGCGATCTTTCATCTTTTTACCCACGCCTTTTTCAAGGCCTGCCTCTTTTTAACCGCCGGAAGCGTCATCCACGGCCTTCAAGGGGAGCAGGACATGAGAAAAATGGGCGGGCTGAAAGAACGGATGCCCATCACCTATTGGAGCCATCTCATCGCCGCCCTGGCGATTTCGGGAGCGCCGCTGACGGCGGGTTTTTTCTCCAAGGACCAGATTATCTGGCAGGCCTATACCGGCCCGAACGGCACCGTATGTCTCTGGCTTATGGCGTGGATCACCGCGGGTCTCACCGCCTTTTATATGTTCCGCCAGCTCTTCATGGTGTTTCACGGAGAATGCCGGGCTGCGGAGCATGTGAGATCTCACATCCATGAGTCGCCCCGCGTCATGACAGTGCCGCTGATCGTTTTGGCGTTCGGGTCGGTCTTTGCCGGATGGCTCGGGCCGCCGGAATTTATGTGGGGGAGCGCCTGGGACCGTTGGCTCGGGCCGCTGTTCGGCGCCGTGGAGGAAGTTGCTCACGGGGATAAAGGACAGGAAATTTTTTTCATGCTCTTCACGTTGGCCATCGCGGGCGCGGGACTTTATCTGGCCTATCTTGCTTATTTGCGAGGCATCAACTTCCCCGGCTATCTCTCCTCTTGGGCGGCGGGGTTTCCCTATCGACTGCTCGTCAACAAATACTATATCGATGAGCTCTACGATCTTCTATGGGTTCGCCCTTTTACAGGAATTTCCACATGGCTGGCGAAGTTCTTCGACGTGGCCATCATCGATGGCATCGTTAACGGCGTGGCCGAAAGGGTCAGGGGCAGCGGCCTCTTCTGGCGCCGGCTCCAGAGCGGCAACATCCAGCACTATCTCTTGGGCTTCTTGACCGGCACGCTGATGATGCTTGCCTATTACCTGTACCGTTGAACTCTATGGAACCGTTCACAAGAGATTTAAGCCTGCTTATCTTTCTTCCCGTTGTCGGGGCTTTGGCGCTGCTCTTGATCCCGCGCGGGCGGACGCGGCTGCTTTTCCAGGCGGCCCTGCTCTTCGCCTCTTTGACTTTTCTCTGCTCGCTCAGGGTTCTCTGGCGCTTCGATCCCGCCTCGGGCGAGATGCAGCTGGTCGAGCGCTTTGCCTGGATGGCCGCCTATGGGATCGACTACTTCGTCGGGGTGGACGGGCTCAGCCTCTTTCTCCTCCTGCTCACGGCGTTTCTCGGACCGATCGTTATCCTGGCCTCCTGGACCATAAGCGAAAGGGTCAAGGAATATCTCTTTTTCATGTTGCTACTGGAGACCGGGATGTTGGGCGCGTTCGCGGCGCTGGACCTTTTTCTCTTCTATGTCTTCTGGGAGGTGATGCTGGTGCCGATGTATTTTCTCATCGGCGTATGGGGCGGCCCGCGGCGGATCTATGCAGCCGTCAAGTTTGTCCTCTACACCATGGCCGGAAGCCTGCTCATGCTGGTCGCGATCATTTATCTGGCGACGCGCAACTCCCAGGTCACTCAGCTCCTGACTTTTGATCTTTTGCGGCTTTATAACCTCCAGCTCCCCTTCGGCGAGCAGATCTGGCTTTTTCTCGCCTTCGCCCTTTCCTTCGCCATCAAGGTCCCGCTCTTTCCGTTTCACACCTGGCTGCCGGACGCGCACGTGGAAGCTCCCACCGCCGGGTCGGTGATCCTGGCAGGGGTTCTGCTCAAGTTGGGGACTTACGGCTTTCTGCGCTTTGCCATCCCTCTGTTCCCTGAGGCCGCGCTGGCGGCGGCGCCGTTCATCATCGCCCTGGCGGTGATCGGCATCGTCTACGGCGCGATGGTGGCCATGATGCAGGAGGATCTGAAAAAGCTCGTCGCCTATTCTTCCGTGAGCCATCTGGGCTTTGTGATGCTGGGGCTATTTGCCTTCAATCTCCAGGGGATTCAAGGCGCGATCTACCAGATGCTCAACCACGGTCTTTCCACCGGCGCGCTGTTCCTGATCGTCGGCATGATTTACGAGCGAAGGCACACGCGCATGATTGCCGATTTTGGCGGGCTGTGGAAGCAGATGCCGCTCTTTTCAGCCTTCTTTCTCGTGGTGACGCTTTCCTCCATAGGCCTTCCTGGCCTGAACGGCTTTGTCGGGGAGTTTCTCATCCTTTTGGGATCGTTCCAGTCCTCTCCCTGGTGGACGGCGGGGGCCGCCACCGGAGTGGTTCTCGGCGCCATCTATATGCTCTGGATGTTCCGCCGCGTGGTCTATGGCCCCTTGAGCCGGCCGGAGAACCAAAAATTGCATGACATCGGGACGAGAGAGATTGTCATGATCATTCCGATCCTCACCCTGATTGTATTCATGGGAATCTATCCCCGTCCGTTTTTAGACCGGATGAAGCCCGCGGTCGAGATGGTCGTCAAAAGGATCGAAAGCAAGAAGGAAGCAACCCCGCTCATTCAGGGGACAGGCGGGGGCAGGGAAGCGAGGCCCCGTGGAAATTAGTTTCACTCCGCTTCTCCCGGCCGCCGAAGTGCTCTTGACCGCCTTGACGGTCCTGCTCCTGGATCTATTCCTCAAAGAGGAAGAAAAAGGGTTCCTTGCCTGGATCACCATTTTAGGGCTGGCCATCGCCGCAGCCATGGCCTACCTTCTGCGGGGCAGTTACGCAGGCGCCTTTCAGGACAGCTACCTGCTGGACGGGTTTTCGCTCTTTTTTAGCCAGCTCTTTTTTGGCGTGGCCGGGATCACGGTGCTCGCCTCGGCCCGTTACCTCCAAGAAACGCGGATTCGGCAAGGGGAATATCATGCCCTGATCCTCTTCGGCACCTTCGGCATGATCCTCATGGCCTCGGCCAACGATCTCATCGTTTTTTTCCTCGGCCTCGAAACCATGTCGATCGCCGTCTACATCCTGACCGGGATGTGGCGCGAGAGGGGCCAGGCGAGCGAGGCGGCGATGAAATATTTTATCATCGGCGCCTTTGCCACCGGCTTTCTCCTCTATGGGATCGCGCTGATCTATGGCGCGGCGGGATCGACCCATTTTGGCCGCATCGCCGCTTACCTGACCCAACCGGCGCAGCAGTGGCCGCCCTTTTTCTATGCCGGGCTCTTTCTTCTCCTCACCGGCCTGGCTTTCAAGGTCGCCGCTGTCCCGTTTCATTTCTGGGTTCCCGATGTCTATGAGGGGGCGCCGACGCCGGTTGCCGGTTTTATGGCTGTCGGGGTGAAGGCCGCCGCCTTTGCCGTTTGGGCGCGCATCTTCCTTGCGCAGTTGGCGCCGCTCCAAAGCGCTTGGACCGTTCCTCTATTTGTGCTGGCGGTCTTGACGATGACCCTCGGCAATTTGCTCGCCATTGTGCAGACGAGCGTAAAGCGGATGCTCGCCTATTCGAGCATCGCCCATGCCGGCTATCTGCTGATCGGCGTGGTCGCGGGCAACGAGGCCGGAGGTCAGGCGCTGCTCTTTTATCTTTTGACTTACGCGCCTATGACCCTCGGGGCGTTCGCAGTGGTAGCGGCATTGAAGAGGGAAGAGAAAGACTGCGAGTCATACGGGGACTACGCCGGACTCGGCTTCAAAAGACCGTTTTTAGCTCTGGCAATGTCACTCTTCATGCTCTCTCTCGCCGGCTTTCCGCCGTTGGCGGGGTTCACGGGAAAATTCTATATTTTCCGTTCGGCGGTTGTTACGGGACACACCGCTCTTGCCGTCGCCGGCGCCCTGAACAGCCTCCTCTCCGTGATCTATTACCTCAGGGTGATCGTGATGATGTACATGGAGGAGGGAGGGGCCGAAGGAAAGTCTTTTGCCGCCGCGCCCTATCTCTACGCGGCCGTAGCCATCGCCGCGCTCGGGACGATTTATCTGGGGCTACTGCCGGCAGGGGCGCTGGAAGCGAGCCGCCTGGCCTTTCTTTCTCTGCGCTAAAATTCTGGTTGGCCCTATCGACTGCTTATGCAAATCGGGGTAATGACTCATTTTGAGCCGTAAGGGTTAATCCGTAAGAGCAATAGAGATTCTTCGCTACCGCTCAGAATGACATAGAGACCGGTTGTCATCCTGAACGAAGTGAAGGATCTCAGGGCAAAATGAGTCATTACCCAAATCGGCAATGGTCTTGCCAAATTACATGAAATCCGGCAACTCGGCCATGCGCTCTTTGCCTTAACCCGACACGAGCTTCATCTGCGCGAGCGCGGCGCGACCCATGAGACCGAAAAGGAGTGGAGAAAACGGGCTTATCAAATGGGCCCGTTATTCCGGTTCATCGCCGAATTCGTAGTAAAGGTAAGGGAACACCCTCTTTGCAATCGCCTGGAAGAGCTTGGACCGGAGCGTATAATTCACCCGGATAAATCTGTCTTCAATCTTTCCCGTATTGAAGTGCTGGTGGATGGTCTGCGGTCCCGGAACATGAAGCAAGGTTCCTTTTTTCCAGTCGATCCGCTCATTATCCACGATGGAATAGCCTTCGCCTTCCAGGCAATAAAGAATAGCCTCCATGTGCGCGTGTCGTCCTGAATTTGCTCCGGGGCTGTCATACATGATGGCGGAAATCTCAACCTCCCTGGCTTTGAAACCGCTGTCCTCCCACCTCATCAGACGCACCATCTTCGACCGATGGCCTTTTGCCCCGGGAGTTCTCATCTCCTGGGCGATGCTCCGGGAATATTCATCCGTCTGCTTCGACCACAGCTCCCCCATCTTATTGCCGGCGATAAGCGGGGCCTCTTCTTTCCTCATGATGATCCTTCCAAGCTCGGGGTGTATAGGGGAATCGGCGTTGGGGATATTATCGAGGGCGTGAAGGTGGCTCTCGGTTGCTTCCTCAAACTGAAAGAACTTGGCGACCCCTACGAAGTCTTCCAGGGCGATGGCCATGACCGAAAAGTAGCGGGCCGTATCTTCCCCCAGATTAAAGTGCTGGTGGACGACGCCGAAAGGGATGAACAGGCAGCTGTCTTCCTCCCAGTCATATCGGATGCCGTCGATCACGCTGCACCCTTTCCCCTGGGTAATATAAATGGCTTCCTCCCCGTGGTAATGTTTTCCCGTGTTCCATCGGGGCGGAATCTCTCCGAGCATGATATCTCCCGAGGTAAGAAATCCGTTTTCACGGGAACAGAGCAAAGCCGTCCGATAGTCCTGTTTCGTCCTTACCCACTGAAGTTCCTCTTCGTGAATATGCTTTTTCGCCCGGCCGGACTGTTCTCTCCGGTTATCCGCTAATTGCAGCCATCCGTCGTAAAAATTTGTCACCTTTAACCTCCTTCAGTGGTCCGATCTTACTTGAGGAGCCCTTCCTGCTCCAGCTTCTTTACAATTCTGTCGTCGACAACATCTTCCGCCCTGAGACGCGCGATTTTTTCGTTGGCGGGCGCCAAAAGTCGAATGACATTGCGAATCCCTGCAACATTAGGATAGATCCTTCGCTCATAGAGCGTTCGCATCACCTCATAGCCTTCCGCCGTCTCCTCGACCTTTGGCAGGCGAAGCCCCTTGGCCAGGCTTCTCATGACCGCAAGTTTATTGCCGGGATTCTGAATAAATGTGATGGCCTCGATCAAACCTCTCAGAACCTTTTCGACCACATCGGGCGAAGACTGGACAAAGCTACGCCGCGCCAAAAGACCTGTGCTCTGATAGGGGATGTCGAGATTGGCCAAATCGGCAAGCATCCTGTAGCCCTGGCGTTTTAGAACGGAGGCAAAGGTGTAGCTCAAATAAGCTCCATCTATAATTCCGCTGGCGATCGACTGGGCTAGAACAGGCTCATCTCCTATGACCCTCAAACTGATGCCATCGCGGCCAGGGTCGAGCCCCCAATAATCCAGGGCCAGCATGGTATTCATCCAGATGCCGCCGCCCATGCTTTGGACGCCAACCCTCTTTTTCTTCAGGTCGGAAGGGGTTTTGATCGTAGGGACCACCATGAATGTTCCGGTTAGTCGGTTGACCAGGCCGGCAACAAATACCGCATCGAGTCCCGCGGCAACGGCGCCGAGCGTGGAGCCCGTGCTGGAACCCGTGTGAAACTGGGATTCACCCGCCGCCAGGGCCGATAAGGACACCGGACCGCTACGCACGTTGACGAGTTTCACATCCAGATTTTGCTTGCTGAAGAAGCCTTGATCTTCCGCGACAAGAAGCCCTCCAACGGTTCGCTCATTGACACTCGCATAAGTGATAACGGTCTTGTTAGGAGCGGAGAACGAAGCTGGGACTGGAAAGCAGATCCAACAGAGAAGAACGAAGGCGGTGGTGAATAGGGACATACTTTGACCCTCCCTAGGGCGTCTTGAGAAAAAATACCTGCCCGGTCACCTCCCGGGTGGCATCGGAGATCAAATAGCGGACAAGACCGACGATCTGCTCTACCGGAGTATAACCCCCCATGAGCGGCGAAAGGGTTAGGCGTTTTTGCCTCGCTTCCGCGGAATAGCCGGCCTGGGACATCGGGGTGTCCGTGACTCCGGGAGCGATCGCATTCACTACTACGTTATGTGGGGCAAGTTCTTCGGCGAGGGACTTGGTGAAGGCGATCACCCCGGCCTTGGAGGCGGCATAGTGGGCGGCTCCGCGCGCCCCGGCGACGCCCCGGCCCGAGGCGATACTGATGATACGGCCCTGCTTTTTCTCCACCATGTGGCGCGCCGCGGCCTGCGAGCAGAGAAAGACCCCTGTGAGGTTGATTCGGAGCACGCGCTCCCACTCCTCCGCGGAAATATCCTTGACTTCATGGCGCGGCATGATCCCGGCTCCGTTGAAGAGGATGTCGATCCCGCCGAAGCGGCTGAGACTTTCTTGAATCATCCTGCCGACGCTCTCTTTGTTTCCGACATCCACTTCGACGGCGAGGCTCTCCTTGCCAAGATCCTGCGCCAGCCGCCTGGCTCCTTCGCGATCAAAGTCGGCAATAACAACCTTATGCCCGTCATGGGCCAGGCCCCGGCAAATGGCCGAGCCGATTCCCCCTGCGCCCCCTGTGACGACAATCACCTGTGACATGGTATCCTCCTAAACTTTTTCTACGGCATCTCTTCCAGCAGCCGGCCGAACCCCTTGACCGGCGCGCGGATGTTGAGGCGCTTTTGAGTCGCCCAGACATCAGCCGGGACATTGGTCAGTACAGTTGTCCCGAGATCGCGTTCCAGGGGCTCTATGGCGGGAAGACAGTCCCAACCCGCTCCCAAGAGATAAAGGCAGTCCCCGCCGCCCGCCTCGATAAAGACCCTTTTAGCGCGCGCGTAAATCTCTTCCGCCGGGATCTTTCCCAGGTCGGAGAAGGGCACGTCGATGCATCCCTTCATCGCGGCCACTTCAAAACCGCCCTCCTCGAAGAACTTTGCGAACTTGAGATTTAAGTCGTCCTTGAAATAGGTGACCCCGACCATGCGGCGGACCTTCAAAGCCTTAAGGGCGTCGGTTTGAGTCTTGGTGGCGGTGAGCACGGGAACTCCGTATTTTTTCTGCAGAGTTTCAATCAGCTCCGCGTCGAACCGGTATCCCTTGAGCATGACCGGAGGAACTCCCTGGATCACGATAAGATCGACTCTCAGCTTGGCCAGCTCGGCTACTCTCTCTTCAGCAATCGCCAGGGCCTGCTGGAACTCCTGCTCCGTGCCGGCGCTCACTCCCACATATCGAGGGACCACGCAAACCCCCTCCGGCATCAGCCGGATGAATCTGTCCAAAGATCCGGGGCGGAAGGTCGGTTTGACCAGCCCCACGACGCCTCTCCATCCATACATAACGCTTTCGCCTTTCTCCCGGTTTTTTCTTAAGCTACCTGGGCCGCCCTTGCAAACTTGACGATAAAGGGAAATGCGTTGGAAACGGCCCCCCTGTCCGGAAATTCATGAGGTTTCGGATTGACGATCGAAAGCGGTATCGTGCCTACCCTGAGCAGGTGCGATGGGAGGGTGGCAACCAGCTCCTTTTGGCTGAGAAATCTCGCGGCAACCGGGCTCCCGCCGAAGCAAACCACGGAGTCCGGAAAAAAATCCTTTCCCCTGAGAGTTAACTCTATATCTCTCTCTCTTTCGAAAGCCACCTGGGGAGAGACCTTATCCAACTTAGGGATGGGATAGCCGTAGAACTCTTGACTGGTGGGCCGGGGTATGGGGTTGGTGAAATTTGGGTGGAAGGAGATGTCCATGATCTCTCCGTCCTTAATAACCAGATCGATCGTCCGGCTTTGTGTGATCTCTTGCAGGGGATCACCGCTGAGAAGCACCAAATCCGCCAGTTTGCCTTCTTCTATGGTCCCCAGCTCTTTCTCCAGGCCAAGGTATTGTGCTCCCACCTTCGTTGCCGCCTGAATCGCCTCCATGGGGCTAAGACCCGCCCCGACCAGGAACTCCATCTCGCGGTGCAGGCTCAAGCCGGGCAGCACCGCAGGCGCATCGGTTCCCGTGACTACATGACCTCCCGCCTTAACCAGTTGGTGGATGAATTCTTTCAGCCGCCTGTGACCTTCGCGGAGCCGGTCTCCGGAATAAATGCCATAAATCGAATAACGATTGCCTATGACTATGTCTTCTTCCGGCTCGGGTTCCGCTCTCGCACCGTATGCCAGGTAATAGTGATCGAGCCATTGGAGCCTGAGAGTTTCCGAAACGTAGGAGAGACCGGGCCTCTTAAGAACTTCATAGTCTTCTTTCTCCCACTTTTCTCTCATGCCCAGGGGCGCGCCCCAGAGAACCATGGTAGGTTCGATAAACGTCCCCTTTTTTGCCAGCGATGCGGCGACCTCGGCAAAGTGCTCTCGCTCTGCGAACGTCCAACAGGCCAAGAATTTTGCCAGCCAGAGCTTTATGGAAGCCAGGTTTTTCAAGCCTTCCGCGCTTCTGATCGTTGCCTCGGCGCAGCCCGTCGCATGCTCCACTCCATCAATGCCGGCTTCAACGTAGGGCAGGATGCTCGTGTCCAAATGGCCCGCCACCTTGAATCCCGCGGCATGGGCCTCCTCGGCAAGCGCTCGGGTGATGTCGAGCGAGACTCCGAGATGGGTCTTCGCATAGTCGACGCCCAGCTTGATGAGATCCCTCATCATTGTTCTCGCCTCGGCCGGGTCGGCAGGCACCATATGCTGCGCGGCCGTAGATCTGTTGTAGAAGCCGCCGCCGGCGCAAAAGATCCGCGGTCCCGTTATTCGGCCTTGCTTCACTGCATCCCTTTGAGCCAGGATCCAGTCGAGGTGATTTCCCAGATCCCGAACGGAGGTGACTCCAAAGGCGAGAAATAGCTCGCCCAGCAAGTCGCGATAGTGGACATGGTTGTCGATAAGACCCGGGATAACGGTTTTCCCTCTCGCGTCGATGATCCGGGCCTCCTTGGGAAAGTCCGTCTTCCCTGCAGCCACGCGAGCCAAGCGGTTTCCCTCGATCACGATGGTGGTATTATCAACGGGCCTGCCGCCATTTCCGTCTATAAGGCGGGCTCCGTGAATAACGATCGGCTCTTTCTTTCCTGCCATCTGTCCTGCGCTCCTAACCGATCACCGGCCCTCCCTAATGAAGGCTATCGATAAAACCGCTCTGGGAGAAAAGCTCCGGCTTTCACGGCATTCATTTTGTGAGTCTCCAGGATTATGAGTTAAATCTCTGTGGGGCGCAAACGGGAGACGCAAGCTCCGTGCCACAGTTGTCAGGCAAAGATTGCAGCTTGAAATCGCTTTGTTAAGATAGGCCGTTCCATTAAATGAGAATGGACAGTCGGATTATTCTTATTTTTGGATATACGCCGCAGTGCCGAAGGTCAAAGCAATTTGCTTCCAATACGTTTCTTAGTGTCCTTTTTGGAAGAAGCCGATCGCCACCGGCACCTCGGCGGCCCCGGGCACGT
>Ga0105164_10003020_pt1 | contig 10267 bp, 7 predicted proteins | sample VDWuncwatermetaG_FD_89674 | JGI IMG/M metagenome (GOLD analysis project Ga0105164, IMG submission 89674) | Wastewater microbial communities from Netherlands to study Microbial Dark Matter (Phase II) - VDW unchlorinated drinking water | ecosystem: Environmental > Aquatic > Freshwater > Drinking... | reverse complement strand
GAAACGTCATGTGACCGCAGAAGATTGGCCTGCGGCGGGAGCCGCGCTCGCGCAGATCAGGATGCTGGTGGGGATTAACCTGAGCCTTGGGTTGGTTACCGTCGGCGTGGTGACCTTGGGGCGGACAATATCGTAATTTAAGATATCGTTTATCGCGGCGTGATCCGCCGCAGTTACAGGAAATACAATGAACGCATACATCAATTGTGCGGTTTGAATCCGGTCTTCATTAAGGGCATGCCCTTAAGAAGTCGTTATAAATTATATGGATGAGCAGAGATAGTGTGCCCGCCGGGTGATGAAAAGCCAGCAACCTATTTTCCCGCTGCGCCGACGCACGGATGGGTCGTGCGCCGTCCTAGGTTGGAAGCACTGGTTCGAGATGCCAAGGTGGTGATCGCGGTTGCCCCGGCGGGATACAGCAAAAGCACTTTTTCCGCGCAATGGGCGCAATCGCGTATTGCTGCCGGTTATGCCGTTATCGGGCTGGACTTAACGGAGGCGCACCGCGATCCTTACAAGTTGTTACAAGAAATTCGTAACCGTACGCGACGTGCGGAAGAAACCAAGCTCTCTGTGGAGAGCAGCGATTTTGACCCGCATGTCGGGCAGGAAGCCTTGTTTGCCGCAACATTGGACGCGCTCGGGAAAACGCCTTCCTGGTTGATATTAAATGATCTGCACACAATAGAAGCGAGCCCTGCATTTGAGTACATAGAACGCTTGGTACATGCGGTCACAGCAGATTTTCGACTCTTCCTAACCAGCCGTACTGCACCTGCGCTGGCATTGGCACAGCTCGCATCACGCAATGAAGTGTGCTGGATATCTGAGCGCCAGTTGGCGTTTACCGCTGAGGAAGTTCGCGCGGTAGCTGCCCGGTACGCGACAAGCTTGCCGACTGCGACACTGGAAATGTTGGCGTTGGGCAGTAATGGTTGGCCTATTCTGGTGTGTGTGGCACTCGCTGCATTGCGCGACACGCCCGCGCTGGCCAACACCCTCGATATCGGCGGGCTGGCCGCGCAGGGAATGATCCGCGCGCTGGTGCGAGAATTGTTGCGCGATGTGGTCGAAAATGCCGATGTTCTAGCAATGCTGGAAATTCTGGTTGCGCTAGAAACCGTGCCGCAAGCGCTGCTTGCTGCGCTCGTCCCACATTTTTCCAACGCGCTGCTGTTGACCGAAGCGACGGGTTTAATCCACGTCAGTCAGGACAGCGCAGGTGTTCCGGTTTACCAACTTCATCCAGTCGTGCGCGAGATAGTCGCTCAGGAATTTGTGGGCGAATCTGACAAATGCGCCCGAATTCAACAACGTGCCGGACAGTGGTATTGGTCGCGCCATCAACCCGATCAGGCCATACGTGAGGCTTTGGCTGCTAACGATGTGGGCGCGGCTGCAAATTGGCTGGACAGCTACGCGGGTAAGCTGGTGCGGCAACTGGGCTTGCTGGAAACATTTCTGCGTTACCTTGAATTGTTGCCGAAAACCGTGTTGCAAGCTTATCCGATGCTGGTTGCGAATCAGGCGTGGGCATTGGTGCTGCTGCGGCGCTACGTTGATGCTGAGGCACCGATCAACGCCTTGCAGACCTCGACCGAGATAGACGGGCAGAATGCGGCGAAGCTGTTAAGGGGGGTGCAAGCCGCGCTGCAAGACGATATGGTGCTTGCGTTTAAGCTGCTGGCGGAGAGTGAGGCAACGTTGTCTGGCTGGCCTGATTTTGAAAGGGGTGCGGCAGCCATCGTGCTGGGTTTCTGCCATAAAGCGCGAGGTGATTTTGTTGCGGCGCATCGTGTCTTGCAGGTTGCCAAAGAGGCTTTTGAAAGCTTGCATTCCAGCTACGGACAAAGTTGGACGGCCGCGTCAACGGCAGTATTACTGCTTAAGGAAGGACGCTGGCGCAACGCGCTTTCTACTTGTCGCACCGCCATTTTGCAATGCGGCGGTCATACGGGTGTTTCTCCGCAGTGCGGCATGTTATATGCCGTCGAGGCCTTGGTGTTGTACGAGCGCAACGACCTCGCCGCAGCGCGGGAAGCGGTGGATGAGAGTTTACGTTTGCTGCACCAACAAGGAATCGTCGATGTGATTATCGCCGGATACGTGGCCGCTGCACGCATTGAAGCAGCGCAGGATAATTTTTCTGATGCCTTGGATTTGCTGGCCGAAGGCGAGCGCATCGGCGGGGAAAGACGTTTTGTGCGGCTTGAGGAAACCCTACGCGCCGAGCGAATTTTGCTGCTGATCCGCAATGGGCAAACAAAGTATGCGGAGTCGTTGGCCTACGAGGCCGGGTTGTTGCCGCTGGATACTGCAATGGCAGCAACGGCCTTACGCCAGGACAAATGTGTGCGGATTGCCGCGCGGCTGGCTTCGCGCGGGATGGTCATCGTCGGCTTGATTCCGCATTTGCACAACGCGATAAGCCATGCGCGCACCACCGGGCAACGCTATAAATTGGCAGAATTATTGATACAACTGGCCTTGATTGCCGCGCACGATGACGATGTGACGTTGAGCCGGCAGGCGTTGGGTGAGGCACTGGCGTTAGCTATGACGGAAGGTTATGTACGTATGTTCGTGGATGAAGGCGAAATGGTCGCTGCGTTGCTACGTAAATTTTCCACCCTAGCTTCGGTGTGCAGCGGAGCGGTGGCCGCTCATTTGCAAGTGGTGCTCCAAGTTTTTGAACCGCAGGTGATCGCCAAAAAGGCGGTCACGCCAGACGCGATCAACCGGCTTTCCGGTCGGGAATTACAAGTGCTCAGTCTGGTTGCTCAAGGCTATGCCAATTCTGTTATTGCCGGGAAAATGTTTCTGACGGAAGGCACGGTAAAATGGCATTTGCACAACATTTACGGAAAACTCTCCGTTTCCAGCCGCACTGCAGCGGTGATGGCAGCACAGCAGTCAGGTTTGCTCGCCAGTCCCCAACCTCCGCTTATCTGATTTTCTCGCGTTTATTCACAGCCCCTTTTTTCAGTAAAAACCTATCGTTAGATAGGCGGCAAAATGGGTTTTTTGGGTTAGCATGAAATACGCTTCTAGACTTGGTCTGGGGGCAGGACGCATGGAAATGTAGGCGGATTATCCAAAAAATCCGTTGATTTTTATCGAGATTTCGGCGATCTCTCCATGCGTTGCGTCATTAACCATCATGGAGGGGAATCATGCTCAAATACCTCAGATATTTTGCCATGCCTGTGCTGCTGCTGCTCACCACTTGGTCGTTGATGTTGGGTGGATGGTGGTTGTGGGCAAGTTTTCTCGGTTCTGTTGCCTTCTATGTCATCGGCGATGCGGTTCTGCCCGAAGACGCGGCGGAGCCAAGCTATAACGCGCCGTGGTTGCTCAACTTGTTACTGTATTCTGCTTTGCCCTTGTTGTTCGTGATGAACGCGGTGTTTTTATCGCTGCTCGGCATCGGCGATCCTATCGGCCTAGTTGCTTGGGTGGATAAGTATCTTGGCCTCGACATGAACGAAGCGCGGTCGTTGACCGATCATGCGGGGATGTGGGTAGGGGGTGTTTTGTCGGTCGGTCTGCTCAACGCCACGGCGGGCACCAACATCGGCCACGAGTTAACGCATCGCACCCAAAGCCTGTTCGACATGTTAGCCGGTCGCTGGATGTTGGCATTTACCTGCGACAGCTCGTTTGCGATCGAGCATGTGTATGGTCATCATGTGCGTGTTGCGACCAAGATTGATCCAGCCACGGCGAAGCGCGGCGAAAGCGTCTATCCCTTTATACTGCGCTCGACTATTTACAGCTATACCCATGCTTGGGTGTTGGAGCAGGCGCGCTTGGCGAAATTCAATCACTCTATTTTCAATCCCATCCACAGCCGCATGATGCGCGGCAACCTGATGGCCTTGTTGCTGTTCGTCGCCGCTTATTATCTGGCGGGTTGGGCGGGCGTGGGCTTATGGATCGCAGTGGTGATTTGGGGCAAAGCTCTGCTCGAAATCGTCAATTATTTTGAGCACTATGGGCTGGTGCGGGTCGAGGGGCAACCGGTGCAACCGCGCCATTCGTGGAACTCCAACAAAGTGGTTAGTGGATTTATTCTGTTTAATCTGACGCGGCACTCGCACCATCACGCCGAAGCCGAGATCCCTTTCTGGAAATTGCGCGCCTACAAAAATGCACCGATGTTGCCTTATGGCTACCTCACCACCATTTTGATTGCCCTGGTGCCACCGGTGTTCAAAAACATGATGCAGGAACCGCTGAATCACTGGGACCAGCACCACGCCTCTCCAGAAGAACGCAAGCTGGCGTTGGCGGCCAGCCAGACCAGCGGTATGCGCGGCTTGAAGATTTTGCACGAGCATTGATTCACCCCCGATGTTGTATCGATTAACCATAACTTAAAGGAAGGAATGCCATGAAAAAAGCACTGTGTCATTTGAATTTGTCTTTTGTTGCTGCCGCTTTGTTGTCCGGGATGTCGTTCGCGGCCCATGCGGCCGAAGAAGGGAATTGGATGGTGCGCGTGCGTGCCGTGCAGATCAAGCCAGCCAACCAATCCGAAATAGGCAGCGGTGCGGCGACCGGCGCGTTACCTGCCGATGCGTTGCAGGTCAGCACGGAAGTTGTGCCCGAGTTGGATGTTACTTATTTTTTTACCAAGCATATCGCGGCCGAGTTGTTGCTGGGTTTGCCCGTCAAGCACGATGTAACAATCGCCGCCGGACCATTTGCTGGACCCATAGGCAGTTTCAAACATCTTCCCCCCACATTGACGCTGCAATATCACTTTATGCCCGATGCCCAGTTTCGCCCATATCTGGGGGTAGGCATCAATTACACCCGCGTCACTTCGGTGGGACTGACTATTCCACCGGGGCCGCTGGATCTGGAACGCAGCAGTGTGGGTGCGGCGTTGCAGGCCGGATTCGACGTGAAGGTGGCACCGCAGATGTTTTTTAACGTTGACATAAAGAAGCTTTACATTGATGCTGATGTCAAATTTGCCGGCGCGAAAATCAGCAATGCCAAACTTGATCCGATTGTTTTCGGCGTGGGTCTGGGCTGGCGTTTTAACTGAGGCGTGTCGTGATGGGGTGTGCTTGAGTTTTTTTGATCTGTCTCGAATAGATGGCGCAACGTGAGGTTAATGTTGCGCCATCTTTTTTAATAATCAATGCGTTCATAAATGTTCAAATCTTTGTTTCAACGCGCCCCTGTAGAGTACAAATTGTTGATCGAGCCCGCCGCACTGGAGGTGCGCGTCAACTCGCAAACGCCGCTGTTGCAAGCGGCTTTGGATCAGGGTATCGCCTTCCCGCATAACTGTCGTGCGGGCGGCTGCGGCACTTGCAAATGCCGTTTGATCTCCGGCAAGGTTAAGGAGCTTACCGATAAAAGTTATTTGTTATCGGCAGAGGAATTGCAGCAAAACTACATACTCGCCTGCCAGAGTCTGCCTCGTTCCGATGTGGTGGTCGAAGTGGTGTTAGACCAGAGTGCGCCGCACCATCCAGTCATTCATACATCTGGAAGCATAGTCCAACTCAAGCACCTCACTGCCGACATCATGCAGGTGGATATCGAACTTGAGCAGCCGGGAAATTATACCGCCGGCCAGTATGCGGAAATCTATGTGGATGGGGTCGTCACCGACGGGATGCGCGATACGCGAAGTTATTCGTTTGCGACTGCTGCTGGGGAGGCAGGGGCAACGCGCAGCTTGCGTTTTTTTATACGCCATGTGCCCGGTGGGGCTTTTACGGATTGGCTGTTTTCTGAAGCCAAAGTGGGGGCCAAGTTGGAAGGCCATGGCCCGTATGGCAATTTCTGGCTGCGTCCCGGTTCCCAACCCATTATTTGTATCGCCGGAGGCAGTGGGCTGGCACCGATCAAGGCGATCTTGGAACAGGCGTATTTGGACAAAAAGTCGTCGCGTGATGTGGTGTTATTTTTTGGGGTGCGCGTTCAAGCGGATTTGTATTGCCTGGCCGAAATAGAGCAACTGCGAAGCGACTGGATCGGGCACTTCGAGTTTGTACCGGTGCTTTCCGCCGAAGCGGAGGACAGCGGTTGGCGTGGGCGGCGCGGTTTTATCACCGAGCATTTGCCGCAGGTGTTGGGCTTGCGCATGGCGGATTATCAAGCCTATCTATGTGGTCCGCCGCCGATGATAGATGCGTGTATCGCTGTGCTGGTCGCGGGCGGGGTGGACAAACAACAGATTTTTTTCGACAAATTTTTAGATCGCAGCCATATTGCTGAAGCTTGAAATAAGGGGGGGAAAAATGAACGAAAACCTGAAGTTTGATTACATCATTGTTGGCGCGGGTTCTGCTGGCTGTGTGCTGGCCAACCGATTGAGTGCCGATCCCGGCACGCGAGTGTGTCTACTCGAGGCCGGACCCGAGGATAACAGTGCGCTGATCAGCACGCCAATAGGCATTGTTGCTTTGCTGCAATTAAAGAAATACAACTGGTACTTTAATACCGAGCCAGAGGCGGAATTAAACTCGCGCCGACTGTATTGGCCGCGCGGGAAAACCTTGGGCGGCAGCAGTTCAATCAATGCCATGATTTATACACGCGGAGACACAGCCGACTATGACGCATGGGCTGCGGCGGGAAATCGCGGTTGGGGCTGGAACGATGTGCTGCCGATTTTCAAACGACTGCAACACCGCGAGGCTGGGGAGACTCCGTTTCATGGAGTCGGCGGGCCGTTAAATGTCGCCCGCCTCGCAGAAACCAATATGTTGAACGATGTTTTTATTAAAGCGGGTGTGGCGTGTGGGATTCCGCGCAGCGAAGATTTTAGCAATGGGCCGCAGCGCGAAGGCGTGGGGTTTTATGAAGTTACTCAAAAAGGCGGGCAACGCTTCAGCGCAGCGCGGGCATTCTTGCATCCGGTACGCTCTCGTCCTAACCTTACGGTGATTACTGGCGCGTTGGCGAGCAAAATAAGCTTCGAAGGCAAACGCGCGAGTGCTGTACGCTTCTTGCAGAATGGGATAGAAAGAGAAGCCTTTGCTGCGCGTGAAATCATACTCAGCGGCGGTGCGATCAATTCGCCGCAACTTTTATTGCTATCCGGCATTGGTCCGAAAAACGAATTGGCGCAACACCACATTCCATTGGTGCACGAGTTACCGGGCGTGGGGCAGAATTTGCAAGACCACTTGGACATTACCGTCATGCATCGCAATAGCAGCAAACAATCGGTGGGACTGGCGTTGGGTTATCTTCCAAAAATGGTTGCCGAATTTTTTAAGTTTCGCGCAAAAAAACGTGGTTTATTGTCAAGCAATGTTGCCGAATCTGGCGGCTTTGCTAAAACCTCTCCGGCCTTACCCCGCCCCGATGTCCAATTCCATTTTTTAGCCACTTATCTCGACGACCATGGCCGCAAGCCCATGTTGGGCTACGGTTATACCGCGCATGTCTGCCAGTTGCGTCCCAAGAGCCGCGGCTCTATTGGTCTGCGCAGTGCTAACCCCACCGATGCGCCGCGCATACAAGCCAACTATCTATCGCATCCCGACGATCAATCTACCTTGGTCGCCGCAGTAAAGCTGACGCGCCGCATTTTTGCAGCCGCGCCCTTTGCCGAACATGATGGCGGCGAAAGACTGCCTGGCGCAAGCGTGGTGACAGACGCGAAAATCCTCGCCGACATCCGCCAGCGTGCCGAAACCATCTATCATCCCGTGGGCACTTGCAAAATGGGCAATGACCCGATGGCGGTGGTGGATGACCGTTTGCGGGTGCGGGGCTTACAGGGCTTGCGCGTCGCTGATGCGTCCATTATGCCAACTTTGATCGGCGGCAATACCAACGCGCCCACCATCATGATCGGCGAAAAAGCGGCGCAGATGATTTTGGACGACACGCAGTAACCGACTTGAGGGCATCTCTATAAATTCAAAGTTCTAAGCAAAACGAGGCGCGAGCAATTGCGACATGGCTGCTGATAACTCACAATTGAGTGCAACGAAGTGTTGCGACGAAATTTAGATTTATAGAGGTGCCCTTGATTTTATAAGGACACTTAAATGAACATTAATACTCCGCTTAAGGTGTTGGCAGAAAGTAATGCCCCAGAAATAATGCGCGTTTTTGATCGACAACGCGAGACGGCATTGCGGTGGCGCACCTCCTCCGCAGCAGAGCGTGTCGCCCGAATTAAAAAACTTCACGACGCGGTGTTGGACAATCGCGACCGTATTCGGGAAGCGGGTTATAAAGATTTTCGCAAGCCACCGGAGGAAGTGGATATCGGTGAGATTTTGCCCGTGATTTCCGAGGCGCGTGATGCCATGCGCCATCTGGGAAAATGGATGAAGCCCACGCATGTGATGCCGACACGATTGATGTGGGGCACACGCAGTTGGATCAAACATGAACCCAAGGGGCGCTGTTTGATTATTTCGCCGTGGAACTACCCCGTGAATCTGACGTTCGGCCCCTTGGTTTCTTGTCTGGCGGCAGGCAATACCGCCATCGTCAAACCCTCCGAAATGACCCCAAACCTATCTGATCTGATGACCAAGATCTTGCGGGAACTGTTTGCGGATAACGAAGTGGCCGTGTTCCAAGGGGAAACCCCGGTGGCTACGGCGTTGCTGGAATTGCCGTTCGATCATATATTTTTCACCGGCTCGCCCGCTGTGGGGAAAATTGTCATGGCAGCAGCAGCCAAACATCTCACCTCAGTGACCTTGGAACTGGGCGGTAAATCACCGACCATCGTGGATAAAGATGCCGATGTGAAATTGGCGGCGCAGGGAACGGTCTGGGGAAAGTTCACCAATGGTGGGCAGACCTGTATTGCGCCTGATCATGTATTTGTGCATACGGAGATCAAACAAGCTTTTATTGCGGAATGTGCTGCAGCATTGAAATCAGCATACGGCGAAACAAGCGAGCAACAATTAAACAGCCCAATGTTGACGCGCATGGTGAATGCCGCACATACACGTCGCGTCGGCGCTCTGCTCGACGATGCCAAATCACATGGCGCACGTGTGTTGGCGGGTGGGGCGGTGGATGTGGCGCAGTGTTTTGTCCAGCCGACGCTGCTCGAGTCTATGCCGCCGGATGCAAAAATTGCAGGCGATGAAATTTTTGGCCCGGTGTTGCCTATCATTGAATTCAGCGATCTCGAACAGGTGATCACGCGCATTAACGCTCAACCCAAGCCGCTGGCACTGTATGTTTGGGGCAAGGATAGAGCGCGTCTTGATCAGGTCATCAACAACACCAGCAGCGGCGGAGTGTGTATCAACAATTGCGTGGTGCAATTTTTGCACGGAAGTTTGCCTTTCGGTGGGGTCAATAATTCCGGTTTTGGCAATGCGCACGGTTGGTATGGATTCAGAGCTTTTTCGCACGAGCGCCCGGTGGTTCGCACCCACGTGATGGCGGCACGTTTTTTCTTTGCACCCTACACCGCATTAACGCGGTGGATATTAAATTTGATGATAAAAATTACTTGAGGAGTGTGCCGATGAACAGATATACAGGTTCGGTTTTAGCGGGGTATCTAAGTTTTTTACTTTGCAGCAGCAGTTGGGCAGATGTGACTTCGCCAGTGGGGGTATGGAAAACCATAGATGATGACACGGGCAAGCCGCGTTCCGTAGTGGTGATTACGGAAGCGAACGGTGCGTTGCAGGGCAGAATAGAGCAAATGTTTCTGCGTCCCGATGAAAAAACCGACCGAGTGTGCGATTTGTGCGAGGACGAGCGCAAAAATAAACCGATCATAGGAATGAACATTATGGGAGGGTATCGAAAATCTGCTGAGAGCGAATGGACTGACGGCATAATTCTTGACCCCGATAATGGTAAGACCTACAAGTCAAACATTACCCTGATAGAAGGCGGCAAAAAATTGCGGGTACGCGGCTATATAGGCATCCCTTTAATAGGCCGGACGCAAATTTGGTTGCGTGAACAAACGCCGCAGTGAACTTAATACCAACAATGGAGACTCAAAAATGATTACTCCCACCCCATCAGCTTACGCTTACCCGCTGCTGATCAAGCAGTTGTTGCCGGCCCCGCTGGCGATTGCGCCCGAGCAAGAAATCGTTTATCGCGGCGTGATCCGCCACAGTTACCGGCAATTCAATGATCGCATCCATCAATTGGGCGGCGTGTTGAACGCGTCCGGTATCAACGCGGGCGACACGGTGGCGGTGATGGACTGGGACAGCCACAGATATCTGGAATGTTATTTCGCCATCCCCATGCTCGGGGCGACGTTGATGACGGCCAATGTGCGGTT
>Ga0105164_10003019_pt1 | contig 10268 bp, 4 predicted proteins | sample VDWuncwatermetaG_FD_89674 | JGI IMG/M metagenome (GOLD analysis project Ga0105164, IMG submission 89674) | Wastewater microbial communities from Netherlands to study Microbial Dark Matter (Phase II) - VDW unchlorinated drinking water | ecosystem: Environmental > Aquatic > Freshwater > Drinking... | reverse complement strand
CCATTTAGGGCGCATTCCAATATACTTTGGACACTTGAGCATAAGTTTCCTGAAAGGTAAGACTTAGATTGAATAAGCGGCACGGGCGCCCCCATAATCCTATATGGCAAAAAGCCCGCGGCGATTATAATTTCTTCTGGCACGCAGGTGTTGCACCAGCCCATAATTAGCCGATTTTTGTTCATAAACATGCGGTTGCGTTTCTCCTTCAACTCCTCGATTATTTTCTCTATCAATATTGTGTTCTCCGATTTTCGTTTAGACGCAAAGTCAACTAATCGCTCTCTAACCGCCTTCAAGAAAAGCTCTTTGTCAAAAGGCTTGAGCATGAATTCAACTATCCCCATAGAGGCTGTCTTTTTGGACGACCTCTCGTCGTTATAGCCCGTAATTACCATAAATTGACTCTTTTTTTTAATTCCTGCGCGATGCTGCCTTTCTTTGATCTTTTCTATAGTTTCGATGCCGTCCATTTTAGGCAATTTGACATCGGCTATTACCAAGTCGAAATCCGTATTTTCAACTTTCCCCAAAGCTTCCTCGCCGCTCTGAACAGTAACAACAGCGTAACCAGCGGTTACGAGTAGCTTTTCAAGGCTCTTAACTACAAGATGGTCATCATCGATAACTAAAATTCTTCTCACAAAAATAATCCCCCTGAACTTGCTTGCTCAATTGCCCGTTGGGCCCGCCGCAGTATCCTCTTTAGGGTCATAACTAAATAAAACCAACTATGAGATTTAACATATCGGTTGGTTTTATTTATCCTGAGGAGCCAAAGGCGACGAAGGATCTCTATGGAATATGTTAAAATTCAATGGTGGTCGCATTTAACAACTTGTCGTCGTCTATCAGTAGGATACGCTTTGGCATCGTAGTGGTAATTATACTTGGGAAAAGGGCGCGGAGCAAGGAAAAGTATGAAAAGAGGTGCCAAGAATTTTAATCTCTTCGTTACTTCGGCTGGGGTTGGGACTGTAAGGACTTGATATGCTCTATGGCTTTTTTGGCTTTGTTACGAAGTTCTTGAGGCCGTCTGTAAGTGAGCCGGCTACTGCGCCTGCACCGATTGATAGGACAGATGCGAATGATGGGTCTAAGCCTGCTTTTAATGCAAGGTAATTTACACCTGTTGACACGGCTGCTGTTATAGCGCCCTTGACTCCCCCCGTTATCCCGCCTGTTACAATTGAGGATAGGATATTTGCAATTGGGCCTTGAACGCCAAGCGCCCCAAGCGCCTTTTGGGATAGGTATGATACGCCAACGCCTATTACGCTTGTTGCAACGTTGGTTAGGGCGCTGGTGATAAAGCCGCCAATACTTAGCGTTGCGGCCTTGGCTGCTGCGCCGCCAAAGAGCGTTCCTATGTTGCCTGCGCCGCCAAGGAAGCCGGCGATTGAGGTTAATGCAGTGGTTGCCAATGCTGTTACGCCTGATAGGACTCCGCCTAATATGGGCACAAAGCTAAGGGCTGTTGATAGCGCACCTCCTATTGCTGCGATTGCTGGCGCTAAGAATGGCAATGCTGCCATAGCTACTGCGCCTATAATAAGCCCGCCCCAGCCAGAAAAGAGAGAGCTCAGTTTCCAGGCGCCGGCTGTTAGCTTGGCCAAGCGTTCATCGGCGATAAAGTCTGCGATAAGGGATGTATCTTTTGGATTTTGGGCTGTAAGGATAATTAGCTTTTACAACGGGCGGGACTAAGAAAGACGATTAGGAAAGCAGTGCGAATTTGCAATCGATGTTAACCGAGTACTTTATCTTCAAGCATCGTGATGCGTTTTTCGTGATTTTCTAAGTTTTCGTCCAATTTCTTTTCAAGGCGCTTGACGTCGTCACTTGTCTCCATAACGTCTTTGCCTATTGTCTGCAATTCTGATTCAAGTTTGACGAACCTTTTGTCATAGCCAACGAGCCTTACGTTTACGCCGTCAAATCGTTTATCCATATTATCAAACCTGGCATCGTGTTCTTCGAGTTTCCGCATTAGATCAGCATGCCCTTCGGCGACAGTCTTAACTTCATGACGCATCTGTTCCATCAATACGTTGGTATGGCGCTTAAATTCTTCCTTAATCTTAGTGGCTATATCTACGTCTTTTTTGACTCCGCCGCTTTCATTCTTCTTCATTTCCACATCCTCCGATTGCAAGGGCAACTATAGCTCAATTGAAGTATGCTGTAAAGATATTTTTATCCCTGTCGGCTGCTCCGGAAAAAAGTAGCGATAGCAATTATAGCGTCAAATTCGTCTGTGGCGTAGGTGAGCGAGTATTCTTCAACGAGGGCGTCTTTTAAGCGAATTCTATAAGTAGAGTTGTTGGTCCCTTCCTCGTATACCCCTTTTACTCCTTTTCCGAGGAGTTCTTTTTGGTCTTGGCTTAGAATAAGATATTCCTCGTTCTTCTGATTCAACGAGACTCTAAAGGCGGCTTTGCCTTGGATGGTTGTTGGCGTAGCTTTATTATCCGCGATGGACTTTTGAATGTAGTTAGAGACAGAGCCGAAGGTATTAACGATACTCTCTACGCTGTCCCTGTGGAATATGCTGGTGGCGTAGGTTTCCAGGGCCTTGGTGAGGCCGTCTCTTCGGATTATGCTGGAGAAGTCTTGGACTTTGGCAAGGTAGGTTGCCTGGTCCCAGGATGAGAGGTTATTGTAGTTGTTATTACCCAAGCCGAAGGTGGCAAGGTTTAGGACTGAGTCGGTGATACCCTTAAAGGGATTGCCTGTCCAGAAGCCTTCTATGGCTGATGTTATGGCGCGTGATAGGAGTGCGCCTTGTAACGGGCTGAGGCCGGCTTTCTCAAGGCCATAGCCTAAGGCGACTGAGGTTATGCCTGAGGCTAATCCTTTTATGGCAGATGCGATGATATTAGTCGGGGTGCTCTGGCTCAAGAGGCCTGAGACAGTGGCACGGACAGGTATACCTGCTAACTGTGCTATGCGGGGGTCAAGGCCAGCGTTTATGGCTAATTTGGTGGAGCCTGCCCGCCGTAGCCACTCCTAACATTATGCTTGCAATAGCGAAGGCTGGCCTGCCCGCCGTAGCCACTCCTAACATTATGCTTGCAATAGCGAAGGCTGGCCTGCCCGCCGTAGCCACTCCTGACATTGTGCTTGCGATAGCGTAGGCGGGCCTGCGAAGGCGAGTTCACTGGCTAAGCTGGGAAGTATTGTCTTTTTGAAGTCAACGGCGAAGTTCTTGAGGCCGCCAGTCAATCAACAAGAAACCTCGTCCGCCAACTTTGTTGGCGGACTTAGAACCCTTCCTTACGAAGTTTCAGTGGTATAGGAAAGTTTTATACTTTCCTATACCATAAAATGGAAGCGTCTCCTTTTAAAGGACAGTGGCTATGCAGAGGCATAAAGGCTGGGGTGGGCAATTTTTTTATTATTCATTGGGAATCAATGGGTTAGAAGGAGTGTCCCTATTTCGTGCTATTTCGTGGGTCATCTTTGGATAGAGATTCTAAATATTTCCAGTGGTTATAGTATCTTTTTATGTCTTCTCGCACCGCTACTTCTTCGTCTACGTGTTTAAGAGCTTTGTCTTTCGGCCAAGATGCGCATCCCATTAAATAAAATTGCCTTGCATTTTCTAACTGTAACTCATAGGCGGCTTTGGCATAAGATGCTGCGGCGCTAAATTTTCCTTGTAATGCAGCTCCTACAGAGTTGCGCCTGGCAATTAACTCATCCAAAACTTCTTGACGGGGGTTTTTTGATATGAGCCAATTGAGCTCAGTTAATGCTTCTCTGTATCTATCTGCTATTTCGTAGGCTTCAGATAAAGCTTCATGATTTGCCCATACCAGACCTCCAAATTGTAGTGCCTTTTTAAACTGTTCGATGGCTTCATCATACTTTTCTTCTTTCATATATTCATAACCTTTGTTTTCATATGTTCCTTGTTTATATATCAGCGAGCGCCTTTCTAAATTGGCTTTTCCAATTTCCGTTGTTGGGTCAAAGGCCGCTCTTGCTATCCTTGCCCCTTCTTTTAGCTGATATGACACCTCCTTAAGGTAAAGGAATAACCAAACCCCCAGTAAAAATATAAGCACTCCTATTATTATCAGGGTTATCTTTAATTTCCGCTTAACCATTGTGCCTCCGGGCGTAAAGTTAATTTGCTAGAATCTACGACGAAAGTTTTAGTGTTGGGATCATATGTTATGCCTGTATCGTGCAATATTTTATCTACCTTCATTGCATTTTTGCTTACAACCGCCTCACTCAACTTTTCGATAAAGTAACTCGTCCTTGCGTTGATTTTCCCTCTGGTCGAATCATAAAAATAATCAAAATGATCTGCGTCCAATATTTTTATATTCACTACATCTACATTGCTGTAGTTTTTGTTTCCGACGAAGGGAACCAGGTCTTTTGAGCCATAGACGTTGTAGATTTTTTTCAAGTTTGTGTTTTCAACCTTGCCTTGATAGAGCGTCCCTTCGATGCTGGGGGCACCCAAGGCTATAACAGTTTCAACGTTGTAATTAGTTCGTTTCTCGATAGCCCTCATAAACGGGTTATACCCGCCCGAGTATATTACCAACGTCTTAGGGTCGGCTTGCTGGCCTGGCAGAACGAAGCTATCGAGTTTTTTAGCGACCTCGTTTGTAATTACGTTGCCCCCAGCGGCATCGGCGATCCAGAGCGCACTATCTTTTATGATATTGCCATTTTCGTAAAGTGGCAACAAATAAATGGCATCGGGACTTATTCCATCTTGGGCAAGGAGATGTTTATATATCTGTTGATAGTTGGCTGGGACGCCTTCAGGGTTCTTATTGGCGATGCCGCCTATTGATATCAGCGCCACCCTTGGCAATTCGCCTTCAAGCACAGGTTGATTTGACCCGCTATTTGGGACGATCTCAATCTTCACGCCCGCTTGATCTTTGGTGTAAAGAATATTTACTTTCTCAAGATAGGAGCTCCCCCCACCGCTATTGAGCAAATCCTCTTTTTCTCTCTGGGTTAGGGTGTTGGCATAAGGTATTATTGCCGCATATACCTCCCCTTTGTCTAACTCGACTATCGTATTCGTCGCATAATCCGTAAGCCTTCCGCTTAACAACTTTCCATTAGAGGACACCTCTACAACCTTCCTTCTCCTATTTGGCGTTATCAAAATTGCCGTTTTGCCATTCTGGGCGATCTTTTCTATGCTCATCAATTTATAATCCTTGACCGTCCAGACCTCTTTGTTTCCATCCGGATATATTATCCTCTTTCTCTCATCCCTGGCAATTACACTGCCATCTGGGCCGACTTCGTAGACACAGTCGGTTATTACAAGCTTTCCGTCAATGGTCTCCCTGTAACCTACAAGCTGATCATTACTAAGGGATATGTCGATATAATTTGAAGCAGGTTTGTTGGCTTTGTTGAGGTATACGCGCTTAACTTTTACGCCCTCATCGTTTGTAACTATCTCAGCGTTTTTGGTGAGTAAGTCTGCGATGCCGCCTTGTTTCCAGATGGACTCTACTGTATCCCTATGGAATATGCTTGTAGCGTAGGTTTCGAGGGCCTTGGCGAGGCCGTCTCTTTGGATTATGCTTGAGAAATCCACTACCTTGGCTAAGTAGGTTGCCTGATCCCAGCTTGAGAGGCTGTTGTAGGAGTTATTACCCAAGCCGAATGTGGCAAGATTTAGGACTGAGTCTGTTATGCCTTTAAAGGGATTGCCTGTCCAGAAGCCTTCTATGGCTGATGTTATGGCGCGCGATAGGAGCGCGCCTTGTAATGGGGAAAGGCCGGCTTTCTGGAGGCCATAGCCTAAGGCGACTGATGTTATGCCGCTGGCTAAGCCTTTTATGGCAGATGCGATGATATTAGTCGGGGTGCTTTGGCTTAATAGGCCTGAGACAGTGGCGCGTATTGGTATGCCTGCTAATTGCGCTATGCGGGGGTCAAGGCCAGCGTTTATGGCTAATTTGGTTACGCCTGCGAAGGCGAGCTCACTGGCTAAGCTGGGGAGGATGGTTTTTTTGAAATCAACAGCGAAGTTCTTTAGGCCGCCTGTTAAAGAGCCAGCTACTGCGCCTGCGCCGATTGAAAGAACAGATGCAAATGACGGGTCTAAGCCTGCCTTGATAGCTAGGATGTTAACAGAAGACGTAACGCCTGCTGTAACCGCGCCTTTTATGGCGCTTGTTACAAAGGCGCCTGGGTTGAATATCCCACCTGTTACCGCTCCAGTTATTACTGAAGATAGGATATTTGCAATTGGGCCTTGGACGCCAAGCGCCCCAAGCGCCTTCTGGGATAGGTATGATACGCCAACGCCTATTACGCTTGTTGCAACGTTGGTTAAGGCGCTGGTGATAAAGCCGCCAATACTTAGCGTTGCGGCCTTGGCTGCTGCGCCGCCAAAGAGCGTTCCTATGTTGCCTGCGCCGCCAAGGAAGCCAGCGATTGAGGTTAATGCGGTCGTTGCCAATGCTGTTACGCCTGAGAGGACTCCGCCTAATATGGGCACAAAGCTAAGCGCAGTTCCCAATGCTCCGCCGATTGCTGCGATTGCCGGCGCTAAGAATGGCAATGCTGCCATAGCTATCGCGCCAATAATAAGGCCGCCCCAGCCAGAAAAGAGAGAGCTCAGTTTCCAGGCGCCGGCTGTCAGCTTAGATAGGCGTTCATCGGCGATGAGTCTTTCATCCGTGGGTTTTTGGGTTGTAAGGATAAGCGAGTTTATTGAGTTTGTTGCGTTTATTGAGTTTGTTGAGTTTATCGGTTTTTGTATCTTGACGAAGTCGGCTTGGGAGACGGTTATGGTTTTGCCGGCTTCGCCTATGGATGGGTCGTAATACGTTACTGCGTTTGTTGCGTTCGTTGGGTTTATTGCGTTTGTTGGGTTACTTACGACTGTTACGTAGTGATTATTGTTAATAAGGGTAATATAAGGTTTATTGAGTTCGTTGGGTTCATTGGGTTTGTTGAGTTCCACAATATACAAAGTTATGCCATAACTCTTTGCGGCCTCCCTTAAGGCGTAGGCGGATATTACTAATTCCCCTTTTGTCGATTTATTGATATTGCCTGCGAGGATATCTGCTAAGAGCGCGCGCTTGGCTAATTCAACGCAGGCCTTCTGGACAGCCGTTGGCGCACCGAGGGACCACTGGATAGCGAAATCTTTGACATTTAGTCTTCCAAGAAGCTGTTCTAACGAGGAGAATGCGCTTGAGCCGAAGTGCAGGTTCTGCGTTCTGAGGTAGGTGAGGATGGTAGAGATATCATCCTGGGTTAACGAGAGTGCGTATTGTGCGCTTGAGGGGTCTATGCCTGCGGATTTGAGTATATCTTGTCTTTTTTGAGGCGGGGAGCGCAGGTATTCCTTGAAGAAGCCTTCCCAGAGTGTGCCGATTATATCTGCTTTTAGCTGTGCCTTCTCCCTGTATTCCTGCCCTTGGAGAAGGGCTTGTTTTATCGTTTCAGCATAGGAGGTTTTGGTAATATCTTTCACGCGGGATGAGAATGCAGCTATATCTTGGGATGAGGGCTCATAGCCGAATAGACCATTGTAGGTATTCTTGTAGGCAAGGGCTGGGTCTTGTTTACCGAATAGGCTTGAGAGAATTAATGGTTCAAGGTTCTTGAGTGCATCTTTCTGGGCGTCTCTTCGCTCGAGTATTCTATTTTTCTCTTGTTGATTAAGGGCGTTGAGCTCTTCCAAGGATGAGCGCAAAAGACCCTGGACCTTGCTAATGTAAAAATCCTTCCCCCAGAAGGGGTATTGTCTTTGGTCAGAGCTGTTATACAGCCACCTTAGGCACTCCTCTGCCTGAAAGATAAGCCTAAATTCCGCGGGAAGTCGGCTGGGGACTTTCTCAAGGATGATGGACTTTAAGGAAAATAGTAAATCTTCAGGCGTCTTCTCGTTGGCAATACGATATAAGAGCCAGTCATTGGTTTGGCTTTGGGTTGGAGTTTGAGAGGTGGCTGCCTTATATGAAGCGACGAATAGCTCAAGCGGGTCATAGCCAGAACGCAGCTTATTTAGGAACTCGTTTTCATCGCCAATGGCTCTCTTCAGCACAGCCTTCGCCTCATCCGGGAGGTTATCTTGCAAGGCCTCTCTCCTTTTTGTAAGCTCCAAGCGCGCATTTAGTATTGGGGTGATGTAATACCACGACCATCCGGAGAAGCGGCTTAGCCGCCGCTGTTCAGCGATTGAGATGGCGGCCTTCTCTATAAGCGGAATCAGCTCTTCGCCCAATTTAGTAATGGCTGCGGAGCGATCAACTGCCTGCAGCGCTGCCTGCTTGGCCTTTGTTCCTTCTTCAATTTTAGCGAGGAGATCATCCTTGAGCGCGCCAAGCAGTAATTGGCCGCGGCCCTTTGAGAGCATATTGAAGACAGCGGTAACCTCTCCCTCTGCGGGCTCCCTGCCTAATATATCGCGGTATTGGGATGCAATTAAGGGGGCAAGCTCGCTCTTTGAGACTGCGTCAAAGCCGTTCTTCGCCTGGGTGGTTAGGTTATCGAAGGCGGTTTTGGCCTGTGTCTCTATTTGGTCTCTATTGGAGGATAGGGCAATGGATACATCCTTCAAGGCAGAGAGCACTTGTCTATTGACATCGCCTTGCATAGTTAGGACTTGGTTCTGGGCGTCGCGGACAGGAGCGCCGCGGTCTGCGTTGCCGATTGCTTGCCAGAGTGAGTCTAATTCAGCTAACTTATTGGCAATGGGCGCTTGGGCATCTGAGCCCTTTTGGGAGATATCGTTACGAAGCTCAAAGCCCTTCTGGGATAATAGGTGTAATGAGTCAAGGCGCTGCTTTTGGATATTATCGTTAATAGACCCTATCTCCTTTGATAGAGACGCTCTTGAACTATCCATAGCGATAGATATAAGGAGACCGGCTGAGTTGTATGTGTATTGGGCTAAGAGGTTATTATCCTTGTCTAAGACTTTGGAGATTAGGCCCTTCTCATAGAGTATGATACTTCCGTCAGAGCGAAGCGCCTTGGTAAGCTGGCCGGAGGAGTCGTAGTAGAGTGAGGAGATTAGGGCTGGGGCGTTTGTTGAGTTTGTTGAGTTTGTTGCGTTGGTTTGGGTAGAGAGGGTGTAACTGCCACTTGCTTCTTTTTTGTAATTGTATTTGGTGCCGTCGGGGTATTGGACGAATATTAGGTTATTGTTCTCGTCATAGGCGCGGGTTAGGTAGTCCTCGTCGCGGATAAGGGTTAGGTTATCCTGATAGGAGTAAGTGTAAAGGTGCTGGGGCACATTATTCTTTGATACCCACATACGGGAGAGCCGCTCTTGCCTATCATACTCTAACTCTGTGAGCCCTCCATCCGGCTCTAACGTTGAGATTAGCTTTGCGTCTTTAAAGGTGCGCAGTATGCTGGTCTTCACTTCCTTAATGAAGACCAGCTCTTTAGCGTCTCTATCTGTACCGTAGGAGTAATTGAAGGTATTACCGGTTTTATCTATTAAGGAAGTGATTTTGCCTTTTGTATAGTTTATGGTGGTGGTGCCTTCCGTCTTCGCCGGTGATTGCAGCAGGTTGGGAATGGCTTCGCCGGACAAGCGTTCCGAGATGACTGTTTTGTCCAGGTTCAAATCTTTATCATAGTAGTAGTCGATATTATCTTTTTTGAGAATAGTTGTGGTAATGTTGCCGTCTTTGTCTTGGACGTAGGAGTATGTGGTAATGACGTTATCTTTGGTTGTGGACTTTATAACTAAGCCATCCTTGTAAGAGTATTGGGTTAAACTTGAATCTGTAAGGGCACTCAATTGGCCTGAGCTGTCGTAAGTAAGGATAATTGCTGTTGGTTGAGGGAATTTGTAGTTCTGGGGGTCTTTTAGCGTGATTGTGGTTGAGCTGTCGCTGCCATAGCTGTAAAGGTAGGTCTTGCCATCAGGGGTGAGGGCGCTTGTTATATTGCCTCCTTTATATGAGAGGCGGGTCTGGCCTGTTAAGTCGTAGTCTCTGGCGAGGTTATTGCTGTCAGATGAGAGGTTAGTAACGGAGATATCATCGACATAGAGAAGAGCGCTATTTGCTTGGCTGCCAATTTGGAATATCGCGCTTTCAGTAAGAGTTGCCTGGAAAGTTTTAGTTAAGAGCTGCCACTCTTCTCCTTTGGTCGTTACCATCCAATAATATGTAGTATCCTTTTGGGTCTTGAGCCCCATGTAGCTTGTATCTGAGGCCTTTACCCAAGCACTGAAGGTATAGTAGTTCCCTGCCTTAAGGCCAATATGACAATAGATAACCCCATAATTGGGCGAGGCT
>Ga0105164_10003018_pt1 | contig 10274 bp, 10 predicted proteins | sample VDWuncwatermetaG_FD_89674 | JGI IMG/M metagenome (GOLD analysis project Ga0105164, IMG submission 89674) | Wastewater microbial communities from Netherlands to study Microbial Dark Matter (Phase II) - VDW unchlorinated drinking water | ecosystem: Environmental > Aquatic > Freshwater > Drinking... | reverse complement strand
GCCCCGGCATTGTGGTCAGGCTGTCCGTTTCCTTGATTAGCAGCTCGGGGGTAAGTCCTGCGCGCCAGTGGTCCTTGGGCTTGAGGCGTATCCAGGTTTCGATCATCGAGATTGGCGCGGGGTCGGTGGCGGTTTCCGCCTGTCCCGCCTTGCCGAACACAGTTTCCACTTCCGGCACGGTCTTGATGGCGCGGTTGGTGATTTGCAGGATTTCTTTCGCCTTGGTAATGGATACACCCGGCAGAGTCGTCGGCATATAAAGTAGATCGCCTTCATAGAGCGCGGGCATGAATTCGCTGCCGGTGCGCCAGATAGGGATGGCCATGCTGAGAAGCAGCACGACTGCAATCGCCAGCGTCAGCCATTTCGCTTTGAGCGCCGCCGCGAGAACGGGTTGATAGACGGCAATGAAGAAGCGATTTATGGGGTTTCGCTCTTCCGGCAAAATGCGCCCGCGAATCAGCCATAGCATGAGCAGCGGAACTACTGTCACCGACAGAATCGAAGCAGCCGCCATTGAGTAGGTTTTGGTAAAAGCCAATGGCGAGAACAGCCGTTCCGACTGGCCGGTCAGCGCGAACACCGGCAAGAAGGATACAGTGATAATCAAGAGTGAGAAAAATAATCCGGGACCCACTTCCTTCGCTGCAAGCAAGAGTGCATCACGCTTTTCCTGAAGCGTAGCATCAGCACGCATCTCTGAAAGTTTCCGGTGGGCGTTTTCCACCATGACGATGCTGGCGTCCACCATCGCGCCGATGGCGATAGCGATGCCGCCCAGCGACATGATGTTGGCCGTGATGCCCTGCCAGGACATAACGATAAACGCCGCCAGCACGCCGAGCGGCAGGGTGACGATGGCGACGAAAGATGAGCGGACATGCAGCAGGAAGATCAGGCAGACCAGCCCCACGACAATCGCTTCCTCGATCAGCTTGTGGGTTAAATATTCCACCGAGCCTTCGATCAGCGGTGCGCGGTCATAGACCGGCACGATCTCGACGCCTTCCGGTAGGCCGGGTTTCACTTCCTCGATTTTCTTGCGGATCGCTTCGATGACGTTCAAGGCATTGCCGCCCGGTCGCATGACGACGATGCCCGACACCACTTCGCCTTCGCCGTTCAGTTCGGTGACGCCGCGCCGCAGCTCCGGCCCCTCGATGACGCGGGCGACATCGGACAAATAGACCGGCGTACCGCCTTCGGCTTTCAGCACCAGTTTTTCTAGATCGGCGGTTTTGGTAACGTAGCCTTTGGCGCGTACCACGAATTCGGTTTCCGCCTGCTCGATGACGCGCCCGCCCGCTTCCTCACTGGAAACGCGGATAGCCTCTTGCAAGCGCATCAGAGGAATACCGTAGGCGCGCAGCTTGATGGGATCGGCCAGCACTTGATATTCTTTGACGAAGCCGCCGACGCTCGCCACTTCCGCCACGCCGGGCACGGTCGCCAACTCGAATTTCAGGAACCAGTCCTGCAAGGAGCGGAGTTGAGACAGGTCGAGCTTGCCGCTTTTATCCACCAGCGCGTATTGATAGACCCAGCCTACGCCGGTGGCGTCCGGCCCGATCTGCGCCTTGGCATTGGCTGGAAGCTGCGCCTGAATTTTGGAAAGCGCCTCGATGACGCGTGAGCGCGCCCAGTATAAATCCGTACCGTCCTTGAAAATCACATAGACAAACGATGCGCCGAACATCGAAAAGCCGCGTACTACTTTTGCCTTTGGTAAACCCAGCATGGCGGAGGATAGCGGATAGGTGACTAAATCCTCAATAATCTGTGGTGACTGTCCCTCAAAATCCGTGCGGACGATAACTTGTGTGTCCGATAGATCAGGAATCGCATCAAGTGGCGTGCGCTGGACGGCGAAGATGCCGCCCACGAGGATCAGCAGCGCGAAGATGGAGATCAAGAGCGGGTTACGCACCGACCAGTCGATGACGCGGGCGATGAAGGTTTGGGTGGGATCGTGGGCGAGGTTGCTCATTATTTGCCTCCCGACAGTTTTTGCAGCGACTCGCGCAGATTCGATTCCGAGTCGATCAGGAACTGGCCGTTGGTGACGACTTCCTCATCGCCGGAAAGCCCGCTTATAATTTCCGTTCGTCCTTCCGATGCCATGCCCGCCTTGACCTCCCGCGCCTGGAACTTGCCGCCGCCCATGCTGACGATAACGTGCTCGCCGCCGCTGTCGCGCAGGATCGCGGAGCTGGGCACGGTCAGTGCTTCGCCTGCGCCACCCACGGCGAAGCTGACGGTGGCGTATCCGGCGGGTTTCAGCAGGTCGTCAGGATTGCTAACCACCAGCCGCGCCTTGCCGGTGCGCGTCTCCGGCGTGATGGTGGGGTAGATATAATCCACCGCGGCTTCCAATTCGGCGCTGCTTCCGGACACCGTGACCTTCGCCTGATCGCCTTCCTTGATTGTATTCAAATCCTTTTCGGGAATGGCCGCTTCCACCCATACGGTAGACAAGTCCTGGATATGGCCGATCTCGGCATTCACCATCAGGTAATGCCCTTTGCGGATTTCCAGCCGGTTCAGGATGCCGTCCGTGGGAATGTAAAACGGCACGCTGTCGTAGGCCTTGCCGGTCTTTGCCAGCGTTGCTAACACTTTGTCATCGACGCCCAACAGCTTCATGCGCTTGCGCGCGGAGGCGGCCAAGTCTTTATATCCCGCCTTCGCCGCCGCGATGTAATCATTCTGCAAGGCCAGCAGTTCCGGACTGTAGAGCGTATAGAACAGATCGCCTTTCTTCACCTTGTCACCGGGGGCGCTGTATCTCAAATCGTCCACTCGGCCTTCAACCTGGCTGAATAAATCCCAGCGTGTGCGCTCATTCTCCATGATGATGCCGGTGGCACGCAAGCCGCCGCCTAATGTTGATTTCATCACTTTCTCGGTGCGGACACCCATTTTCTGGATATTCTCGGCGTTGATGGAGACTACCGGCTTGCCGCCACTTTCCTCCATGCCAGATTCATCGGCGTATTTCGGCACGAGCTGCATATCCATGAACGGCGACTTGCCGGGCTTGTCGAATTTCTTTCCCGGCACCATCGGATCGTGCCAGTAAAGCACCTTACGGCCTGAGTCATCCTGCACGGCATTGCTGGCAGCTTCTTCGGCATGATTGTGACCATGATCGAGAGCCACCAAATCCATGCCGCAGATCGGGCATTGCCCCGGCTTGTCGGAAATAATCTGCGGATGCATCGGGCAGGTATATTTCACCGCCGCGTCTTCTGCCTGAGCATCTGCTACTACCATGCTTTGAGTGGCATGGTTTTTCGATGATGGAACAAAGATGTGATATGCCTGAAACAGGCTGGTGGTAGCCAGAAGCGCGCCCATAACAAGGATGGTTTTCTTCTTATTCATGGCAGTTCTCCTGGACAATGTAACGGTTGAAATCGGCGACGAGCGCGGTGTGTTTAGCCCGCTCCGTTGCCGCCTGCGCCCGCACGGAAAAGGCTTCGCGGCGGGTTTTGAGGATCATGGTAAAGTCGCCTTTGCCTGCCTCGTACTCCCTGGAAGCAGCGTTTGCCGCCGCCTTCAGGAGAGATTCTTTCTTCTCGAATAACTCTATTTTTCTGATGCTGGTGTCGATCTGCGCTTTCAGATGCGTAAGTTTCTGCGTCACCTCGCGCTTAATTGCATCCCTGTCGAACTCCGCCGCCGACAGTGACGCCTTCGCGCCTTGCAGCTTGGGTTTCTGGTTTTCCGACGCCCACAGCGGGATGCTGAGTCCCAGCATGATAGTGCCGCCTCTATCACCGCCATCCATGCGTCCGGCGCTGGCCTGAATCTCGAAATTCGGGCCGTATTCGGCCTCGCGGATGTCCACGTCCTTCTTCGCCATATCGATGTCGGAAGCGGCGATCACTACGGGGTAAGTATCAGCTGGATCGTTCTTCCATACAGCCACTTCAACGGGAGGAAGGGTAACGTTCGGTGCTTCGCCCAGCATGTTCATGAGCATCGCCTCGATTTCGTGCCGCTCTTCCTCCAGCTCGGCCAGCATGATGCCGATTTCCTGAATCTCCGCGTCCGTCATCGGCACGGTGCTTAGGCCTGCGCGGTTGGCGGCAACGCTTCCTTTCAAACTCTGCCGCTGAGTCTTGAGCAGTTTCTCCTGCTCCAGCGCTATGGCGCGCAGTTCCTTGATTTTTTGCAGATTGGCAAATGTTGTAATCATCTTCGCCTTCATCGCGGCAAAGGCATAATCTTGCAGTAGTCGGTTTTTACGTGATTCCACATGCAGCCGGTCGGCGCGCGCCTCGCGCAGGGAATAGCGCGGAATTTCTTGCCGGAATCCAAGCATGGTATCTCCGCCGCCGCGTCCCATATCGGAGCGCAAACGGTAATCTTCCTGTTCGATGAACAGCATCGGATCGGGCAGTCCCATCTCGCCCTTGGCGTAGCTGCCGGAGGCTTCCACCCGGCTGGCATAGGCGGCGATTTCCGGATGTTGGCGCAGCTTTTCCTCTAGCCGCGTCAGCGTTCCGATTTCCTGCGGTTCTTCCGCTTGGGCGGGGAGCGCCGCGCCGGTCAATACCAGTGCTATTAGTAAATATTTAAACATTAGAACCTCTCGTAGTAGTCTGGCTGCCGCAAACGCGGCAGAACACATGCGAGAAGCAATCCGCTAGGCTTTACGCCAAACTGCGGACACACTTCTCCTTATGAGAGGGTTTTGGGAGGGCGTTCTTGGGAGTTAAGATGTGCGGATGGTAGATGTGCATCCACCGCATAAAACCGCTGCACAAATTGATTGATGGCGGGTGTTTCAGCCTTCATCGAAGGAAGGTTCATGCTCACGCTGCTATTCATAGCCGAGCATTTGGCGTTGCAGGTAGCGTCATCACAGCAGCCAGATTGGCTGGAATCCTGCTTGGCCATTTTATCGCAGCCGTCGCAGTCCTCCATGTCCATCTGCTGCATTTGCATTTTTGCAGCCATCGGGCATGGCTGCGGGGACTTTGCCTGCGCGGGAAATCCCGCCAGCGCGATGCTGAACGAAAGCAACAATACAGAAATGATGCGTGTCAGATGCATAACAAACAGTCTACCAGAATATCGTTAAAAATCAATAAAATCCATGTTTCATATTGATAATGCTATGTTTCTTGCCTTTACTGCTGCTACTTGGAATCGCTGTGGCCGTGATCATGACCCGCGCTGCCGAATTTTTGCAGGTTTTTATCGTTTTCAAAGTAATGCACGGTTCCGTCCGCCGCAGCGCCGATGACGGCGGTGGCTTTATCCACCGTCTTGCCGCTAACGGGATCAGCTGCGCTGCGCGCCTCGGCACTCTTCTCCAGCTTCTCTTTGCACATCGGACAGCAGCCATAATAGGTCTTTCCGCTTACGGTCACGGGGATCTGCGGCTTATCAAACAGTTTATTATTAATCATGCAGACATATTGCGGCTCGACCTTCTTCAATGCTTCCCCAGCCTGTGCTGTGATAGGTGCTGCAAAAGCAATCAGCAGTAGGATGGTTTTTAGTATCGTTTTCATGGTTTTTCTCCTTGGTTAAGATTAATGGTCGTGGTTGCCGTGGTTATCACCATGCCTATCATTTTTCGGCGCTTCTTTATGATGCCCATCGCTGCTTTCTTCGCCGTGCTCATGGCTACCATGTCCACCATCTCCGCTAACCATTGGCATGCGCATCACGCCCAGGCCGTGGCGATAAACAACTTCGCCGCCCTTGTAGCCGGTGATGGCAAGCAACCCAGCGGCAAGTAAAATCACTGCTACAAACACTGGGCTGACGGTGTTGGCGCCTCGATGTTTCCAGAATGCCCAAAGCGCCAATAGGATAAATATGCTTGCTGTAACCAGCGCCCAATTGCGATGATTGGTCATGGCAGCATGGGAAGGGCCATCGTGGGTGACGGTATTATAGGCATACCATCCTGCTAACACTGTACCGATAGTGGCAACTGCGCCGATCCATAAATTCCAGCGGGCAACGACAAGGAGCTGTTCTTTTTTCAGTACCGCACCGGCCAGATAAAAAAGGGCGGAGATGCTTAAAAGGCCAATCGTGAAATGCACGAAAATCGGATGCCAGTTGGGGATGATTTCCATCGTCGTCATCATGTCCATCATATCGTTCTCCTAAAACATTGACCGCAAGCCGACGCTGGCAATAAAGTCGTCATTATCCTCACCGCTTTTTTTGGCGATGGATGAGGTTTCACCGAATTTTCGCTCATAGCGAAAATCAACATAAGGCGCGAATTTGCGGGTGATCTCGTAGCGTAGTTGCAGGCCGATTTCACCATCCGACAAACCTGAGCCTTTTTCCAGTTCCGGCACATTCTGCAAGAACAGGTTGACTTCTAGGTAGGGTTGTACAATGAGGCGTTGAGTAAGCAGAAAATCATTTTCCTGCCGGATGCGGGCGCTGACATCACCGTCATTGCTTACGAACAGATGCGCCTCGGTCTCAAAGAAATACGGTGCCAGTCCCTCGAACCCCGCCACCAGATACGATGTGGAGTGCGGTTCAGAATCGTAGCGCACACCAACTTGTGCATCCCAGAACGTAGCGATGTTCCGGCTGTACATGGCCCAGAATTCGGCATCCTGCACATCACCGTCCACCGCTTCGCCTTCGGATTTTAGGTAAAGTTTGTTATAATCTCCGCCAATCCATCCGTCGAAATCCCACGTGGAAATCGTATCGTCCCTGCCGGTGCCGGTGTCAGCTTCCAGCTGGAACATATGAAATATCTGCGTTTCATGCTCACCCGTATGCGGCTCTTCGGCGAATGCGGCTTGTGACACGGTGAGCGCAAGCAAAGCTGCTATGGCTATGGTTTTAATGGGCATGGTTATGCCCCCCCTCATTAGACGCTTCTGGTTCGCTATCTTCCATCGGTATGGTATGCTGGGTTTTCGCGCTGGCCGGAACATCACTTTCATCCAACGTTGCCACTACTACTTTGGTCATCATGCCAGACATCATGTGATAGAGAAGATGGCAGTGGAATGACCATTCCCCAGGCTCATCCGCTGATAATAAAACGGAGTAGGAATCACCTGGCGCGACAATTACCATGTTTTTGTTCGGTAGTTTTTTGGTGGGCTGGCCGTTTTCCAACTGGAAGAACATGCCGTGCAAATGCATCGGATGCGCCATCATCGTTTCATTGATGAATTTGAGCCGCACACGTTCGCCGTATTTCAGGTTAATGGGCTTGGCATCCGCATGTTTTTTGCCATTAATCGTCCAGATATAACGCTCCATATTTCCACCAAGCCGCACTTCAATCGTGCGCTCTGCAGGGCGTATATCCTTTTGTTCACCCAAATAACGCAGGTCTTTATAGTCCAGGGTTTTGGCGCCTTTGGGTGCGCCGGTTTTCGCCCAGCCGCTTTTCATATCCTCCATCATCGCTTCCATTTCAGCCTGGCTCATTTTACTATGATCCATGCCGCTCATATCGTGATCCATGCCCATATCTTTCATGGTCAGTAAGGCTCTTTCTCTCTGGGCAGGAATTTCGCCTTTCATGCCTTCGCGGGGGGCAAGTGTGCCAAGCGCAAAGCCGGTGCGGTCAATAGGCTCAGCAACAATAGTGTATGCCTTGTCCTCTGTTGGAGTCACAATCACATCATATATTTCAGCCGCGCCAAAACGGAATTCATCCACCGGCACCGGTTCAACATTCTGCCCATCGGAGCCTGTCACCTGCATTTTGAGGCCGGGGATTCTCACATCAAAAAATGACATGGCAGAGGCGTTGATAAAGCGAAGCCTTACACGCTCACCTTTTATAAATATTCCCGTCCAGTTCTGCTCCGGTGATTTACCGTTGGTGAGGAACGTGTAGCCGGTGACATCCGACAGATCGGTCGGTAGCATCCGCATATCCGCCCACATTACGGCATTTTCCCATGCTGGGCCGAAGCCTTTTTTGCTGGCATCATCGAAGAAATCACCCACGGTACGCCGTGCATATTGGTAATATTCCGAGGACATTTTTAAATTCGCCATGATGTTGCGGGCATCTTCTTCATGGAAATCAGAAAGCAGCACCACATAATCACGGTCGGCTTTTACGGGGTCTTTGCCCTTTGGCTTGATGACAATCGCGCCATACTCACCATCCTGCTCCTGTCCCTTTGAGTGGGAGTGGTACCAATAGGTGCCGGTCTGACGAATTTTATAACGATAGGTGAAGGTTTCTCCCGGCTTGATACCCGGAAAGCCATTCAAGCCCGGCACACCATCCATCTCTCCGGGCAACAATATGCCGTGCCAGTGAATGGAAGTGTCTTCGTCTAGGTGATTGGTGACATGGATGGTGACATCCTCGCCATCGGTGAAACGAAGCACTGGGCCGGGAATGGTGCCGTTAATAGCAATCTTTTTGACGGTATTGCCGGTAATATTTACCTCTTTATAGGCAATATCCAGATTGTAGACCTCCGCCCATGCCGGGGCGGAAAATAGCAGCGAAACAATCAAGGTCGTCGCTTTTAATGATTTCATGCCGTCACTCCGATATATGCGTTATGTATTATAGTACGAAGTAAAAACGCTTACCCCTTAAAAATTCTTCGCCAGCTTCCCGGCGAGGATTTTCCGGGCGCGGTAGACGCGCGTTTCCACGGTTTTCGGCGTCACGCCGAGAATTTTAGCGCATTCTTCCTGGCTGTGTTCTTCCACGGCAAAAAGAATTAGCGCGGTTTTCAGCTTGTGCGGCAGGCGTTGGATTTCTTTATCCAGCAGCTTAAGATGCTGGCGCATCTCGGTCAGGTTTTCAATATTACTGCCAGAATCGCCAATGACATCGTGGAAGCTGGCGCTTTCTCCATCGCCAATTATCGCATCCAGCGGCAGGAACTGACGGAGTTTCTGTTTTCGTCCCCAGTCGCGGCAGAGATTAACGGCGATCTGGTAAAGCCAGGTGGAAAACTCGTAAGCCGGGCTGTAGCTGGCCGCCTTGAAATGCACGCGGATAAAGGTTTCCTGCAAAATATCGTAGGCGGTGTCCTCGTCTTTCACATAGCGGGCAATGAAGGCGTGCAGCTTATGTTTGTAGCGGCGCATGATTTCGTTCAGCGCCGCCTCGCGTCCCTGCGCTACAAGGCTGATGAGCGTCTTGTCCGGCGTGGCGTCATTGATCGCCGCATTATCTGTTCTCATAAAGCGCATCGGTGACCATCTGCTCCAGCTTGCGGTTCTGCTCATCGGTGAGGATAGGCCGCATCTCGAACAGATGCTCCAACGTGGCTTTCTGCAGCTCGCCCATCGCGTGATGAATCTTGTCGGTCGCCGCCTGCACCTTAGGGCTGAAGGACTTGTCAGCCTTGATCGCCTCCGCCAGTTCCATATTGGCCAGCCGCATCTGCTCTTCGAGATACTGGCGGCGCTGACGATAATGCCTTTCAATCTCCTCCAGCCTGACGTCCTGCTCCGGCGTGACGTGCAGTTTGTCATGCAGTATCCGGTGCCAGTTGCCAGAATCGCCTGCGTAATGCGTATCCGGCAGGCGCATAAAATGCTGGCCAAGGTAAAGACCGCCGAACGCGGTGGCCAGCACGATCAATAGAAACAGGGTGGCGTTGACATAGCGTCTTTTCATTCGCTTCTCTCGATTAAGTTGGCGGTCAGGTACGGCGCGTGCAGGGTGAACACCTGCATGTCCGGCAAGATGACATGATCAGCCTTTACTGTATTGTCCAGCGGAATCGCCGGACTCAGAGAAATGCCCAGAACAAGCGCGGCAAGCAGCGAGGCCAATTGGAAGCGCGGCACGCCAAAGGCCAGCAGCATTTTCTCCTGCCAGGGCAGCGCCGCTTCCACGTTCGCCGTGTGAATCCTGCGCCAGACGTCCCCCTCCAGCCGGTCAAGCCTGCTGTCGGCTCGGGCATCCCGAAAGTGCAGCGCCAGCAGCCGGTCTAATATTTTACGCATCATAATCATGTCCGTTCGTTGGTTGCTCTGTACCTTATACGCTAAATACTACCCTATCCCTCAGATTATTTTAATGCAAAGGCTGTTGTAAAAGTTCAAACAGGTGTGAGACTGTAAAGCCAGTATAATAGGGAAGCTCGCGCGTTTCAATTTCGCTGGCGCGCTTCGCTATTATACTGGCTTTACAGTCGTAAAAAAAGGTCTCAAGATATTGTTGCAACACAAACCCAAGGAGACCTTTTATGCAGATCGTAGGATTGCACAGGAATATTTATAAACTATCCGCATATACAATTCGACAAGAATCTTTGCAAATGGCAGAAAAGCTTCGT
>Ga0105164_10003017_pt1 | contig 10276 bp, 8 predicted proteins | sample VDWuncwatermetaG_FD_89674 | JGI IMG/M metagenome (GOLD analysis project Ga0105164, IMG submission 89674) | Wastewater microbial communities from Netherlands to study Microbial Dark Matter (Phase II) - VDW unchlorinated drinking water | ecosystem: Environmental > Aquatic > Freshwater > Drinking... | reverse complement strand
TTCTTATGGTGGACGTTGTCCACCGGTCAATAGACCGGTGGTATATTTCTGACATATAAAAACTATTTGAGATATGTAAATAAAAGAGATCATCGAGTACTCATCCAGATGGGACTAGCACTCCGTGACCTGGAAAGTAATCCTAAGAGACTCCACCCTCTTCGTACCAAGATTCTTGAAGCCCACGGCACGAATGGACTCCATATTGCCGAATTTGTACAAAATGGGCACCTAAGCCAGTTTGTAGGAATTGAGTTATCAAGAAAGAAAAGTGATGTAGACATTTCTCAAGCCATTGAAACGCTTCTTAGTGAGATAGATAAATACGCTGTCTTCGTACAAGGAGCTGATAATGTTAAGAACAAAGTGAATGAACTAACAATTAGGATTCACGCGAATAGACCAAATAACTTAGTTATTTGTGCTAGTGGAAACGCAAAAAATAGAGGCCAAGAAATAGCTGAAGGAGTGAAAAAGAGTATACAAGATTCTTATAACATGATTAAAACAAGTGATGACGAAGCTAGGAAAGATATGTATGTGTTCAGCAAGAAGCAATAAGGCACTCTTCAGCTTTCTTTGACTAACGCTTCCCTCTCCGCCGCTGTCAACTCCCGTGACCGCCCGCGGTCAAGCCCTTCGATCCGGATGTTCCCGATGCGCACGCGCACCAATTGGAAGATCTTGTAGCCGAGTCGCTCGAAGATGCGCCGCACGATGCGGTTCTTCCCTTCATGCAGGGTGATGTAGACGTTCTTCTTGTCCTTCGGATCGACGGATAGGTGCATCTTGCCGGTCTTGAACGGCCGGTCGAGCTTGTCCCGCAGGATCATGCCGCGCTCGACGCGATGCTTGTGATCGAGAATATTGAACGCCTTGTCCAGCCGCACCTGGTACGTCTTCGCCACCTCATAGCGCGGATGCATGACACGGTTGGCGAAATCGCCGTCGTTCGTCAGGATGATGAGGCCTTCGCTCAGGACATCGAGCCTCCCGACCGTGTACACATTCTCCGGCGTCCTGACGAGATCGTACACCGACTTCTTGAAGAGCGGATCGTCCCGGGAACAGACATAGCCCTTCGGCTTGTTGAGGAGGAAGTATACCTTCCGCGAGAAGCGGAGCCGCTTGCCATCGACAAGGACGATGTCCTTCTCCCTGTCCGCGCTCGCGCCGATAGCGACCGTCTTGCCGTTGACCTTCACCTTGCCTGCGCGGATGAGGTCTTCGGCCTTGCGACGGGAGCAATAGCCGGCGTTGCTGATGATCTTCTGGACGCGTTCGAGCATGAGGGGAATGAATATATGGAGTATATAAAGGTGCGGGTAAAGGTGCAGGTCACGATGACAATGAGTATCGTCGAGCCGGAAGCGGAATACGATACCCCGACGCCCGCTGCCCTCTTCGTTTCCTCTTCAGCCATCGATTTCTTTTTTTCTCCTCCTCGGAAGGTGAGGAGGAGAAAAAAAGAAATCGAAAAGAGGAAAGATAAGCGAGAATGGATAGAAAAGCAAAGGCCGAAAACATGATGATCCGATAGAAGAATGACTGTTAATCCGCTCCCTGCATCACCAGCAGGTCTTCCGTCGTCAGCTTCCCGCCGCGGCGCATCTTCTCCTCGACCATGCGCTGCTTCTGACGCAGGGTGGACTCCTGCTGCTTCCTGCTCTGGACGCGGTCCTCGTCCTTGGCGCCTTCCAGCTGCTCGCGCAGCTTGTCCATCTCGGCGAACTTGTCCTTGAGCTGCTGGTTGATGTCGTTGAACGTCTGCTTGAGCTCGTTGCATTGGGTCACGGCGGCCTTCTCCTGCGCACGGAGCCCATCGATCTCCTTCGAGGTCTCGATGAGCCCTTCATGCTGCTCCTGGCTCGCTGATGCCCTGGTCTGCACCTTGCGATGGGACTCATCCGCTTTCTCGCGAAGGTGCGCGATATCCTTATTGAGCTCGTGGAGGCGGTCGAAGACCGTGCTCACCTTCTTGGCGACGTCATAGAGGCGCTTCTTCTCCTTGATCTCCTTCATGACCTTCTGTTCCTTGTCGAACGGCATGCCTTCTGTCTCGACACGGCGCTCGAGACGGTCGATCTCCTCCTTCAGCCGCTCCGGGTCGCCCTGCAGCTTGTGCTTCTTCATGATGTCAGCGCGCTCATCATTGAGCTTCTTCGCCTCATCGATCTTCTGACGCAGCTCCTCATTGAACTGGTGGCGCCGTTCCTTGGAATCCGCGACCTGCTTGGTGAACTCATCACGTTTCGAGCGGGACGCCTTTATGTCGGCGATAAGCGCCCGTATCTTGGCGGAGAGGTCACCCTTCTTCTTGAACGCGGCCTCTTTCTGGCCCTGGAGAGAATTCGCTTGCGTGCGCAGCGTTGCTGCCTCTTTCTTCAGCTCGTCCAACCGAGCGTAGAGCGTCTTTTTTTCTTCGGGATCCATTCGTATCAGGTCGTTCGTTGTCCGGGACAGCGCTTGAGAGCGCTGGTGATGGAAGGAAAAAAATTGAAGGAAAGATGAAAAAGATCAGGGAAAAGTGTGTCCGGACTCAGCCGAACAACGCGCCGAGACCGGCAGCCGCCTGCTCTTCGCTCTTCTTCTCTTCCTTCTTATCTTCCTTCTTATGTTCCCCAGCAGGCGCTCCGCCCGCAGCGGGAGCGGCGACGACAGCCACTGGAGCCATCGCGGCCTTCTCGATAGCCTCGTCGATGTTGACGCCTTCAAGCGCGGCAACAAGCGCCTTCACACGCGCGTCATCTGTCTTGACGCCTGCGGCGGTGAGGACTTTCTTCACCGCATCCTCGGTGACCTTGCCACCTGCCTTGTGGATCAACATCGCAGCATAGACATATTCCATAGTATTCCCCTCCGATAGTGTGTTTTTCCTTTGTTTTTAAGGTTTTTGCGGTTTTTACCGTCTATTGAGCTCCTCATTGAGCCAGGATAATCCGATTATCCGATATTCGCGGCGCGCTTCACTGCCTGCATCTCCCGATACGCCTTCGCCAGCACGTCATTGACGACCTTGTCCGCGAGGATGCCTTGCGATATGGCCAATGCCTTGGCGTCGCCGAAGGCCTTGGTGACGAGCAATATCGTCGTCGTCTTGGTCGGGAACGCGGTGTCCATCGCGAGATTGAATGCCCAGGTGGCCGCCCGCGTCAGCTTGCCGAGGAAGACGGTCTCGTCGATAAACAGCACGTCATGCGTATAGATTATGCCATGCTCGTAGGCGGCGGTCAGGTCCAAGCCGATCTCCATAGGCTCGATCCCCAATCGGGTGAGGATCGCGGCCACGTTCGGCTTGATGACCTGGCCTGCCTTGACCGCGACTGAATCCTGCTTGATGACGACCTTGCCGCCCTCGATGCCCGCCTTGATGCCTGCCTGGCCCAGCTCACCGATAACGGGGCCGGGAGCGAATGACGTCGCGCCCGCGGGCACGATGATGTCTCTCAGTGCGACCTGACCAGCCCTAGCCGGTGCGGATGACTTGTTCTTCTGCAAGGTCTTGTGGAGCGAGAAAGGATTATCCTTGGCGAACAGGAGCGCCGGCATGCCCTTAAGGTGTGGGAGGATGGCCTCGATGCCAGGCTTGTCCTTCTTGGCTTCAGCGATGGCGAGATTCAGGAGGCGTCGCTTGGTCATGAGCAGCACGACGCCCTTGGCGCGCAGCATGGCGCGCATGTTCTGCAGCTGCTTGGCAGGCAGGTTCTCCATATTCACGGCGGCGACGATGGGATACTGCCGGATAAGGCTGGCGAACTCCTTCACTGTGCCTTTCTTCTCGTCCGAGACGTGCGCCGTGTATCCTTGTTTTTTCGCCATGATCATCAGCTTATTCTATCAGTGTATCTTGTGTGTATCTTGTCACCTTCATTCCAGCTGCACCGGTTTTCCCATGGTGCACTTGACATACACGCTCTTGAGGTTGTTCTTCTCGCCCGGGAGCTTGTGGAGCACCTGGTTGTAGACATTCATGATATTCTCCGCGAGCTGCTCGTCCGGCATGTTCTCTCTGCCGACGCTGATCTGGATGAGCGGCCTCTCTTTCGCCGTCACCTTGACGGTGTTGCGAAGGCGCTCGATGAGCGGCTTGAAGTTGAATTTCGGCGGCACGACGCAGCCTGCCTTAGGATTGGGCATCTTACGTCGGGGGCCGAAGACACGGCCGAAGGCCGCTGCCACCTTGGGCATGATATTGGCCTGCGCGACGAAGAAGTCGAATTCTGCAGCGAGCTTCTTGGCGAGCTTCTTGTCCTTGGCATAGGCGTCGAAATCCTTTTCCTGGATGACCTTATCACAGGTGGCCTCCGCCTCTTCCTTCAGCTCTGGGCCGACAAGCGCGCAGACCTTGTTCGACCTGCTTTTGCCGTATTGAAGAAAGATAAAGAGCTCCACATGGTTCTCCGGCTTCTTCAGGTCGAGACCCTTGAGATTGATGAAGAGGTCGACACTCTGCGTGAAATTCCTTTTCGGAGAAATCTCTCGAAGTTGCTTGAGCGCTTTCGCGAGCTGTGGTGCATCCATAGTTGTTCCCTCCTAGCGCCCGGCAGGGCGATAGTCTGCGGGATGATCGGGATATATAGTATGTATAGCGATAGTATGAGTATGTATAGCGATAGTATGGATAATATATAGTGGGCTTCCCCCGTAACCCTGTGGAAAAGCAGGTGGTTTATAAAGTTAATGCTTTGGGGGCTCTGTCCTGAATCTCGCTTTCGCTCGGCCAGGGCCGTCAGGCGCCGACTGCAACGCAACCTCGCCGCAGTTCCGGCCTTCCCCTTCCATGAGGAAGGCCGGAACTGCGGCTCGGGATAGTACAGCGAATCCTACGGAGTGCTGCCAATGCGCAAAAAGACGGCACCGGCAATATTCAGGACAGAGCCACTTTTGGGGCTTAAAGCGGCTTCTGGCACAAAAATATAGCAAAATATAAAAAGGGAGGACACGTCTTCTCTGAAAAGCGTTTATGACCGGTGAAATGGGGTTTAAACGAGGTGGATATCATGGATAAACGATGGATGATCATATGCGTCCTTACCCTAGCCATCATGCTCCTTTTAACGGGATGCGGCCAGAAAGGGACAGCATCAAAGAAGACCGGGACGAAGACCTCCCCCGCATCAGCCGCGGATAGGCAAGCGGCGCGACCGGTAGAGAACGTCACGCCGATCAATGTCGACGCGCTCCCGCCGCCGGCCTTCTCACTCCAGTATTGCAACAAGCGCCTGACAGATATCCGCAACGACCTGAAGAACGCGCAGGATAATCTGGCAGACGAGCGGGATGACCTGCGGAAGCTGCAGGCAGAGCCGAAGACCGCTGAACGGGATGCCACAATCAAGAGCTCAAACGAGCATGTCAAGACGCTGACGAATGACGTGAGCAGCCTCCAGCATGGCCTGCAGAGCATGGAAAGCAAGTGCACCCATATCACCTCGTCGATATGCGCTGAGTTCATCACGGACGCGCAAGGCGAGGTCAGCGATCAGCGGCAAGAGCTACTCAATGAGCAGAAGGAGCTCGAGTACATCCACGACGCCAAGAAACAGGACATCCAGCGGCGCAAGGTCGCCTTGATCGAGCGCCGCATCAACGAGTGGACCGGCATCGTGGAAGAGCTGCAGACGCAGTGCACCTGAGCCATCCTTCTTTTTTATTTTCTTCCCTATCTTTTCTTCCTGTCTTGTGGCATAGCTTTAAATAATCTAGATGGCTAATAATAGCCATGCGCAAGCTTTGGGTGGCGGTGATACTTCTTGCATTGTTCCTGGTAGCTGGCTGTACACCAGAAAAACCAGGGAGACGCACCCAGATAGTACGGCCACCTGTCGAGGCGAACGCCACCGATGTTGCTATAGTCCTCCCTTCTCCAGCTATCTCTGCAGACAATAGCTCCGGAGCGAACAGCACGGACGGGACGGATGGCGTCAGGGTGCGGCGGCTCTCGGATAGCGAGATGGAGCTGCTGCATCGCAACAGCGAGGAATATGAATCCCTGCGAGAGCGCCGGTACAGCACGAGGATAGACCTCACCCAGGTGGATGGCTACAACTGCCGTTCCGTCATCGAGCAGCTCGGCGATGACCTTGAGCGGCTCGCGCGCGACGTGCGGGATCTGGACAACCAGCGGCGGAAAAAAGAGCAGGAGACGATCGACAAGGAGGCCGCCTACCAGGAGACGCTCGCGTCAGGCGACGAGTTCAGGATAAAGACCGCACGGTTCGACTGGAACGACGCCGAGAACGAGTATGACGATGCCAAGAAGGCGGCGAAGCAGGCGCATGATGATTATGACGAGACAGAACGCACGCAGCGTGTCGTCGAGCTCGAGTGCGATGGCATGCGGCGGAAGGCAGGCTTGCCGAGGAAATGAGGATCAGGTGATGATCGGATGATCGTTCCAGAAAATTATTATTTTGGCGTGATGCCGAGGCGCTTTTCTGTCTCAGCGATCTTCAGCGTGGTCTTGAGCACGGTGTCCGGGTTGAGCGAGATGGACTGGATGCCCGCCTCGACCAGGAACTGCGCGAATTCAGGATAATCTGACGGCGCCTGGCCGCAGATGCCGATGTACTTACCGCGACGGTTGCAGACGCTTATGACTGCCTTGATGAGCGTCTTCACCGCCTCATTGCGTTCGTCGTAGATGTCCGCGACGAGCTCGGAGTCGCGGTCAACCGCGAGCGTGAACTGCGTCAGGTCATTGCTGCCGATAGAGAAGCCGTCGAAGATGTCGAGGAAATCCTCGGCGAGGATGACGTTCGAGGGCACCTCGCACATGGCATAGACGACCAGGCCGTTCGTCCCTTTTTTCAGGCCGCTTTTCTCCATCTCTTTCAGGACTTTCTTTCCCTCATCCACTGTCCTGCACATGGGCACCATGACATACACATTGGTGAGGCCCATCTCGTCCCGCACTTTCTTGATGGCCTGGCACTCGAGCGCGAAGCCGGCGCGATAGCCTTCCTTGTAGTAGCGTGATGCGCCGCGCCAGCCGATCATCGGGTTGTCCTCCTTGGGCTCGTACCGCTGGCCACCGACGAGATTGGCGTACTCGTTCGACTTGAAGTCCGAGAAGCGGAGGATGACCTTTTTCGGATAGAAGGCGGCGGCGATCTTGCCGATGCCCATCGCCAGCTTGTCGACGAAGAACCGCGTCTTGTCCGGATAGCCATACGTTAGCTCCTCGATCTTCCGCTTGAGCTGCTCGTCCTGCAGCTTATTGAACTCCATGAGCGCGCGCGGATGGACCTGGATGTAGGAATTGATGATGAACTCTTCGCGGGCGAGACCGACGCCGCTGTTCGGGAGGAAGCTGAGGTCGAAGGCGATCTCCGGATTGCCGACGTTCATCATAATGGCGGTCTTGGTGGCCGGGAAGCTTTTCAGGTCATGCTTCTCGACATCATACTTGAGCAGGCCGTCATAGACATAGCCATCTTCCCCCTCCGCGCAGGAGACGGTTATGTTCTGGCCCTGCTTGACTGCCTCGGTGCCGTTGGTCGTGCCGACGACGCACGGGATGCCGAGCTCGCGGGAGATGATCGCGGCGTGACAATTGTTGACGACAATCGGCGTAAATGCATCAGTAAAGACTATGTAATTATGGTTATCCGCCACCGAGATATTATAGACATCCTCTATGCCTATCTCCCGGACCAAGGAGACGCGTTGCTGCCGGATATCTCCCGCAAGAAGCCTTCCAAGCTCTTGTCGAGCCGCTGGTGGCGCAAGCGGGATTATACAAGAGCGTATCTTTTCTGCATCAATGAGCAGATTTCTCGCGGTGTAAGCGAGTATCCGACCGTTCTTATTTACCGTAGAAACAACATCCCCAAGCAGTTGCCTTGCAGAGAAGAATCGTGTTCCGTTACTGACTCTCGTTCCCGCCGCTTTGACGCGTTTCGTGTATGTAGACAGGATGTCGAGCTGCTCGGCAATCTGCACGTTCGCTATGCTTCGATTCCTCGTCACTTGAGGAACGATACCCACACGCAAACACGCGACGATAATTGCTTCAAGGAGCAATGCCTTAGAACAGTAGATATTGATTCGATGGGCTGTCTGGTTGTAGCTTCCATCCCCATCAATAACACCAGCCAGGAATGAATAAGCGACATGCTCGTCCGCTTCAAGCAATGTCTGTGCCCATTGCTCTTGTTCAAGCTCAAGTTCCACTGCCATCTCTTTACCGAACCAGCGATACGCGTTAGCGGTGCCCCTGACCGGTTTTCCCCGAATGTTCCCGGACGACATCTTCTTCTCCCGAACGAGCGGCTGTTTGGCAAACACTGATGCCATACCTTGAACAACTTCGCCGATAAACGCTTCCTTTTCCAGTGTTGGTTTTTGGATAAACGTTACTTCGCCATGCCTCGATGTTGTATAGATACTGCCATCAGTGCTTATAGCACCTAAAAGATAGGCGAGCTGACGCTCCTTTATTGTAGATTCGGTAAGCGCGGGAAGGCGCTGTCCCACGAGCAGATAGCCATCTCCTTGGAGGACATCGCTAATTTTTTCATCGACAAGCTGACGCCCTGCTATAGTCATCATCTTATGATCAGGTGTTAAACGGAGCGTGTTCGTCATCTGTCTACCGGTGAGAGACGTCGAAACCTCAATGATCGGCGCTTGCCGTTTCATAGCGGCAAGCACAGGTTTCCACTCGATCTTAAGCGTCTCACGATTCAGAGAGGGCACAAGCAAGCCGTCATAATGCTCGTAAATCTGCGCTATAGGGAGAAAACCACGATTGGTAAGTATCTTCGTATCTCCGGCAAAACAAGTCCTTCCCCCTCGATTCGTCACGATCGCGCTCGCGATCTTCATGATCGGCTCCCAATCAGGATCCGTCATCTCCGTGATGAGGACATCGCCTCTCCTGAACTGGTCGATGTCCTTCGCTTCCTTGATGATATTGGCCTTGCCTCGGCCGATCTTTTCACCGACAGAGCTTCCCTTCGCGAGGACCTTACCGCGCTCTTTTAGGATGTATTCTTCAATGACAGAGAAATCTTTCTGGCTCATCACGGTCTCTGGCCTCGCCTGGACGATGTACAGCTCATCCGCCTCGCCGTCCTTGGCCCACTCCATGTCCATAGGCTTGAACTTGCCTGCCTTCTGCGAGTAATGGTCCTCGATGATGCAGGCCCAGCGCGCGAGGATGAGGATCTCCTCGTCCGTGAGCACGAACCTCTTCCGGTCCTCTTCAGGGACGGAGACGTTCTTCGTGGTCGCCTTGAGGCCTTGCATATCGTAGATCATCTTGATCGTCTTCGAGCCGACGGTCTTCTCGATGATCGGCCTGAACCCCTGCTTGAGCGTGGGCTTGAAGATGTAATACTCATCCGGATTCACCGCGCCTTGCACGATATTCTCGCCGAGACCATAGGAAGCGGTGAGGAGGACAGCATCCTTGAAGCCTGATTCGGTGTCGATGGAGAACATGACGCCGCTGCACGCGAGATCAGAGCGCACCATCTTCTGCACCCCAATGCTGAGGGCGATAGAGAAGTGGTCGAAGCCCTTGTCCACGCGATAGGAGATCGCGCGGTTGGTGAACAGGGAGGCGAAGCAGTTCTTGCAGGCGTCGAGCAAAGCCTCCTCGCCGCGGATGTTGAGGTATGTCTCCTGCTGTCCGGCGAAGCTCGCGTCCGGCAGGTCTTCGGCGGTCGCGGAGCTTCGCACCGCGACGTCCACATTGTCGCCGTACTGCTTACACAGGTCGTGATAGGCGTCAGCGATAGCCTTCTTCAGCTCTGGTGGAAATTCCGCTGTCCGGATGATCTGGCGCACCTTATGGCCGCGTACTTGCAGGTTCTCCATACTCGTCGTGTCAAGATCGCGGAGGACGTCCTTGATCTCATCCTGGACATGCGCCTTCTCGAGCAGGTAACGATAAGCGGAGGCGGTGACCGCGAAGCCGTTCGGGATGCGGACGCCCTTCGGGGTCAGGAGGCGATACATCTCTCCAAGGGAGGCGTTCTTGCCGCCGACCAAGCCCACATCTTCTATGCCGAGCTGGTCGAACCAGAGAATGAACGCTGTGGTCTTGTCCATCAGTTACCTCTTTTTAGAGAAGAATGACGACGGGCGTTTATAAAGGTTTATTATCATTCTGGAATAGGGAACAGGCAGTGTGAAAACGGTAACGATGTAGATGTCAAAAACGGCGGGGACCACCGGTCAATATGTCAGGAATACGATGTATTCCTGAGCACCATCAGAAATCGAGGATTTCTGAGGGACCGGTGGTATATTTCTGACATATTAACGA
>Ga0105164_10003016_pt1 | contig 10276 bp, 8 predicted proteins | sample VDWuncwatermetaG_FD_89674 | JGI IMG/M metagenome (GOLD analysis project Ga0105164, IMG submission 89674) | Wastewater microbial communities from Netherlands to study Microbial Dark Matter (Phase II) - VDW unchlorinated drinking water | ecosystem: Environmental > Aquatic > Freshwater > Drinking... | reverse complement strand
CTGCCATGGGGCAAGCTCGGCGTGGATGTTGTGGTTGAATCAACCGGCTTCTTCCTCACCCGCGAGCTTGCGAGCAAGCACCTCGCCGCTGGCGCAAAGCGCGTCTTGCTCAGCGCAGACGCGAAGGAGGAAAGCATCAAGACCTTGGTGCGGGGAGTCAATGAGCACGAGTTTGACAAGACAAAAGATACCATCGTGTCCAATGCGTCCTGTACGACCAACTGCACTGCACCGATGGTGAAGGTGCTCAACGATAACTTTGGCATCGAGCGGGCTTTCTTTTCCACCGTGCATGCGTATACCGCCACCCAAAAGCTTCATGATGCTCCGGATAAAAACCTTCGCAATGCGCGTGCCGCGGCACAGAATATTATTCCTCATCCATCCGGCGCAGCGAAAGCAGTGGTGCAGACCATCCCTGGCCTGAAAGGCAAGTTCGACGGCATGGCCTTGCGCGTGCCGGTGATTGATGGATCCTTTGTCTCTGTTTTTGCCGTGGTGAAGAAACAGACGAGCAAAGACGAGCTCAATGCGCTCTTCAAGAGCGTGAGCCAGTTCCACCTGAAAGGCGTGCTCGACTATGCTGAAGACCCGCTCGTATCAACCGACATCATCGGCAACCCGCATTCCTGCATCTTTGAACCAGAGTTCACCAAAGTGAATGAGAATCTCGTGCAGGTCAATGGGTGGTATGATAACGAGTGGGGGTACTCGTGCAGGATGGTGGATATGGTGAAGATGATCGGGCGATAAGCCCCCTGCTTTCTCTACCTCTTTCTCGTCGCAAACTATATAAACCACCACCATGTGCTCTATCTTATGCAGATCTTTGTCCGAACCGACAAGCCGGAAGCCTTCGCTGACGAAGCTCTCGTCTTTTCGTATACAGAGGAGGCTGTCGACCAGCTCAAGAAGCAGAAACCCAGCGATGCCGTCGGCACGCTCGCACATGAGGCGGTGGCTCCTGGCGATTTCAAGGGCACGAATGGGCAGCTCCTCGTGCTCCCAAGTCCTGGTGTCGTGAATGCCCAGCGTCTTGTCCTGCTCGGCCTGGGCAAGGAGAAAGAGCTCAGCACCGAGAAGATACGCCGTGCCTACAATGCCATAGCGAAGAAAGCGAGAGAGCTCAAGCTCAAGAGCTTTGCCGTGGTCTATCCGGAGGGCATTGAGGGACTTCCAGATTACGACCTTGCCGTCAGCATCGTGGAAGGCGTCGTGCTCGGCGCGTACAAGTTCGACAAGTACCTCACTGAAGAGAAGGAGAAGAACGGTCTGCATCATTTTACTATTTTAACGTCATCTGGCAAGGCCCAGAATCTTGGCGCGTTCGCGCATCAGGCCATCACGGTCTGCGATAATGTGAACTATGCGCGCGATCTTGTGTCCGATTCAACCTATGTCGTGAATCCGGTCACGCTTGTCGAAGAGGCGAAGCAGCTCGGGAAGAAGCATGGCCTGAAGTGCACGGTCTACGACGCTAAAGACCTCAAGAAGATGGGCATGGGACTCATCCTCGCCGTCGGACAGGGAAGCAAATACCCGCCGCACCTTATCGTGCTTGAATATACAGGCAACAAATCGATCAAGGAGAAGATAGCCCTTGTCGGTAAGGGCGTCACATTCGACTCCGGCGGCTTGAATCTCAAGCCGACGAACTATATCGAGACCATGCGTGGAGACATGGCGGGTGTCGCTGCCGTGCTCGGCACGATGAAGACGCTCGCTGAGCTCAAGATCAAACGGAATGTCGTCGCGGTCCTGCCGTGCGTCGAGAACATGATCGGGCCAGAGGCATACAAGCCTGGTGATGTGTTCAAGGCATACAATGGCAAGACCGTGGAGATCTCGAACACCGATGCTGAAGGCAGGCTTATCCTCGCGGACGCGCTGGCGTTCACCGCGAAGGAAGTCAAGCCGACGGCGATCATCGATCTCGCCACGCTCACCGGCTCTTGCTTAGCGACCTTCGGCGAGTTCGTGTCCGGCCTGCTCAGCAATAATCCAGAGATCACCAAGCGACTATTCGACGCCGGCCAGAAGACCTACGAGCGCGTCTGGGAACTGCCATTGTACGAGGAGTACAAGGAAGAGATGAAAGGTGACATTTCTGATTTGAAGAACATCGGCTATAAAGGCGGCAAATACGCTGGCGCGATAACTGCCGCGGCCTTCCTGGAGAAGTTTGTCGGCGAGACGCCATGGGCGCACCTGGATATCGCCGGCAGCGCGTGGTATGAGACCGGGAAGCATTACATCCCGAAGAATGGAACAGGCTTTGGCGTTCGACTACTGACGAGATTCTTTATGGATTTGTGAGCGTGCCCATCTCTCCTTACCCGTTGAGGAGAGACGAGCAACGGCATAAAGCTTTTATACCTCGTGCTCACCAAATCGTCCTATGGCTTCCACCACGCTCTGGATTGGGCTGACCATTCTTAGTCTTGGCCTGTTCGCCGCGGTCAATGTGCTGGACAAGATCCTGCGCATGCAGCATCTCAAGAGCAATCTTGGCTTCATGATGCTTTCCATGCTCAAGAACGGCGCCCTTCTCATCCTCCTGCCGTTTGTGGCATTGCAGCCGATGAAGCCCTTTGACATCCTCCTGCTCCTCGTGGCGGGTGTGCTGTGGCAGGTGCTCACCTACCTGTATGTCATCGCCCTCTCTGTTGAGGAAGTATCCCGCGTCGTGCCCTTGTGGAATCTCGCGCCGCCCTTCACGCTCGTGCTGGCATGGCTCTTTCTCGGCGAGCGGCTGTCCGTGATGGATTATGCCGCGTTTGCGGTCCTTCTCTTCGGCGCGGTGCTCATCTCGACACATATCCGGCAGCTCAAATCCATGCGTCTCAGCAAGGCCTTCTGGCTCATGCTGCTCGCGACCTTCCTCATCGTCATCCATCTTGTCATCATGAAATATCTCCTGCGGAGCTACAGCGTCTTGATGCTATTCCTGTTCATCCAGCTCATCGGGTTCCTCATGGCCATCATGCTGTTCCCTTTCAAGAGGCCTCGGGAAACATTCACCCATGATGTGACCTTGCTTTCAAAAGGGGGAATCGCGCTATTTGCGACCATGAGCCTCATCAGCTTCGCGGCATACCTTGTCTACAACTATGCCATCTCCTATGGCCCCCTGACCATGATCGCCGGCCTGGACGGGTTCCAAAGCCTGTTCCTGTTCATCTTCACCGTACTCCTGTCGAGATTCTTCCCCCGCATTCTGAGGGAAGATATCTCGATGCCGGTCATCGTGCAGAAGGTGGTCGCATTGGTGTTCTTGTTTGTTGGGTTGTGGATGATCGCGGGATAGAAAAAAAGAAATAGAAAATAAAAAAGGAAAGATACTTCTTTATTTCTCCACCAGCACCGTCGCCTTCATGTTCGGATGCGGCGTGCAGAAGTAGGTGTACGTTCCGGGCGTATCAAACGTCACACTACCTGACTGGCCCTTTGCAAGCAAGCCCGTGTCGAAACTATCGTCATCCGCCGTTGCCGTGTGCCCTACAGAATCCCCATTCGTCCACGTTACCGTGTTACCTACCTTTACGGTGATCGTGCGCGGCGCAAAGGCGAAGCCTTTGATCTGAACGGTGTGTTCCTCTCTAGCAGAAGGAGCAGTTGCGGAAGCTTCTTCAGCTTCCTCCCCATTATCCGTTGCTTCTTCTCCTGCTGTCGCTTCCTGCGCCGGTTGCTGTCCCTCGATGACGGCCTGCTGCGCTGGTGCCGATGTCTGCTTTGGCATGGTCGGTGGCGTCTGCCTACCACAGGCTATGAGCAAGAGCATGCCCGACAGTAAAATAGCTATAATCAATTTTGAACAATTCATCTCAAACACCTCAAACTAGAGAAGGGGGTGCTGGTTCATATAGTTTATCCTTGTTGCGCGTTTTTCTTTTCCTCCTCAAGGGGTAAGGAGGAAAAGGAAAACGCGCCTGAAGAGATCATCTCTCCCCGACATGAATCTCGACCCAAACCTTTAAATAAACCTCAGCCCTAAAGCGGGTAAAACTGGTTATAACCGGCTTTAGGGGTGTTCTGGACTGTTACGAGGCAGCTCATGGATTCCACTAAAAGAGCATTCTTACGGACAGCAGGTTTGGCACTAGTGGGCACCATGCTTCCGGTTCCTAAGCCGTTGGAGCATCTTGTTGAACGTGCTCTTGGCATCAATCTCGGTTCTGAAGCGGAAGCGCGACAGCGTAGCAGGCCAAGCGCAAGCACGATCATCCGGCGTGGCTTTCAAGAAACCCGTGAAACACAGGGTATGGCGGATCTTGAAACGCAGATAAACCATTTCATCGGCTATCTTCGCGATCATGGCGTCATGCCAGCATCAGAACAGACAAGCTTCTATGTGTACGACATCAATAAGGATTATGTTGCAGCCTCAATCAACATCGACGAGCCCCGTATGGCCGCGAGCCTGATCAAACCATTCGTCATGGCTGCGGCGTATGACAAAGTTGCTCGCGGCGGAGGAGCCATGCCTTCTGCCGTACGTCGCAACATCCGTCGCATGATCCAGCATAGCTCGAATGAGGCGACCAATCGTGTCATCGAGTTTGTCGGTGGCGTTTCTGCAGTGCAAGCGTATCTTGACCGGACCGCTTTGTTTTCCGCGACGCGCATTGTGGAGACCATCCCCTCGGGTGGTCGAACATATAGAAACATGACCTCTGCGCATGACCTCAATATATTCCTTAATCAGCTCCATCACGGCACGCTTGTTTCCGGAACAGCAAGCACAGCAATGCTCGATATCCTCGATGGCTATCATACTAGCAGGATCGATGAGCGTATCCTTCCCCTTCGCGGCGTGCGGAATCTTGCGGGAAAGACCGGCACAGTGTACGGCATGAACGGTGAAGCGGCTATTGTCACGTACATGAATAAAGCCGGCCAACAGCGTCCCTTCATCTTCACTGCCATCTTCGAAGACAGGACCATGTCCACGAGCCATCATCGGGATATGTCCTGGGCTCCTCGACGGAGTGAGATCATGCGGCGTGTCGCTGAGCTGACCGTCGGGTATTATGGCCAAGACTTGGTGGATCACCATCGTGGCAGCGCAGAACGGGAAAGCCGCATCGCCGAACAGGTCCGCTTCTACCAAGGGCGTGGAGAGTTCATGGCAAGCGCGAGAGCGCGTGGTCAACAATATGAACCCATCGTTCGGCAAGCTGCACGAGCACAAGGAATCTCTTACGAGGATCTGTATTCTCTTCTCCTGGTAGAAAGCGGTTTTCAGGCTGACGTCGAATCGCCGACCGGCCCTGTGGGTATCGCCCAGCTGACTGCGGACACGGCGCAGGAGACTGGCCTGCGTGTCACCCAACATCAGGATGACCGTCAGGATCCATCGAGAGCGATCCATGCCGCAGCACGACGCCTCCGGATCTATCGCGATCTTTTTCAAGAGCGTTACACCAGCAGTCAGTCCATCGCTAGGTGGGACGCCATCGCCGCTTACCAACGCGGCCGTGCAGGCATGATCCGTGATCTCGATGCGGCAAGTGAAGTCTCGTACTGGCACCTTCGAGATGCGCCAGACGAGACAAGAGCGTATGTGCCGCGCGTGCTCGCGGTACGACAGCTGGTGTTCGGGCGCTGATTTCTTATTCTTATACACCATGCCAAACCTTTAAATACAGTTCTCCTCTGGGTTGGTGCATGAAAGGATTAGCGGCATTGGTTCTCGCTGCCTCCTGCGGTTTATGGGCATGTGATGACGATCCGGAAGAGGGGAACTCTTCTGATCAGTCACCCGCCTACGATGAGTTGGCTGTGGCTGATGATCCAGAACTTGCTCTGCCACCCAGGAACACTCTCCTATCAGCAGGAGAGAAACGAGCCGCCTTCGTCTCTCGTCTCCGTCAACAGTACGGTGAGGCAGCTGCGCGATATGCGCTCCAAGTCGTCGATAACGGCAAGCGCATCCGGGACAGTCCGGGCAAGCAAGCACATCTTTACGATAGGCTGCGGGGACAGCTTCGGGAGCAGTTTCCCCGCATCGAACCGCCGCGACTGTTCGGTTTCTTCGATGAGCCGTGGGAAGCCGAGCATGTCACGATGCTATATACGGCGAGAGAACGTGTCCTCACGCGCGCGAGAAACGACCATATCGATCTGCCGATCACGTTCATCGTTGCGGCCTTGTGCAACGAAGGGCGCAGCCTTGACCAGTATCCCTCTGATGGCACGTCTGGTTTCAACGATTATGGTCTCGATACCTTCGGTGCGGAGTTCAATGATATCGTCGCTCGAGGCTATCTGCCGCAGTCGTTTGATGGAAGATTTATGACGACCAAGCGCGTGAATGAACGGGGGCACGAGGTATCCTCCGCCAATTTCAGGAGCAAGATGGATGCCTTCGAGGCGTTCATCGCGACGCTCGCGCACCGGCAATACCTATTTTTAGAGGACTTGCGGAAGAATCACATTCCACGCGGCGAGCTCCGTGAGGATATCGTCCTCTTCTTCACCTACAAGTATTTCAATGGCGGGCCTGATTCCGCAGAAGGGCTCCTCAAGAATGGTTCGGCGAATGGAATCGAACGGTTCTTCGACCGCACCATCACTTATAGCAGCACGGGCAATGCCTATGTCGTGCTCGCTGGTCATCTCTGGCTGGAGCGAAGCGGCGCATTCGATCCAGCGCCGACGGCAGATCGGTATTGGTGGGCAAGGCCCTGAGCGAAGGCTCATTTTCTGATCATCACAACCCCGGCAACGTCGCTTCGCTCGTCGCCTTGACTTTTTGTTCGCTCGCGCTTGGCACGTATTGGTCACCCTGTGGATGTCAATCCTATCTGTTAAATGGCGGATGTTCTTAGTATTCTTGTTTTTCTCGCTTTTTTGAAGCCAGTAGGCAAACCTGTAGGCAAAATAGCAAAAAAGTTTATACAGAAAAATTGAAGCCTGTAGTGATGCCTGTAGTGGTAAATCTTGATTTGAAGCTAACCGCCTAACTAACCGCCTAAATTGATTTCTAAAATGGAGCCTGTAGTCAAGCCAGTAGTCTAAATTTGCAAAATTGACCTTTCTTTTTTGGTGTAAACAGTCTTTCTAACAGGCTAAAACGGCGAGTGGACGATTTGAAGCCCAGTCTCATACACAGTCTCTAAAAATGGAAACCAACAGAGAATCCAACAGTGAGAACTCAAATAATCCTCAGTTATACGTCCAAAAATAAAATTATACGGAGATATATTTGTCTAGTGTTTGTTTTTGTCCAGTCTTAAAAGTCCACTGTCAATTTCTTAGAATTTATGTGTCAAGTCCGACCTGTTTTCAAACGTAAATCAATCCACAGACTTGACATGAGTCCAGTGATTTACACTAGCCTTGTTTGATTTTCTGGCACTGGACTTTGCATTGCTTTAATTAGAAGTTCTTTCCAATCAGCTTTCTGATCTATCTTTGCTTTTTGTGCAGGAGTCATTCCAATCTTTGAATGCTTTCGTACAAAGTTATAATATGTTTGAAAATTCTCCGCATACTGCTTTTGATTGCCTTTGAATCCACGCATTACTTTATCTCTCTGCCTGAATGTTTCGTGGAAACGTTCAATTTTATTATTGTTTCCTGACTTCTGTCTTAATGAAACGTAACGTTTGTGAGGTTTAGGATTTTGATATGTTGCAAATTCTTTTCTTACGGCTTTTGAATAATTAAATGAGCCGTCTGTGACCACTGTCTTGGCTTTCTTCCCAGCTACTTTCTTGGCTCGCTTGAATGTTGTTCTTGCATCCTTATAGTTTCGTGTTTTACTTGCATTGCTTGCTAAAAGAAATCTTGTTTTATTGTCAAGTACATTCCAAACATATTGTTGATTGCCTTTGACTTTGATGAATTGTTCATCTGCAAGCCAGTAATCTCCGACTTGAGGTTGCATAGACTTGACATACTCTGTAATCTTTGTCAAATAAGTATTAACCCAGTTCAAAACCGTAATGTGACTTACTTCAAGTCCATAGATTTGTTTTAAGTGGTCTGCAATTGAGCGATAACTTACGCCTTTCATGTACAAATCCATTACAGTGACCACTGTTTTAGGATCTCCTTTAATGTTTCTTATTGGAGAATTAACCCAACGCTTTCCGCAAGCTTTGCAATACCATCTTTGTTTATCACAAAGCAATGTTTTTCTTACGCTGTCTTTTCTAGTTTTATTGCTGTTGCAGACTGGACAGTTTGGTCGTTGTTCGTCTTGATTTTCCATTTTTGTAACCTTATTTCTTACTCGTATAAGTATAACTTTAGAAAGGCTATTTTGTATATAAATCTTGTCGTTTCTTACGTATGAAAGTATAACTTTTAAGAGAAGTTTTATATAAGAGATATACTTCTTATCTATTATGGCAAGGATAACTGTTAAAGTTCCAGGATTCAGATGTGAACGATGCAAACATGAATGGATACCAAGAATCAAGATAAAAGAAGATCCAATAATCTGTCCTACATGCAAAAGTCCATACTGGAACATACCTAAGAAAAAGAAGAAATAATAAAGATATATCTATCTAATATACATAAAACTACTATGAACTACTTACTCCTCTTTTTTATGCCTTTCTGCTTCTATAAATGATGCGTCAATTTACTACTTGTTAGTTCTGTGATGCTGAAAACGGTGGAGAGACCATGTGTTTGTTTTCTGAAAATTATATTGTGTCTCTCTCTCCCGTTTTTGGAGCTACTGGAGTCTGTAGTAGTAACAGTACATGTCCAGTCTCGAGGGATATTTACTTTTTCTATTTGAATTATTTTTACAGTCTGCTCTCTCATGAAATGTATTATTCTGTTTTTTTCTTTATATTATTTTATCAAAGAAAAATATGTCCGTTGTCTCTGTCCAGTACGATGTTCCAAAAACGAGGGAATTAACTTCGCGTGTATTTTTTGCATATATATATATACGAATCTGTAATGTCCGCACTTTTTCATAATCGTACTGGACAGGAGTTACAGCCAAAGTCAAGTCTACGCGAATAAAGACAATGGACATGTCAAGTCCGCTGTTTGAGGAATATTTATAAAGTTGTGCAAATATTTACTGGATAGAATGGCTAGTAAGAATATAACACTCAAGGTCGATGAGAAAATCTATAAAACGTATAAAGAGTATTGCAAGAAAAAAGGATTAGTTATATCTCGCCAATTCGAAATATTTGTTGAAGAACAATTAAAGAAGGAAAACTAACATGGATCTCAACGAATTTTTAACAAGAAAAGAAAAAATTGATATTCAGCTAGAAGAGAGTGGTTGGAAAGTAAATAATAAAAGCAAAGTTTGGCTAGAAGTCGATACCAAGCAATCTGATTTTAAGAAGAGAAATTACAAAGTAGTTTCTGAAACATTGAAAAACGATGAAGAAAGCAAGTTTGCAGACTATCTTCTTTTAGACAGCAATGGCGACCCTCTTGCAGTAATTGAAGCAAAAAGAACGAGCAAAGATCCTATTGTCGGTCAGAAACAAGCAGAACAATATGTAAATGACATCAAGAAGCAAACAGAAAAAGAGATTTTCATATATCTTTCAAACGGTTATGAAATCTGGTTCTGGAATAAACCATTTGACAATCCTCGTCTTATTATGAGTTTTCATAGCCAGGAAGACTTAGAGAGAATTAGATTCCAGAATCATGCTAAAAAAAGTTTTTCAGATGTGCCGATTAAAAAAGAGATTATTGATAGACCATACCAAATTGAAGCAGTAAAAAGAGTTCTCGAAGGAATTCAGAAAGGAAAAAGAAAATTTCTTGTTGTACAGGCAACAGGAACTGGAAAAACAAGAGTTGCAATGGCACTGACAGATGTCTTATTACGCTCACATCGCGCTCAGAAAATACTTTTCCTCGCAGATCGAAAAGCACTTAGAGACCAAGCATATGATGAAGGATTTAAAGTGTGGTTTCCAAATGAAGCTAAATCTAAAGTGGTATCTGGACAACTCGATAAAGATTCAAGGTTATATGCATCCACAATTCAAACGTTTATGGAGTGCTACCACGAATTCTCTGCAGGAGCATTTGATGTCATAATCTCCGACGAAGCGCACAGATCAATTTACAATAAGTGGAGAGATGTTTTTACTTATTTTGATGCAATACAAATTGGATTGACTGCTACACCATCAGATCTAATAGATAGAGACACATTCCGATTCTTCCAATGCGATGGTCAACAACCTGCAGCATTGTATACTTATGAACAAGCAGTAAGTGAAAATTATCTTTGTGATTTTAGAGTGCAGGGTGCTCAAACACATTTCCAAAT
>Ga0105164_10003015_pt1 | contig 10276 bp, 10 predicted proteins | sample VDWuncwatermetaG_FD_89674 | JGI IMG/M metagenome (GOLD analysis project Ga0105164, IMG submission 89674) | Wastewater microbial communities from Netherlands to study Microbial Dark Matter (Phase II) - VDW unchlorinated drinking water | ecosystem: Environmental > Aquatic > Freshwater > Drinking... | reverse complement strand
GATCAACGGCGCGGTCGGCAGCCGCTGGGTCCAGGTGAAGCTCGCCCTCGCCCGGACCATCCCGGCGTCGATCGACGCGGAAGCGGGCGTGTGGCTTGGCAGCTCGTCGCTCGTGCAGGACCGCTCGCGCGGGCCGTTCGTCACGCGCATCGCGCTCGACTACCTCTCCGGCGCGTTCACGGTGACCGCCGCGGCGACGCAGACGGCGGGCACGACGAACGTGGCGACGAACGTGGCGACGATCAGCTTCCGCGACTCGGCGAACACCGTCATCGCCGACTACGGCGGCTCGCACACGCTCGTCCTCGCCGGCGCGAGCGCCGCCCTCACGGGCACGCAGCCGACGGCCACGACGCCGACGAGCGCGGGCCCCGCGACGGTGACGTTCGGCGGGGAGACGGCGCTCATGTTCACGAGCGGCTCGGCGGCGACGACGCTCACGCTGTACAAGGCCGAGACGGCGTCGATCACCGCCAGCGAGACCGTCGCGGCGTCCACCGGCGGCGCCTACGACCTCACCGGGTACACGGTCGACGTGAACGTCCCCGCCCAGGTCACCGTGAGCGCGGCGGCGGCGGCGACGACGAAGTCGAGCGCCACGGCCTCGCCGGCCAGCGTGCCGGCCGACAACGCGACCATCTCGACGATCGGCGTCCGCGTGAAGGATCAGTTCGAGAACCCCGTCGCCGGGCTCACCACCATCACGCTGGGGTCGTTCCAGTCGACGGCCGGCGACCGCGCCGGGCTCGACACGCTCACCAACCCCGCCACCACCGACGCGACCGGCCTCGGCAGCGGCACGATCCGCTCGACGCGCTTCGGTACGGTGACCGTGAGCGTGAAGGCGCCGAGCGGAGCTGCCACCACGCTCGGCGGCCCCGCCGCGCCGGGGGCGACGACGCTGGTCCTGGCTAGCACGAGCGGCATCGCGGCCGGGCACCTCCTCACGCTCCAGAGCGGCACGAACACCGCCGACGTCACCGTGCAGACCGTCGTCGACGCGACGACGGTGACGCTCTCGAGCGCGCTCGGTGGGAGCTTCACCTACCCGAGCGGCTCGACCGTCACGGGCTTCGTGGCGCTGCCGAGCGTGAACGTGACCTTCGGTCCCGCGTCCTTCCAGGTCCGGATCCGGATCGCCACCACGCTCACGGGCCCGGCGGCGCCGACGGCGACGAGCCTGGCCGTCGCGAGCAGCACCGGCTTCCAGGCGACCGACGCGATCACGCTCACGAGCGGGACGAACACGGCGACGGCGACCATCGCGAGCGTCCCGAACGCCACGACGATCACGCTCACGGCCGCGGTGGGCGGCTCGTTCACCTATCCCACCGGCACCATCGTGAGCCGGACGAGCGCGAGCGGCCCGCTCGTCGCCGGGATGGCCTTCCAGCTCGAGCTCACGGCGAAGGACGCGAGCGGGACGACGGTGACGAGCTACGCCGGGAGCAAGACGATCGCCTTCACGACGACCGCGCGGCCGCGCACGTCCCCGGTCGCCGGCCCGAGCGCGATCGTCACGACGCCCCAGCTCGTGGCCTTCACCGCGGGCGTCGCGACGACGAGCTCGCTCACCGGGAGCGCGTGCAACCAGCCGGGGACGATCCCGTGCGCGTTCACGCTCTACAACACCTCGCAGACGCCGACGATCACGGCGACCGACGGCGCCTTCCCGACCGGCACGAGCGCGCCGATCACCGTCGTGCCCGCCGCGGCCTCGCTCACGGTCTCGACGTTCGTGGCGGATCCGCTCGTCGTCGCGCCGGACAACAAGGACACCTCGAACCTCACGGTCCAGGTCATGGACGCGTTCGGCAACCCCATCTCCGGGAAGACGGTCACCTTCTCCTCGAGCCGCAACTCCGACAGCTTCTTCCAGCCGGTCGTGGCGACCGGTGCGGACGGCATCGCCGTCGGCCAGATCCAATCGCTGACGGTCGGCACGCCGACGGTGAGCGCGGCGATCGCGGGCGTCGGGACGCTCTCGACGACGCGGGTCCTCAACTTCGTCCAGCCCGGCGGGGCGACGCGCGTGCTCGTCATCCGAACGCAGCACGTCGAGCAGGAGACCGCCGGGGTCGCCTTCAACCTCACGGTCATCGGCATCCAGGCGGACGGCACCACGGACAAGACCTTCTGCGGCGCCTCGAGCTGCAGCATCACGATCACGAACACCGCGGTCGCCGCTCCCGATGGGACCGCGCCGACCGGCACGGTCACCAAGAACGCGCCGAACTTCGTGAACGGCCAGTACACGACGAACGCGCCGGACGGGAACCTCATCACGTTCTACCGCGCGAACCAGCAGCCGGCGCCGATCGTCACCGTGACCGTGACCGCGCCCAACGCCTCGATCATCGGCGTGACGCCGCCGATCTTGGTGCAGCCCGCGTCGGTGAACCTCACGAAGTCGTACGTCTACGCCGTGCCCGACCTTGTCCCGGCGGACGGCACGTCCACCGCGACGCTCGGCGCGAAGGTCCTCGACACCTGGAAGAACCCGATCAGCGGGCGCCGCGTGACCTTCGCGTCGAGCCGAGGGGGCGACGCGGTCACGCCTAGCGCGCCCACGCCGGGCGCGCTGACCGGCGCGCTCGGCATCGCCTTCGGCTCGATCTCATCGAACGTGGCGACCGACCCGACCAAGCCCGCGAATGACCCGGTTCGTGGGGTCGCGACCATCACCGGCACCGTCGCCGCCTGCACCGTGACCGAGGTCTGCGGACCGATCGCGACGACGGGAACCCCCACGCCACCCCCGGTCACCGTCACGTTCTTCGGGAGCCCCGGCGCCGGCGGCGGGCGGATCCAGAACGGGACGCGGCCCGGCGCGGTGGTGAACGGGATCGCCACCGACTTCACGCTCGCGCTCGTCGCCCGCGACCTCGAAGGCCTCGAGCTGCCGGCCGACGCGATCATCAGCTGGGCGCTGCGGGGCGCGGGCGACGGGACGTTCACGACCACCGCCACGACGTCCGGCCTCGGCACGCTGCACGCGACGCAGTTCACCTCCCGCCGCGCCGGGACCGTGACCATCACCGGCGGCTACCTGATCCCGGCGGGGAGGGTCGGCGCGGGGACGCAGGTAGCGATCGACCTCACGTTCACGATCATGAGCCAGTTCGACGTCAAGGCGACGACCTCGAACGGCCGCATCGTCAACGCGCGCGTCGAGTGGGACGGGACGACGCTGCGGACGCTGTCGTGGGTCACGCAGAACCCTTAAGTCGAGCGCTGACTAGAATGCCGCGGATGCGCCTCGCCGCCGCTCTCATGGCAGCGCTGCTCTTCAGCGCGTGCGGCATCACCTCGCTCCCGCTGCCGTTCCAGTCGACACCGACCCCGGCGCCGGCGACGCCGCGCCCGACGGCAACCCCGACCCCGACCCCGACGCCGCTGCCGATTGTCGAGGTGAAGAGCGTCAAGTGGGGCCCGAACGCGCGCGCTGGGGAGCACGGGGTGTCGATCGCGTTCTTGCTCCGCAACCCGAGCACGGCCCTGTGGCTGCTCCAAGGGGTCGCGCAGTCGTCGGTCTTTACCCCGGATGGCCGCCCGCTGCCACAGGCGCGCCAGACGGTCCAGCTCGACCTCGGCCCCGGCGAGGAGCGCTGGTACGCGATGCCGGAGGTGGCCACCTTCGCGTCCGTCGTCGGTAAGGTCGCGATCGCGGTGAGCGGCGGGCAATGGCTCGAGGCGCCGATCTACCCCTATCCCGGAGGCGTGCCCGTCACGGCCGCCGTGGAAGGACCGACGGCGGCCCCGCGGACCGCGGCGCCGGCGCCGACGCCGGCGGGGACGCCGACGCCGCCGCCGAGCGGCACGCCCGCGCCCACGCCGGCGCGCCCGAGCGTGGCGGTCATCGTGACGAATACCGGCGAGCTCGGCGTCCAAGGCGTCGTGCGCGGCTTCTCCTTCTCGACGGACGACTCGCTCCTCGGCATCCTCGAATGCGGGAACGCGCTCTATGCGGCGCGCAGCGCGACCCGCATCTCGTGCCTGGGGACCCGGCCGGAGGCGCTCGGCGGCAGGCTCGTCTTCGCCGTCTACCCGGACCTTCGGCCGATCATCGTCATCCCGACGCCCACGCCGACGGGTCAGACGCCTCCGGCGACGACGCCCACGGCCGCGCCGGCCACGCCGACGCCCGCCGCGACCGCGACGCCGTAGCCCGGTGCTCGCTCGGCCGGGGCGTCCACGCTAGAGTGCGCGTGTCCCGGCGCAAGCCAATGAGGAGGGAACGATGAAGCTGAGCGACCGGCCCACGAGGCCCGCGGAGCGATGGATCGCCTGGATCGGGATCATCGGCGGCGTCGTGACCGCCGCATTCCACGTATTCGTGCTCGTATCGGTCGGCGTCACGGCCGCCACGCTGGTCGGTTTCGCGACGAGCGTGGTCCTCTTCATCATCGGCCTGTGGGCCCGGCAGATCGCGGAGTCGCTCCCGAGCTGACGCCGGTCAGCTGATCTCCGCCGGGTAGGCGGAGCGCGCGAGCGCGTCGTGTGCGTGCCGCGGGGGGCGGTGATCGTCATGCGCCTACCGTGACCGGGATCGCCGCACGTCCCCGCGCCCGCAGCGCGCGCGCCGCGAGGACCGCGGCTCCGATGGCGACGAGCGTCTCGGCGGCACGGATCGTCACGAGGAGCGGCTGCTCCTGCGCGAGGAGGATGCCCATCCCCGCGGCGACGAACGTGAGGAGGAGCAGCACGAGGAGCACGCGGAGCGCGCGGTCGCCGCGCAGCGCCAGCAGGGCGAGCACCTGGATCGCGAGGGCGAGGACGGTGGCCGTCGCGGCGACATCGGACGCGGCCCCGCCGCCCCCGCCGAGGAGGGTCGTGCCCGCGTCGGCGACGAGGACCTGCGCGAGCGCCGTCGCGAGGATGACCGTCGCGAGCGGGCGCCGGCGTGGGTGCGGCGCCGCGGCCGGCTCGGGCGCCGCAGCCGGCTGGGGTGCCGCGGCCGGCTCGGGCGGGGCGGCGGGCTCCTGCTGCGCGGGCAGCGTCCCGCGCAGGTCGCGGGAGCTCAGGTACAGGTCGAGCGCGGCAAGGCGAGCGAGCGCGTCGATGGATGCGGCCTCGGCCACGGGCCGCGTCGCGGCGCGCAGGGCCACAAGCGTACCGATGGTGCGGCCCTCCCACACGATGGGCCGCGCGACCGCGCTCCACGCGGTCCGGCCGTCGGCGAGCGGCAGGCCGACGGTCTGGTCCCCAGCGACCATCCCGTTCAGCGCTCGGGCGAGGAGGCCGCGCACCTGCGGATCGACCGGCTGCGCGACGCCGTGCGCGGCGAAGACGCTCACGCCGCCCTTGAACGCGAGCACGACGACCAGCGCGTCCGCTCCGAGGAGGTCCGCGTATCGCGCGGCCCGCTCGGCCCACAGCGCCTCGTCCGTCCAGCGCGGAACGCGGTGGGCGCTCGGCTCTGTCAGGCGGGCGGCTCCGCCTCTTCGACCGGCATCGCCGGGATCCTAGCGGTGCTGTCGGCCATCGCGAGCACAGCTAGGAATGCGAAGTAGCTCTGCAGCGCGCGCCACGCGAGCCAGAGCGGCAGCAGGGGCCACGCGTCGCCCCTTGCTTCTACTCCGCGATAGACCATTCCAGGCGAGGGCCGTCGAGGGTCAGTGCGAGGGCGTTCAGGATGTTGCGGCCGACGATCCCGTAGCTCGACTCCATGACGAGGAACGAGCCGCGGAAGCGGTAACGCAGGAGCTCGACCGCGAGCTCCGCCTGCTCGACCGCGACCTCCCGGCCGCCGAGGAACTGGATCGCCGTGCTGGGCGGCCCGATCGACGCGCCGACCGCGCTCGCCGCCGCGAGGGGCACGACGCTCACATCCGCGCCGCTGTCCAACATCAGCGGCACATCCGAGAGGCTGCCCGCAGGTCCCACGATCCGCGCCCTGATCACCGGTGCGGGAGGCTGGAAGCCGTTCGCTTCATAGGCGGGCACTATCTCAGCGCCCCGGCGGAGGGAGGATGGTCATCTCGAGCCGGAACCTCTCAGCGTCCTCCGGCCGGACCAGCCGGGGGCTGGGTAGCTGCGGCAAGAGAACCCGCTCCGTCTTGCGATACAGCTCAATGGGCACGAGGACCGCCACGTCGCGGCCGCGCTGGGTGATCACGATCGGCTCTTGGCGCTGGCGCGCACGCTCGATCAGCCGGCGCGCGTCGCGCACGAGGTCGCTGATCGGCCGGATCTCTGGTATACGGCTACGCATCGTGAGTGGTCTCCAGCCTCATATCCATTGATGTTATCAGACACATGCTCCCCTTGGCCGCGAGGGGTCATCCCCGGCTCGCGTGAGGCCGCGAAGAGATCGGTGAGCAGCTGGCGGGCCTCGGCTACAGCGACGTGACCCACGCGGGTAGGCACGCAAGTAGCCGTAAACGGCTACAATTGTTGCCAGATATGGCTACATTTCTCTTCGGTGCCTCCGCTGTCCGCAGGGAAATCCTGCGGTATTTCTTCGCTCGGCCGTCGGTTGAGGATCACGTCCGCGCGGTCGCTCGCGTGCTCGAGCGCGACCCGGCGGCCGTCGGCCGCGAGCTCGACCGGCTCGAGCGCACGGGGATCCTCACGTCGATTCGCCGCGGTCGCAGCCGCCGGTATCGACTGAGCACGGGGTCTCGCGTCGTTGAGGAGCTGCGGCCGCTCGTGCAACGGACGGTCGGTGTCGAGGGGCGCCTGACCGAGGCGCTCGCCGGGCTGCCGGGCCTTCGGGATGCTTTCATCTTCGGCTCGTACGCGCGCGGCACGGAGAGCGCGCAAAGCGACATCGACCTGATGATCGTGGGGGACCCGGACGGCGAGCGGTTGTGGGGCAGGCTCATCGCGGCGGAGCGCGACCTCGGCCGCAGGCTGAACGTCACCGAGTACACCGCGCGGGAGTTCGACCGCCTGCGTCGCCAGGCCGATCCGTTCCTGCGGTCCGTGATCGAGAGCCCGACCGTCCATTTGGCCGGCCGCAATGCCTGACCTCGAGCGCTTCGTCATCGACGGGCTCCTGGAGCCAAAGGCGGCGGAGTCGGCCCGCGTGCGCCGTTGGTTGGCCCGTTCTCAGAAGGACATCAGCGTCGCGACGCGAGTGCTCGCCGACATTGACGCGGAGCGCGCTATGTCGGTCACCTACGAAGCGGGCCTTCTGCGGATTCCGACGCAATCCGAACGCCATTCCGATTGAATCCGAACAGGGTTCCGACGTTTTCGAACACCCCGATCTGAAGCCGGTTTGGGTAGCGTCGAGGTGAGCTGAGCCAGGCTCGGTAACTCTCCGTCAGGGAAGTTCCCCGAAGGAGAAACTGCCGATGCCGCGTCCCCGATCTGCTATGCGCAAGATCAAAGAGGTCCTCCGTCTCGGCCTCGCCGAAGGCCTGAGCTGCCGCCTGGTGGGCAAGGCGACCGGACTCGCGACGACCACAGTGTTCGACTATCTCGCGCGAGCGAAGGCGGCCGGCCTTTCGTGGCCGCTGGCCGAGGGCAGCGATGACGCGGCGCTCGAACGGCTGCTCTTTCGGCAGCCCGCCGCACCGGCGAACCCGCGCCCGCTGCCGGACTGGGCGGAGGTCGATCGCGAGCTGCGCAGCAAGAAGAACGTCACGCTCGCGCTGCTGCACCTCGAGTACAAGGAGCAGCACCCCGAGGGGTACCAGTACAGCCAGTTCTGCCGCCACTATCACGCCTGGCGGGGCACGCTCGACCTGGTCATGCGCCACGAGCACAAAGCCGGCGAGCGCTGCTTTGTCGACTGGGCCGGACAGACGGTCCCGATCTTCGATCCCGCGAGCGGCGAGACCGCCTTCGCGGCGCAGATCTTCGTCGCGGTGCTCGGCGCCTCGAGCCACACGTACGCCGAAGGCTTCCCCTCGCAGGAGCTGGGGCACTGGATCAGCGGACATGTCCACGCGTTCGAGGCCTGGGGCGGCGTGACCCGCATCGTGGTCCCTGACAACCCGCGCACCGGCGTCACCATGGCGCACCGCTACGAGCCCATCCTCAATGCGACCTACGCCGAGATGGCCGCGCATTACGGCGTGGCGGTGATCCCCGCTCGCCCCCGGAAACCGCGGGACAAGGCCAAAGTGGAAGTTGGCGTCCAGGTCGTACAGCGGTGGATCTTGGCGCGGCTGCGAAGGCGCCGCTTCTTCTCGCTCGCCGAGCTCAACGCCGCCATCACCGAGCTGCTGCGCGAGCTCAATGCGCGTCCGTTCAAGAAGCTTGCGGGCAGTCGACAGAGCCGCTTCGACGAGCTTGAGCGCCCGGCGCTGCGTCCGCTGCCCCAGGCGCGCTATCAGTTCGCGCTCTGGACGAGCGCGACGGTGAACATCGATTACCACGCCCAGGTCGACCACCATTACTACTCGGCCCCGCACCAGCATGTCCGCGAGCGCGTCGATATGCGTCTTTCCGCCACGACCGTCGAGATCTTCCTGCGCGGCCGGCGCATCGCCGGCCACCTGCGCAGCCACGTGCGTGGCGGCTACACCACCGCCGCCGAGCACATGCCCGAATCACACCGCCGGCACCTGGAATGGACGCCCGGGCGCATCGTGCGCTGGGCCGAGGAGACCGGGCCGCAGACCGCCTCACTCGTCAAAGCGGTCATGGAGTCGCGGCCCCACCCCGAGCAGGGCTACCGCTCCTGTCTCGGGATCATGCGCCTGGGCCGGCGCTTCGGCGACGAGCGACTGGAGGCCGCCTGCAGCCGCGCGCTTGCGATCCGCGGGCTCAGCTATCGCAGCGTCGAGTCGATCCTGAAGAACGGGCTCGACCGCGAGGCGCTCCCCGCAGCGCCCGGCGTGACCACCCCGCGGGTGCACGAGAACGTCCGCGGCCCCGACTACTACCGCTAAGGGAGAAGATCACCATGCTCACCAATCCAACGATGAACAAGCTCGTCGCGCTCAGCCTGACCGGCATGGCCGCCGCGTTCAGGGAGCAGCTGGAGCGCGCCGATTACGCATCGCTGGCCTTCGAGGACCGCCTCGGCCTGCTCGTCGAGCGCGAGGCGCTCGAGCGCGAGAACCGCCGTCTCGAGCGCAACCTGAGAGCCGCGAAGCTGCGCGTGAACGCCGCCATCGAGGACCTCGACCTGCATCAGCCCCGCGGCCTCGACCGCGCGCAGCTCCTCTCACTCGCCGATGCGCAGTGGGTCCGCGCGCACCAGAACGTGCTCATCGTCGGCGCGACCGGCACCGGCAAGACGTTCATCGCCTGCGCCCTCGCGCACGCGGCGCTCCGCCGCGGGCACACCGCGCTGTACCTGCGCGCGCCGCGCATGCTCAGCGAACTCGCGATCGCCCGCGCCGACGGGCGGCTGCCGAGGGTGCTGGCGGCCTGGGCCCGCGTCGACGTCCTGGTGATCGACGACCTCGCGCTGCAGCCGCTCACGCCGGCGCAGGGCTCCGACCTGCTCGAGGTCATCGAGGACCGCGCACAGCGGCGCTCGAGCATCGTGGCCAGCCAGCTGCCGGTCGCCGGCTGGCACGACTCACTCGGCGATGCGACGGTCGCCGACGCCGTCCTCGATCGCCTCGTGCACAACGCGCACCGGATCGAGCTGCGCGGGGAGTCGCTACGACGCTCGCAGACCTCCGCGGACGAACGGGCCACGGTGTCGTGACCATCGGGAACGACCCACAGGCGGCGAAGACGCGGGTCAGCCAGAAGAGCGAGGCGCTACGAAGCCCGCAGCGGCCCGCGGCGCAAAGGGCATGACCCACATGACCTCGCCGGCTGACGTTCTCGAGCACGATCGGTCGCCGTGTCACACTGCCTTGCGCATCATCAAGAAGGAGGAGGTGAATATCGGGGGCTGATCCGTCCCCTCACGTCGGCCGCTCTGCGGCCTCCGACCGAGGGTGTTCGAAAACTCCGGACTGACTGTTCGGATTCAGCGGAATACGCACCTTCGCGCGTGCCGAGGGATCGTCGATCTCGCGGGCTATCGCGTCCTTGACCGCCCCGGCCATCACCGGACCGCGATCGAAGCGGCGGCCGCGATTCTCGGCGCTGCGTGGCTCGTGCGGCTCCGCCGTCTCGATGAAGCGCGCCGGTTCCGCAATGAGACTCTGTACGGCGACGTGCCTCCCGCCAGCCCCGCCCAGCTCGCGCGCCTGGCCGAGGACGTCGCATCGCTGCTCAACGAACTTAAGGGGCGCTTGCCGGCGACCGTCCGCGCCGCGCGACGACGGCGATAGCGGCGATGCGCGCCATCGTTGCCGTCGCGACGAGCTCCGCGACCATGAGGTCGAATCTCGCTCGTGGCCGCGACGGCGCGGCG
>Ga0105164_10003013_pt1 | contig 10285 bp, 7 predicted proteins | sample VDWuncwatermetaG_FD_89674 | JGI IMG/M metagenome (GOLD analysis project Ga0105164, IMG submission 89674) | Wastewater microbial communities from Netherlands to study Microbial Dark Matter (Phase II) - VDW unchlorinated drinking water | ecosystem: Environmental > Aquatic > Freshwater > Drinking... | reverse complement strand
CTTCATCAGAGATATAAATCTACCTAAGAAAGCGACCCTTAATTCTTTACTCACCCTTTTATTATTCACAACCAAGTCTCCTTCAATGTAAGCGAGTATCAGGACGTCTGTTTCCGAAAAAATCTGTAAAAGCCTCTTATAGACCTCTTCCAGGGATTGAAGCCTAATCATGCTTTGGGGAGGATACAGCAGATAGTTTACGCTTGCAAGATAAATAGACCTGATTATTTCCGGAATTATCACCATAGTCTTTTTGCTTAAAGATAAAGCTAACCGTTCTTCTGCCGCCGCATGCAATAATGATTCTGCATATTTCATTGCCTGGTCGTAAAATGCAGTCGTCCCTTCTTTCATTATTTTAGCGTATTGCTCTGCGCGCGCCCAATCTTCAGCCTTTTTGAAATTATAGTATAGTTCGCCGGCAATACTTGAGATCTTATCCGGATAAAGACTTTCTTTTATTTCGCCTATACGGGAATAAAAACGTTTCATCTGTTTGTCGCCTACTAAGTTAAGAATAATCTTGCGGATTTCTCCCGTAACGAAACTAAATTCATCCCTGCCAGTGGTTTCTCTTTCATAAATCAGCCCGATTTTCTTCGCCGATTCAATTAAATCTAAAACATACCCTCTATCTTCGCTATCGATCTTCTGCAGCAGGTCAACCTGAAAATCATTGCCGATAACCGCAGCTTTTGCAATCATTTCTTTTATCTCCGGGCTCAGGTCTTTTATTCTTTTTGTAATCGTATCTTCAATAGATGATGGTAATTGAGATTCGCTTACCCGGCTTTCTATCCATTTACCATTTTTGAAAACAATATACTCTTTTTCAATCAAGTATTTCAATAATTCTTCCACAAAAAGCGGATTGCCTTTGGTTATTTTACAGATTAAGTCAGTAAGATCGCCGCTTAAAGGAATATCAGTAAAAATGTTTGCGATTAATTTCTTAGTCCCCTCAGCGCTTAACCTGGATAAAGTTAAAGTTTCGGATGACTCCTGAAATGTTTCTGTGGCGGCAAAAGGAGACGAAACCATCTCTTGCGTAGACATCTCTTGAGTAGAAAATGTTATGAGGGTCAAAATAGGGAATTCTTTAATTTTTTTGGTAAGCTCTAAAATAATTTCTAAAGTCTGCTGGTCTACATAATGATAGTCGTCAAAGAATAAGCATAAGGGTTTAATTTTAGAGATATTCTGGAATAATTTGATTAATGCATTAGTAAGAGATTTTTCTGCTTCGGGAGTATTCTTTTCCTTTTTAGGATCAGGAATAATGACGCCAGGAATATTTTTTAATACAGGCATAAAGTTAAATAATTCGCCAAGCATTGTTTCAGTAAGCCCATCAAGAATGCTTTCCGAGAATTCATCTATCCTGCAGAAGTACTTATATAAAATGTCTCCTATAGCATAGTAAGGCTGCAAGAGAAACTTTTCCTCACAGCGCGCGCTTAAACAGACCGCCTGAGCAGAGTTAATAACAATATTTTCGAATTCCGCCAGGAGGCGGCTTTTGCCGATACCCAATTCACCTGCGATTAAAATTAGCTGCGCTTGAGCCTGCGATGTTTTATGCAACGCCTCTTTTAGTTTGGATAACTCTGCCTCTCGTTCTATAAATAGCGCACAGGGGAATCTATCCAGAATGTCTCTTTTCCAGAAAAGCTCAGGGGTTATCTCTGAAGCAGTAGAAATGCAATTTTTACCTTTTTCTTTTGATATGTATAAAGACTTATCAGCTAAATTAATGAGCTCTATAGCACTAGAGGAATCTTGAGGATACCCTGCAATACCCAGGCTTATGGTTATATTTATTTCTTTTCCCGTGCGTTTTTCCTTAAAGGCGTGCGCCTTTACCTTTACTAGTAATCTCTCAGCTACGCTAATGACGTCACTTAGTTCAAGCTTAGAAAGAATTACTGTAAATTCATCTCCTGCATAACGTATTTTTTTATCATCAGACTTTGTATTCTCTGTAATTATGTTAGATATCTCCTTTATAATCTCGTCTCCATATAGATGGCCGTAGGTATCATTGACCATCTTAAAATTATCAATGTCCAGCATAAATAACCAAAGGCTATAGTTCTGCGCCTGCGCTGCTTGTAGTTCTTTCGGGAGATAAGAATAGAGATAACGGCGGTTATAAAGGCCCGATAGGTCATCGACATAGATTAAACGTTCTGTATTTTGCATTTTGTTTATCCCATTAGCAATGGTAGAGCTTTTACCCCGCGCTTTCTAACAGGGCTTACCCCGTTAGAAATCTTGAGTTATCCTGTTTTAGCTTTGGTATTTCTAACGGGGTTTACCCCGTTAGAAATCTTGAGTTATCCTGTTTTAGCTTTGGTATTTCTAACGGGGTTTACACTTTAATCCCTGGCAGTTACACGGTATATTTCTTCGATACTCGTTTCACCGGCAAGCGCTTTATTTAAACCGTCATTTCTTAAAGTAATTAATCGGCCTTCTTTAATTGCCAGTTCTTTAATTTGTTCCAAAGGCGTTTCCTTAATAACCATACTCTTTATATATTGATCAACTTTCAAAGCCTCTAAGAGAGCAGTCCGTCCTTTGTATCCAGTTTGACTACATTCCTCGCATCCTTTACCATAATAAAATTGTAATTTTTCATCTGATTCTAAGCCTAAATCCTTAAGCACATCCTTAGGAAAAGTTTTTACCGGCTCTTTACAATGAGGGCAAATTTTACGGCATAATCTCTGTGCGCATATTAATATCAATGAAGAAGCCACCAGATATCGTTCAATTCCCATATCCACAAGACGGGCAAAGGCGCTTATTGCATCATTAGTATGCAGGGTGCTAAAAATTAATTGTCCGATCAGCGATGCCTTGATAGCGATATCCGCAGTCTCTGTATCGCGGATTTCTCCGATCATAATCGTATCCGGGCTTTGCCTTAATATTGCGCGTAGCGCAACGGCAAAAGAAAAGCCTATATCAGGTTTTATTTGAATCTGGGTTAATCCTTCAATTTGATATTCTACGGGGTCTTCCACGGTAACGATATGCCTATTTACGGTATTCAATTTATTCAAGATGGAATAAAGAGTTGTAGATTTACCGCTGCCTGTCGGCCCGGTCATCAAAATCATCCCGTGTTCTTTAGCAATAGCTTCCATAAGCAGGCTTTGAGGCTGTTTGGAAAATCCCAATTCCTCTAATTTAACAACGGTACTGGCTTTATCTAATATTCTTAGGACAAATTTCTCGCCAAAGATTGTAGGAAGCGAAGAAACGCGAAAGTCTATTTCTTTGTTTTGGGTATAGATATGGAATCTTCCGTCTTGGGGAATATAAAATTTAGTTATATCTAAATTAGAGAGAATCTTTATGCGCGCCAATATACCCCTGAGGCTCTTTTTAGGGAGTGAATGCATATCATATAAGATTCCATCTATGCGATAACGCACCCTCAGGCCTTCTTCAGCAGGTTCAAGATGTATATCAGAAGATCTTTTTTCTATAGCTTCATTAAGGACAAGGTTGACTATTTTCACAATAGGCTGCTTCTGGCTTTCTTCTATCAACGCCAGAGATTCAACATCTTCTGCCACTTTTGTTTTAACTATTTGTAACGATTCCTCTCCTTCTAAGATTTCCGGCAGGGTTTGTATCTGGGCATAATAGGTAGTTATGGAATTTAAGATTATTTTTTCTTTGGCTAAAACCTGTTTAATCTCGCAGCCTATCGACAGACGCAGGTTATCCAGAGTAAGTATATCTAACGGTTCAGACACAGCTATAAGCAGGATATCCCCTGCTTTGTATAAAGGAAAAATACAAAACTTTCGCGTCATATCTTCAGGAATCAAGTTAATTATTCCAATATCAATTTTGAATTTAGAGGGGTCAAGAAATGGAATGAATAAATATTCAGAAATTATAGACAGGATTTCATCTTCTGTTAAAAGGTTATTCTCAATTAATACTTCTTTTAGGCCTTTGCCTGTCTTTTTTTGAAGCGATAGAGACATCTCTAACTCTTCAGCAGTTATATTCTGAGAATCAATCAAAATTTTTATCAGATTTATATTCGGCCTAGTCATATTTAATGCGCACCTAATCAGCAGGAGTAATCCTGAGCACCTCTTCTAAGCTTGTAATACCTGAAAGCGCAAAGGCCTCTCCCTCTTCCCTGAGACTCTTCATTCCTTTGGCCTTGGCCAATTTTTTAATTTTATCTTCCTCCAACTTCTCCGATACAATAGTTTCTTTAATTTCAGGGCTCATATATAAAATTTCTGTAATTAGTATTCTTCCGCTATATCCTGTATTCAGGCATTCTTTGCATCCACGGCCGATAAAGTAAGGTTGATCCGGGATTTTTTCTTTGCAATTTGGACAGATCCTGCGCGCTAACCTTTGTGAAATAATAGCTATCACAGAAGCGCTAATCAAGAAAGGCTGCACGCCCATGTCCAGGAGCCGGACAATTGAGCCTGCGGCTGTAGTGGTGTGCAATGTACTTAAAACCAAATGTCCTGTTAATGCCGCCTTTATAGCAATATCTACGGTTTCAAAATCTCTTATTTCTCCAATCATAATTATATTTGGATCCTGCCTTAGAATGGCGCGCAAACAGCGGCTAAAGATTAGTCCTGTTTTAGGGTTAACCGCTACCTGATTCACTCCTTTTAATTGATACTCAACCGGGTCTTCTACCGTAATAATATTTTTTTCTGGGCTATGGATATATTTGAGAATGGAATAAAGAGTGGTCGTCTTGCCTGAACCTGTAGGGCCGCATGCTAGAATCATGCCATGAGGCATAAGCGCTGCTTTTTTCAAATCATTTAATGCCTCTTCCCTCAATCCTAATTTATCAATATCCAGCAGGGCCAGAGACTTATCAAGAACCCTTATGGCTACCTTCTCTCCTAAGGTAGAAGTAATAACGGAGACGCGGAATTCCACTTCTTTGCTTTTCAATTTTATTTTAAATTGTCCGTCTTGGGGAAGCCTGTGTTCTGAAATGTCGAGATTAGAAATGACCTTGATGCGAGATACAATAAATGGATGAAATGATATAGGAAGAGTTTCAGTTTGATGGAAGATTCCGTCAATACGCAGACGAACACGCATAGCCTTTTCTAAGGGTTCGATAAGTATGTCGCTGGCTTTTAATTCAATCGCCTTCTCTAAGATAAAATTAGTGGCTTTTATAATAGGTACTTCTTGGGCTATTTGGGCAATTTCAGACAGCTTAAGATCTTCTTTTGGGAGCGCAGATATTTCATTAACACCGCCTAAAATATCATCCAAGCTCTGCGACTTAAAATCAGGTTTATATGCTTTGGAATAAGATTGTTCAATTAGCTCTGCTATTTCAGATTCTGGGCCAATTACAGGATTTATCGTATATCCCTGGAGTTCTTTTATTTCTTCTATATCAAGAATGGTTACGGGATCAGTAATAACCAAGGTAAGAAATTGCTCATCTTTTGAAAGCGGCAATAAATTATATTCTTTAGCGGTGTCTATTGAGATAATATTTAAAACAGCAGGGATAATTTTAAGCTGGGAAGAAGTGATGTGTGGCAGACTGATATTGTTATTTATAAACTCATTAAGGGGCTCTTTCTGTATAAAATTCTTTTTAAGCAATAAAGAGCTAAATTTTTCTCCCGAACTTATTTGCACATCCGTAATTTCATCTAATTGCTGATGGGTTAAGTAATTATTTTGAATTAAGAGTTCTAAAATCCTTTGTTTTAAAGACCCCATATTCTCCTTGGGCTATTATTTATGGTATAGGAAAGTATGCTCCTGCGGAGCACAGGTAAAGTACTTTCCTAATCCCACAAGGGGATAGGCCTTGCTATCCTTTAACCCAGAAAGGGTAGACCCTCCGATACATTTTAAGGAGGGGTCTAAGCAAGGGCCTAACCACCCTGGCCTGCCAGAATACTAAGCCAGGGCAGGCTGAAACTTCATAAGGAAAGTTCTGAATCTGCCAACTTTGTTGGCAGATGATGTTTCTTGAAAAAATTATAACCAAAATATCATCATAAGTCAAGTGCAGTTTGCTGAAAAAAGTATTACTTTTAAGCTGAGATACTGTTACTCTACTTCAAATGATATAACTACATTAAAAGAAAGTTGGGGGTAGTCTAATTCTTTAGGAAAATTAGGAAAAGGCGAGGCTTCTTTTATGCTTTTTAATGAAATTTCTCTCAAATATGGACTAGGCGAAGACCTTTCTTCTACCAATTGTATTTTTTTTAAAGAGCCGCCTGAAAGGATAGCAAAGGAAAGATATACCTCTCCTACTTCAGTATGACTATAATTCTGGTAAGCTGCACGTCTAATTTTTTCACGCACAATTTGGTAATAACTTAAATATGATGGGTCATTGATCTTATCCATATCTATAGGCGGTAAGGTTATTTTCTTTTTAGTTGCCATAACATTTTGTTTTATAATGGCCGGTTTAGTAAAAATATATTTTTGGGAAATAATTTCTTTGCTGTTTCTAAAAATGCCTTCTTTATCTATAAATGGCGGAGACGTTGTTTTTACCACAGCAATTTGCGGGAGCAATTTTAAAAACGGCTTTTTGCTTAATGCCCTTGTCTTCATATATTTTTTGTTTTCTTGAGTGTTGGCAAGATAATTTACTTTAATAAGTTGCTCTTTTTTAATTGTAGCCGAGGCGCCCAAATTTAACTTCTGATTCTGAAACAGGACAATACCGTGAGTGATTAGCGATATTATAAAGGCAGCTTGAAATATTTTATCCGATAGCATATTGCAATGCCTACAGGCCAATTCTACTACTCTTTACAAGCATATTTTCCTACCAAGGGCACAAATATGCAGCTGCAGATTTCTTTAGACTCAAGTCTATCCTTTTTCTTCTCAACCAAGGTTAACATTTGGCGAAAACTTTCGCCAAGAGGCAAGATAAGTTTGCCGTTCTCTTTTAATTGTTCAGTTAAGGGTTGAGGAATTACAGGGGTAGCTGCTGTAATAATAATCTTATCAAACGGCGCTAATTCTGGCCAACCTATAGTTCCATCACCCACCCTTATTTTTATATTTTTATAACCCAATTCATCTAGTACATCTTTTGCCTTTTTGGCAAGATTTTCAAACCTTTCTATGCTGCAGGCCTCTTGGGATAATTCTGCTAATATCGCTGTCTGATAACCAGAGCCGGTACCTATTTCTAAGACCTTATCTCTAAGCGAGATATCCAAGGACTCGGTCATTAAGGCAACAATATAAGGTTGAGATATAGTCTGGCCTTCACCGATAGGTACGGGAAAATCAGCATAGGCGCTATTTTTAAAATCTTGCGATATAAATTTATGCCTTTCCACTTTTCTAAAAGCATTGAGTATTTTTTTATTTTTTATACCGCGGGCTGCCAACTGCTTTTCAACCATCATCTTTCTTAGGGCCTCGTAATCCATAATTCTCTAGTTACAAACCTAATAAATCTTAAGGTATCGATAAAGGGGTTAATCTGGCTTTTCTCTCCTTTGTATACGCTCTTAATAGGAACAGATTCAATTTTAAAACCTAATCGCGATGCCCTGATAATTATTTCTGATTCAGTTTCATATTTAGAGGTCTGAAGTTTTATTTTTTCTAATACGTATTTTTTGATGAGCCGGAATCCACACTGCGTATCTGGGATATTTTGTTTTGCCGCATAGGATATAAGCCACGACATAAACTTATTGGTGAGCACGCGCACAAAAGGCATATTTCTTCTTTTAGACATTCTATTGCCGATAAAAATTCCACTATCTGAATAAGTGGCCAGCCTTATAAAATATGGTATTTCTTCTGGCAGGTGCTGGCCGTCGCCATCCATGGTGATTACCGCATCAAAATCTTTAGTTAGCGCATAACGGAAACCTTTAATCAAGGATGCCCCCTTACCTTCATTATTAACGTTACGTAAAACAGCGGCGCCATTATCTTGCGCAATCTTAGATGTATCATCGCATGACCCATCGTCAATAACCAGGACATCTAATCCCTGTTGACGGATATTCCTTACGAGGTCAGCTATTGTATTAGCTTCATTATAGGTTGGTATCACTATACAGATTTTCACCCCGTTACAAATCCTCCTTTTGTTTCGCTTTTCCAGAATTTTCTAAACATATACCATTGGTCATGATATTTTAGAATATAATCCTCAAGAATTATTTTATATTTCTTAGTAAATTCCATTAAAGCGCTATCCTTAAATTCAGCATCCGCAGGCATAGGCGGCGCAGGTGCAAGCGGTTTTTCAAACTTGAAGGTAAAACTATCATCATCATTTCTTAACATAAATCCTGGAACAATCGCCGCGCCTGTTTTTATAGAAAGGGCTGCTGGGCCCTGCGGGAAAATAGTAGGCCTGCCAAATAAATCCAGAACTATGCCCTTCCCAGCAAAATCGATATCCCCTACCAAAGCTAAAATCTTATTCTCTTTCAACACAACTAATGATTGCTTAACCGCCTTTCCTAGAGGTATGACCTTTACGCCTTTACTTTCCCTCTGAAAATTAAAGAAATTATTTACTTTACTGTATTTATGCGGCAAGGCCACCACCCACAAAGGGTACCCCAAAAGCGCAATCACCGCTGCGCCCAATTCCCAATTTCCTATGTGGGCACTAACTATGATAATGCCCTTGCCTTGAGAAAGCGCTTCATTGAGATAACCTATATTTTCTACCTTGATATTTCTTTTTATATATTCAGTATCTAATTTTGAAAAACGGAAGAAATCTGCGAGGTATTTAGCAAAGTTTCTAAATATCCTTATTCTTATCCTGCATATTTCCCTATCTGATTTTTCAGGAAATATAGCCTTTAGATTTTCTTTTACTATGCGGCGGTCTCTAGCAGCAAATATATAATGTATGTCAGAAATAAATACCGCTATCTTATAAACTATTCTTAAAGGCAGAAGCAAGGCGATATATTGGCCAATTCTATAGAGGATATAGTTAAACATTGGGTTTTTCCTCTGGTAGATCTAAAAGGAATCCTGCTATATCAAAACTGGCATTAGGTTTACCTATACGGCCGCAGGCCTGTCTGAGACGATTCAATTTGACATGGTCTTTTAATAAATCTTCAATAATAAAATTTATACTGCTGGGTTTATCTATTTTAATTGCTGCTCCTTTTTGAGTTAGATAAACAGTGTTGCTTGCTTCTTGGCCCGGTATAGGTTTTACGATAATAATAGGTATCTTTTTCGCTAAGGCCTCCGATGTCGTGACGCCTCCGGGCTTAGTAATAATAATGCTTGAAATAGCCATTAATTCGCTAATATTATCTACGTAACCTAAAACTATGATATTTTTTTTATATTTTTTTACCTTTCTCTTAAGAGATTTAAAAAGTTTTTTATTAGCCCCGGTTACGATTATTTCTTGGAAATCTTTTTTCACTTTTTCTAAAGACCTGATAATTGTTTTTATCGGGCCTAGGCCCTGGCCGCCGCCCATAATCAATACGGTAGGAATATCTTGGTTCAGGTCGAGTTTTTGCATAACCCCGGCTCTTGAAACAGTTTCATTGAATTTAGGGTCAAAAGGAATCCCTATAGGCTTTATTTTACCAGGAGGCACACCCTTTTTTATCAAACGCAAGCTTACTTCATCCGAGGGAGTTATATAATAATTTACTGTGTCATAGACCCAATAAGAGTGGGGTATATAATCGGTAAGTATCGCTATTAGGGGAATATCAGCATTAAAAGTTTTTTTAAAATCCGCTACCATTCCGCAAGGAAATGCCTGCGTACAAACAATTGCCTGCGGCCTAAACTTATCAAAAAGATTTTTTAGTTTTGGTGAATTAAACTTATGAATAACTTTTTTAATATTTTCTACTTTTTTTACAACTGCGGGGTTATCGTAAAGATAATCCCAGAGTTGCGGAGTCCTTTTGATTATCGCCATATAGAGGCGGTTAATAATTTTTTCGGAAACAGGATTGGTATAATTAAAGGCATTGATATTTAAAATTTCTACATCGGGCTGTAATATTTTCAGGGCTTTTTCAATCGCTAAGGTAGCGCTATGATGCCCTGAAATCTCCGAGATATACATTAAAATTATACGTTTAGGTTCGCTAGACATAGGACTTACCCCCGCACCAATTGGTCTATAGCAAAGCCAATTTTCCCAATTGGTGCGGGGGTTTACTATTCTTCAATAATAGCTAATACTTCGCCAATATTTACCGTGTCGCCTTCATGAAAAATAATTTCTGAAAGCGTCCCAGAACAAGGG
>Ga0105164_10003012_pt1 | contig 10286 bp, 11 predicted proteins | sample VDWuncwatermetaG_FD_89674 | JGI IMG/M metagenome (GOLD analysis project Ga0105164, IMG submission 89674) | Wastewater microbial communities from Netherlands to study Microbial Dark Matter (Phase II) - VDW unchlorinated drinking water | ecosystem: Environmental > Aquatic > Freshwater > Drinking... | reverse complement strand
CAATAAAGCCGCTTGAGTTTAGGGGACTGTTTGATTTTCCAACACAGCGCGTGTTCCCGCCCGCCGGAGCCTATGACTAAAATATTCATTTAAAAATTACCTTATGCTTTGAATCCTGTATCACTGCACCGATAACAAACGATTCTAATTTTTGAGAGCGCAGGTAAGTCTGCACTGCGACGACATCTTTAGGTGAAACTACTAATGCAAATCCAATGCCCATATTAAAAGTACGGTACATCTCATGCTCCGGGATGCGGCCTTTATCCTGGATCAGCTTAAATATCCGAGGAGTTGGCCATGTCCCTTTTTTAACGGCAAAGCATAATCCCTTAGGCAAGACCTTAGTCAATTTTTCATACCAGGCACCGCCTGTCATATGCGCCATGCCCTTGACCTGAAATTTTTCCAGCAAGGCCAATACCGGTTTAACATAAATGCAGGTGGGCTTAAGTAAAATCTGCGAATAGAGCTTTTGTTCCTTTGTGCTTAACGCCTTGCGTGCCAGCGAATAGCCGTTAGAATGCAGCCCTGAAGATGGCAGGCCGATAAGCACATCATCGCATCTAATCCCTGACCCGTCAATGATGCCCTGTTTCTCCACCACCCCGACTGTAAAACCCGCTAAATCGTAGTCCTCGTCCTTATACATATCCGGCATTTCCGCGGTTTCGCCGCCGATCAACGCGCATCCGGCCATCCGGCATCCGGCGACAATGCCTTTCATCACATCCTTCATGATCTTGGGATTAAGTTTGCCGGCGGCTATGTAATCCAGAAAGAACAAAGGCCTGGCGCCTGTGCACAAGACATCATTAACGTTCATCGCCACCAGGTCAATGCCCACGGTATCGTGTTTTCCTGCTAAATTCGCAATCAATAATTTTGTCCCCACACCGTCGGTGGAAGATACCAATACCGGACTCTTGTATTTTAAGAAATTCAAATCAAACAAAGCCCCAAATGAACCTGGACGATCAATGACGCCTTTATTCTTGGTGGCCAAGGACATCTGTTTGATGGCAGCCACGAAATCATTGGCCTTGGCAATATCCACCCCTGCTTTTTTATAAGTCAATTTCTGTGCCATAATCGTTTCACCACTGTCATTCCCTTTACTTTACCATGTCATTCCCGCGAAAGCGGGAATCCATTTTCACTATAGCGGGTCCTGTCTCGCCATTGTAAGTGATAAATTTATTCTTTTCGCTCCACGGTCGATTTTTTAACGCCGACGTTCCTCGGTCACTCGGTTCCTCAGAAACTCGTCCTTAAATCTTCTGAGATTTAAGGACTCGAACATCTTCGTCATTCCTCGCCCTTCGGCTCGGAATTCCCTCGTTCCCTCGGCCTGCGTCGGCTAAAATCGACAGTGTCGCTTCAAAGAACAAATTTATCCCTTACTCCGCAATACTATTCCCCTTAGTCCTATTATTTTGAATAACTTTTTTAATAGTCAATCTTAAATCTTGTTTCTCTTTTAATTTTCTTTCACAAAATTCTTTATCCATTAAAATTTTTTCAGGAAATTTCGTATCTTGATGATAAAAATCTTTTCCCCATGCACTATGTATAACTCGAACAGTATTATTCCGACAATCCACCTCTTTTACTATTTTAGTGAACTTTCCATTCTCCCTTGATACTATCTTAACCGTTTGTTTACCAGAGTCATTCTCTGCACTTCCTTCAATAGCTCCATCTGCTCTAATTTTTATATTGACACTCATCTTCTAATATTCCTATTCTAAAGTTTTATAAAAATCGTGTTCCAAATCAAATTCTGGCCCTTTAGGCAGATTTAATGTCTTGGAAGCAATTATTTTAAGATAAAAGTTGGTTTTCTTTTGTTCTAATATAACCTCATCTAATTTATTATGAGTACCGAAATTCTCAGAATTGTTAATGGCATCCTTAATTGCCTCTTTTAGAAAATAAAAAAACACTATAAGAACTATACCCGTGTATAGATAAAATAAAAAATGTGTCATAAAAAATCCTTTCTCCCAAACAATGCCTTTTTCAACTCCCCTTACCCCTCTTTATACAAAAGAAGAAAAACCATTGGCAGGCTGATACCGATATGTTGTTCTGGCGTATAAAAATTTGTACTGTTCGATTTCGACTCAACCTTTTCGCGTGACCAAATCCTTGGGAAACAACGGTACCAACGTGAACTACAAATTTTAGCCAGAACAATGTATCAGTGTCAGCCGTCCATGCGTGTCTGGATTCCCGACGAACAACTGTGAGTGTCCGGTTTGAGGACCAAAAACATTCGGGAATGACAATATTTTAGAGAGAAGCTGCTAACAAGACATGCGTTGTGGCAAACTTTTCTTCTTTGGTCTTGGGCTTAATGATAATTTCTACATCTCTGTCTAAAGCATTTAATAATTCGAACAAATGATCCAGTGAGAACATGCTCAATTTACCATTCATAAGGCAAGAAACTTTTGACTGCGGGATACCCAAAAGTTCTGCCATTTGCTTTTGGGTCAAGCCTTTGTCCTTAATAATTTCTGTTATGCGAAACATAATTTGGGCACGAGCCATTACTCTTTCTGGATGAGGCAGGCCTAAATCTTCAAAGACATTGCCGCTACTTTTATATATTTTTTCTTTTTTATTCATATGTCACCTCTATATTCCTCTTCTGTTGTGCTTAAACGCTGCCTTATCAAATCTATTTCATGTTGTGGGAATTCCCTTAAATCATTTCTGGAAGACCCAATAAACACCAAGTCTTTCAATTCCATATCCTCACTCCTAATATACCACATTTGGTATAAATAAGCAAGTCACGCCTTCGATTACAAATTTTCCATCACGTAATTAATGCCGTTTTCGAATATCTTGGCCCCGTCGCCGAATTCGCTTCTTTTATTCAGGCGTGTCCAGAAGGGGTGCTGCTCAAATAAAAAATGACGCTCCGGATGCGGCATTAAGGCAAAAATGCGTCCGGTGGTGTCACTGATGCCCGCGATATCATCCACCGACCCGTTGGGATTGTCCGGATACGCGGGCTTTCCCCCGTCAAGAGTGCAATATCGCAGGACAATCTGACCGTTACTCGACAGCGCATCCAACACTTTTTTATCACGCGGGATGAATTTTCCCTCGCCGTGGGCCACCGGCAGATAAATTTGACCAGGCATGTCACGGATCCACACACAACGGCTTTCCACTTTCAAGTGCACCCAACGGGCCTCGAACTTCGCGGAATCATTATAAAATAAAGTCGCTTCTTGTCCAATCTTCCGAACATCTGTGAGTGTCCGGTATGAGGACCATCCAAGACCCGGCAGAATACCGGCTTTAGCCAAAATCTGAAATCCATTGCATATACCGATAATTAATTTACCGTCGCGGATAAATTGTTTGATATCTTCTGCTAATTTCAAACGCAATTCATTGGCCAAAATGCGGCCAGAGGCAATATCATCCCCGTAACTAAACCCGCCGGGCAAGGCCAGGATATGATAGTCGCTCAATTTGGGAGTGCCGGAAATTAAGGCATTGACATGCACCTGCTCGACATGCGCACCCAAACGGCTGAAAGCAAACGCCGTTTCCTCGTTGCAGTTAGTGCCGGCGGTGCGTAAAACTATAACTTTGACGTTCTTTGACATAAATTATTTCTTTTTCTTGGCGTAGAACGCCTTGATAATCTTAACCACATCTTCCGGCTTATCGGCTATTTGTATAATATCCAAATCTTTGAGATCAATGCAGCCTTCATGGAGCACGGGCCCCTTAAACCAGTCCAAAAGCCCTTGCCAGTATTTGCTTCCATAAAGAATGACCGGAAATTGCTCCATTCGCTCCGTCTGGATCAAGGTGATGCTTTCTGACAATTCATCCAAAGTGCCATAGCCGCCTGGAAAGATCACAAAGGCCTTGGCGTATTTGACGAAACAAACCTTGCGGCAAAAAAAGTAATGAAAATTGATCAGATGATTGATATAGTTATTTGGTTTTTGTTCAAAGGGCAGATCAATGTTAAGCCCTATGGATTGCCCTCCTCCTTTGGCAGCTCCTTTATTGCCTGCCTCCATAATGCTGGGGCCTCCGCCGGTGATGACCGCGTAGCCGGCTTTAACCAATAACTCCGCGGTCTTTTCTGCTGCGTCATAATAGGTATGCAGGGTATGGATGCGCGAAGAGCCGAATATACTCACGGCCGGGCCTATGTCTTTGAGCTCTTCAAACCCGTCGACAAATTCCGCCATAATGCGGAAAATACGCCAAGGGTCTTCCATCATTTCTAAATCAGGGACTTGGGGGTGTTTTTTTATTTTTGCCATAAATTACCTCACTTTAACGGTGATTTCCAGATTTCTTTAAGTTCATCAATACGGGCATTAATAACCGGCTGGTCTTTGAGCCCGTAGACAACAAGCTCCGGGCTTGCTTCAACTGTGCCAATCTTGGCAAAAGAAATGCCTTTGAAAATTTTTGCCAACGCTTTTTCAGAGCCAAGTGAGACTTCCGCTAGAAAGCGCGAATTGCTTTCCGAAAAAAGGTAAACATCCGCCCGTGCCTGTTTTCCCTTATAAGGTATTTTCTTTAATAAAACGGTCGCTCCCAATCCTCCGGCAAAGGCCATTTCCGCCAAAGCAACAGCTGCTCCGCCTTCGGAGCAATCATGTAAAGAGGCAATCAATCCCGCCTTGGTTGCTTTCTCAACGGCCTGATATGTTTTAACAGCCATCTTAAAATTGACCTGTGGCACATGAAGCCCCAACTGCCCTGAATTTTCCAGATAGATCGATCCGCCAAGTTCATCAAAAGTCGTCCCGATCACATAGATACCGTTCCCCGCCTTTTTAAAATCCATGGTAACACATTTTCCTACATCATCGATGATGCCGATGGCAGAAATCAACAGGGTCCCCGGGATCGCAAAACTTTTACCTTTGTGGGTGTATTCATTGTATAAACTGTCTTTACCCGAAATAAACGGAGTGCCGAAAGCCACCGCGGCTTTATAACAACCTTGGGCACAGCGCACCAATGACCCCAGACGGTCAGGCTTATCCGGATTCCCCCAGCAAAAATTATCAAGAAGGGCAATACGATCTAAAGACCCTCCCACCGCGATGATTTGACGGATAGCTTCATCAATGCAGGAAGCAGCCATCCAAAATGGATCAATCATTCCATAACGCACGTTGATGCCGTTGGAAACCGCGATGCCACGATTGGAATCCAGCCGGCCGCGGATCACCGCGGCATCCGAAGGCCCGTCGGTGGCAATCCCGACTAAGGGCTTAATCACACTGGTCCCCTGCACCTCATGGTCATAAACGCGAATAACACTTTCTTTGGAAGCCACATTATAATGGCTTAACACCATGCATAAACTTTCCAATGACATTTGAAGAGAAGGCAGTTTTTCCTTCTTTAAAACAGGTTTGTGATAGACCGCTTCCTTGATAATTTGAGGCAAACCATTATGAAGAAAATCCATATCCAGATCAGCCACTTGTTGCCCATGGAAAAACAGTTGCAGGCGGCCGGAGCCGTCGAATTCGCCTAAAACCACGGCTTCGACATTCTCATCAGCGAAAATCTTTAAAAGAGCTTCAATGTTTTGAGGAGGCACCGAGAGGACCATGCGCTCCTGTGATTCTGAAATCCAAATCTCGTGGTATTTAAGGCCCTGATATTTAAGGGGGGCCCTGTCTAAATCAACCCGGGCACCGGTCTTTTCTCCCATTTCCCCGACGGCAGAAGAAAATCCGCCGGCACCGCAATCGGTGATGGCGGAATATAAATCAGCCTCGCGCGCACGAAGGAGCGCGTCCTGTACTTTCTTCTCTTCGATGGGATTGCCGATTTGCACGGCACCTGAGGAAACTGTCTGGGATTCATTAGTCAACTCTCCCGAAGAAAACGTGGCGCCATGAATGCCATCGCGCCCGGTGCGTCCGCCGACAGCCACGATCAGGTCCCCCTTGTTGACACGTTTAATTTCTTTACCTTTAGGGATCAGTCCAATATTGCCGCAAAAAACCAGCGGGTTGCCCGCAAAATGTTTATCAAAAACAATGGCCCCGTTGACCGTCGGTATGCCCATTTTATTGCCGTAATCGCGCACCCCGGCAATCACACCTTTCATGACCCGTTTGGGATGCAAGCTGCCTGAAGGCAGACTTGCCAACAGCGTATCAGGCGGCGCAAAACAAAATACGTCGGTGCTGCACAAAGGCTTGGCCGTACGTCCCGTGCCTAAAGTATCCCGAATGACACCCCCCACGCCCGTATTGGCCCCGCCAAAAGGCTCCAGAGCTGAAGGGTGATTGTGGGTCTCGACTTTAAAACAAACATGATAATCTTTATCAAAAGCAATGACCCCGGCATTGTCATGAAAAACCGAAATGCACCACTTTTTATTTAACTTCAGGGTGGCCGCGGCGATGGTGGTCTTAAAAAGGCTGCGGATAATCTTGGCTCTTCCATTTTTGCCTTCACGATAGCGGATTGTCCCTCGAAAAGTTTTATGACGGCAATGCTCGCTCCAGGTCTGGGCAATGGTTTCTAATTCAACATCCGTCGGATTTCGATTTTCTTTTTTAAAATGATTCTGGATTGTCCTCATTTCATCCAAATTTAAATACAGCTGCCCGCTCTTGGAAATTTCAGAAAGCGTCTTTCCATCGGCACCTGTCAAATCCACGATCATCACATCAAATTTGGACTTGGGATGACTTGTCATACTTAGCGTGGCCGGGACATGGGGAGGGTCTTGGACCACGTGCTGGATGAGTTTATTCATCAAGACACGGCTGGTGATGGATTCTAATTGTTTGGCTGTAAGTTTGCCGTGAATGTGATATTGCCTGGCGGTGCGCACAGCGCTAATGCCCGTCACCCCCAAATCGCGGATGCCCTTGATCGTGGAAGCCTCTACAGGATCCATAACGCCTGGATTATACGCAATTTCAACGACATGGTGGGTGGCCGACTGCAGGGGCAGCTTTAGATCAAAACTGTATTGTTCAACAATGGGGTCAACCAGGAGTTCATCGCCAATGAGCTTGACTTCCTCGCGGCTGATATCGCCTTCCAAAAGAAAAACCGTCACCACGCGCACCCGGGAGACGCCAAAGCCCAAATCAATAATGTCACGGGCAATGGATTTTCCGATAGGATCAAAAATCCCGTCTTTTTGTTTGACTTCAACGCGCCAGATCATTGGGAAACTCTTCGTAGGACTTCCTGATAGGCCTGTTCGATATTACCCAGATCTCGACGGAAACGGTCTTTATCCAGCTTATTGCCCGTACCGACTTCCCACAACCGGCAGGTGTCAGGAGAGATTTCATCAGCCAGGATGATAGATTTCTGGAATCGGCCGAATTCTAACTTGAAATCAATCAATTCAATCTTCAAATTCAAAAAAAACTTTTTTAAAATCTCATTGATCTTAAAGGCCATCGTGGTGATCTTCCGGACCTCATCATCAGTGGCAAAGTTTAATGCACGGATATGATATTCATTAACCTGCGGATCACCCAAGGCATCATTCTTGTAACAGAATTCCAGCGTCGGGCATGCCAAATTAGCCCCTTCGGCCAGCCCCAGCAAGCGGCATAAAGAACCTGCCGCGCGGTTACGGACAATGATCTCCAGAGGGATGATAGCAACACGCTTGACTAACATCTCGCGGTCATTTAACCATTCAACAAAATGGGTCTCAATTCCCTTGGCTTTGAGATGCTCAAAAATCTTAGAGGTGATCTGGTTATTCATTACCCCCTTTTGGGCAATGGTGCCCCGCTTCTGGGCATTGAACGCGGTCGCATCATCTTTGAAATATTGGATCAACAAGGCCGGGTCCTCGGTGGTGTAAAGGATCTTGGCCTTACCTTCATATATTTTTTCAAGTTTTTTCACTTTATCCCCGCCTGTTTAAAGATCTTATCGCGGTGGCGGATGTAATATTTAATGTCAAAGCAGGCGTTAATCTCGTTTTGTGACAAATACTTGCGTACCCGGCGATCTCTAAAGAGCACTTCTTTAAATTCCGTGCTTTCCTGCCAAACCTGCATGGCGGCTGACTGGATGATCTCATAAGCGGCGTCACGCATAAGGCCCTTTTTCATCAATTCCAAAAGGATACGCTGTGAATAAATAAGCCCGCGGGTCTTGGCAAGATTGGCTATCATATTTTTGGGATAGACCAAAAGCCCCTCGATGATCGGGGTAAATTTATTAAGCATGTAATTAAGCGCGATGGTTGAATCCGGCAAAATAACGCGCTCCGCTGAGGAATGGCTGATATCGCGCTCATGCCAGAGATTGATGTTCTCCATAGCGACGATAGAATTGGCGCGCAAAATGCGCGACAAACCGCAAATGCGCTCGCAGGTCACGGGATTGCGTTTATGCGGCATGGCGGATGAACCGATCTGCCCTTTAAAAAAAGGCTCTTCAACTTCCAGGATCTCGGTTTTTTGCAAGGCCCTGATCTCGGAGGCAAACTTTTCCAAGGAACAACCGATGATGGCCAGGACCATCATATAATGGGCATGCGGATCTCGTTGAATGATCTGTGTTGCCACATTCGCCGGCTTTAAATTCAATTGCTGGCAAACATACTCTTCCACCGACGGGTCAATATTAGCATAAGTGCCCACCGCGCCGGACAATTTACCATAACGCATGCCTTCACGGGCCGCTTGCAGACGCTCTAAATTACGGACCATTTCATCATACCAGATGGCCATTTTCAAACCAAAGGTCGTAGGCTCCGCGTGCACGCCGTGGGTGCGGGCGATACACACCGCGTCTTTATACTTTTTAGCTTTCTCTTTAAGCGCCGCTAACAGTTTTTTAATATCAGCAATTAAAATATCCGCCGCTTCCACGCATTGCAAGGACAGGGATGTGTCTAACAGGTCCGATGAGGTCATGCCCATGTGCAAATACTGGGCTTCCGGCCCCAGGCTTTGGCCAACGCTTTGGATAAAAGCCACCACATCATGTTTGGTGCGTTCTTCAAGACGGCGCACTTCTTCCAAATCGAATTTGGCATTCTTGCGGATCTTTTCCATGGCAGCTTTGGGAATGAGACCTAACTTGGTCATGGCTTCACAAGATAACACTTCGATCTTAAGCATAACTTCCATTTTATGATCATCGGACCAAATACGGCTCATCTTAGAAAGGGAATAACGGTCAATCATTGACTCTCTCCTAACTGGATCCCCCGCTTCTTGCATTCTGCAAGAATGCAGCGGGGGGCTTAAAGTTAAAAACTGTTCGCAGATTTTTGACAGGAAGATTGTAAAGTGGAATCACTATAGCAGAGAAAAATTATGCGGTCAACTTAAAAAATCAATAAAGAACATAACATATTGATATATAAAGAGTTATAAGTTTTCTATTGCTGCCCTTGCTTGACCTCAGGAAATTTTTCTTCCATATATTTTACACTCTCCCCAACGCTTTCTTTCATCAACTCGGGGATGGTGCTTATTAATTTCTGACCCTCCGGAGATCCATAAAAAGAAATAAACGCCTTGAGATCTTCAGACGTAAAATTGCGATCATAAATAGGAAGCAGACGCTCAATGATCTCATCAACCTTAACCCGCTGGCGGATTTTTTGGGCTTCATCCGGTTTTTCTTTTTCGATTTGCTTAAGCATCAATTCAAAATTATTGGTCAACGCCTGACGAGTTCCAAAGACATCAATGAATTTCAAAATCAAAGCTTTTTTGTCTTGATCCACCGTACCTGCCACGGGGGCGGAAGCCGGAGCGGGTGCAGGCACACTGACAGGCTGGGCAGCCCCCAAAGGCTTTCCATCGATGTCCTTAATTTCATCCGCGTAATACGTCATGGCTACACCATCCACACTGATTTGAAGGCTCTTTTTATCTTGCTTAATGATATCGCCTTGTACGGCACGCCCATCGGTAAGATCGACTGTCACCGCAGAGGATAGCTCCAAGCCCAAGAACATCATCATCACCATCATTCCTAAAATTCGCATACAAACCTCTTTCTTCATTAAAAATTCATCCCAATGGCTGTTTATTTATGATACACTATCCGCCGTGATTGAGCAAATACGAAAAAATATTGACAGGAGTTTGAATTCATTCCTCAACACGGTCAAGAAAGACTATAAGCTGCATTTGGTCTCGCCTTTATTGTTTGAAAGTATCCGCGAATTTACCCTGCGGGAAGGCAAACGCCTGCGGCCCTTGCTTTTGATCCTGACCTACAAAGGCTACGCGCCCGCGTCCAAAAAAATTTCCCGCAAATTGTAT
>Ga0105164_10003011_pt1 | contig 10286 bp, 7 predicted proteins | sample VDWuncwatermetaG_FD_89674 | JGI IMG/M metagenome (GOLD analysis project Ga0105164, IMG submission 89674) | Wastewater microbial communities from Netherlands to study Microbial Dark Matter (Phase II) - VDW unchlorinated drinking water | ecosystem: Environmental > Aquatic > Freshwater > Drinking... | reverse complement strand
CTCTTCTATAACGATATCTTTTTTATTATCACTTAGGCCTAAGAAGTATTTATCGGTAGAGGCATACTGGCTTAGTTTCTTATTGATATCGTAATGGGGCTTTTTAAATTCGACATCCTCAATATCAATCTCTTTTCTTTTATCGATGTCTTTATCTACCTTCAAAAAGTCTTCGAGTTCACGTTTCTTTCTCGGTAATATATGTTTTGTCAGATAGATATATCCTAAGATCCCGAAACCGATAATGGATAGACCAAAAGCCGTTATAAGAAATACTCTTCCTTCCTTTAGTATAAACTCATTCCAAAAGCTCCACTGTATTACCTGCCAGCCTTCATTACTAAAAGCAAGGGTTGGGTCATGGTATCCTATCCTGGCAAACCAGTTACTTGCCACCCACAATAAATAGTATAGCCACAATTTAAAGCTCTTTGCTATTAAGGCAAGAACTAAAATCCCTAATCCTGCCAATCCTAATACGTCATATGGAAGCATATCATCATTGAAGATATGCCCCATCGCATTCGAGAGCAACACGCTTCCGGAATAAGCCCATGGATATTTGTCTTCAAAGCTGGATAGCTTTAAATACGGTTTTAGTTTTTCTGCGTCTTTTGTTCTGCCGGTCGCAACAAGGAAATCGTTTAACTCTTCCACCGAAAGGCTTCCCAAGCCGCGGTCGTTAGGATCATGGCAAGTGGCTCGGGAGTGTCTTCCAACCAAGTCAAACACCTTTTCACTGTCTGGATATGCGAATTTCCAGGTCCCCGGAACCTCGAAAGAGCCTTCTCTTTTATAATAAGAAGCGTCTTCGGTATTGCCCTTTTCACCCTCATTTAACGGCACAACCATCATGAAAGCTTTAGCGCCTGATATATCCTCTAAGGACGATCCCAAAAGGCCTGTCCTTACCACCACAGGGATATCGGGATAAGGACCGAAGACTAGAGGCTTACAGCTATAGTTTACGCCTATGTACCAGCCTGCAATGATATACAGGATCGGAATTAGTATCAGTATACTCAAAGACAACTTTTCTACATCAAATTTCTCTTGCATGAGACACCCCTCTTTCTTTTAAGAGCCTAAAGGCTTCCTTAAAGGCCATTAGGTTATCTTGATAAAAGCATAAATCCTGCTTTAACATATTAACCTCGGTTATAATAAAGCTCCTGCTACAGAAGTCATGGTTAATGTCATATAGCTTTTGCTTGATGCTTTCATAGTTATGCGCGTCTTGCGCTATTACTAATACCGCATCGTATTTAAGAGCTTTTTCTAGATCATAGCGGTATAGGGTAACTACCACTTTAAATTCGCCTCTGGTCTTATAGCTTGTCTCCGCTTCAAGGGCTATCTTTGTATCATCCTGTAGCACTATCAGGCCATCCGGTATTTTATCTCGCTTATGCGTATTGATCCTCAAGACCCATTCACATATCCATTTCTTGATCTCAAGGCGCTTTTGTAACAGAAAGAAGCTCTCAACGATCAGATTATGGTGGATGAAGGTATTCACTCCTGCATGCCTCTTCTCAAAGTGGTAGCGGTCAATATTGGGCTCTTCCGGCTTAATGAACGCCTTACCCTTACGGGTTAGGTGGTATATCTTGCTCTTAAATTCTGGTTGCCTGTATTCGGTAATAAAGCCCTGCTCTATAGTGAACTCGACTAACCACTGGGGATAGTTTATCCCGAGGCACACTCTGGCAAATGCATCGAGCTGTGGCCTAGTGGCATACCTAAACGTGAATATAAACCTGGCTAGCTGCCTAAATCTTTTTGTCTGTTCTTCTCTTGTCAACCTGCCTCTTCTCATTGTTTTCTACCCTCTATTACTTTATTGTCTGATTTAGCTTTTTAGGCAACCCACACTCCCCCGAGCATGCGGTAGCCGTCGGCAGGGTTGCTGACGGAATAGAGCGACGGCTTACCGTAACCCGACTTACTTGAAGCGGTTATAAAAAATGTCTCATAAATAATAATTCGTATTTCATTATTAATTGGCTAATGACCAAAATATTCCTTATTTTGACCATGATTCGCACGGATCCCTCTGTTTTTATCTGTTCCATGGAGATCGATATACTCTCGTATAAACGAATAGATAACGCCGCAATTCTTGATATGTATGGCACTGTTTTTAAGACTATCAGGGGTCTTAAAAATAGTGCTTTGAGACATCATTAAGCCGTGGTTCTTTAAAGGCTTTAGAAGGCCTTTAGGGCATGAATAAGTCATAGTAACCCTCTTGTCCTTAGATCCTCTTTTTCTTCTTTTGTCGTACCTTGAAAGATCCCTATTCTATTGTTTAATCTCTGATTACTTGTATTATAGGGGTCACAATTTTTAAGACCCTCGTGGTGCTTAGAGCTTTTAGGCAGGGTCTTAATTTTTAAGACCCTCAATTCCGGTAACATTATCGCTCCCAACATCGTATATTGCGTAGGGGTACGGCCGGTACCGCTCGTAAATTGTATCAATCCTCGCTCCTGTAGATAGTCTTTAAGCGTTGCCAGGGTGGTTTGTGTAACGCCTAAATGCCCTCTAATGATCCTATCGCTCCATGAGAACGTAGGCTTCTGAAAGCGGCAATATAGGCCGCGTAGATAGATATATAAAAGCTGGGGAAGTCTTTGAATTTTCCTTATCTCACACATATCAAAAAAGTCATTTTCGAGGAATTGGTAGCCCTTCATTTTGTCCTCCCGGAGTTAAGAAGCGCGCAAGAAATGTTTGCGACTTTTTGGGTGTGAATAATAGACAAATAATATCGATGTGGATAATAGGTAACTGTGTAGTAAGTGTGTAGTAGAAATTGACGGAAATAGCAAGAAATGGCGTAGATGGCAGAGATAATGAAAAAGGCGTAACTGCATATTTGATATGCGATTACGCCTTTTCCGACGGGTTTCGTCGATGTTACTGTTTTATATGGCGGGGACGACGGGGATCGAACCCGCGACCTTCAGATCGACAATCTGACGTTCTAACCAGCTGAACTACGTCCCCAATTTTACGAAGTAAAATCAACGCGAAGCAAATTTGGTATTGATCCCGCCTCACGCCTATTACGAGGCGTAGCGGGAGAAATACCTTAATCAAAAAAGCATTGTAGGTGCTGAAGCACCTAAATCAATGCTTCGTTATTATATAATCATTATTTATATATAGCAAGATTTTTTTGCTTTCCTGCTTCGTGCCGTCCAGGCCGTCTTGACTAGATGCTATCTATGTGATATACTTTTTTATTATTAGAAATGGAGGTATTGAGTGAGAATTTTAAGCCTGGTATGTATGGTTTCGGCATTGGGGGTCTTTTTGTTGGGACTAATAATTAAATATATCTTGCCTGTAAAGGTAGCAAGGCCTGCCAGTTTTTTACAGCTTACCGGGCTGTTATTGCTTTTGAGCATCAATTTCGCCATTTTAACGCTGATGAAGAAGAAATAGAAAGATTTGCTTATCAAATATAAAATCTTAAGAATTAGGCATATTGCAGTCATCTCTTCGATATTAGCGCTTACCGCAGCATTTGTGTCAGTAAGCGCTAATATGTGGGCAGATGAACTGTCCACTGCCAGCGCACAGACTACTGTTGTGGCGCCCGGAGGGCTGGTCCAGAAAGAACAGACAGCGCTTCAGCGTCAGTATCAATACCAGGTCAGACAGAAGGATCTGCTCATTGCCTCCCATCTCTTCGGCACATCAAACGCCGCCGATATTTCTTTAGGCCGGGCACAAGCCGAGGAAGAGAAACTGCATAGATATTTTGGCATAGCCGTCAATCTATGTAAAAACGAAAGACTTGAGGAAGCGGCGGAGATCTTGCAGTATATACTGACCAAAGATCCCGAGGATAATTACACAAAAGAATATCTGGCGAGGGTACAGAAAGCGATAGAAAGACAAAAGAGACAATTCAGGATCGAAAATAAGATAGAGGCATCCAAAATAAAGAAGAATAAGTTGGAAAATCTTGTCAAAGACGGCGTCGCTTACTATGACAGTAAGAATTTTGATAAAGCTTTATTGAAATTCGCCGATGCGCTGGCTCTAGATCCCAATGATCCAAGGGCTGGGCGCTATATGGATGAGCTGAAAAAGTATTATTCGAAAGAGGTTGAAGTCGAGAATATAGTGCGGAATTGGGAAGGGGGCAGCCCGAACGGGGTCAAAAAGGCGGCGGAAAAGCTGCTGGATGATAAAAAGGACTCATACGACTTACTCGACAAGAAGGCGGCTACTTTACTCGAGGGCATAGAAAAGGATGCGGATCAAACAATCGCTAAATCCGCCGAAAAATTACTGGACGACAAGAAGATGAAAGGGCTGTTGCTTGAGAAGAGGGCGGCAAGCTTATTGAATAACACGGAACTGGGAGACAAGGTTAGAGGGATAATAGATTCCAAGGGGATCGAAGAGCAAAAATCAATGCAGTTCAATCTCGGGCCCGGCGATGCGGTGCAGATAAACGTGCGGGATCATCCGGAATTGAGCGGGAAGACCACGGTCCAACTGAGCGGAGATATAATACTGCCGCTTGTCAATGATACGGTCATGGCCAGGGGCTTGACAGCGGACGAATTGACCGAAAAGGTGGCGGAGATATTAAAAAGGTATGTCCAGGATCCGGTTGTCAGCGTCTCGATAGTGGAATATAAGAGCAAGATGTTCTATGTAATAGACGAAGTGAGCTGCACGCCGTTTCCTATCACGCGCTCATACCTTACATTGCGCGACGCCCTGTTTATCTCGGACTGGGGGGATAACCGCGCGCTGGGCAGGGTTCTCGTCATAAAGCCGTCGAAACGCCACCCGATCATAAAGAGGGTCGACGCCTTTGACCTGATATTCCGTGGAAACCTGGAAAATGATGTAAGGATCGAGGACGGAGACGTTATCTATGTGCCGCTGACTATCGTGGCTAAGGCAACAAAGACGATATACGATACGACGGCGCCGTTCAGGGCCCTCAGGAACGCACGAGATGAATATCTGAATTCGAAATGGAATCAGAAAGATTGGAGGCGGATAGCTGCGGTGCCGCAAATTTACGAGCAGGAGGCTAAGGACGCGCAGAATCTTTCTATAGCCAATAATAGCGTAACCACACTGGTAACGAGAACCTAATTTTTATCCTTCCTTTACAAAGACACCATCCCCTTCTTTTATATCGTTAATGGTATAACCGTACTTTATCTCTCCGACAAACACGGCAGATATCTTATAGCGCGTGCTTATGACTTCTCCAGAGGCGATCTCTTTATTGTCTTTTAAAATGACGCAGCGCTGCCCTTCCTTTACACCATTACCTCGGCCTATATCTATGACGATAAGATTATTATTTTTGTCGAGCGATAAGATCTTGCCTGTTTTTCCCTGTGGAATAGAGGCAGTATCTTCTAGTTCTTTTTGTTGCGTCGCCGGGGCCTCTCCGGTGACTACAATAGGTTCAAGGTTAACGAGCTTGCCCGCCTTTACCAGCTCTATTTTAGTCAACAGACCCTCTATCAATTTTTTTATAGTCCCGTTCCCCTCTTTTGCCGCCGCTTCCTTAAGGAGCTGGGTTAGCGATATATTTGCGAAACCCTCTACCTTCCTGTTTAAAAGATCATTCTCTTTCTTCAGCGTTTCGATATCCCTCATATACCTCTCTGCCATCTTCTTCTTTTCGTCCTCGAGCGTCTTCGTTTTCTCCAGGATAGCCTGTTTTTCGGATTCGACGGCAGATACGGCGCTCGCCTTTTCTTTAAGTTCTTTTGCCAGCGTGTCGATCTTATCCTGTAAGTCCATCCCTTCTTTTATAAGGGTCGCCTTCTCTTTATTAAATTTGGCCTCTGCGACCTTTATCTGCTGATACATGCTGACGCACAGGAATATGCCGAAGACGGTAATAGATATAAGCACGGCCCCGATAATAGTTTTTGTGGTGCGTATGTTAGTCATACTTTATCCGATTTTATGCGTTCAATGCCGGCGACATCCAAATCCCCCTTACTTGTCTGAAATATGGCGAATATATTAGAGGCGCTGAACGCCCGCGCCGTAAAATCGCGCGCTCCCTTACCTTTAAATATTATCCCGCCGTCGTATGGCCTCACCTCTTCCAGCATGACAGGTATCCGGTCGTCTTTCAATATGTTAAAACAACGCGCTGCCACAAGATTAAGTTTTTCCACAGGAAAGGGTTTATCGTTCAACGCCGCCTCTTTGAAGACCCACTTAGGTATCCCGCTTTCTTTATCGATCTCAAAGACCATCACGCCTTTTATCTTCAGATTATTGGGCAGTGATGCCAGTCCGCCGTGACCGAGGCTTACGCTCATATCAAAACTTATATCTCCGCTATCTTTAAAATCAAGATCCATGCCCTTAATGTCGATCAAAAAATTTTTGTCTATCAACCACGGAAATTCATGTTTGACGTATCTGGACAATTCGGCTTTTATACGGGATTCCTTCAGGTCGACCTTAAAATTATCTCTCTTGACCTTGATCTGACCAAGCGTCTGGATCGATCTCTGATAGTCAAATTTTGTATCTTTTACCGTTTCCAGGATCCTGAAACTTAAAAAGAGAGATATCCTTGTGAAAAAATCCAAAAAGAGACTATCGTCGTCATTCTTGATGAATGAGGTGAAATCGGCTTCGGGGAATTTTTTCCTAAAGGATGCCTGTATCTTTACGGCTTCCTCAATATCTTTTATATCCTCGATTTCAAAGTTTGCCATAAATAGTTTTTTGGTGCTTTTTTTAAGGATATCGAGCATGCCTCTCGCGCCTATGCCCTCTATGGTTATATCGCCCTGATTCATGGAGAGGTTCGTTATCTCCACCGGGACGTTCTTTTCGACGATCATCTCCATTCCCGTAAGCGCGCTGTTTATGAGTATCGGCAGGATGGGGATTCCTTCAAGAAACGCCTTCAGTATCACCACATTCAATATCTTTCCTTTCGATATGACAAATTTCCATTCCGTCCTGCCCTCCACCGTGAATTTACCCATCGTTATAAGACCCTGCGACGTCGCCTTATCTTTTCCAAATTCTGTCTTCTGCCCCTTTATTACGACATATATATTTCCGACGGTATGCGGAAGTTCTTCGCGCAGCCAATCGTTGAACCCTGTGTTGAACCCCGCCTCTTTGACCGCCGCCCTGAATTTGCACAGTTCGCCGGTATAACCGCTTGTACATAATAGCCCCAGGGCACGCCATGCCAACACCCGCGTAGCGCGCGGAACCAGATACGTGATGAAGACCCCGGCCGGATTCCCCGGCGAAAGATACTTTGTGTAGGGACTTGCAGGGTATTCTTTGGTCAGCTGTCCGAATACCTCTTCTCCTTTTTCGACGTCGTTCAGGTCATACATATATGAAGCGCCGGCCTGAAAAAGGTAGAGGCTGGCAAGCTCCGGGTCCTCCTTCTTGTAAGTCTGGGCCAATTTTTTCAGCAGCTCTATCGACTGCTCATACTTACCCTGGTAATGATAGGTATCGGCGATCTGATAGTAGACATCGTTGATTAAGGCATTGTCGGGGTTCTCTTCTGCTATCTTTTCGAGCGTGCCCGCGCTCTTTTCGAAATCATTCTGTTGTTTATATAACCACGCCGAGGCAAGCAGGGATTTTATCGCGATGTCGCTCGACGGGTTAAGATCAGCGGCTCTTTTAAAGAACTTGATGGCGTCTTGCAGATTCAGAAGCCTTGTGTAATACCGGCCTATGTCATAGGCCATCTGCTGCTTTTCATCGATCTGGGCCTTGGGAAGCGCGTTATATTTAACTATCAGAAGGTCCACTTCTTTTAACAGTTTATCTTTTTCCTTAAGGCCGGCAGCATAAGCCCTGGCTATCTCCGCCTCTTGTTGATCCGGATAATCGGCGATTATCCCTTTATATTCTTTTAAGGCTGCGTCGTTTTGGCTTAAGCGCTGATAGGTATATGCAAGCCTCAGCCTTGCCAACGGTATCTTCTCATTGCCCGGATAACTCCCGATGATATTCTTGTATCCCTCGATCGCTTTCTTAAGATCCCTCTCTTTTTCCAGCGCCGCGATCTTTTCAAATAGATTTATTTTAACGAAAGGCGCCGCAGCTTTTGGGGGCCTGACCATGATGCTGTATAGGCGCGCCAGCTTACCCATATTCTTTCGGATAGGCCGGTTTAGACTGTCAAGAAGGGAGAGGATGATGCCTCTCTTCTCTTCTTTTTTATCTATGACCGACTTTAACGCCACTTTTGCGTTGTCCATCTGACGAAAATTAGTGCCGGTCATCACTATGTTTTTCGCATATTCCAGGTTTGTGATATTTCGTGCATTAATTTTATAGTACGGCATCTCTTCTGCCAGGGATTTGGTCATTATCATGTCCAGGCCGTCAAGATCTCCTATTGAATAGGCCTGGGCCGTCTGCTCAAGGGAAAACCTGAGATCCTCCAGGGCGCGGTCCACTAAAAACAAGTTATAAAATGCGAGGAAGAGGGTAAGGGACCCGATTAAAAATATGAGCTTTTTAAACCTTAAAATAGCAGCCAGGACCTTCTTAATGTCCATCTTGCCCCGCCTTACCTCTCTTTTCTATGCCGCGATCCTCTACCCGTCGGTTCATCACGAATTTACTCCTGCCTTTGATCTTTTTTGCGATCTTTTTAACTTCAGCGGCTATGTTGGTTATCTGAGAATAAGAGGCGATCTCTACGTTGACATTGCTGATGCCGGCTAAGGATATCGTCATTATGGGAAACCTGACCGGCTCGCCGGTCTCCCGCGATCTTCCCTCTATGTAACCACACTCCACGTCCTCTTTGGAATAGAACTTCACGATCCCCTTGTCGAATTGCTGTATGACGGAGTTCGTTATCGCTTCGACCCGTTTCGGAGTGGTGAGGAGAAGAAAATCATCGCCTCCTTCGTGGCCGATGAAATCACCTTCCCAGCCAGTCTTGGCAACGACGTCTTTAAATACTTTCGCCGTAAACATGATAGCCTCATCGCCCGCATGCACGCCGTATTTATCGTTGAACGCCTTGAAGTTGTCCATGTCGGAATATATCAGGACAAATTGCTCTTTGTTCATTATCCTTTTTTCCACCTGTTCCTGGATAACTATGTTGCCGGGAAGCTTCGTCAACGGATTGGCGTTCTCCGCTATCTCTTTCATCCTTTTTAATTGAATCGTCATGTCATTGAATGTAGAGGCAAGCTCTTCCAGCTCATCCTCCGTTTTGATATATACCTTTCTATCAAGGTCTCCGGCCGCTATATCTTTCGTTGCCTTATTGAGCACTTTAACGGGTGATATCAGCACCCTGGACAAGAGAATCCCCAGGATGATACTCCCAACGATAACTATTATTATGGCGATCATTACCGGCACGTAGACCTCTTTTAAGGCCTGCGGGATATTCCCCAGCGAGAAGGTAAGCTGTATCAGAAATCCGTAAGGATTATCAAGGACTATGAAGAGATTGACAAGCCGGCGCCCTTTGTCTACAAGCGGGACCAGCCATTTCTCCTGGTTCTTTATCCGATAGATTTCATATAAAGACGTCTTATCATACTTGGCCTCCGTATCCGCCTTTCCTTCTGACAGTAGCCGGGAGGCCTCTTTGTTAAAAAGCGCAGCCCCTTCGATTATCTCCGATTCCAACTCCGAAGAAAATATCTCCCTTATCCTGGAGACATAATTATCCTGTGACGGGGCTATGGTGGGGTCTGAAAAAAGGTATTGGAGCCTGTCTTTCGTGACGAAGGCGCCGAGATTGGCGCGGTACATATTAAATTCCGAAGATCTCTGCAGCTGGTTAAATACCTGGATCGTCGTAAAGGTGCCTATAAGAAATATCGAAGACCCCACCATCAACACTATAAGTCTGGCCTGAAGCGTGTTTTTCATAAAATAGCTCTACGCATAGTATACTACAAAAATATATTTTAAACAAAAAATTTTACGTGCCGTTACGTGCCGATGATTATATTGCAATCTTATTTGGCATATAGTATACTATATCTTAAAATATTAATACAGGATGCAAAAATGCAAGAAGAGAATGCAAATATAGTCTCTCTGGAAGCCATAGAGTTCATCTTCCGCTACCCATGGGTTATCATATGTACAATCGTAATAATATTTAACGCGAACCATGCGTATATTTCGAATCGGCCGCTTAACTATCGATGTAGTGCCGTCCTATCTTTTGAGTTGACCGGCGATACCACTACCATGGAAAAAAAGATAACCGACCCGAGGAAAGATCTTATTGACGCAAGGAAAGAACT
>Ga0105164_10003010_pt1 | contig 10296 bp, 3 predicted proteins | sample VDWuncwatermetaG_FD_89674 | JGI IMG/M metagenome (GOLD analysis project Ga0105164, IMG submission 89674) | Wastewater microbial communities from Netherlands to study Microbial Dark Matter (Phase II) - VDW unchlorinated drinking water | ecosystem: Environmental > Aquatic > Freshwater > Drinking... | reverse complement strand
CAAAAAATGTTTTCATAGCCATAAATGCCCTCGCATTTATAAAAGGACAACTGCTATTAACTAAATCAAATTATTATTGATCATTGAGACGATGTCTGTTGTGAATTATACTCCATCGATTTCCCGACTCCATACAGAGCTAACCCTATGCCAATTGTACCCCAAGAAGCTTTATCCCATATGCTACTTGCTGTTAGCAAAGTTTCACCAAGTTCCATTGTTTGCGGACAACCACTCTGCAATATCGCAATAGCTGCACCTTCACCAAAATCCGACACTCCTTGCATTGCAGCTCCAAGTATAGCAATCCTTTCTCCTGCTTTTTGCAACCCAGATGCTATTTCTTGTAACAAATCGGTTCCGAGCTGTTGTACCGCCCCACTCGTACTCTCTGCTGCCTGAACACTTCTAGTGGCCGACGTTATGGCTTCTCTATCTACGCCAAGCGACGCTTTCATGCTAGCAATTCTTACCTGCTGCGCTCTCAAGTCAGCATTTGACACAAACCCATTACCCTTGACTGCGTTTCCGAACTGTTGAGACTGTATCAAAGAACTAAGCCCGCCTGCGGCTGCGCCACCTATTGCGCCTTGACCTGCTCCGGCTCCAAAGGAGCCACCGCCAACCATAGAAGCTAGACCTCCAGATATAGCACCTATAGCCGCGCCTCTTAAGGCGCCTACGCCTACTTGCATACCCAAATTGCCAAAGTTAGGCGTTGGCACCATGCCGCCTAAAGCCAATGAAACAGCAAAACCTGTAGCCCAAGCCCCAAGCTGTCCTTGTTGATAAGCCTGAACACCACCCATGGCAGAACTGGCAAGAAATAATGCAAGGCTTGCTCCACCGCTAAAAGGAGCGGCTACAATTGCCGCTACGCTTAGAACTGTACTACCCCATCTCTTTAAAAAATTCTTAAACCACGAATGTCCGCTCGGATCCGTATAATTAATCGGGTTATTATTACAATAGCTATACCGATTAAAGTCCTGCGGGTTGCTCGGGTTCGGGACAATCGTGTCGGGCTGGGTGAAGCGGCCGAGCTCGGGGTCGTAGTAGCGCCAGGCGTAAAAATATAGGCCTGTATTGTCGAGCTCTTTACCTGTAAACTTATGCTTGGCAACATCTGTGCCTGTATTTACAGTAAGCGAACCATATGGGGCGTACTCGCAATGCTGGGCAATTGAGCCGGTCTTATCAGTTATTATATTAGATGAGCCGAGATGGTCTGTGTGGGTGTAGTAAGTAGCACCAGTTGACTCAACAGTGGCGATTCTATTTGGCCCGGCAAAGATATATTTTCTGGTTTTGCCGTCAGAGTCCTTCTCAAAGAGCGAACCTATGTAAGTAGTGCCGCTAGAGCCGGTTTCTTTCTTGACACGGCCGCCGTCACCGTCATAGGTAAATGTAGTTATTATACCTAATTCATTAACCCTGGTCAATCTATTCTCTGCGTCGTATTCTAAGGTTTTATTCTTGCCTGCAATCATATTGCCGTTGGCATCATATCGGTAACTATAGGCACCTGCTTTTGTGACTGCGTGCGGGCCTGCGCCTACGCCATAAGTCATTGGCCCGATGTCTGACTTATAAGTCATATTGCCTATGGCGTCATACTGAAAATTATGCGTTGCGCCAAAGCCGTCAGCTGTAGGTATATTCCTTGCCCAGGTTAAACGATCTAATCCATCGTATTCATACTTCCTAGCGCTGCCTATTATATTGTCTGTAAGTTCAATAAGATTTCCATTTACGTCAAAATTATAGTGTAAATTCTGAAGAACGGCGGTTGAGGATGAGGTTAAGAGATTACTTAGGCGAAGGTCCTGGCCGTAGGTGTAGGTTGTTTGCGTGTTGTTGCCGTAATTTATGTTTAACATCTGGGCCTTGGCATTATAGGTGATATTGCTTGCGTAGGTGGAATTACCGACAACGCTTTCTAAGAGGCCGGAATTTGTGTCATAGAGATACGCGACTGTTTCGTTGTCAGGGTATTTCAAGGAAGTCAGACGGCCAGAAGCGTCATAGGCGCGCTCAACAGTATAAGAAGGGGATGATAAGGGATTAGAAGGGTCAATAAGGGTTTTTGTCGACTTTATTTCACGGCCGAGCTTGTCGTAGAAGAATTCAGTCGAGCCGGATTTATCGACTACTTTTGACAATCGCCCGATACAGTTGCTTTTAGAAACATCGTCGTAAAAATACTCGGAGATTGCTTCGCTCACTCCGTTCGCTCGCAATGACGACTTTTTCTTTAGCCGGTTTAGCTGGTCATATTCAAAAGTCAAAACCTGATTTTTCGCGTCGGTTTGTTTTATTAAATTCCCGACCTTGTCGTATTCGTATTTCCAGATGCCCATATCAGGGTCATGCATTGAAATCTTTTTGCCCAAGGAATCATATTCTATTGTTATGGTATCATGATGGGCATCAATAACCTCTATAAGGTTATCTTTTATGTCATATTTGTAATAAGTATGATAGATGCTGCCGCCGACAACAGAATCTGACGTATCCGTATATTCGATAATCTCTATATTTCTGCCCCAGACATCTTTTATTGTGTCTTTTTTATGGCCAAGTGCGTCTGTTACGCGGCCTGAAAGAGGCGACAGATATTCTGTGCGCACTTCAGCGTCTTTTAGCTCTCCTGGAAAATCCGCCTTTACTTTAATCACGCGGCCGCGGATATCGTATTCGTAGCGCGTGTAGGAGATTTGCGTATCATCTTCATAATGCGGCAAGGATTGAGAGTCAATTGCCCCGCGATTGTTAAATGTGGTTTCAGAGACAATCCAGGCGAGATTATTTCCGTTTTCGCCCTGGGTTTTTGTAAGGTATTTCCTGCCTAAGCCGTCTATATATTCCTTGGTAACGATATTCGCGGCATTGGTTGTAATTTTGGTATTAAAGTCAGGATAGGAAACGGTTGCGACAATATCGCCAAGCGCGTTGTTGCTCTCTATCACACGGCCGAATGTGTCATAAGTAGTTTGGCTGGTATTGCCATTTGCGTCAGTAGCGGAGATTGCCACGCCAAGCTTATAATCGTAAACAGTTGCCACGGTTTGGTTGAGCGCGTTTGTCGCGCTTAGAGGATATGAGTAAACAACATCGTCGTAGGTTGTGGAAGTGACACGGCCTAACGGGTCAGTGGCTGTTAAAACATTGCCGTAGTAGTCATATGTGAAAACGGTAGCCGGATCATTAGAAGAGCCGTCCACAAAGACAACCTGTTTCGTTAAGTTGCCTTTTAAGTCATATTCAAAACTTGATTGATTGACGATTTTGGAATCGGCGTCTAAAAATTGCGCCAGCTTAGCGGTATTATGCCCTAAATCGTACGGCTGATTGTAGTCTGTGTGAGTCTTGCGCTCATCGCCCTGAATAGAGACATCGCCCTGGCTTACGCTGTCAGTAACGTTGCCTATGGCGTCGTAAGTAAATGTATCGTTTGTTACAACTGACAGGTTATTCTCCTCATTGACGGTATTTTTAGTTGAGGCAAGGTATGGGAAGCCGATTCCGCCTGCCAGCGGCCCGCCTGTTTGTACAGCCCAGGTATTTTCAACGCGGCTGATAAGCTTACCATTACCGTCATACGCCTCTATCTTTTTTATCTTTCCTTTTAATGAGCCGTCTTCGGGTAATTGCCCCTGATGAAAAGTGGTTTGCGAGTAATTTCCTGTTATAGGGTCACAAACTGTGGCTGTCTTAAATCCGCGGAATTCACGCTCTGTTGCGTCAAACCAGCCGCCTGCATAACTTATAGTTTGCGTATACGATTCCTGCGGTTGGTCGACAGGCAGCATATTAACCGCAGCTATCTTTGTCACAACATAAACAGGAAACGGCAGAAGCGCGTTGTCAGATCTAGCGGCATAATCGTATGTGATGTTAATCTTACCGCCTGTGCCGTTATCAATGCCAACCAGTAAATCAGAGGGCTTGCTCGTAGATAAAATCACATACCAGGCGTCAATACCTGACTTGGTTTTGTCAAAAAACGCTATGTCGCTAAGCCCGTCGCCGTTAAAATCAGCGATGTAGACAAAATCGCCTTTATCCGTAGGCAGGCGATCCTTAAATACGCCGTTATCCACAAACTTTGAGCCGGTAGATATGGCGTATTTTATTGAGCCGCTGTCCCAATACCCGATATCTGTTGTGCCGTCAGAATTAAAATCAGCTAAAAGCGGCTGTTTGTCTTTGGCGAAATTAGTTATCCAGGCGCCTGTGTCAACAAAAGCGCTTCCTGTATATAACGCGACCCTCCATTCGCCTGTAGATTTATTAAACAAAACCAGATCCGGCAATGAATCGCCGTTAACATCAGCAATCATTGCCTGCCAGTCACCAGAGCTGGTCAGGCCAGTTGCTTTAGAAACGAAACTCCCGAAACCCGCGCCGTTGGACAACGCGACCCGAAGCTCTCCTGTCTTGGCATTGTAAACAGCCAAATCAGTCAGGCCGTCGTTATTAAAATCCGCTGTCAAAATTTGCCAGTCATAAGAAGCCGAACTGAATTTAACCCAAACGCCTGAATCAACAAATCCACCGCTTTTATTGTTGAGCGCGATTTTACATTCACCTGTCGTATTATTATAAATACCTATATCTGTGTATCCGTCAGCGTTAAAATCCCCTGATATAGGAATCCAGTCCTTTGATATGCCGAAACCAGTCAGCCAGTTAGTTGTGTAGCTGAAACTGCCTTTATTGGAAAGCCCTATATCCCAGGAGCCGGTGTCAGTATTGTGCGAGCCAAGGTCTGTTAAGGCGTCGCCGTTAAAATCTCCTAGCATAGGCTGGATACTGTCTCTGTTTAAATTCGGGTCTATGACATTTATTACTGTTGTTGCGGCTGCGGATTTTGAATCAGGGTTTACGTCGCTAACTGTCAGCGTTATACGGTGGTCGCCTGGTTTTGGGAAGGAATAAGATAGATTTACCGCGCTGTTAAGCGAGCCTGATTGAACTACTGCCGAGTCAACCTGTAAACTGTAATTCATTTTGTCATTGTCAGGATCAACTGCTGAAAGGCTTATGGTGAAATTTTCATTAGGATTAACGGTGTTGCTTGAAACAGTCAGCTTCGGCACAGGCGGCCTGTTTACATTGTTTATCGTTACCTTTACGTCTTGCGAAACGCTGTCTATTTTGTCTGTAACGGTTACTTTAACTGTATATACGCCTGCGTCATTAAAACCTGTTATCCATTTGCCTGTTACATCAAACGGCGCTGAATAATAATAGGTAAGCGTGTTTCCGTCAGGGTCTGCCGCATGCGGGGTGATTACCACAACATCGCCTTCATTGGCTGTTATGTCAGATATATGATCTAAGACAGGCGGCCTGTTTACATCTTTTATTGTAATTTTGACATTTTGGCTTGCGCTTAATTTAAGAGGCGAGGCGTCTGTCGCGGTTACGGTAACTGTGTATACGCCGTCTGAATTATAATCTGTCTGCCATTTGCCTGTTGAGTCAAGCGGGGTCGTAAAGCTGTAAGTGATTGCGCTGCCGTTAGAGCTAGTTGCGCGCGGTGTAATCTGGATGAGATCATTTTCATTAGCAGTGATATCAGGGATAAAATCAAGCAGAACGCCGTCAACTGAAAGCTGGACAGAATTGCTCCAGCACTCATTGCCTTCAGCATCCTTTGCCTGGAATGATACTGACTCTGTCCCGTACCAGCCGGAGCCTTGAGAGAAGCTGACCTTGTGTGTTGTCGGGTCTATTGAAGCTGTAATATTGTGACCAGGGGTTTCATATCTTACCGCATAGGTAAGCGGCGGGTTTTGGGCTGAAAAAAAGTCATCTAAGTTAAAGGCATTAACTAAAGATTGATTTTTTTGCCATTTCTGGTTTAAGATTAAACCATTAAATACAGGCGGGTTTGACTGAATGGAATATATGAAGCCGCCTTGCAGCTGATAACTTGTACTTGCGCTTGCGCCTGTTACAGGCTGGCCAAGAGTGGCTAAAGCTATATGCGACGAATTAGCGCTATTGGTAACAACAACATCGTCTTTTTGGCCGTATACATAGGCCGCTGTCGGCGGCGTAAAATTTGATGTCCAACGCGCTATACCTTTTGACACACGGAATTCATCTATATTGCAATTAGCACAACTTACCGGATACTCTCCCATCCTGCCTACAGCAAATTGATAAGGAACATCTATTAAGGTATAAGAAGCGGGTAAAGACAGCTTTGCGGCATCCTGCAATCCGTCTATATAGCAATAAACAACATCTGCCGACCTTACAATGGCTATATGATGAAATACTGAATCCACTGTTAATTTAGCTGCGGTAGTTAAAACATAATCAGGCAGGCTGCCATTGGAAGGATAAAAATTGATTGCGCCGTCAGTGCTAATAGAAAGCCAAAATGAAGTCCCGCCCCTGTTGCCGCCCGGGTTAGCCTGGCCGAAAATAAACTGGTTGGAAGCCAAACTATTAACTTTTATCCAAAAATCTATACTGAAGTTACCGCTTCCGAAATCCCAATCCGAACTATCCGCCAGAGACAAGCAGCTATTATTTCCGTCAAAATCAGCGCTTGAGCTGCCGAACTTAGTATTGGAAGTATCCATGCGCGCGTTACCGATGGCTGTGACAGTTTTTGCTGTTTCGTCGATAAAAGTTTCCGAGTTGTTCGCTCCGTCAGAATGTAAAAGCAGCTTGGTATAATACGACGGGTTCCCTGGGCTTACGCCTGCGTTTAAGCAGCTGGAGTTTACGCTATAGCTTGCGCTTGACATAGCGAATACTTCAGGCGCGGTTATAAGCGCTATATGCAACAATATTAAAATTGCTGCAATAATACGTTTACCCGCGTCTTTGCGAGCGACCGAAGGGAGCGAAGCAATCTCCGATAATTTTGCGGAAAAAGCAAGGAGATTGCTTCGTCGCCCCTTCCCTGGCCTGATCGCCAGGGCAGGCGGGGCTCCTCGCAAAGACGAATTAAGCAGTATTAGGATGGATGATACAATGCGCTTTATCATTGTTTCACCTGATAGGTAAACGTCTGAACAGGAAACGTTTTGTTGTCAGACGTGTATTGCGTAAACGTTTTCAATAAACTTCTGCCTGTATCAACGCTGTAAGTATATTCCAATTCATACCGCCAGACTAATCGAGAGTCAAATGAAACCTCTATCGCCTTAAGCCGTTTGGCAGTGGTAATCTTATCCCCGCTTACAAAACTTGACCATGTATCATTACGGCCTTCTGTGTAAAAATCTATTCTGTATTTCGGTGAGGCCCGCGTACTGTCATTGCCTGTATATTCAACCCTTGACAAGTAGCACTTGCCCTGGTCTTTTGTATAATCATAGGTAATGTAATTTGAATTATTATCAACTGCCTTGGTAATATACCAGTTGAATGTATTGCCGCTAGAGCCGGTTTCCCGTGAGTCAGCTGTCTGGCCGAAATAAACAACTGATCCGTCTTTTGCCATAACGCGCCATGAGCCGTCAGCTTCCTTAAAGAACTTCATAAACGCGCCCTCAATCTTCGCCTGATAAAGATTATCAGCCAGATGCACAAGCTCTGTCGCGAAACTATCTGAGACAAATGTAAACGTGTCGGTTGCGTCATTATAAGTAGGCAGGCCTTTTTTCGCCTGGCGGGTTATATAGCCGGTATTCAGCGTCCAGCCGACGCCTGTCCATGAATTGGGGTTTGAGGAGCGGTATTGAAGCGCGAGATTGGGCTGAACGCCTTTTCTGCCAGGCGGCGCTGAAATGGGCAAGGAATGGCTGAACGAGCCGGTGAATAGATCAGGCAAAGGCGTTTTTGTAGAAGCGCCTATGGCAGCTCCGCTTGAAAGCATGCCCTGCATCGCTGCGTAGGTTGAGAAGTGTTCGATTAAAAATGATGCGCTTACGCCGTCTGAAGCTACAAAAGAAGAAGGCCCTTCTATTTCTATCCCGCTGTCCGGATAATAAAGCCCCAGATATACAGGCGTACCAGGCACTTGAACTTTGTCTAATGTGAATATAATCTTAGCAGGCGCATCTTTAGGGAAAATAAGATCCGGCTGGCAATCTGCTACCACATATAAAGAATAATTATTAGGCGCGGCCTTTTGATATGTCTTAGGGTCAGGGCAGCTAATCCTTATATATGTATCTTTCGAAAGCACTCCAGGAGGAATAATAATTCTTACTTTGCCGTCCTGTGAAACAACCGTACCGCCATTACTTGCTGAAATAAGAGTGCCTGTTTTAAGAGTGCCCTTTATTGACTTTGAGCTTGAGTTGCCGGCAGCGTCTGTCTCGATGATAGTGAGGGTGTTAAGGCCTTCTATTAAGGTAAAGGCCTTGGTCTTGGCCGCGCCGTCAACAGTATAGGCAACTATGATATTCGGCTTATTAGTCAGAAAGTTAGCCAAAGGCGAAGTGATAGCTATTACAGGAGGCACAGTATCCACAATAATACTTGCGCTTACTACAGCTGACCAGTTGCCTGTCTTGTCGGAAAATTTGGCATATACTGTTTTTGCGCCGTCAGATGAAGATAGTGTCCAGGTCTTAGTTGTTGCGCAGCTTTCCTGGGCTGACCAGGTTTTATTGTCATTGGAGAACTGCATATTGTTTAAGCCTGATCCGCCTGTATTATCCGCAGCAGATACGCTAAGAGTAACTATTGCGGACTTCGTATAGGCGGCACCGTTATTTATCTTTATTGCACCTGTCGGAGGAATTGTGTCTATATTTACTTTATTGAGAGCAGTTTTTATCGCTTCTATATTCCCCGCCTTATCTTTTGAGTAATACTGAATAGTAAAACTGCCTGATGCGGAGATAGTAAATGGGCCTGTATACAATGTTTTGGGGGACGCGCCGTCTGTGGAATAATATGTCTTATCTACTCCTGAACCTGAGTCAACGGCAGTTAAAGTTACTTTTACCGCATTAGTATGCCATAATCCGTCTATGCCTGAGCTGGTGGTAACAGGTTTTATAGTATCCAGCCTGATAGTGCTGCTTGCTATTCTTGACCAATTGCCTGCTTTGTCTGAGAATTTGGCATATACTGTTTTTATGCCGTCAGTTGAAGATAATGCCCAGGTTTTGGTTGTTGCGTAGTTTTCCTGGGCTGAGAAGGTTCTATTATCATTGGAGAACTGCATCTTATTTAAACCTGATCCGTTTGTATTATCCTTCGCAGAAATATTGAGCGTGACTGTTGTGGAATTGGTATAAGCTGCGCCGTTATTTATCTTTATTGTGCCTGTGGGAGGGATTAAGTCTAATGCGAAAACCGTGGATGGGTAAATAAAAATAGCCCCGATAATGAATATCATCGGGACTATTATAAAGGTAAGGAAACAATTTCTTTTAACAAAATGCCTTTTGTCTTTACATGCCTTGTCTGCCATATATTTGCCTCTTATTACCAAGGTTAAGAGACTTTTATCGGACTTAGCTACCTTATATTAAGTATGCCATAAAAAAGAACGCTATTCAAGGCTTTAATCTAACTTTTTTGTTTTCCTAATGGCTGCTTACGTCTAATTTATTCTCTACTGTTTTAATGAAATCAGTTGTCGCAAAAGGTTTATACATATAATCTGTGATACCTATGGAGCGCGCTTGCTCCTCTATTGCTGTATCAGCAAAACCGGTGATTACAATTTCAGGCATGCCGGATTTGGTGGTATTGGCATTCAATTCTCTCATCCTTTTTATGGTCTCAATGCCGTTTATGCCTGGCATTCTTATATCGGTTATCAATAAATCAAAATCAGCGGCCTTTACTTTAAGAAGCGCCTCTTCACCACTTTCAGCCGGCTCAACAGCATAGCCATAGACAGCCAAAAGCTTCGTTATGGTCTTAAGCACCATCTGGTCATCGTCTACAAGCAGTATGCGTTTGGAGGCCTGCTTCTGATCCGGGCTATTATTAACAAATATAGGGCTGGCATTATGGGATTCTTTTTCGCTAAGCCACTTATCTATGCTTGACTTGCGGAAACGAAGCTGCTTGCCTATTTTGACTGATGGTATTTTCTTGTCCTGGGAGAGCTTGTAAATAGTGCTTTTGGGGATGTTGAGGTATTTGGATATTTCGTCAATACTAAATAGTCTTTCTTCCATTTGTTTTATCCATATTTATCTGATTTTATCTGTATTTATCCTAACACGCTGACAAAAACGACGCTTTCCCATATTTTACGAAGCAAAATGACATAACTCATTGGCATTATTGGAATAACATAAATAAAACTTGTAAGGCCTAGATTTCCAAGTTTAGATACTTAGTTAGCTGATATAGTTT
>Ga0105164_10003008_pt1 | contig 10296 bp, 3 predicted proteins | sample VDWuncwatermetaG_FD_89674 | JGI IMG/M metagenome (GOLD analysis project Ga0105164, IMG submission 89674) | Wastewater microbial communities from Netherlands to study Microbial Dark Matter (Phase II) - VDW unchlorinated drinking water | ecosystem: Environmental > Aquatic > Freshwater > Drinking... | reverse complement strand
CCTTTATACTAACTACTTTGCCTTGACCCGTGGTTAAATCTACGGTCCAGTTTTTCATTATGCCGTCTCTTCCTGCCGAGACAAAACTGTTACTGCCTGTAACAAGCAGGGAATTAACATCTCCCATATGCGCATCTTTTATGGTCATTACTGTCCCGTTAACCAGATTCCAGATTTTAATTGTGCCTTTACTATCGCCCGATATTAGGATGTTATCACCCAATTTAGCCAAAGAAGTAACAGGCGCATCATGTCCGCTTAAGATAAAATACTTATTTGTGCGACGGTTCCAGGCTATAATCGTTTTATCCGTGCTTCCCGAGGCAAACCGGTAGTCGTCTAAAACAGCTAAAGAGGTGACCGGAGCCTTATGCCCGTAAAAGATAGTCACTTGCCCGCTATCACGGTTCCAGAGCCTAACCGTTTTATCGCCACTTCCCGAAAGAAACTCTGCACCGACCCATTGAGCCAGGGCCCAGACGGGATTTTTATGCCCCTCAAGGATAAAGGCCTGCCGCTTCTGGTAATCCCAGATACCGATATTGTTGTCCATCCCAAAGCTGCCCGAGACAAAACTACCGTCGGGCAATGGAAGCAGGCTTTCAATCGGGGCACCATTTCCTGTAAGGGTAGCCCGCAGATACGGATTTTCTGATTGGCTAAAATCAAACCGGGCGTTACGGTTTATTTTAGGCGCGAATTTTTCCGTCTTGCTATTTATCTGACCCTCTTCAGGAGTAAAACTACTTATTTCAGCAGTAAACTTGGACTCCTCTAGGTTAAAATTACCATTCGTTACCGCGGGCAAAAGCACTTTCATCCGGCGCAGCGACAAGGGTAAAAACAATCCCTCGAATTTTGTAGAAATATTATTATTATAAAGAAGACAACAACAGGCCAGAACAAAAGCAGCCAAATTAAAAACAATCTTCCTCCGATTAAAAATCACAGTCTTATCTCCTCTCACTACAAGTTCCTAAGCAAGGCCAGGAAATTCCTAGATAATATTTATCTTTTCTTCAAACCAAGATTACGGCGATATTTTCTTGCGGAAAGCCGCTAAGGTATCATCCAGGATCTTCCTGATATTCGCTAAATCCTCTCTATTTTTTACCTCAAAGATAATACTCGCAGTCCCTCCCACAGCCATTCTTACCACATTGGCTATGCCGTAAACATAGGTAGCGTCGTCAATGGTGACATTGGGTTCGATCAAACTCGTCCCCAACCCTTGACCATAGGTATCGGTATAAACTATGGCGATATTAAACACATTCTCGGGATGCGACATAACTGCCTCAATACCCTGATGGGCGACTTTAGGTAAGGCCAGCATTGGAACGGTAATATTTAAAGAGGCAAAGGTATCGGTTATCTTCTGGGCAATTTCTTTAATTTCCGGGTTTTCCTGGTCTACCTCCATAAAGGTCAAAGGCACATACATAAGAGGTTTTTCTTTATACATGGAAAATAGGTACTCGGCCAGCTTCTCTGCCAAACTGCCGGAGACGGCCTGCAGGCTATTGTCTTTGGCGGCAACCGAAATCTTCATCCGGGAATTGGATTCCAGAACTATCTGTTTATTGAGCGGCGAAATTACGGAATCAGCAGATAATGCCCCTAACAAACTATTTATGCCCGCGCGGGAGAATGCCTCGGAAATTTCCTGGATCTTGCTTCCTCCTGCCTCCCCTACATCGGTCTGGACAACGGTCTTGGATATGGCCTTAATCAACGTGGAAGTAGCATTGGTTTCGGAAAAGCCTAATGTAATTGCCAGGGCTTTAATACTGTCTCTAAAGGTATCAAATTCGCCCCGGTAAGGCTCCCTTTGCGCATTTCTTCTATCTATAGCCTGTTTGGCCGCGGTCTGGGCAACCCGTTGCTTCTCTTCGATTTTTCTTAACACATCTTCGAAGGTCATCTTGATGTCTGTTGACGCACCCGCCTTTTTGTCCTTGAGTATCTCAAACATAGCCGATGTAATCTCCCGTACAAACTTAACCGCAGGATTAGAGTTGGCGTCCTGGTTGGTGATATAAGTAAAATATACGACCATATCCTGCAACAGGGCACTGGTCCGGGCAATCGTTTTCAGATTGTCATTTAAGCCGTCACTGAGTTCTGCTTGGACGACAATGGCAGGAATACCTTTTGCTTTTAAGGCCTCGATGTAACGCAGGGCATCGCTATATCCAGATCCGTTTTTATTGAGCAGGAATACAGGTAGCTGCGCATCAGGGGCTTTGGTAAATATTTCATCGTACCTGGATTTATCGTCGCTAAAAGAATAGCTGTCCAGAATATTATTGTTGGTTCCACCGGCAATATTTTTGTTTGCTCCTTCGTTTAAGAGCTGAAATAATTCCGTAGCCGTGGCTTTGAGAGAATTGTCGTAGATTACCGAAAATTTATTCCTGCCAGATTCCCGGTGACGGAATAAAAATTCCGCAAGTTTTACCGAGGCGCTGTTTAAGCCATTTCCATAGGCAAGCTCATTATTTGCAGAAAGCAATTCATTGGCATAATATTTAAGGAATTCTTGGGCCTCGGCAGTGTTCCCAAGGCTCGAGGATAAAGCCAGGTATAACGGTGCATAGACCATCAAGGTCTTTCGGTTCATCTGCCTTCCGCCGATATCTCCCCGCGTATCATCTATAAGCAAAACCTTGGCATCTGGATCCAACTTTAATTTGTCTGCTTTTGTATATAACGTAATATCGGTAGGTTTATTGGGTGGATTTGAAGCTACTACTCTTTTCTTGAATCTATCTTTGGTGGCATCGAAGAAGTCAACGGTCTCTTTAGTCCCTCCGCTTCTCGACATCTCAAAGACAACCGTGTTGTCGTTGTTGGCATCGGAAGGAATAATCTCCAAATGGGCGGGGTTATTGGCTACTATCCATTTAACCTCTTTGCCTGCCTTTTTAGAATATGCATTAACAATTGCCGCCAGCTGATGGGAATACATCTCATTAGCCCCGATTCCGGAAGTAATTACATATTTTATCTTTCCCAAGTCAATATTCTGGAGATAACTCTCTATTTTAGACACCATGTCTAATAAATCCGGGGTATCTTGCTCGGCGACAGATTTTCCTAAAAACCTTCCCACAAAATTTTCCATATCATCTCTGAAAACAAAGGGAACATCCTGGGCATCTTCACGCATCAGTCTTAGATATTCGGATAAAGGTGCGCCGGCAACATCTTTTTGTTCACCTTGGACCTGATAATTTCCGGAGGAAACCCCAACGTCGATACGTGTATTTTGGAATTCCCGCGCATCTAAAGACCCGGATTCCCTTAGCCGGTAATTTGCCGCAATGCGTTTAAAGAAAGCTATCGAGTCTAAAGCCGTAAGTACGTCTTTAGTTGATTTTCCGGTGTCTTTCTGTAACCCCTCTACAAAAGCCACGGGATCCAGGGACGTTCTGAATATCTGGATAACCCGTTCATAATCTTTTATCCCCAGCATCTGGGAAATATAGGCAATCTCCACCATAAAATTTCCCGGGGTAATCTGGGAAGCACTTTTTATCCTGCGGGCAATCATATCCGCTCCTATTTTTTCTTCAGGTTGAGAGAAAACTGCTTTAACCAAACCCTGTTTGGGTTTTGAAACATTATTTCCACTATAGTTAAAATATAGGCAATTTTCAAGGACAATACTACCAATTAGAGATGCCAGAAAAATTAGAAAAACAGAACTCTTTAGCCTAATTTTTGTCATACCCAACCGTATCCTTTCTTGGGTCAGTTAACCTTTAAATATAATCTTCCTTAATTCCAGAAGCCGGGGGTACTCATTTGTTTTCAATAAGTCTCTAAGCCCAGTCAAGGGCCCGGCAATGATTCTACTAATGTCTTCTTGTTTGAGGTAAGGTTGCGTTACGGCTATCAGTTTAGGCAAAAGAGGTAAGGATTGATTCTGCACCTCAAAAGAAGTTACGGTCAGAAAATAAGCCATCTTAAATAAGAATTCTTTGTCCTGCTGGGATTCGGTTTTCTTAAGCCTCGCCTCATAAGCATCTATCTTCATCCCTCCATAAGGAAGTGCAAACTTAACTAATCCCTCTTTGCCTAAATATCTGACGAGAAGAAAATTGCCTACATTTATTCCTAGCTCATCCAGAAATTTCCTTTCCAAGCTGGATAAATTTTCTTCTCCCGTTGAATCATCAAGTTTCAGATTGCCTATTTCGCGTTGCATACCCGAATAGTATACGAACTCTTTGCGCCCAATTTCCGGGTCAAAGTCTTTCAAGACATGAGTCATTTCATGTTCAATAACTGTTCCCCTTCTCTCTAGAGACCATTGGCTGAAGGAAGTAGGAAATAATATAACACCCGTATCTTCCTGTTCTATATCAATCCTGTAATTTCTCTTTAAAATGTCTACCACTTCCGGGAAAGCCTTAGCACCCATTGAGAAACCCTCAGCATCAGAATCAGGAACCTCTATAAGATAAATTCTTCTAACGCCAGCCTGTTTTACAGATCGAATAATATTTGCCAGACGAGGATCCGCCACGTCGCTTCTAAGCGCCTGCAATAAACTATTGTCCTTGACAAAAGAGTAATCTAACTCAACTCTCTTTACATCCCGCATCCTACGAGCGACTAGAGATGAACTAATTGCAAAATCTTGGCTAAATCCTTCAAAAAGAGAGAACGAAAAGGTAAAACAACCCAGGATTAATATAAACCCCAAAGTTTTAATTTGCTTTCCTGTTATCATAATTGCTCGACCATATTTCTAACACCTCATCTTGGATATTTATCCCTCAGCAGTTTTTCCAGTCCCGCAACATATCCTCCCATGTTCAGATATTCCAGGAACGGCCGGGCAAAAGCCGCCAGCCGATATGGGTTAGGACTGGTTAGATTATTCTCGACAATTTCAAGAAAGACACGGAACAACCCCGGCTCGGTCCCTGAAGGACGGATTAAAATCCAGGATTCTTGTCTACCCTTCTCGTCAAAGAGAATTACTTTTGGTCCCTCTCCGGCGTGAAAAATCCCAAATGACTTTCCGTTTTTCAATTTATAGACCTGCATTTCAACCGGAATTTCCCGCCACTCCCCATTCACCTGGGCGGGCAAGGGATCCCCTGTTATATCGGCATAGACTTTGTTCCAGATAATTTCTCCGTCTCTAACCCTATGGCCATTAGGTAGCACCTGGTCACCCACAGCTACTTTTTGATAAAGTAGCTCATTATTCAAAACTTTAGTCCCGGTATTCTCTCCAGTCAGTTCTGAACCCAAGAGTTGAGCAACTTTACCAGGATTGCTTTCCAGGCCATCAGCACGCATAGAAGATTCTTTCTTTAACCGATTGGCGGTCTCCGAATCTTTAAGCGAGGCATTAAAATCAGGAAGATATACATCCACCCGCTCAAAATAGTCTAAAACACCCAACTGCTTGGCCATATCCACATAGGCATCAAGGATATTCTGGCTATTCAAGAATAACCGTGCCGAGAGGTTCATCAGGTCTGAGATGGTAGCAGTGGTGTCTTTATATTTAAAACCCAGACTTCTATTTTCGTCTTTTCCGGATAAATTCCCCCGGTTCCAGCCGCCACTTTCTTCCTGCATGGTTAAAACCACGGCATCCTTGATATTTTTCTGTTCGAGAGAAAGTATTCCCCGCGCCAGGTTCTTAAATCCCACGGAAGTATAAAGCACCGTGGCTTTATAATAATCCGCCAATTGCGACAGAATTAAAGACGACGGGAAAGTAGTTAAAAGATAGACCTTAGATAAATCTCTTCTACCTTGGGCAGTAAGACGCTGGATATTGAAGTCGTCAATCAAAGTAAATATCTGGTTAGGAGTAAAACGCACTACGTAGGTGTCTTTTACCTTGGCTACATCCAAGCCGTATCTGCGTGCAACAGGGACATCAGATTCCTTGATGATAATCGCAAAACCGATGCGATCCCAGTCATTATCTCCCGCCGCACCGATTTCAATTCTCTCATTAACCATTTTCGGAATTAACCCTGACTGGTCAAGGACTTCGGGTTTGGAGGGATCCGGATACGGTATACCCAGCATATTAGGATCGGCCTTTTCATTGAGAATAAAGATATTCTTCTCCCAACCACCTTTGCCAAACATCCGGTCAAAGACATAGTGCATTACGCCTCCGCCTGTTCCGGCTAACCCGTCCACCGCAAACTTCCAACCCCGCGCCATAGCTGACCTTAGACTATGTATGACCTCTGGAGGGGCAAATTCTTTGGCTAAGTTATCCTCATAATAATCCTTTAAAAAATCCAGCTGACTGATATTGGGGTCATTCTGTGCCCCAATTAAAATATTTCCTTGTCCATTTCCTTGATTGTAAAGCTCTTCCTGGTAATTCAAATATTTCTCCGAGATATCATCCGTATCCTGGCCGCTGTAGGCAGTTAAGGTCTTGGCTCCATTCTGATTGGACGGATTGTGGCTGGCCGTAACTACTACCGTTGCGGCCAAGCCGCGCAGGGGAGCCTCAAAGGTAATCGAGGCAGTTGAAGAAGGGTTATGGCTGAGATTATCTAAAACCTTAATCCCGTTTGCCGCCAAAACCCGCGCATAGGCCCAGCCGTATTCGGAGGAATGATAGCGCGTATCGAACCCAACCGCCACCCGCCATTTATCCTGGGGAAATTCTTTCTTGATATAATCCGCAATGGACTGGGCATCAAAGAGAACCACTCCCATATTGAACTGACCTTTCTCAAAATCGGATATATTGATAAGTCCGCGTGTCCCGGCTGTCGCCCCCTCGCGCTTACGGTCCATATACCATTTGATATTGAAACTTTGAAGAAAGTTAGGGTCGACTTTTAATGCATAGCTTGCCGTACGTTTCTCTAATAAATTTTTGAGCGTGGTTCTTAACAGCTGGCCGTTAACTGTCAGAGCCGGCGGACTATCTTTTATACGGCGCAGAGCCAGGTTGGTTTGAGATGTTGCATTATCACTGGAAAACGAAAACAGCGGTGATAAAGCGGAGCTTGGCACAGTAAACAACACCATCCCCATCACAAAAACTATCCTCTTAGACACAACCTCCCCCTTTCTTAAACAAATATAGAAAGATGTTCCTAACTTAGCCTCAAACAGGTTATTTAAGGAAAATTTAGCCTAAAATATGAATTCACTCCCCTTACCTGATTGGCCTTGGAATTCGGTCCGGGTCCAGGGACATTAAGAACGAACGGTTTGCCATCTTTAAATGCAATTAGACTAACAGAAGAGCCGTCATCAAGATTAAAGGCATATTTTATCTCTATCTTTGCTTCCTTATAAATTCTCTTAAGTTCCTCTGTCATAATCTTTAATGCCTGGTCAAAATCTGCTCCGCCACTATAGTCAGTGCGTCCGCTAAAGGTAAAGACAAAGAATTGCTCCTTCCCATTTACGTTCGCAATACCAATAATCTGCCGAGGGGCAATATTATGCACATGGGCAAAGTCGGTTTCCTGGGTCCTGCGTGAAGAGATAAGGTCCCAGCCCTCTTTCTGCATTCGGCCATAAATATCCTGAAAATAATTCCGAGGCAAACCTTCTCCTTCATTTACTAATAAAGTCAAATCTCCCATAACTTCTTTTGCCTTTTTCCAGCGCTCATCTTTAAATTCTAAGGTAAATTTAATCTCAGGGCTATTGTTTTTCTCAGCGGTAAAGCTACCTTGATTCAAATTAATCTTATCTAATTTACCTTTAACTTCTTGAGGCAAGCTCTCGTACGCCTCTTTAGATAAAGAAAGCACCCAGCCATTGGGAGTGATTACTGTTTGTCCACCTTTTTTGATTGCTACTACGCGGTCCTCGATAATTACCAGTTGAACTCTATTTTTATATTCCGGGGTGAGAAGTAATTTATCGCTGTTTCTAATACTATCGATCTCTTTGACTACCTGCCCATAAACTTCCCCCTCAGGGCCATACGGCTTTCTACCTCCGATTAATGAATCGCCTTCATAGAGCGGAGTAAAGGCAACTGCCTCAAAACCTGATAACTCTTCTTCTTTTCTTAATTTTTTTTGCATTAATTCAGGAGAATCAAAAGCAAGCCAGTTAATCTTCTTATCCAGTTCAATGTCTGCAATTTTATTCACTACTCCCTTCTCCATCTTCACCCGGCCGAAGAATATCTTACCATCTTCGTCTCTACCCATCGTACCCTTGTTATATAAGGGAGCCAAAATTCTATCCTTTTTTTTCAGGAATCCGATAAAGCCTCCTACAAAATCATTGCCTAATTTTAAGTTTTGACTTATGGCATTAAATTCCCGGTTCAATTTTGCTGTCCAGAAATATCCGGCATTAAAAGCAATGTATTCACCTTCTTTAGCTTCAGCAATAGGATTAATCAACTGACGCTCCTGGGGAGCAATAACCGTATTTAAACTCTTCTCTGCTACGTCCAAAGGCAATAAGAGATAATCCACAATCACTTTTCGCCAATTTCCTCTTTCATTCGGATAATTATCTTCACCTGATAAAGATAAAGGAGTGGTTTTTAAGTTATTTGGCGCCCCTGAATCAGTAAAGCTATTTAATTTATACGCTGCCCGGCCTAATGTACCGCCGTTCTTATATAATATTTGCTCTGCAACTCTGCGGTTGAAATATTTGTTGAGCTCTAGAAGCGTATAATCTAAAACCGGAAAATTATGCCCTTGGATATAATTCTCAGCCGCTTTGGCAAAAGTATCAGCAGTATTCAAATTATTCCTGATTTCTCTCAGAGCCTGCTTTGCCTCTTCTGTCTCTCCCAAAAGTTCCGGCATAAACCAGGCAACAAAACTTGCTCCTTTTGAATGCATCGCGGCAATTTCTGCAACTAATTGCTCATTTGATAAATTATCCACCATCTTCTGTCTTGCCTGAACAAACTGGGATAGATTCTGTTCGGTAGCATTATCAGTATAAAACTTCTCTGCCGCTGGCACTCCGGGAAGCAACTTGGCTACAAAACCCTGCGGTAAAGGACCTTCCTCATCCCAGGCAAGTCCGGTAAAATATTGAGTTCTTACCTCCCGGGAAACCCCAAAAATAAATGACTCTTTCTTCAATAACTGCATGCCAATGGCATTTATTCCGCCTTTGATACCAACTAAGGTTGCCTTCTCCGCTGCTTTCTTGAACTCAGGATTTGGATCTGCAAGGTCTATTCCCAAACCAGCATAGTTATTATTCTTAACCACTACTTTAAATAAACCAGCTTCTTTAAAAGCCTGTAATAGCTTAAATCCAGGTTTCCTCAATAGCTCTTCGATGTCTTCTTCTCGAACTTCGCTACGCATAATATTCTCGCTGTCTTGATGTCCTCTACGCACCGCAAAAGTAACGGAAAAATCTGTAGCCAAATCTTTTCTATCCTTTATCTTATTTATGATATCCAATTCGCTGCTTCCTTTAGATACTATCCCTTTCTTCTCTAGATACTCCTTAATTAACCTCTCTCCTAAAAGTTTCAAATCAAATACAACTCCTCCGTTGTTATTGACAACGTGCAAGTAATGTCCACCATTCTCAACTACTTCAGAGACTTTGGCAGAAAATTTACTCAGGTCATCAATTGGCAAATTTTCCCTACTTCTTACTAACAGCTTTTCTTTTAATTCATCTATTGTTGAATTATCTGGTTGAGCATTAAAATCAATATCATCGACAAAGATCAATGCCTTAAGCGCAAAATCGTCTAACTTATCTATTCTTAACTGATTATATATATTCAATGCAGCATTATTGCTATTTTCATTATTAGTTTTCCATTTCTCCTTTAAGTCTTGCCATTTAGGCATTGACTGGAACAACCGATAGGCCTCACCCATTAATGCCTCTTCGGAAACCTTCCTTGGGCGGCTATTATCTAACCCCTTAACACCGCTTGTTATAGTACTTTTTTCAACCGGACTCAAAGAGCCAAGTTTAAATTTAACCAATTCCGCCTCCAATTCTTCAGCAAAGCCAAGCGGAAATTTAGTATGATCCCATAATTCCTGATACTTATTCTGATTAACCAACGGAAAGGCTTCTCTCACCCTGCGCAAACAAAATTCTTCTGACTTTAATAGCCGAAATTTATATCTGTTGGTTTCGTCTGCTTTTAATAAAATTTCATTTGTATCTGAAGAAATGGTTCTAACTTTTATTAAGGCAAGCGCTGGATTTTCTGTCCTAACTAACAATTTAAAATCCTGGATTACTTCCCCCAGTGCCAATCCAGTAAACAACACAATGCCCATCACAAAAACTATCCTCTTAGACACAACCTCCCCCTTTCTT
>Ga0105164_10003007_pt1 | contig 10297 bp, 6 predicted proteins | sample VDWuncwatermetaG_FD_89674 | JGI IMG/M metagenome (GOLD analysis project Ga0105164, IMG submission 89674) | Wastewater microbial communities from Netherlands to study Microbial Dark Matter (Phase II) - VDW unchlorinated drinking water | ecosystem: Environmental > Aquatic > Freshwater > Drinking... | reverse complement strand
GCCACTTGCACCAAGGGCGTTTCCACCGTCCGCTCCTGGGTTGAAGTTGGTTGCGCTCAAGTTTGCTTCTGCGGCTGCGTTTACAAGCAGAGTAATGGTGTCTACTGTCGCTTCACCAATATCGATACTTTCATCGCCTGTTCCAGTGATATCTCCACCAGCAAGAGTCGCGTCACCAGTGCTTGTCACGTTGAAGTTTGTAAATGTAATTGTTCCTGTTGTTCCTTCGATGTCGTTCGCACCAATATTCAAAGCGTTATCAATGTTTGCTGCAGAAGCATCAATCGCATCAGTCACGCCCGCGTTCACACCAGATGAAGTGATAAGAATGGCGTCTGTCATGTTGCCAGCAACGTCTTCTGCGCTATCAATGAAGATGCCTGCTTGGTATGTTCCCGCAGCTGCGTTTACTGTAGCCGCACCGGTGATGGTCAGACCGAACATATCTCCGTCTGCATCGTCTCCTGTGAGGAGAATTTCCACAGCGGTTGCATCAACAGCGGCTGTGGCACCGTTGTTTTGTGTGAGCGCAATGTTGATTCCATCAACGGCCGCATCTCCTGCAGTGACATCAAGATCAACAATACCGGCTGTCACTGTGCTTGCGGTTGCAATGATATTTAAATTTTCACTGCTTGCACTTGAAGCACCGAAGTTCATGTCCACATCGGAATCGAAGGTCATTGTGCCTGCAAGTGAAAGATTACCGTCAATGAACACATCTCCATTTACACCAAGATCATCATCCACATATAGATCGTTTCCAGAGAAGGAAAAGCCGGCGTAACTGATGTTCTCTGTCGTATTTCCATCAATACCGACAGAGAGGTTATCGTTGACAAGGATAAATGTTCCGCCAGACGAAAGAGTCGTTCCAGAAGATGCGGCAGAATCCATGTCGATCACGAATGTTTCGTTGTTTGTTCCACCAACACCTGAGAAGATCACCTGGTCATCTGTCGCGTTGTTGAGTGTTTCTTCAAATTGAAAGTCGATATCTGAATCCCATGCTGCGGTGTTTTGAATTTTGATGGCTGTGTCCGTTGCACCTGCGGTAGAGGCAAGATCGAGACGAAGACCATTGGCAATATCTGTAGCGGCTGTACCTGCAGAGGTCAGAGATCCGTTAATCATGTTAACAGTACGGTCTGTTTGGTTGGTCGCTGTGGCAACGACGGATAAGGCATTGCGAGTGGCAACATCTGTCGTTGAAGTAAGAGTAATAGTCAAAGGATCTGCGGTGGCACTCGCGGCAGATGTAATAGCGGCTCCGTCCGCTGCATCCAATGTGACATTGAAGTCTCCAGCTGAGAGATCCAGGTCACCATCGGTTACCTGGATGTCACCGGTTGTGAGAGTGAGTGCATCAAGTCCGTCAGATGAACCACGAATAATGTGAGCGCCATTCGCTTCAATGCGAAACACTTCTGTGTCATCGAGGATAGCATCAGTGACGATGGAGAAAATATCTCCTGCTGCCGTTGATTCTTCTGTATCAATAAGTAACGCGTGACCAGAACCATCTGTCATGCTATCACCTGTTGTTAAGGTTAATAATTCCCCTGTGGTAATTTGATTACCCCCAACTCTAAGGAGAGTTCCTGTTAATGCAGTGTCAGCTTGAATATCAACTAATCCTGTTCCTGTATAAGCATTTGATGCATCGATTTCAATCGCATTGCTCGTGGTCGTACCTGTTTCAATATTCAATCCATCTCCCGCAACGTTTGATCCCATATTGAGATCGAGCGCATTTCCTGTTGAAGCACCACTATAAGTCACATCGAGTACGTTTCCAGAACTCACGGCGGTTGGATCAATATCAATCACGTTTCCTGTGAAGGCTCCGGTTGGATCGATGTTGATGAGCGCGGCCGTAAAGACAGCACTGGAGTCAAGATCGAACATTGAACCTGTTGTCAGACCGTTTGTTGTAATGTCAATCACATCATCGGTAATGGCTCCAGAAGAAATATCAAGTGTAGAAGCTGGAGTTGTGTGACCAATCGTTACATTTTGCACCGTAGCACTGGAAGTTCCGATATTGATTGATCGGGCCACGTCTGTTGTTCCAATGTTTATATTCTTGCTTGCACCAGATGTATTGAGGGAAATATCTTGATTTGTCAGTACGGTAAATGACCCTGTGTCTCCACCAGCAGTCATAGCAATCGCTCCGCTTGTGGTTGTAAAGTCGATTTTTCCAAGGGTTGCATTGAAGTCGAGCGCATCACTTGAAGCGGCTGTTGCGGTTCCATTAAGCTCAATCTCGGAAGCATCCATGGTAATGAATCCTGTTGTGTTGACGCCGGCAGCAAAAGCATCAAGATAAATACCGGATCCTGCTCCACCATCGGCATCTAAATAAATGGCGTCAGATGAAGTATCAACGGATTGCAAAATCACACTGCTTGAAGTACCGCCAGCAGACGTAGAAAGGGTAAGCGCGCCGACAGAAGTTGAAAAGTTTGAAGCGGCAGTACCGTCAAGTGAAATAGCTCCTGTTGAATCAAGCGTAAGTCCACCCGTTCCTCCATTAAGTGCAAGGAGCGTGGTGCCAGTTAGGTTTCCAAGAGTAACTTGTTTTGAACTTGCCCCCGTACCTAGATTAACTTGTCCAGTACTCCCTGAATCCAATGTAATATTTCCTGTGCTTCCTGAAGCAATGAAAATATTTCCGGTCGTCGCGGAAGTAATGTTGACGCCTCCTGTTCCAGACTGCAATGTCGTTGAGGCTGTACCGGTTGTCGTCCCAACGGTCGTTGTGTGTGCAATCGCATTTGAGCCAAGATTGAGTGCGCCTGTTCCAGAATTTATTGTAATGGAAGTGGCTCCCGTTGCATTTCCAATCACAATATCTTGTGCAATCGCGTTTGCACCGATGTTGATATCGTCTTGTGATTCAATGGTGATATCTCCTGTACCAGCTTGAAGAACTGTTGCACCGGCACCCGTTGCTGTTCCAACGGTCGTGGTATGAGCAACCGCGTTTGCTCCGATATTCACCGCTCCTGTTCCTGCATTGAGCACAAGTGAAGTTGCACCCGTTCCATTTCCGATCGTAACCGTCTTTGCAACCGCGCCTGCACCGATGTTTACTGCTGTGGCGGAAGCGTTATCCAGCGTAAGCGTCGCTGTATCCATGACACCTTCCACAAAATTCCAAGAATCGCCGTCGTAATAACGGATGCGATCATTGGTTGTATCGTAAAACATGCGTCCATCAAATGTATCGTCTGTTGGAGCTGTTGTATTGGTTTCAATGGCTTGAGCAAAAATCGCGTATGGAGTCTTTGTCACCTGAACGCGAGGAGAAAGCGTTTCTGCACTTCCGACCACATCTGCTGTGTGCACTTTCATTTCGAGCCAAATTGGTGCGGAAAAAACATCAAGGCTGGTTCCAAGTGGAATCTGGAGACTGAAAAATCCATTTGTCACCGTAATTGGCGCTGTTGGTACTGCCAAAAAGTTCAGCCCTTGAATATTGTTTCCTGCGTCACCTGCGGCAAGAGACGTCTCAAGATCAAACCAGAAATAATACGTTCCTGAAAGAGCCGTACCAGACGCATTAAAAAGTCGTCCGTTGTAGCCAATCGAGGTTGGCTCAGCGGCACTGGCCGTAAGTGGCGACGCGAGAAGGGCGATGGCGAGGGTGTAGAACACCATCGAAATCCCGACCAGCGAGTGCAAAAATATTTTGGCGGTTTTCATATTTCTTAAATGGGTGCGTTTTTAAAACGCTTAAATTTTTTGGGGTGAGATATCGCTCAGTGATTCTGACAATTGAACAACGCGTCGGGTGTAACGCAAGCGCAAGACAGCAAATGCTCTCTTGTTATTCAGTCGCCAAATCACTTAGTCAATATCTAACTCCATGGGTCAATGGATTATTTATTTTTTTTACTTTTTATTGCGTAAATTATACCAAATCCCGCAAGCACAACCAAGACAAAAGTTATCAACAGATTTTTTGAACGAGGTGAAGACTTGGACGGTAGTAAATCCGGTTTCGTGATTGCGTCTATTTCTGAATTTGGTGAGAAATTTTCTGGTCTGGCAATGTCTGATCCGGCTTTATACACACGAACACTTTTCCCCTGAAAGACTGTGTTGCCCGCGCGATCCAACGCGGCCGCACGAAGAAAATAAGTTCCTTCTTTTAAGTCAGTAAGTTCCAGTGGACTTGTCTGAATCTGAAACTCACTTGAGTTGATCGCAACTTGATATTGTAAAACTCCTGACATTTCATCTGTGGTCGCAAATGTGAGCCAAAGCGATTCCCCTTCTATTAATTGATCGGCGTTTAAACTGAGTTCAAAACCGTTTGGATCCGTGTCGTCTATGTTAAATCGACGATGAATGATTTTGGTGGATTTCCCGTTTTTCTGTACCCCTTTAAGATGGAAGTAGGAAACACCGTCCTTTACCTCTGGAAATGAAATTGATTTTTTTGATGCGGCAAGCACTGTTTTTGGATTGGTGTTGGAAGATTCGTCAAAGGCGTAATAATACGAAGCGATCTCGCTGTCGCCTTTCAGTTCTGTCCAATCAACGTCTACTTTTCTATTTTGAAACCAATCAACGTCATTTGGATGGGAAGAACTATTGAGTGTTAGAACGGAAAGTCCTGGATCACTCGCGGATTCCGCCTTGACTGTGACATCAACTGACCCGAGATTGACTGTATCAATTTTTTCCTGACCGTCACTGATGAGTCGGGACTCTGATGAAATGACAATGGCTCTGACGCCATCTTTTTGAGCAAGAAATGTGATCTTTGCAAATGAACCTGCCGCCTTCACTCCCCCGTCGAGAGTAAATCCTCCCCAAGAAATTTTTCCTTCTTCGTTATCAAAAAAATTTCCTGGGGTATTTCGATTAAATGCTCCACTAAGTGAAACAGATTGTACAGACACTATTTCCGGATCAAACCCGACAACTGCCCGCACCGTATCCAACTCTTCCCCGTTTGGTGAAACAGTCACGGTAAGATCAAATGTTTCTCCTGCAACAGCGGTGACGGTGTTTTGTGAAAATCCCATGGTTGCCGGACCAGCCGCAAACGCAATCAGTGGAAACCACGTACTTGCAAGTACAATCAATCCGAAAATGTATTGTTTCATATGATATTTCCCCCTTTAGTTTCTATACAGCTTTTCTCCCTAGGAACTTCTGAAAAATGGATGGATTTTCGTTGAAGCAGAGGTTCCTTTACACTTTTACTCCCCATCTGGCCACCATCATTGAAAAATCGTAATCATTCACAATCTTGTCTTCGTTGAAATCACCTCCACGATCTTTTCCTCCCCAAAGTTTCACGAGTTTGCTCAAGTCGTAGTCATTCACACTGTTGTCTTGTGTCAAGTCTCCAACAAGACGACGGTAAATCTCGTAAGCGGTTTCAGCCGAATTGCCAGTCGCATTGCTTGCAAGAATTTTGAATGAGTTAAGGCCATACGAAAGTGCAACAGTCTTTTTCCAAGAACTACTGTCTGGATACGTAACGTCCGTTGATGAACCGTTCACTTTTACGGCTGTTGTTGTCGTGCTATTGCTTCCGTACAAGAGAAAGGATGGAACGTAGGTAAAACTGAGAGTTTTAATATCGGCGTGCACGACCGGAGCTGTTGGAGCGCCTGAAGCAGCTGGCGCACCTCCGCCACCACCTCCTCCACCGCCACCAGCATTTGTACAAGCAGATGTGACGTAGATACATGCACTACTGCAAGAAAGTGTTCCGGCATCAAAACCTTGTGAAGCACACGTTCCACTATTGAGCGCGGCGCCGTCACACGTTTCGCCCGGATCAATGAATCCGTCTCCACAGTAAAAAGACGATCCGCCTCCACCCTGTTGCGCAAAACTCGTACTCGTTTGACTTCCGCTAAATGGTTCGACGGCTCCTTGCAGACGATAACTTCCCGAGGAAAGCCCCGCTCCGGAAGACGAACCGTTACTCGATGGAGCAAGAAACCCTTGTTCTGGAATCACCTGATAGCTCGTTGAAGAAACAGCGCCCACACTCAGTGGGAGTGCGAGAACTGCCATGGCTATGAGCAGGACGGGTAATTTAAGTTGACTCATAATCGTTGATTCAATTTAGAATGCTCCGGAATAAGCAATGGCCGCGATGATATTCCAATCTTGATCTGTGGATGGAAGATGTCCGAACTTGCTTGAAAACGTTTTGATTGCTGAGGCTTCTTTCGCGACATCTTGTTTAACGGGAGTGTATCCACTGACCATGTATTTCACTGCCAACCAATCTGCTGTTGAGGATGGAAGTTTACCCTTGAGTTTCCCAAACCAACCGACTGCTTGTTGTTCCAGTGTGAGCGTTTTTGTTTCGGTCTTGGTTTCTGTTTTTGTCTCTGTTTTTACAACCGGCGTTTCTACTTTTGTGGCAGGCGCCTCGACAGTCCATGTAATAAAGACGTTCGTGTAGGCAATGGCGTGGATGACGTTCCACTCCATGCTGGTTTTTGGAAGACCTTTGTATTTCTTTGTATAAAGCGCAAGTGCTTGTTTTTCTTTTGCGGTGTTTTGTGGAGTCACTTTGCACGCATCGCTGACCATACATTTAAGAGCGACCCACTCCGCATCTGTCTTTGGGAGATGTCCTGCAAGCGCGCCGAAATACTTCAGAGCGGCGGCTTCTGTATTGGCGGGAATCGCTGGTGTCGCTGGAGTCGCGGGAGTGGCTGGAGTTTCCGTTTTTGCGGGAGTCGCTGCTGTCGCTGGAGTGGCAGGTGTCGCCGCTTTTGCAGCTGGCCACTTAATAAAGACGTTCGTATAAGCAATCGCGTGGATCACATTCCACTCCATGCTGGTTTTTGGAAGTCCGCTGTATTTCTTTGTGTAAAACGCAAGTGCTTTCTTTTCCTTCTCAACATCAGGTGGAGTCACTTTGCAAGCATCGCTGACCATACATTTAAGAGCCGTCCACTCAGCCGCTGTTTTTGGAAGATGTCCGGCAAGCGCACCGAAATACTTAAGAGCGGCGGCTTCTGTATCAGCCGCTGGTTCTGGTTTGACTTCAGGTTCCGTTTTTGGAGCTTCTGATTTCACGGCTGTTCCAGACAGAGTGATTGTCGCTTTTCCAAGCGCGCTTCCATTCAATTTTTCTGCACCATCACTAATCAATTTTGAATCGCTTCCAACAGATATGGTGGCCGTTCCGGATGCAAGCGCTCTAAATGACACAGTCGCAACGGTTCCGGACGAACTCACGGGAGTACCAAATTTAAATGCTCCGTAGCTCAATGTTCCAGCTGAGTTGCTGATTGAGTTTGAAGGAGAATAATTTGGAAACAGACTTCCAAGGTCAAATGCAAGTGCTTCGAGCTTGGAGGCATCCCAACTTAAATTCACTCGCACAGTGTCGAGCGATTCTCCGTTAGGATTGAGAAGCACGCTCAAACTAAAACTGTCTCCTGTCTTCACGGACGTGTTAGTAGGAGACAGTGTCAGTGTGCCCATGCCTGCGGCGTGGACCGTTGAGATGCCGACGTTCGCAAAAACAAACGCGAACGCAAGGAATAAAGCGGCGATCTTTTTCATAGGAATAAAAAAAATGTTAGGACCGAAAGTTTAAATTAAAGGGTGACGAGGGTGCGTCAAATTTCTAGATAAAATTATACAACGAAGCAATAACAACGAAAAGAAAAAAGCTGTGTATAAGATTTAGAAAATGTGAAAATAAAAAGTGGCGAAATAAAAATCAAAATTCGGTTTAACTTGTGAATAACTACTATTGTATACACTGTCGTAAACAAAAATAGTTATTCACAGATTATTTTACTTGTGATGATCTGATATAATAGTCCTGTATGAATAAGAAGGAGGAATTAAAGTCGTTCATCAAAACGCACGCAGAGTTATTTTTTGTTCCGCAATTTTTACGTGATTATCCTGAGGCTGAATTGTATTTAGTGGGAGGATGCGTACGAGATATTTTGCTCAGACGACGAGGTGCGCATACAGACTTTGATTTCGTCATCAGAAATCTTGAAAAAGAAAAGGTGGAGTTATGGTTTTCCAAACACGGAACCGTCGATCTTGTGGGTAAAACATTCGGTGTCTACAAATTTCTTCCGCGTGGTTTTGCTTCCACAGAAAATGCTTTTATAGACATCTCCCTTCCTCGAACGGAACAGGCACAAATTGACGGCTTGGGTGGATATAAAAATTTTGATGTTCAGTCTGACCCCGGACTTTCTATCGAGAAAGATCTCTCAAGGCGAGACTTTACCATCAATGCCATGGCGATTGACATGCGTTCCGACGAACTTTGCGACCCATTTGGAGGGATTGCCGATTTAGAAAAAAAACTGATCCGAGCTGTTGGAAATCCAACGGAGCGTTTTCAAGAAGACTTTTCACGAATGTTGCGAGCTATTCGTTTTGCGAGCGAGCTTCGATTCGACATTGAAACGGAAACCCTTGGAGTGATTCAACATCAAATCTCTCGTATTCAAGATCGTCGTACGCACGAAGGAAAAGAAGAATTTGTCGTTCCTCGCGAAACAATCGGGTCAGAATTGGCCAAAGCGTTTGCGTCCAATCCGGAAGGAACACTTCATTGGCTTAAAAAAACAAACGCACTTGGTGTTTTATTCAACGAGACACTGGCAGAAACAGGAATCAAATATCTCTCGGCCGGAAATCCGACTCTTCCCATTACTCTTCTTTTGCGGCAACGCACTCCACAAAACGCGATTGAACAACTCACACTCACAGGTCTCGATTCTCTTCCCCATCACAGTCATCTTCGCATTGATCCTCAAACCGTGAGTTGGCTCGTCTTGCGCCTTCAACAACCGTGGGAAGAAAAAGTGATTCAAGAACTCCGTGCCGCTCTGTTTGAAAAAACTTTTCTCACCGGACTTCGCAGTGACTTCTTACTGCGTGCGCTTCGAGCACTGGGTAAAACAGCGGTCGTAGAAGCCGTGAAAAAACGCACGCGGGAAATTCAGGAACGATGGAAAACAGAAACCGGTGAAACGATTCCTCCCCTGCTCTCCGGAGACGATCTTTTGCATGCGGGCATTCCGGCAGGACCACAAATCAGACAATTACTTGAGGATTTGCGAGACGAACAACTGGACGGACATCTGCTCACACGTGAAGCGGCAAAAAAATGGCTGGCTGTGCAAATCAAAACACCGTGAATCTTTCACGGTGTTTTGATGGTGGGCGGCAGAGGAATCGAACCTCTGACCTTCACAATGTCAATGTGACGCTCTAACCAACTGAGCTAGCCGCCCTCAATCACCATGAGAAATATAATCAAACATCTGCTTATCGTCAACCGTTCCTATCTATCTTAAAAAAACTTACTGGGTGGGATATCCCCTTTTGCTGGTGGGAGATCATCGACAGGAGAAATCTCATCCGGCTGAAGGATCAACCAGGGTTTTGATTTTGTACGAGAAATAGAAAAAATAAGAAATCCACCGATCGTCACTGCAAGGGCTCCTAATAAAAATATACCGAATACTCCCGCAAACCCACATCCAAACACAGCCGTTACAACTTCCGCCTGAGTACTCGATCCTTTGAGACACAGTACAATGGAATCCCGACTAAATTCCAAACCTTTAAATGCCGCGCCAACACCAATCACCAACACCCAAAGCGTGAATAAACAACTAAATCTAACTTTTCGGACTCGTCCCAATCGTAAAATCGCGATCGCCGCAAAAAAAACTCCTCCCAAAATCCAGTACACCAAAAACCAAAGAATCGACAAAAAAACAGCGAACGACGACAAGGCTTCAGGCATAGGAAAACATTATACCATTGATCTAAATGAGAAAATGTTATAATAAGAATGCGTCTAAGGGGGTGTAGCTCAGTTGGTTAGAGCGCCAAGCTTATACCTTGGTGGTCGATGGTTCGAGTCCATCCGCCCCCACCATCAACTATGACATTTCTTCTCCTTGGAATCTTGCTTTTAGTATTTGGTACTTATTTTTTTCGTCAAGCGTCAAAAGAAGGTGATAAAGAAGGAGTTGTTGGTTTTTCCGCGATTATTATTGCCGCCGCAATTCTGACGCTCTTTTATGGACTTTTTTATACACTCATCATCACGTGAAAATATCGCGTGTACGTGTGCGTTCTGTCTCAAGCGAGGCACTCTGTTCATCACGGGAGGAACCCTATGGATTCACAGAATAGACCTGTTGCCATATAAGCTTATAGCCGAAAAATGTCAGATTCGAGCGAAAGCCGTTTGAGAAGACCGAGGAATAGCCTGAGCTATTTTGAGGTTTTCGAAAATGGCTTGTAGCCGAAG
>Ga0105164_10003006_pt1 | contig 10299 bp, 9 predicted proteins | sample VDWuncwatermetaG_FD_89674 | JGI IMG/M metagenome (GOLD analysis project Ga0105164, IMG submission 89674) | Wastewater microbial communities from Netherlands to study Microbial Dark Matter (Phase II) - VDW unchlorinated drinking water | ecosystem: Environmental > Aquatic > Freshwater > Drinking... | reverse complement strand
GATGGACCGACGAGCATCATCAACTCTCCCGTGCGCACCTCAAGGTCTACCCCACGCAGGGCAGGTACCAGCGTACTGCCACTCCCATAGGTTTTTGTCATACTTTTGCATTGTACTGCAATATTATCCGTATCCACCATAGTGTTAGCTTTGAAAGACAATTGCCGGTTCAAGTCGAATAACCTTCCTCATGCTGAGGACAGCAGATACAGCGCAGATCAACATAACCGCAATCGCACTGGCAAGTAAAAGTTGCCATGTCAATAGGAAGGAAAGCTCGGTGCTGCCTGACAGGGCACCCAAAGTAGAGGCTACCCCCACCCCAAGTCCATATCCAATGCTGCCTACCAGCGCTGCTTGAAGCAATATCATTTGCAACAATACACGATCTGTTGCACCCATTGCCTTAAGAGTTCCAAAGTAGCGAAGATTGTCCAATGTGAAACTATAGAAGGTCTGCCCCGCTATGGCAATACCAACAATGAAACCAAGCACTACGGTAGTTCCAAAGTTGATGGGAATACCCGTATATTTCATATAATAGCGGATAGTAAGCTTTTTAAATTCATCCTTTGTATATGCGGCCAGACCCGTTGTTTTGCGAATACGCTGACACAACGTGTGGAAATCTTGACCAGGTTTTGCCTTTGCCGCAACGAAAGAAAGCAATTTGCGTTCGCGTGGCGCAAAAACGGTTGCCCGTGAGTAGGTAGTGTAAACGACAGGCTGCGATTGAAACGTCCGCTGTACCTGGCAAATCCCCACGACGACTGCACGGTGATCATTAAGCTCCATGGTGTCGCCAATTTTCAATGGTATGCGCTTTCCCTCCGGAGTACTCCTTGCCAGCTTGCCCGTAGCGCCTACGATATCCACGATGATGGCATCGCTACGGCGCAGGTCGGCCAGTTTCCCCTGCAACAGTTGGGGTGGGCCTCCAATTAGCGTTTCGTCGTCAAGCCCGATAACGTTACATGTTTGGAAAGTCCCGTTTGATAGGCGCGCTTTCAAAAGCCCTTTGTACAGAGGAACTGCCCAAGCAACACCTTCTACACTACGAACACGAATCGATTCCGTCTCTTTCAACGGTTTAATGTCGTCAATGTACTGCACCTTCGGATCCATCACCCAGATATCAGGAAAGGATGTATCCGTTAAAAAGCCAAACGTTCGCGTCATGAGACCCATAAAGATGGCAGACTGCTGGGTAATGAGCAACGAGGCAAAGGTCAGCCCGATGATAATGCTCAGATATCTGGCACGATTTCCAACGAGCATTTTTAATGCAATGAAATTCATCTTTTCACCATCTCCAATTGCTTCCCGAATTCCTTTAAAGCACCCAGTGAAAAATGTGTGATATGGTCGGCCAGTTGCTCGACGTCTTCTGGGCTGTATTTCTGTTTTGGGTATAGACGGCTGATCACAGGCCGTGCGTGATGGTAGAAAAGACATTGAGCTACAATGCTCATAGTGCATAAACGAACCTGTCTGCTGTTTGCCTGTTGACCGAGCAGTCCAGACACGATCAATTCTAGCTGTTGCGAAAGGGGGCGAATATTGTTTTCCACGAGCGCATCGAGCGCTCGAGTTGGCTCAATCATCTCACGTGACATCAGCTTGCCGTGCCAGGCAGGACGACCTTCATCAAAGATGCGCAAGAGAAGTGACCGTACGTGGGCCAGCAACCGCTGCTCGACAGTTGCATCGCCTCGGAGACCGAGATTCGGAGGATATTTCTCACACGCGCACCGGTGTGCATACAGCAGCACTGCCGAGTAAAGGCTTTCTTTGTCTCGGAAGTGGTAATTGACCGCGGCAAGGTTGGCATTCGCCCGTTTACAGATCTCACGAACCGTAGTCTTCCGAAACCCGTGCTCTGCAAATACCTCACCCGCTGCGTCCAGCAGTCGCATTCGCGTTTTAAGATTGAGTGGATCAGTTGAATTGTGAGAAGATTTTAAAACATTCATTTTAAACATAAGTATAAAACATTTGTTTGAAATGTCAACAAAATATTTGAAGTTTAAGTAACAATAAGGTATCAATTTTGTTTTAGAATTTTTCGGGTGTCTTGTTCATTGATTTTTCGCTTGACTTAAACATTTTATAAATTACATTAAACCATTAATTCATAGCGCAGCGAAGCCGCAGCAAAATGAATTTAACCATAAAGACACAAAGAGCACAAAAAAAGAATTTAGACTTCTTTGTGTCCTTTGTAACTTTGTGGTTTACAAAAACTTACTAAAAAAAGAAGTATTTCCACAGTAATACTATAAAAGTTCTGCAGAATTTATTCGGCATTTATGATGGTTAAATACACGATGAGAGTCAATTGGTTTTTCATCTTATATTTAACTGATTAAAGATTAGGGATTTTCGACTTGGAAAAAATGGAATTAGAAAACAAATGGTTGAAGGTTATTTATTTTTCCACTGGTTATGGATTTGTAGTATCAATGTTATATTTATTTGGATATTGGTCCACTTTTGGTATTAATATTCTTTTTAAGCGAAGATAATTCAAAACTATACATTTTAGACCCTTCAAAAGTACCGATATTAGAATTGTGTAAACAAAAATCTAAAGTAAAAGCAGAGACAATTAAAGAAGTAAGAAATGAAACAAAAGAATCTAAAAAAAATATAGAGACTGACTGGTAAAAAAACGATAGAATTATATTTAATTAAATGGAGGTATACATGTCCAAACTTAAGAAACAGGTTCTTGACGAAGCCTTGAAATTGCCGCCCACGGAACGTGCTGAACTTATAGAAAATCTTTTGACTAGTTTTGAGTTCCCTTCTCGAAAAACCATAGATGACTTGTGGGCTAAAGAAGTTGAAAGCCGTATTGATGCATTTGAAAAAGGCGAAATAAGCGCAACTCCAGCAAAGGTAGTTTTTGAAGAAATTGAAAAACACAGAAAATGACAGAAATTAAATTTCTTGCCCCTGCAGAAGCTGAATTTTTGGATGCTATTTCTTATTACAACATGCAAAGTGAAGGACTTGGTTATGAATTTGCTGCAGAAGTAAAGAAAACAATTGAACGAATTATTCAGTATCCTGAAGCATGGGCTAAGCTTTCAAAACGTACTCGTCGTTGTCGAACCAATAGATTTCCCTATGGGGTAATTTATCAAATTAGAGAAGAATCGCTGTTTATTGTAGCAGTTATGCATCTGAGTCGAGAACCTCAAAACTGGAAATCCAGACTCAGAAATAATGAATTATGAAAAATTACTACCACAAGCTGGCTATGAGCGAGTAACACAGGCATTTGTTTATAATTTTCTAAGCACCTCTAAATTAACTATGTCCATATTGTCCTTCTTCGGGGTCTCAATTACTTTTGGTATATGCGTAAATCTGTTCATGATTTGCCTAAAAGGTTCTAGCCCCAGTTTTCCTTTCCCGATGTGTTCGTGGCGGTCGAGCTTGCTGTTTAATTCTCCTTTTGAATCGTTGAGGTGGATGGCGTGAAGATGCTCCAGTCCCACGATGCTGTCCAATTTTTCTATCGTTGCTTCAAACCCGGTTTTCGTTCTCATATCGTAGCCGGCTGCAAATGCATGACAGGTGTCAAAGCAAACCCCAACCCGTTTAGAGTCAACCTCATCCATAATTTTTCTTAGATGTTCAAATCTATACCCGATACTTGAGCCCTGACCAGCGGTATTTTCCAGTAAGATTTTTACCATTACATTTTTCGTTGCGCGGAGGACACATTTAAGCGCTTTAATGATATTTGTAATACCATCTTCAGCGCTGAGGTCTTTTGCCGAACCTGGATGCAGAACGGAAAACACAAGTCCTAGCTCATGACATCGTTGAATTTCACCGATTAACGCATGTACTGACTTTTTCCATATGGAGGCATTACCGCTTGCAAGATTGATAAGATAAGGGGCGTGTGAAAAAATCATCTTAACATTAGAATTTTCAAAGCGATCCATGAATACGGACTTTTCCTTTGAATCAACAGTTTTCTCCTTCCATTGCCTTTGATTTTTGGTAAAGATCTGAAATGTATCTATTCCCAGAGACGCAGCCTCTCGAAAGGCATTCTGCAATCCGCCACGAATTGAGCAATGTACGCCTAAAAGCATAAGAGAGATTTTCTATTTGCCAAGTTTTATTTTGTTTTTAGATTACAGGATGGTATTATGATTTTTCTATAAATACAACGATTTTGTCCTGTTTCTCCCAGATTTTCAAAAGCTACCGTGACAGCAGAATAATGTGTGTGTGGCATGGTGGCTAGAACCAATACACAAATAAGCAAGGATAAGGTTTACTCTACGAGGTAATTATTACTATTCTTTTAATTTTTATAGTATCGTAAAACCTTGAGTAAAACAAATTTTATAAAAATCATCATCCTTTCTTTTTTGACTATTCTTCTTTTATGCCTTTCCTTTCCGCCAGCAGACTTGGGTTATCTTGCATGGATTGCTTTTTTCCCATGGTTTATCCTTATCATAACGGAGGGAAAATATGTCTACCTAAATTCCTTGTTTATCGGGGTAGTGTTCTTCTTTATTCAGCTTTCGTGGTTACGCCATGTCACTATTATTGCATGGGGCTTGCTGAGTTTATATTGTTCTGCATATTTTCTCTGCTTTGCGTTTTGTACTCGATTTATTATTTTTCGATTGAAATTACCCCTTGTTGTCATTGCGCCCTGTATATGGGCTGCGTTGGAATTTATACGGTCTTTCTTTCTCTCAGGATTTCCGTGGTTATTTATTGGACACACTCAGTACCAGTACCTATCCGTGATACAAATTTCTGATATTACCGGTGTCTACGGCATTTCTTTTATCATCGTCATGGTTAATGCGGGCATTACGGATATGGTAATCCGCAGTTTCGCAAACCCTGACGCTTCTTCCCTAATCCCCCTTAATCCACCTTTAGAAAAGGGGGATTCCTCACATCCTTCCCCATTTTCTAAAGGGGAGACGGGAGAATTGAGTGAGGTAAAAAACTTGTCGGAAAGAGTGGGTTTTATCGGGCAATACTATGAATGCCTGTTTCCGGGTAGAAAATTTATTTTTTTTAGCCTAGCGTGTATTTTACCTTTAATACTCCTCGTAGCCATTCTATCTTATGGTTTGTACTGGCTCAAAAATTATAACCCCCAAGAAGGTCCGACACTATGTATGATACAAGGAAATATACCGCAGGATTTAAAATTTGAGGCTACCGAAGAGGATCAAGTTCAAATCCTAAAAAAATATTCTGACCTGTCAATGAGCGTAAAAGGTAAATCGATTGACCTGCTTGTGTGGCCAGAGACCATGATGCCAGGATTGCTCAACATCAATCCCGAACTTACGGGGAGAAAGATCGACGTACTATCGCAACTCACAGCCATCCAGTTAGCACAGGATTTAAATACGAACTTACTTTTGGGGTCTCTCGCATTAATCCTTGTTGGAGAGGAGCAGATTTATTTTAATAGCGCCTATTACTATAACCGGGAGGGAAGATTTGTAGACCGCTATGACAAGATTCATCTTGTACCATTTGGAGAATTCACGCCGCTGAAAAAGTATTTCCCATTTCTTGCCAAGCTTGTACCTTATGAAATTGGATTAACTCACGGCCACAGGCGAACATTATTTCATTTGGATACGCTGGAAAATGGAAGCTTTACTTTTGGGTCATCTATCTGCTACGAGGATACCGTGCCATCTTTAATCAGAAAATTTAAGAGAGATGGAGCCGATTTTATGTTAAACGTAACGAACGATGGCTGGTTCCGCAACAGCGCAGAGTTGGAACAACATCTTGCAATTATGGTATTTAGGGCAGTAGAAAATCGCTTTTGTATGGTGCGTGCAGCCAATACGGGTATATCGTCCTTTGTTGCTCCTGACGGAACTATTTATGACAAATTATCAGATTCTAAAGGGAAATATAAAGAGATTTGCGGCACACTCGCAAATCGGATAAAATTTATTGAGAAACACAATTCTATCTACACCGCGTGTGGTGATTGGTTTGCAATCCTTTGTACAACAGCATTGGGAACTATGCTTCTTCTCGCTATTTTTAAAAGGACTTTCCACTTGACAATTTACAAACACTAGCCGTATAATTTATCTTTAAGGTAACTATAAAAAACGATAATACTTGTAAAAAAGAACGGGGCGGCGAAATTTTTACATTTAGAGCAAGCTGCAACTTAATACCCTAAGGATTGCACTTTTTGCAAAGGGGGTAAGAAAGTTGCTGGAAATAGGGGTTCTGTCAGAATAAACTACCATGAGCCTTTGACTTGTAAAAGGCATCAAAAACTTTCTTAAATAGTATATCTAAAAATTGAGAAAGGGAATTAAGGCTTTTTTTGGAGCAATACCTATCATGCATCCATTAGATTTAATATTAGGTTTCGTCTCAACGGATATGGGGATTGACCTTGGCACGGCAAACACGATTGTCTGCATACCGGGACATGGCATTGTATTATCAGAGCCCTCTGTTGTGGCAGTGAGACCAGGAACTAATAAAGTTCTTTTGAATGGAAATGCAGTAGGAAACGTTGCCAAAGCCATGCTTGAGAAGGCACCAAGCAGTATTTCCGTTATCCGTCCCTTGAAAAATGGCGTCATAGCTGATTTTGATATTACTGAGGCGATGCTCAAATATTTTATCACAAAGGTTCATAAACGAAAATGGGGCGTTCGTCCTAGGGTTCTGATTGCAATACCTTCGGGTATTACGGCCGTGGAAAAACGTGCAGTAGTCAATTCCGCAGAGCGCGCAGGCGCTCGCGAGGTTTATCTTGTTTCTGAACCTAAGGCAGCGGCAATTGGGGTAGGCCTCCCCGTAGGAGAACCTGTAGCCAGTATGGTAGTTGACATCGGCGGTGGAACTACAGAGGTGGCAGTCATTTCGCTCGGTGATATATTTACGCACGAAAGCCTTAGGATTGCAGGAGATGAATTTGATGAAGCCATCGTCCAATATATCCGGAAAACCTATAACTTGGACATCGGGCACCGAACGGCTGAACAGATAAAGATAGAAATTGGGTCTGCCCATCCCTTGGAGGAGGAATTGACGATGCAAATTAAGGGGCGTGACGCTATCGCAGGCTTACCAAGGGCAACAAACATTACCTCAGAAGAAATCCGAGAGGCATTAAAAGAGCCTATCGATAAAATTATCACTGCGGTGAAATCTACCCTCGAAAAGACGTCGCCTGAGTTGGCATCGGACTTAATAACAAACGGTTTAGTCTTAGTGGGCGGAGGCGCATTGATTAGAAATCTCGATAAACTGTTGGCAGAAGAGACAGGGCTACCAGTACAGGTTGCCAATGATCCTTTAACGGCCGTTGCAAGAGGGACGGGCTATCTCCTCGAAAATCTCGATTTATATAAAGCTGTTTTACAGGATGAGGACATCCACTCCTAGTTTTGGCAGTCTCATAAAAAATCCCCTCGCAACTATAATTATCCTTTTGTCGATTTCCCTCGTACTGTTATTCTTGCCTCCTAAACTTTCAAGTCGCATAAAAATGACCTGTGTTGCTCCTGTGAGGCCTTTGCAATGGGCGACCTGTTTCTGTAGTAATTCGGTCAGTAATTTTTTTGATAGAGTTATTTCTTCGTGGCAAGATGCGCGCGTAAGAAACCGACTTGAAGAACAAACCACCCAGTTTAAAAATAAGATTGTAGAGCAACAGGACGCCATATACAAGTTGCAGAATAAATTAACTAATCTTTCAAAGTTTCAAACTGAAAATAAGAATATTAAAACAAACCCAATACCAGCGGATATTATCGGATATGATACCTCGAACTTTAGAAAAAGCATAACGATTAATGTGGGTTCAAAGCACGGTGTAAAGCCCAATGACTTCATTGTGTCAAATAATGCGCTTGTTGGGAGGACTACAAAAGTAAGTGAGGGAAGTAGCGTTGTTCAACTTATAACAGACCCCGCCTCCCGCGTGCCAGGAAGAGTGCTTCAAACACGGGAACAGGTAATCGTGGAAGGGAATGCCAGTGCTTTTTGTTCCTTAAAATATGTGCCGCGATGGGCAAAGCTAAAAAAAGGGGATGAAATTGTCTCCTCCGATATTGGAGGGGTTTACCCACCCTCTCTGCCTATTGCTACCATTGTTGAAAATGAGGTAAAGGGCGGTTCTCTCTTCCAATCGGTAAAAGCATTACCCAAGGTGAATATTTCAAAAATTGAGAGTGTGCTAGTCATTACGAATTAGTATAGCGTTTCATTAAAACATTTACAGGTTTATTGTCATTGCGGCGTATTTACTGTCATTGCGAGCGGCAGCGAAGCAATCTGGAGCGCTATCATTGCAAGAAGATTGCGGAGCCTGTTCCGAACGAAGTGAGGAATCTTTTCGGGTTTGCTTCGGCTTCGCCTCGCAACCACTCCGTTCCTCGCAATGACATTTTGCATTGTATACCTTTTTCGGAAACGATCTATATAGTACTGGTGCAATAAAAATTATGCGATGGCTAACATTTTTTTGTATCCTGTTGTGCGTATCCCTCTTTCAGTCAACCCTGATGAATTGGATTAACCTGGGGCTGGCAGTGCCCGATTTATACTTTCCCTTGATTCTATTTTATTCTTTTCTCTCGGATTTTAAACAGAACACCATCGCAAATTGGTTCACGGGCATGGCAAAAGATTTATTTTCGGAAGGGGGGTTTGGAATAAATTCCATACTCTTTGTTGCCGTAGGTTTTCTCATCTGGTCTGTCAGAGGAATCCTTTATCGAGGGCATTTGATTACTCAAGTTTTAAGCGCCTTCATTTTTTCGATCATATACAACATACTTTATGCAGCGCATATTTCACTCTCTTTTCATTCACTCAATTTTTCAACGACGCTATGGGTAATCTTTATCTGCTCTTTCTATACGGCTGTGCTAGCCCCTCTCATGTTTTGGATATTCAGCAGATTCCAACCCACTCAAATGCTTTTTTCAATCAGGGATAAGTGATCATGTATCCCTACCGTTTTAAGATCATTTTAATTGTTTTTGCATTGCTTTTTATTGGTATCGTTGTGCGACTCTTCCAACTCCAAATCATTGAGAGCGATAATTACCAAGGCATCTCCAAGACCCGGCGGATAGCTACCTATCCCTTAGAGGCGGTGCGAGGGGCTATTTTCGATAGAAATGGGAAGATTCTGGCCATGGATCAGCACACCTTTGACGTCTCTGTCCAATACAAAAACCTGCTCTACAGCTATATTACACAGAATAACAAGACAATTCCACGCATTACGAATACGGATGTGCATAAAAGGACAAAAAAATCATGTATAGAGTGTCATGAAAATCAGGAGATGTGGCTTAAAAAATTATCCCTGTTGCTAAATATTCCACAAACGAAATTGCTGGAGCGTACGAATCAGGTCATTGAAAGAGTGGAAAGACTTAAGCAAACTATGGAACAAAAATATGGCAAGGTAATGCACATTAAGGAAGAGGCGGACTACTACCCTATTACTGCCGATGTTGCATGGGAAAAGGTTGTTGAAATAGAGATTAAGCAAAATGAGTTTTCGGGCGTGCGTATTACCCCCAGGCCGAAAAGAATTTATCCTGGGCAAGAATTAGCTTCACACATCTTAGGATACATGAACAAGCTAAACGAAAACGAATTAAAGGCGTATAACAGTAATTGGAATAATTTTATCTTGAATTCTAGCAGCACGGGCAATGAAACTGCCTCGTTGCTCTATGAAGGGTATACGGAAAACGACTGCATAGGAAGGGCAGGTATTGAGGCGCAATATGAGGAGGAATTACACGGACTGCGTGGGAAACGGTTTGAAGAAATTACCTCTAAAAATCCCCAGATGAAAAAAGTAGTGGTGGAAAGGCCGCCTGTTCATGGGAATAACCTTTATTTAAGCCTAGACGCCCAAATTCAGGCGTACGCGGAAAAATCACTCGGTAAAAATATCGGTTCAGTTGTCGTTATGGATCCATGGACAGGTGAGATACTCGCTCTGGCCAGTAATCCGCATTTTAATCCGAATACTGTCAATGAATATTTTGACAAGCTTATTAAGCAACCCTCCAAACCATTCTTAAACAGAAGCATACAGGGTGCTTTGCCTCCTGGGTCTATTTTTAAAGCTATCACGGCGACTGCCGCCCTGAGCGCAAATAGTATAAATACCCAGACGAATTTTGAGTGTCGTGGTTATATTAATTATAAAAATATTACCTTTAAGTGTTGGTCTACCTTTGGACACGGCTTGGTTACTATAGAAGATGCCATCCCCTATTC